>Ga0105052_10000590_pt1 | contig 50508 bp, 50 predicted proteins | sample FRY03_FD_78094 | JGI IMG/M metagenome (GOLD analysis project Ga0105052, IMG submission 78094) | Freshwater microbial communities from Lake Fryxell liftoff mats and glacier meltwater in Antarctica - FRY-03 | ecosystem: Environmental > Aquatic > Freshwater > Ice > Glacier meltwater ... | reverse complement strand
TTAAGGTGTTGGTAAAAGCAGTGAACTGCAACACACTACAATGCAACGTATCTTTCTTAAGGTGTTGGTAAAAGCAGTGAACTGCAACACACTACAATGCAACGTATCTTCAGCAAACATACCATGCGTGTCTAGCATGTATCCATTTGTGTGTGTGTCTTCCATGTATGCATTTGTGTGTGTGTACCCTTTGATAGAAGGCAGTGTGCTGTCGGCTCCACACCCCCCGCTCCCCCTCCCACCGCCGGCCGACCGCGCGCTGCGCCCCCCACGGCCCCGCCGACCCCGGCGGGGCCACCCCCCTCGCCACCCCCGGCCTCACCACCTTCACCGAACACGCCGCCGGTTCCGCCGCCGCCTGCCCCATCGGTTCCGCCACCACCTGGCGCCGCGGTACCCGAAGCTGCCCCAGTTCGGCCAGCCGCCCACATACAGCCTGGACCCGACCCGGATCCTCCGAAGCGCACCTACTCGATCAGTGACCGCCCTGAACGCCCGCCGGTCCCGACCGTGCGACCGATCACACCAGCACCAGCACCAGCACCAGCACCAGCGAATTTCGTTCCGGAGCCAGCGCTGACGGCTGCGGCTCCCACTCCGGCACCTCCGGTCACGGCACCCCCGGACGACGATCTCGATGACCTGCTCCGCCAGATCGACGAGAGCAGCGTCGCCGACAGTCCAGGCATCGGCGCCAAGCTGACTGTTCCGCGCGAAGCCGAACGTCCGACGGGCCTCGGCCCGGTGGCGATGGAATCCTCCGGTGCGATCAACTTCAATCCGGAGTTCGCATCGTTTGGCGCCCGGTTCGCCGGGTTCCTCATCGATTCCGTCGTGACAGTCGCTGCCATCGCTCCGGGTCTCGTGGTCTTAGCGCTCAGCCCCGGGACACTCCGATTCAGCGGCATTCTCATCACGATTATCGGGCTACTGCTCGTGGCCCGATGGTACGGCTCGGCCGTGTCGACGTCAGGCCAGTGGATCGGCAACCGCGTCACCGACACGAAGGTGGTCGACGTATCGAGCGGCAACCCACTCGACCGCAGCCGGGCCACAAGTCGGTTCCTGGTCCGAGCTCTGATCTCGCCGGTCTTCCTCGTCGGCTTCATCTTGGCCTTGACCAACTCGCAACGCCGATCCTTCCACGACCAGTTCGCCGGCAGCATCGTCACCCGCCCGACCCGATCATCCTGGTCGGTTGGCGACGACCCACCGAGCGACAATGCGCCCGACAGCAAACCGGCTCCATAAGATCACGAACGTGAACATCACGATGTCGCCGGCCCCGACCGACGAAGAAGCTGCAGCAATCGTCGCTGCCACTGAAGTGTTGTGGCCGAAGGCTGCATCCCTGGGCCCGGTCAGCGAGCCGCGCAACACCTCGTGGCGTTTCAGCAGTCGGAGCTGGGCCCAGCCCACCCCGATTCGCCGCTTGCGCCCCTGGCGTTGATCCGGCATCGCCGTCGCGGCGGAGTACCACGGGTATCTGCGACACTACGAAGATGACGTCGCCCTTCGACCCTCCATCCGGATCGAACCCCCCACCACCGCCCGCACCCGCGCACCCGCCGATGGGTTGGCCGATGCCTCCGCCACCGGCCAACCAGGGTCCGCCACCACCCGGCTACCAGGCGTATTCCCCAACGCCGAGCCCTGGCTGGACTCGGGCTGGATTTGGCGCTCGGTTTGGTGCTTCGCTGCTCGACTCACTCCTGTATGGCCTGCTCACCACAGCACTCGTGATCCCTGGCATCGTGCTGCTCATCGCGGCATTCGATGGCTGCACCACCATCAACGACGAGATCATTTGCCCCACTGACAGTTTGCAGGGCGGGACTCTTGCCGGTGGAATTGCTTTGATCTTGGCGGCACTACTGATCGTCTTCGTCGTGTACGTCAGGGCGCTTGGCAGGACCGGCCAAACCTGGGGTCGCAAGATCGTCGGCGTGAAGGTCGTCGGCGAACTGACAGGTACGCCGATCGGCTTCGGCAAGGCCCTCGGTCGGGTGCTCTTCGCCAATGCGATCTCCGGGCAAATTTTCTACCTCGGCTACCTCTGGATGCTGTGGGACGACAAGCAGCAGACCTGGCACGACAAGGTCGTTGGTTCCATCGTCGTGCGTACCTGAGCTCAAGTTGGACAACATCGAGATCACGACGGTTGCCGACGACCTGGTCGTCATCCACGACGGTGCAAACGTGCGCCGGTATACAGATCTGACCCCTGACACCGAACACGATCTTGATGGCGTGCGGGTCAGAACGCTGGCACGTCCAGCCGGTTCGCTGCTCTGCAGGTTCGCCACGGTCAACGACGTGCACTTCGGCGAGGTCGAAGCGGGCCGGCTCGACGAACACTCGACCGGCCCGGTGCAGCGTGTCCCCGAGGGCGCCGAGCCGTACCCCGAGGTGATGAACCGGACTGCGGCGTCCGAGATCAATGCGCTTGGAGTCGCGGCGCTCATCGTCAAGGGCGATTTGTCCGTCGACGGGCGTCCGCAAGAGTGGGCAGCATTCGAGGCGTGTTACCGCGACCCGTTCGGCGATCGCTTGCACGTCGTTCGCGGCAACCACGACAGCTACCAGCACCAAGACAGCTACGCCGGCGATCAGTGGATCCAACTGCCGGGCGTCAACGTTGCGCTGCTCGACACGGCGATACCGGGTGAGACCACGGGGCAGGTCACGGCCACACAGATCGAGTGGCTCGCCGACCGGTGTAGCAGCTCACCACTGCCGGTGATTGCGATGGGCCACCATCAACAATGGGTCGGCGAAGCCAGCGGCCGACGCAGCGACACATACTTCGGTTTACACCCCGACGGGAGCGACCTGCTGGACGGGGTCGCCTCGCGCTGCCCTCAACTCATTGCCTACACAGCAGGCCACACGCATCGCCACCGGGTCCGCACGATGACGGCATCGGGTGTCCCGACGATCGAGATCGGCTGCACCAAGGACTTCCCCGGCACGTGGGCCGAGTACCGCGTGTATGAGGGTGGAGTCATGCAGGTCGTGCATCGGATGTCGTCGCCCGAGGCTCTCGCCTGGAGCGAGCAATGTCGGACGCTCTATGCCGCCGACGGCGTCGACTATGCCGCCTACGCGCTCGGCGCTTTGGGGGATCGGTGTTTCAACATTCCACTGCGCTGAATGGTCGCGGCGGGAAGTGATCCGCTACGCAGCTCTGCGATGCTTGCCGCGATGATTGGCGCGGCGGTCGTCGGGTCAGAGCGCCCCGCGATGTGCGGCGTCACGGTCACCTTGTCGTGGCTCCACAGCGGAGAGTTTGCGGGCAGCGGTTCGACGTCGAACACGTCGAGCACGGCGGCGCGCAGGTCGCCGTCGAGGGCACCGAGTAGTGCGTCGGTGTCGACGGTGGCGCCACGGCCGACGTTGATCAAGACGCCATCACCGAGGGCAGCCAGTTCGCCAGCACCGATCACGCCACGGGTGGCTGAAGAGAGCGGGACGAGGTCGACAACGAGGTCGCAGTCGGTGAAGAACTGGTTGAGTGGTCGGTCGTGGTTCGAGCGCGACCAGCCGAGGGTCGCGTAGCCGTGGTGCGCACACGTGTCGAGCACGACCTGGCCAATAGCACCCGAGCCGAACACCCCGACCGAGTAGTCCCGCTGAAACACCGTCACCACGTCACCGCGCCACGTCGCAGAGGGTTGATTGGCGATGAACCGGTCCAAGCCGCGCTGGAAGTGGATCACCCAGCTGAGAACGTAGAGCGCAATGTCGTTCGCCATGGCGGGATCGACGAGCCTCACGATCGGGACGTCAGGAAGCGCATCGAGGTCGAGGTGGTCGAAGCCGGCACCCATCGTGCAGATCGCTTCGAGGTTCGGCATCGCAGCGAGCTGCTCATCCGGAAGCCGCCACATCGCAACGTGCGTGACCTCAGCAAGATCGACGTCGCCGACCGAGCTCCGGACGTCGAAGTCGGGCAGGCAGCGGGTGAGTTCCTCGATCCAGCTGTCGTCTTCACCGCTGTCGACCAAGAGCATGTTCATCCCCTGATTCTACGAATCAACAGCCCAGCCAGCGGAGGGCAGGCATAGACGGCCGGAGGAGTCAGCTCCGGAAGACGGCCCGTTCTCTGAGCCAGCCGGCGAGCCATCTCTCATCGACATCGCGTGCCGCGACGGCGAGCATTGCGTCGACAGCATGGTCGGTGTCGGGTTGCGAGTCGTTCCACGATCCGTCATTGAGATCGATGAACAGCACCAGGCACGCCCACGCTGCCCGCTTGTTGCCGTCGGGGAGCGGATGATTCCAGGCGATCCGACAGGCGAGTACAGCTGCCTTGTCGTAGACGTCCGGGTAGAAGTCGGTGTCGTCGAAGCCGGCCTGTGGCGCATGGAGCGCAGAATCGGCGAGATCGACGCGGCTGGCCCTGATCAGCGTCGCGGCGTCGATTCCAGTGACGAGTTCGGAGAGGAACCAGAACTCAGCGAGGCTGAGGTAGCGAGTCACTTGGCGAGTCGGTCGAGGATCTCTCGGTCGCGTTCGAGCAGCTTCCTTGCGCGGGCGGTGAAGTCGTCGTCGGCTCGTACCCGTTCGATCTCTGCGGCGAGGGAGTCGATGATGAGTTGGTTGACGCTGTCGCCGCGGACTCGTGCGACTGCCTCGGCGTCGTCGGCGAGGTCGTCGGGCAACCGAACAGTGGTCTGCTTTGTCATGACATCATGATATCACGATGCGAGACGCCCGATATCGACACCGCTGCCTGGCCGGAGGAAACGCGGGAAGGCAACTAATGGAGGGTGATGATTGTGAGCGCAGTGGCGGCCCCGAACTCGGACATCGGCAGCGGGTCGATCTCGATGCGGCTGCCGACCACCTGCACGAGGTGGAGTTCGCCATCGGCGCTGCCCGCAATTCCCTTCGCGCGCACGACCCGCTCGTACTGTCCAAGTGCTGCTCGCACCGCTGCTGCAACCTCGGCCGCATCGGCCATCTCCGGGAACGGCACCATGTGCACGTCGTGTGCGTCGAACAGCGAGGGTGTCGCAGTTGCAGCGGGGCCTTCGGGGCGGCGGCCACCGAGTGAGAGAAAGCGGCCCGCCGCGGCAGCGTTGCCGCCGGGCTCGAAGACGGGCGTGTCGGGCGCAATCTCGCTCAGGCGGCGGCGCGCTGCGTCGGCAACGTGTGGCTCGACAATGTCGGTCTTGGAGAGCATGAGGAGGTCGGCTTTGCTGATCTGACTGTCGATCGCGTCCCGGGCTGGGCCGGCAAGGTGCTCGGCGCCGAGCTGGTCGGCAGCAACCACGACGACCACACCATCGAGGATGAATCCGGCCGAATTACCCCACGGCGTCATGCGGTCGGGGTCAGCGACGCCGCTCAGTTCGACGACGACGTGGTCGGGCGGAACGTCGCGAGCGCGGAGCTGGTCGAACGCGGCGCCGAAGCCGTCGATCAGACTGCAGCAGACGCAGCCATCGGTCAGTTCGATCGTGTCGCCGTGCTGGCGTGCAATCAGGGCTGCATCGATGTTGATCGCACCGACGTCGTTGACGAGGACGGCAATCGGCCGATCGGTGACGGCGAGCAACTCGTTGATCACCGTCGTCTTGCCGGCGCCGAGGTAGCCGGCAACGAAAGTCAGCGGAACCCGTCGGCCGTCCCACGGCAGAAACTCTGGTTCCTGGTACGCCACTCTGGTGAGGGTATCGAACCCTCTTCGCCAACGTGGCCCGCCTCGTCGGCGGGGTCGGGCACGGAGAGAACGCGTTCTTCGGAGACTGTTTGCCACATGGGTGCGTGCTGCGGGCAGAATGGGGACGTGCCCACCACTCTCGAGCCCGTCAGGGTTGAAGAACCCGACGTTGATGAGGCGCTCGCGAACGACAAGCCGTGGGTCGTGATCGTGTGGAACGACCCGATCAACCTGATGAGCTACGTCACCTACGTACTCAAGTCGCTGTTCGGCTACTCGGACGAAAAGGCGACAGCGTTGATGCTCGACGTCCATCACAAGGGCAAGGCCGCGGTGGCTCACGGCAACCGTGAAGAAGCCGAAATGCACGTCTTCCGCCTTCACGAGCACAGCCTGTGGGCCTCGATGGAGCACGATGTCTAGAGATAGTTTTGTCCCTCCGGTGGAGCGAGTCGATAACAGTGTCGTCGATCCCCTGGGCACGTTCGACGACGGCGCTGGCCCCAAGTTTCGATTGAATTTCGAGCCGGAAGAACGCGATCTCCTGATCCGTCTGCTCGGCGAGATGAAGGACCTCCTCACCGCCGAGGTGAACGAGGTCACCGCACCGCTCTTGCACAGGCTGTTTCCGCCGGCGTTTCGCGACGACCCTGAGAAGGAAGCCGAGTATCAACGTTTGATGCGCGAGGAGTTAGTGACCAGCCGCGTCGTGTCGGTCGATCTGGTCACCGCCATGTTGACCGTCAATCCGAACACCGGCCGTCTGGCCGATCTCAGCAAGCCCGACACGGTGGCATTCATGCAGTCGTTGAACGCTGTGCGTCTGGTGTTGGGCACGATGCTCGACATCACCGACGACGACGCTGCCGAGCAAGCCGACATGGACGACTCCCACGAGTTCCAGCTCTACGGCTATCTCGGCTGGCTCTTGGAGTGGACCGTCCAGTCCCTCTCCGGCACCGCCTAACCAGCCCGCGCCACCCTCGCCACCTCGTTTTGTGTGAGCGATAGCGGGAACCGACGCCCCAATCGCTCACACAAAACCCGCAGCCCGCTTTCCCCCTCGACGCCACAACGCCCCACTGTCTGTTGAACAGGCCGATCCGGCCACGTTCCGGCACCGCCCGACCGCGGAGAGAAAGCCAGGTCGCGGTGTGAGCACGCCTCAAACAGGTCCGGAAAAGGCCGTCGTCGCATTCGACTACGGTGGAATTCCCATTGGTCGGAGGGCGACGTGACTGCACCATCCCAAAACCTCCTTCGGGAGGCAGATGCCGCAACCGTTCTGACAACGCGCCGGTCAGTCATTCGTTCAGCCCGCGCCATTGGACCCCTGGGTCAGAGTGCAGCAATCGCAACGGTGATCACAGCACTTATTTCCGCGCTCCAAGATGGCGTAGCGGCTGCGAGTGCGATCTCGGTCGCCCTGCTTGTTCCCGCAGCGATGGTTGACATCGTCGAACAACGGCTTCCGAATCAGATCATCGCGGCCTCCGCGCTGGCCCTTGCGATTGGGTTCGTTCTCCATTCCTCCGGTGTCCTTGCCAGCAACGTCGTGCTCGGTGTTGCCCTGTTGGCAGGCCCACTCCTGTTCATGCACCTGCTCTCACCCGGGTCGATGGGGTTCGGCGACGTGAAGATGGCACTGGTCCTCGGTGCCGCTGTTGGTGCCGTCCACTGGCAACTCGCCCTGGTGACCATCGCGCTCGCCGCAGGCTCGACCGCGACCGTGGCGCTGCTCCGACGCATGACCGAGATTTCCTTCGGGCCCGGCCTGGTCGGCGCTGCTGCGTTCAGCCTCCTTGCCCACACCTTAATGCTGACCCCCGCAGCGCTCGACTCCACGATCAGCATCGGACACTTCGCATGAGTGACATCCACACACCCGCTTCCCACCAGTTGCCCGACGAACCGCAGGGTTTCCGTCCGTCGGCACGGCGCCGAAATCGTCTTGCTGCCGGCGTCGCGCTCGGCGCAATCGCCATCGGCGTCAACATTGGTGTCTATTCAGATCTCAACTCAAGTGAACCAGCCGTCCAAGTCGTTCGTGACGTTGCCGCTGGCGAAGCCATCACGCCCGACATGTTGCGCACCGTCGACGTCAATGTCGATGCAACCGTCAACGTGATCAAGGGCGCCGACCTCAGGTCGCTCGTCGGCCAGTACGCACGCGTGCGCTTGGTCTCTGGCTCGTTGGTGACGCGCCAAGCCCTGCAAGTCGGGCCACTCGTGTCTGTCGGGAATGCGGTCGTTGCATTCGAGGTCGACGCCTCCAAGCTGCCCGTGGGCATCCGCGAACGAGTGCCTGTTCGACTCGTGATTCCGGCCGACCGCGGCGATGACGACCAGACCCCTGTCAGTATCGACGGCCGGGTGGTCGGCTTCCCGACGGAATCGGACAGCGGCGTCGGGACGGTGTCGGTTTCTGTCGAACTGAACGATGCTGATGCTGCCATCGTGGCCGCAGCTGACGATGTCCGCGTCGTGCTCTTGGTGCCGAGCCCCGACCCAGCTGCGGCCGGTCTCGGCGAATGAGCATCATCGCGGTTGTCGGCGATTGCACGACGACAACAGCGCTCGCCCTCGCTGCAGGATGGCCATCAGGACACGATGCTGTGATACTCGAAGCCGATCGCACTGGCGGCTCGCTCGCCGCCTGGCTCGGCACGCCTGCCAGCCCGTCGCTCTCCACGATCGTTGCGAACTCCCCCGCCCTCGGCAACAGCCCGTCGACCGCCTGGTCCGCTGTTGACGCAATGGTTCGCCACGCTCCTTCGGGCACTCGCTTCATCGCTGCGCCGGTCCGGTCGCGTGCTGCCAGCAGAGCGCTCAGCGAGGCCGGCGGCACACTGTTTCCGCTCCTCGCCCAACTCTACGAACCGACGATCATCGCCGACATCGGTTCGTATGCGGTCGCCGACGCCCCATCGGTGCTGTTCTCGCTCGCCTCATCGATTGTCGTCTGCCACCGACAAGACGCTGCGTCGGCTGGAGCCGCCACCGTTCGACTCGAACGGCTGGCCGAACTCGTTCAGTTCCTGGCGACGTTCGGCGTCCCCCTGACCGTCGCCTTGATCGGCGACCGCCCGTTCGGACCCGACGAGGTCGGCCAGTTCCTCACTGCCGACGGGCAGGCCGAGATCGTCATGCACTCACTTCCGGTCGACGATCTCACAGCAGCCGTCTTTGCAGGCCGCACCGGCGTGTCCGAACGTCGCCTCGCTCGACTCCCCCTTATTCGGGAGGCATCAGCATTGGCACGACAGGTGGCACCTGCAGAAACAGATCGAGCGCCGGACTCAAGCCGGATCGATCAGCTCGGATCATCACGATGAGTGCAGTCTCGAACCATGACGACCACCTGCTCAGGAGCGCCCTCGGTGTCATCACCGATCGTGTGGCGGAGCGCTTGATCGACGCGCTCGAACGCGATGACGCCGCAACACCCGCTCCTGACCGCTCTCCACTTGTCGCCGACGAACGACGACAGCAACTCTTGATCGGCGCGTGGATCAGCGACGAGGTCGCCGTCATGAACGAGGAGTTGCTGCACGATGGTCTCCGGCCGCTCGATCAACCGACCGAGCAGTTACTCAGGTCGCGCGTCGTCGCCGAACTGACCGGCGCCGGTCCTCTCGAGAAGTATCTGAGCGACACGGGTGTCGAGGAGATCGACGTCAACAGTGCCGACTCCACGTGGGTCACGTACACCGACGGCCGCAAGGTTGATGTCGGCCAGCTCTGGGCATCGTCAACAGAATTGACGTCATTCCAAAAGCGGATGGCGCTCCGGATGACCGGTACCGGGGAAGGTCGCCTCGACACGTCGTCGCCAATGCTCACGCTGCAGTCGAACGATGGGTCGCGCATCGTCATGGTTCTGGGCGGCAACACCGAGCACGGCATCTCGACGCATCCGCGCATCGCCATCCGACGGTTCGTCGTTCGTCAGGCAGGCTTGGACGGCCTCTCCGATCTTGGCCTGTTCCCGAAGTCGATGGTCGAGCAGTTTCGCGCCCTCGTACGATGCGGCTTCACCATTCTTGTGTCCGGCCCGCCCGGCGCCGGAAAAACGACGCTGCTCACCGAACTTTTGGGCGAGGTGTCTCCGCTCGAACGCATCATCACGGTCGAGAAGAACCTCCTTGAGCTGCGCCTCGAAGACGACCCGCGCCACCCAGATGCACCGGCGCTGTTCACGCGTCATGCCAATGCCGAAGGTGAAGGCGAAATCACGACGCGCCAGCTGGTCGAGCTGACGCGCCGACTCAACCCCGACCGCGTCGTCGTCGGCGAATTAGTCGAAGACGAGGCCCTCGACATGCTCGACGTTGCCTCGATGTGTAAGCGCGGTTCGCTGGCAACGATCCATGCACACACGTCCGACATCGTGCTGCAGCGTCTGGCGTACTACGTGTCGAAGTCGAACACGAGCTTGCCTGAGTTCGCCGTCTGGAGCTTGATCGCTCAGACCGTTGACTTCATCGTGCACATCGACCTGGTCCGCAATGCAAAGGCCGAGCAGGCTGCGATCCGTCGAGTGACCTCCGTGATCGAAGTCGGCGGCCTGGGCGAAGCAGGCGGCGTCTCCAGTACCGAGGTGTGGGCCATCGACGATGGTGACGAACTGACGCAGGTCGCACAGCTCTCGCAACGTCACCTGACGCGTCTACGGCTGGCTGGCTACAGCGCAGACCTCTTCTCTGTCAGAGAGGAAGTTCGGTGAGCCTGGCCCTCCTGACGCTGGTGGCGTGCTCAGCTCTCGGCATCACAGCGGTTGTCGTTGCAGTTGCACCAATTCGCAACGATGCAGCACCTGCCTCCCGGCCGGACGGACAGCTCATGACGCGTCTCGCGATCGGTGGCGCGACGGCACTCCTCATTATTGCATCGTCTGGCTGGGTCCTGCCGGGACTCGTCGTAGCGACGGGCGTCTTCGTGGGGGTCCGGATGTGGCAGCGGCGAGACCGTTCGACGAACAACGTCGACCAGACCGATGCGCTGGCATCGTGGATCGAAAGCCTGCGCGACGTGTTGATTGCCGGCGACCAGCCGATCGGTGCCATCGCCTCGACCGTGTCGACGAGTCCCACTCTCATTCGTCCACACGTCAGGCGTCTCTCCGCCGGGCTCGGCCGGCAAGAGCCGGACGTGGTGTTTCGTCGTTTCGCCGACGACATCGACGACCCGCTTGGCGACCTCGTGGCTGCCGGCCTCCTCATCGCGGTACAACGCGGTGCTCGCACCGTCGCGGTGTTGACGTCGTTGGCTGAGCAAGCACGTCATCAAGCTGATCGACGGCGCATCGTCGATGCGGAACGAGCACCGATGCAACGCGAGGTCGGCATGTTGACCTTGATCATGGGATCACTCATTGTCGGCCTCCTCGTGTTCGGCCGCGCCGACTACCTCCGGCCCTACGAAACGAGCGGCGGCCAAATTTTCCTCACCGTTGTCATCGCGATCTATGCGGTACTCCTCCTTCGGGTCCAACGATTGGCGCGCTACCCGAAGCCAAGTCGATTCCTCACTACTGCCGTGGTCGAGCGTCGTGCGACCGCGACTCGAGAGATGCATTCATGAGCACCACTGGCCTTCTCGTGTTGGCGAGCTTGCTGCTCTTCGCCGGAATGTTGCTTGGAGTATCCGGTTGGCAGCAACCCCGCCCGTCGCTTGAACGATGCGTGCGGTATCTCCGCCGGCCCGCCCCACTGCCAGTCGCGGATGCTGCAGCTCCGCTCACAATTCGACTCGGAGACCTCGCCGTACAGACCCAGATCGGAGAACGAGCGCTGCGGTGGCAGCAGCCGCTTCGGCTCATCGGCCGAACGGTCCCCACCCACGTCGGGCTCTTGATGCTTGCCGCCGTCGGTGGGCTGATTGGACCGGCGCTCGTCGTCGGAATCCTTTCGACGATCGGCCTCCTGTCGATCAGCGTCGTCGTGCCACTCGGGCTCTCGCTGCTGGGCGCCGCCGCCGCACCGTTCGCCGTGCACTCGGATGCAATCTCGCGCAGCGACGACGTACGGATCGATGTGCGCCATCAGTTGTCTGCGTACCTCGACATGGTCACGATGCTTCTAGCTGGAAACACGGGGCACGAGGGTGCACTCCAGCAGGCTGCCCGTGCCGGAGACGGCGTGCTCTTCACCGAACTTCGGCGACGGATGCGTGAAGTAGGGACCACCGGCAACAGCCTCGTCGGGGCGCTCGCCATCGTCGGCGAAGACTTCGGAGTGGTCGAGCTCACACAGGTTGCCGCCGCAGCCCAACTCTCGGCCGCTGAGGGCGCTCCAGTTGCGAGGACTTTGACAGCCAAATGCTCGACGCTCCGCTCGACGTTGGCAGCTGAGGAGGAGGCCAACGCCCGTGTCCGCAACGACAAGGTCACGCCACCACTCGTTGGCATGGCACTGCTGTTCATGGCACTCATCATCTATCCGGCGCTCAACCTCTGAGCTTCCGCCCGTCATCGCTCACCCACACACAACAAGGAGACACCAATGAATGATCCAACACTGATCGCAACCTCGATGTTCCACGTCATCTATGGCCATCTGCGTCGATTCGATACATCCGACGGTCGCTCTGATCGAGGTGCTGTCTCAATCGAACAAGTCCTCTGGTACGCCGCCGCGGCGGTGAGCGTGGCCGTGGTAGCCACCATCATCTGGAACACCGTCCGCGACGCGGCAAACGACGTCAGTCCGGTCAACGGCGGCCTTGGCTGACAGCCAGCACCGTGACGACCAGCACCGTGACGACCAGCACCGTGACGACCAGCACCGTGAGAGCGACGACCAAGTTGACAACGACCCGACGCGGCCTCGACGACCCCGGATCGACATCGCTCTCGGTCGTGCTCCTCACACCGGTGTTCATCGTGCTTGCCTTCGCAGCGTGGCAATCAGCTCTCTGGAGCCATGCGCGAACCGAAGCACGCGTCGCTGCGCGCGATGCAGCTGCACTTGTTGCCAGGTCTGACGCGAACGCTGGAAGTACAGCTGCGGCAACAGCTTCTGTACTGGCAAGCGACACAGCCTTACGCAACATTGACGTCACGATCAACGAGGCAGACGGTCTCGTCGTCGTCACCGTCCACGCTGATGCTCCGGGCATAATGACCGGCACGTCGAGACCTGTCGCCGTTACCGTCGCCGTGCCCGTCGAGGAGATCACCGCACCGTGACCAGGCCTCGAACACCCCGCACGACGGCTCCACCCGCAAGTCGGGGGTCCCGTCGCGGACGTGACGAGCGCGGAGGCAGCGACGCACTCGGCCTCGCATTGATCGCACCCGCCGCACTCGGAATGGCGATCGTCATCCTCTTCCTCGGTCGCGGCGTCGACAGTCGCGCCACCGTACAAGTCGCGGCCGAGTCCGGAGCCCAAGCAGCGGCCCAGGAACGCACGACAGCCGGAGCAATTACGGCTGGCCGATCAGCGGCACAAGCAATGCTCGTCGACGAACAGACCTGCAGTAACCCGAGCGTCTCCGTCGACATCAGCGCCTTTCAACCCGGTGGCGAGGTCGCCGTAACGGTCACGTGCTCGGTGTCGACGGCCGGTCTTGAGCTGATCCGGCCACAGGCCCAAACGCTGACGGCCACCGCCTTTGCCACCATCGACCCGTTGCGTGCAGCAGAGGGTGGGGGACCGTGATCCGTCGAGTCCGCGGCGAACGCGGCTCCGGCCTCGTGGCCGGCGTCGTCATCCTGTTCAGCCTGACATTCCTCGGCCTCGTGTGGCTGGCCCGCGATGTCGATCGAGGTATCTCGAATCGTTCCACCGCCAACTCAGTTGCGTTTCAGGCAGCCAGGTCAGGCGCGCAAGTGGCCTTCGCAACGCCATTGCGTCAGGGTGCCGATCCGACCATCGACGTGTCCGGCGCGATCGCTGCGGGAACCGACACCGCAACCCGGCTCCTCGAGCGCTACGACGTTTCCGGCACGACGCAGATCTCCGTCGACGCTGCAACTGTCACCGCCATCGTCGTGATTACCGATCGAGGTGTCACCGTGACCGGCCGGGCGACCGTCGAGTCGCAGCGAGCTCCATGAGCCGCTCATTCCGTTCTCGGTGCAGGGTCGCCCACTGTGTTGAGAAAGCGCCTTCATCATCGGACGCACGATTCGCCAGGAAGGGGATGCCATGTTGCAACGAGGTCTGACCGCAGTCGGACGGTTCGTCGGCGCCATCCTCGCGCTTGCCGCTCTGGCGGTCGCCGGGCCGGTCGCCCTGGTCGCACTGGCGCGACTGCGTTTCAATTCTGCGAACCCGTTACATCAGATTCCGTTGCCCTGGCAATGGAATTCCAGGGAGATCGTCGAGGCGCTCCAGAGCCCACTCACCAACGACGTGGTCATCAACCTGCTGATCCGAACCACGCTGTCTCTGGTGTGGGTCGCGGTCGTGATCATCGTCATGACCACAGTCGTCGAAACCGTTCATCTTGTCCGACACCGCGGGCTGGCCTGGCCCGAGATTCGGGGCCTTGGCTGGGCACAACCGCCGGCCCGGTTCATTGCTGCCGGCCTCGTGGCATTCCTCCCACTGCTGGCCAACGTGACTGCGCTCGTATCGCCGCAAAGTTCACTGATGCCTTGGTCTCCACCGTTCGCTGGTACGGAGCAAGTCGATGCATCTTCACCCGCGAACGGAGTCGATGCCCATCGGCGTCTCGCACGACATGACCAGGCACCGCCAGCGGTCTCCCTTGACCGCTCTCGACTCCATCTCGTACAACGCGGTGAGTCGATCTACGCGATCGCCGGATCACTGTCCGTCGATGTTGCCATGTCCACCGCCGACATCGCTGACTCCATCCTCGATGCGAACCTGGGCTCAATGATGCCCGGCGGCATTCGCTTCACCAACGCCGCGTACATCGAGGTTGGCTGGGAACTCGTTATCCCTGCCGACGTGCTCCCACTGGCTTCCGTCGGCCCGCCGACACCCATCACGATTCGAATCGACGGATCGACCGAATCACCGACAGATGACGCTTCGGTTTCGCACGTCGTGGTCGAAGGCGACACGCTTTTCGGCATCGCCGAACAACGACTCGGTGACGCTGCGGCCTGGCCGGACATCTTCGAGGAGAACCGCGACCGGGGCATGGTCGACGGACGAACATTCAATGACCCAAATCTGATCGTGCCGGGGTGGGAACTCAAATTGCCAACCGAACCAGGGCGCGCTGTCCCACCTGTCTTATCTGTCTCATCTGTCCCACCTGTTCCGCCTGGTCCCCCTGTTCCACCTGTCCCGCCGCATCACTCCAACACCGCAATCGAGACACCAGCGGTCCCAAACACAGCTCCGCCGACCGTTCCTGCGGTCACGCCACCGACAACGCCACCAACGACAACGCCACCAACGAGCACCACGTCGATGCCCTTTGTCTCGGACGGGGACGAACGCGCTGGAGATGTCGAGGCACCGCAAAGCCCAAGAGCCCCGTCGCCGATCCGAATCGAATACGCCGCGCTCCTCGCGGCAGGCGTACTCGCTTTGGCCGGGGTACGACGCAGCCAGCGCCTACGCGGGGCTGCCCCTCGGACTCGCGTCCCCGATCCACCGCCGGGCGTCGTGACCACCGAGCGACGGCTGCGTTCGATCGATGCTGGCGAACGCTCCACGCGAATCGACGTCGCCATGAGGTCAGCGGCCCAAGCGCTCATCGACACTGATGCACAGATCGGCCTCCTCCTGGTCGATCAAGATGGCGGAGTCGAACTCCGCCTGACAGCTCCAGCCGAACTCACTGCACCGTGGTCAACGGTCGGCAGCGACAGCCAGAGCTGGCTGCTCCCTGCATCGGTCCCGGTCGAATTGCTCAGCGCCGAAGCCCGCAGAGTTGCGACGCCATGCGTAGCGTTTGTCCAAGTCGGAATCGCCAATGAGCGCGACGTGTTCGTCGACATTGAAGCGTGCGGCACCTTCCTCGTCGAGGCGCAACCCGACCAGGCTGACGAGATCGTGACCGCGATCGCCGCCGGCCTGGCCTCGTCGCCGTATGCCGAAATCGCCCAGCTCATCTCCGTCTCCCTTCCCCCTGCCGCACTCCTTGGCCATCGCAACGCACATCACACAGCATCAATCGGTGCGGCATTCGATCTCGCGGCGTCACTCGTCGGTAGCACGATGAGCAACGAGCGCTCGTCGTTCTCACTGCGGTCGCTGCGGACAGGAGGCGAGATGTGGGAACCGGCCGTCTTGCTCCTCACCTCCGCCGACCAGGTTGACATGCCGACGGTTGCCTCTGCGTTCCCTGCTGGGGGGCACGGAATCGGCATCGTCGCAACCATCGGCCCTGGGGCAGCCATCGATGCCGGTGGTCGGATTCGTGCCAGCACAGACGAGTGGACGCTCGACGCATTCGGTTTGTCGTTTGCGCTCGACCCCGTCGGTATGTCGCTGGACGACCTCACTGCCGTGACCGATCTCCTCGTTGATGCAGTCGAACCAGTGATCGATATCGCGCCGTCTGGCACGGGCGAACCGAGCCCCAGCGAGTCGGCCGAGCTCCAACTGCTGCCGAGTGTGACAGCGGAGCCCACTCTCGAAGTGCCTTTCATCGAAGCGCCTGCTGGCGAACCTTTCGTCGCTCGCGAGCACTCAATCGTCGTGCGACTCATGGGCGGAGTCGATGTGATCGACCTCGATGGCACCCCGGGCAAGTTCGAGCGCTCGAAGACCGTCGAGCTCATTGCCTGGCTGGCCACTCATCGGGAGAAGTCGACGCGGACCGCGGCCCGCACAGCGCTGTGGGAGCTGAACGTGCGCGACGCCACCTTTGCCAATGTTGTTTCAGAGGCACGGCGTGCGCTCGGCCGGCTCGTCGTTCCAGAGGGCGACGAAGAATGGCTGGAGCGGACGTTGACCGAGCGGCTACCGCTTCACAAATCGGTCGTGACCGATGCCGATCTGATCCAGGAACGGCTTGACGCTGCACGGCTTCAAGCCCCGGCACATGCCATCGACACGCTTCGGCCCGCCGCTGAGATGATCCGCGACATGCCGTTCGCTGGCACGAGCTATCTCTGGCCGGACGCTGAGGGGATCACGTCGAACCTCGTCCTCCTCGCTACCGGGGTGGCGGCCGAGTTGGCCGGCCATGCACTGTCGCTGGGAGACATCGATCTGGTCTTCTGGGCGACCGGCCGCGGTCTCACCGTTCTGCCCGGTCACGAAGAACTGATCGGGCTGCGCATGCGTGCTCATGCTCGGGCAGGAGACCTCGCCGGCATTCGCCAAGAGTGGGAGTCATACGAACGGGTCATCGTCGCCGACGCCTGGTCCGACGGCGAACCTGCGCCGAAACTGCTCGCCCTCCGCCGCGAATTACTCAGCGCACCTGCCTGACTCGCTGGCCGAAGCCGCACTCAACTCGCCCAGTCTTCTTGCCCAGTCTTCTTGCCCAGTCTTCTTGCCCAGTCTTCTTGCCCAGTCTTCTCGTGCGGTCACTACGGTCGCTGGTGATGACTGACCGCACACACCTGATCGCCCTCGATCTCGACGGAACGTTGCTCGGCAACAACGGGGTGTTGTCCGAGCGCAACGCTGCTGCCATCCATGCAGTTCGCGCTGCCGGCCACCATGTCGTCATCGCGACGGGCCGGCCGATCAATCTCGTGACTGGCCTCGCCGATCAGCTCGGCGACTCGATTGCCTACGTCGTCGGCACCAACGGCTCGACGATCGGCACGTTCCCCAACGGCGACCTCGTGCAGCTCATCGGATTCTCCTATGACACCGCCGTCGAGGCAGTCACTCGGCTGCGTGACGGCCTGCCCGGGATCGGCTTCGCTATGGCAACCGACAGCGGGATGGCGCACCAGCCCGGTTTCGCCGAACGCATGCCAGCCGTCGTCGACCAAGCCCCGGTCCCGGACATCCTTGCCGTCGGCGGTTCTGAGGTCTACAAACTCTTTGCCTTCCACGACGACCTGTCAGTTGCCCAACTCCTGCAACGCGCTCCGGAATACCTGCCCGCTGGGCTCGCCGCCAATCACATGGGCGCTGACGCAATCGACATCGGGCCAGACACGATCGACAAATGCGCCGGGCTCCGCTGGGTGTGCAAACAGCTCGGCGTCGAGGCAGCAGACGTCATCGCGTTCGGCGACGAGTGGAACGACATCACGATGCTCGAATGGGCCGGCCGGGGCGTCGCCATGGCGAATGCCGACAGCCGAGTGCAACGCGCAGGCAACGAAGTCACCGCCAGCAACGTCGACAACGGCGTCGCAATCGTGCTCGAAGCGCTCCTCGAAGCACCCCTCGCCTGATTTTTGTGTGAGCGATTCCGGCAACCGACGCCGCAATCGCTCACACAAAACTTGGGCTGCGGTTTTTGGGGTGCGGTTTTTAGGGTGCGGCTTGCGCGTGGATCCACTTGTCGAGCACGGGGCTCGACTCGAAGCTGCTGATCAGCGCGTAGCGAGGTGCATTGCCGGGATGGACAACGACGTGCCAGAGGCGCTGCGTGTCAACGACGAATCGCGAGCCCTTGTGCAGCGGCACGCGGACCTCGGTCGACGCATCAGGCAGACCGTTCTCGTCGTTGTCCATCAAGATCATGTAGCTGTCAGGGTTGTCGGTGAACTCGACCCACGACCGCACGACCCAACCTTCATTGTCGGGGTTGAAGCGGTTGTTGTCGTCACGGTGCAGGCTGGGGATCGCGCCCTCACGGTCTTGCGGCGCAAGCTTGATCGCACGGACGCGACCGAAGTTAGCGCCGACACCTTCGACGTAGTTCTTGATGCTCGGAGCGACCGCGGCGTTCGAAGTCCACTCGGCGTCTTTGTCGGTCTTGCCCTTGTCCCAAAAGCCGCGGCAGTCGAGCTCGCCGTCGGCAGTGGCGATCGGCGCGAAATTCGTGTCGCCGCCCGACTTCCAATCCATGTACTCGAGTGCGAGGTACTCAGATTCAGGGCACTCAAAGTCGGCGTCCTTCAGGACGACGAGGCCGGTCTCAGTAAGGACGTCGAGACGGTTGTGCGGGGTATCGAGCGGAATTTTCACGCTCCAGTGCTCCGAGTTCGGCCAAAAGCTCATGACTGCATCTTATGAACGTTGCCGACCCTGAGACCAGGCATCGGTCATCCGAACAGAAATCCGAACGGAAATCCGAACAGAAATCCGAACAGAAATCCGAACTCAGAGAGTGGTCGTGGGTAGCTCGGAGATCACGATGATGCCGGAAGGAATCTCGAGCGTGGCCCCGGCAGGCACGTTGTCGGGATTCTCGATATTGTTCAGATCAATCAGCGACTGCATGGTGACGTCGAACGAACTTGCGATCTTGGCGAGCGTGTCGCCACTCTGAATCACGTAGAACTTCCGAACGCCCTCAGGAAGTGTGGTTCCGGGGATCGTCGTCGTCGACGTCGTGCTGCGAATCGGCGGAAGCGGCTCGGTCGACGCCTGATCGGTTGTGCCACATGCACCGGCAACGAAGGCAAAGACGACCGGCAGGCTGACCAGCGCCATCGACGAACGACGAGAACGTGGTCGAGTCCGCCAGTCGCTTCCCGTCATGCCGCCATGCTACGTGCCACACGGCACTCTGTCCCCAAATCTCCGTCAGCGTGACCCACCGCGTACCCTCGCCACCGTGAGTGATACGGCCGCAAAACCCGACCAGACCGCGCCCTTTCCGGGTGCTGAAGCACCATCGCGCCAATACGACATCGATGCAAACGGCATTCGCATCGCCATCCACGAGTGGGGTGACGCTGACGCTCCTCCGTTGCTCGCAGTCCACGGCGGCTTCGACTTTGCCCGCACCTACGACCTCTTCGCACCTCGCCTCGCCGCAGGTGGCTGGCGCGTCGTGGTTTGGGATCAGCGCGGCCACGGCGACTCCGAACACGCCGAGCTGTATTCGTGGGACGCTGATATGCGCGACGCCCTTGCCGTGTTCGACCACGTCGGTGGAGGCGAACCGCTCCCGGTTGTCGGCCACTCCAAAGGTGGCGCGCTGATGACCCAGCTCGCCGATGCCCAACCGTTCCGCTTTACCGGTCTCGTCAACATGGACGGCATCCCGTATAAGCGCAACATCCCCGACATCGCCGAACACGAACGCAGCAAAATGATGGCCAAGGACATCGCCAGCTGGCTCGACCACCGCCGCCGCACGTCCGACCTGCAGCGCAAGCCCGGCACCATCGACGAACTCGCCCAGCGCCGGGGCCGCATGAACCCGCGTCTCGAGGTCGAATGGCTCCGCCGCCTCGTCACCACCGGCGGCTTCGAATCAGACGACGGCTGGCGCTGGAAGATCGACCCGTCGATGCGTTTCGGTGGCTTCGGCCCGTGGCGCCCAGAATGGACCCTCATGCGCCTCCCCGGCCTACCCATGCCGTTTCTCGGCATCCTCGGCTCCGAAATGGAAGAGATGGGTTGGGGCACGCCACCCAAGAAGGTCCTGCCCTACATGCCGCTGCAAGGCCGATGCGAAGTACTGGAGGGCGTTGGCCACTTTGTCCACGTCGAACAACCACAACTCGTCGCCGACCTGGTGCTCGACTTCTTCGAAGGCCTCAAGTGAGCATCACAACCGTTCGCCACAACAAAGTCGACCTCGCCATCCACCACTTGCGCGATGCCATCGACGAGACCGCTCGGCCCCTCCTGCTGCTGCACGGCCTCGGCGAGCACACCCCGGCCGAAGCACCCGCGTGGGTTGCCTCGTGGCAAGGAGCAATCGTCGGCCTCGACTTCACCGGGCACGGCAACTCGACCATCCCGAGCGGTGGCGGCTACACCGCCGAACTCCTCCTCGGTGATGCAGACGCGGCACTCGCGGCGGTTGTCGAGCAGAGCCCCGACGGGATGATCACCGTGTTCGGCCGCGGGCTCGGCGCCTACATCGGCCTCCAGCTCGCCGGAGCGCGCGCCTCACAGGTCCACGGCGCCATCATGCTCGACGGGCCCGGCCTCGCCGGTGGCCCGACCGGCCCGACATCGCAGAGTTTCTTCTCGCTGCCGCCGTCGAACACCACCCCGGACCCATACGCACTCGTCGAGTTGGGCCGCGACCTCCGCCCGCCCGACTACGTCCGCTCGTTCGTCCAACTCGCCATCGCCGGGTCCAGACTCGAAGAACCGGTCGCTGTCTGCGCCGTCTTTCGGCCCGAGTGGTTGGCAGCGGTCGCCGACGAACGTGGTGTCATGGACGTTCCGCTCGCCGAAGCTCTCGAAGCCTTTGCCTGAACGAACCGTTCTCGCGCTTCTCACTCGCGGGGAATGCGAGATGCAGTGGCACGAGCTGGACGTCGCCACGTAACATCGAGGTATGCCGACCGTTGGATCAATCGTGCTCGTCAGCGTGGCGTTCATGGCGATGGAACCAGTCACGGCGGCCACTCACCGCTGGGTGATGCACGGCATCGGCGAGTTCTTGCATCGCAGCCACCATCGAGCTCGAGCGTCACGTGTCGAAGCCAACGACTGGTATCCGGTGATTTTCGCTGCCGTCGTCAACCTTGGGTTCCTCGCTGGGTTCAACTGGAACGGATTCGCAAGCCTCGTGCCAATCGGCATTGGCATCACCGCATACGGTGCCGCCTACGCGCTCGTGCACGACGTCTACATCCACGGTCGAGCCGGCTGGTTTGGCGACCGCAAGGTCGCCGCCTTCGATCGGCTCGCCGATGCGCACCGCATCCACCACCTCTACAACTCAGCGCCGTACGGCATGCTCCTCCCAGTGGTCCCCGCCGAACTTCGCGATCGGGCCAGCCGCACCCAGCGCAACCCCCTCGCCAAGGTCTGAGCAAGCACACAGCGCAGTGTCCCCCGTCCAGAATTTTCTGAGGATCAGATCGTTCGAGGCCAAGGAAGTATGAACCCGAGTTGGCCTCCGCCAACGAGCGGTGAGGGCTGACGCCGGGATCGAGCGATCTGGCCTCAGAAAACGAAGAGGCCAGAGGTTCCGGGGCCAGTATGGGCTCCGACGCTTGGGCCGATCGCGTACTGCACCAATGCCTCCGCCAACGCCGGGTGCCCGCGCAATGCGTCGGTCAGCTCAGCGCTCACCGACGCGCTCGTGATATCCGATGTGCCAATGGCGACTCGCAGCCCGGCTGGCGATGACGGCGTCCAACCGAGGGCGTACTCGGTCATCGCTCCGACGGCAGCCTCGACGCTCGTCACTGTGTCGAGCACGGCCAGGGCGCCACCCGACATCGACAGCACTGGGATGCCGTCGTTGGAGGCAGCGACGACTCCGGCGCGATCGGCGCGGCCCGAACGTTCGATGTGCTGCGGGGCACCGACGATGAACGCCGTCCCGAGCGCACCCGCCCGCTTTTCGGCAATCACCGCTGCCGATTCGACATTGGCGCCATCGGCAATCGCCTCCGCAGCCGCCCAGGCGCAGCACGAGATCCCAAAGCTTGCCGTGCCCGAGTCGACCAGCCGAACGGGCACGTCGACCATCTGGGCGGCGAGCCTCGCCGAGTTCAGCGTCCCGCTCATCGCCTCAGTGATGTGCACCGACAAGATTTCGGTACAGCCTCGCCCGATCAGCCGCTCGTACGCCTCGACGAACTGGCCGGGCGATGGCTGGCTCGTCGTGATCGTGGGCGCCTTGCCGCCGTCCCAAGCGGCGTAGAACGCTTGGTGCGTGAGATCGACACCTTCGAGGTATTCGACGCCGTCGACCGTCACGGTGAGTGGTACGACTTCGATGCCGTACCGCTCGCCGAGCGAGTCCGGCAGCTGGCTGTTGGAGTCGACGACGATGCCGATCATGCGGTATCCGTTTCGCCCGACGGTTCGGTCAACTCAGCTGGCTCGTCTGACAACTCGCCGGGCTTCGGTGGTGGGCCTGCCGCGAGGAATCGCTGGGCGATGATCGCGCTCGTCGTAGCAGCTGCGAGCGGGAGGAGTGCCGATGGCTTCGGGCCCCACAGGTTGCGCCAGCCCTTCGCCCACCAGATCAGGCCCCCTGCGATCCAGAACACACTCGAGGCGAGCGTCGCAGTGAAAGCACGCTGCTGCAACTTCGGGTTGGAGACGGCCAGAGCAGCGACAGCAACGTCGATCGGAAAGTAGGCAGGGAAGGTCGCAAGGCACTGCCCGACGCTGCACGCCACGCCCTTGCCCCCACCGGTGAAACCCGACCAGACCGGATAGCAATGGCCAACCACTGAGGCCGTGCCAGCAAGGTGGGCTCCGGGCGGCCCTGCCACCAGTGCGCCGGCGCAACACGCCAAGGCTCCTTTGCCGATGTCGCCGGCCATGACAGCGACGCCCGCTCTGGCACCGAGCACGTTCATCGCGTTCGTCCCGCCCGGGTTTCCAGAACCTGCTTGACGCAAATTGATCGATCCGCCGGACGCTTGCCGCGCAACGATGTCCGCCGTCGGAAATGTGCCAATGAGGTACCCAACGCCAATAGCCATGGCGATTCGCTTACTGTAAGAACGAGTGCTCATGGGTATCGCACTGTACGTACGTCCTGCATCACTCAAGGTTCGCGGCAATCGCGCGTGGAACACAAGAGCGCCGCCGCTATATTTTCGTTGCTCTCAACGAGACGAGTTCACTCGCCTCAACGAACAGGCCCCCATCGTCTAGTGGCCTAGGACACCACCCTTTCAAGGTGGCGGCACGGGTTCGAATCCCGTTGGGGGTGCGGAAAGCCCTCGGGTTTTTCACAGCGGTTGCGGTGACACGCATCCGTTGAATACATAGCAATTCTGGTCCCGTGGTGAAGTCAGGAGTTCACGCCGGCCTGTCAAGCCGGAGGTCGCGGGTTCAAATCCCGTCGGGACCGCCAAATACAACAGAATCTGGTTTCGTAGCTCAGTCGGCAGAGCGCTCGCCTGAAAAGTGAGAGGTCACCGGATCGACGCCGGTCGAAACCACGCAAAACACCCCGCTTGGCCAACCAAGCGGGGTGCTGTGTTTTTCAGCCAACCTGCTGAGGCAACTGGTTGCGGGCAGCTGGCAGGCGGTCACACTGTGCCTGGCACAGTGTGACCGCCACCGATCAGCTGGTGTAGGTCTGGAGCTGGCCGCCTGATTCGGCGAGCGACTTCAGGAGCGGGCTGAGGTCCCAGTGCTTGCCACCGAGACGCTCGCTGTACTCCTGGACTTTGGCCGCGATCTCAGCGAGGCCGATGCTGTCGGCCCAGTGCATCGGGCCGCCGCGGTAGACCGGCCAGCCGTAGCCGTTGACCCACACGACGTCGATGTCGCTGCCGCGGATGGCGATCTTCTCTTCGAGGATCTTCGCGCCCTCGTTGACCATTGGATAGAGGCAACGCTCGAGCACTTCCTGGTCAGAAACTTCGCGCTGCTCGATGCCCTTGCCGATGGCGAAGTCTTTGATGAGCTGCTCGACTTCCGTGTCGGGCGTGGCCGCACGGGTCTCGGCGTCGTACGTGTAGTAGCCCATGCCGTTCTTCTGGCCGCGGCGACCGTTCTCGCAGAGCACTTCACGGATCGTCGAGGACGAGGACTTCTCTTGCTTCCAGCCAATGTCGAGGCCGGCGAGATCGCTCATCGAGAACGGGCCCATTGGGAAACCGAAGTCGAAGAGGACCTTGTCGACCTGCGCCGGCTTGGCGCCTTCGAGCAGCATGCGCTCCGCTTCGGCACCGCGCATGAACAACATCCTGTTGCCGACGAAGCCTGGGCAGACACCGACCATGGTCGAGACCTTGCCGATCTTCTTGCCAATCGCCATCGTGGTGGCAACGACGCTGTCGGACGACTTGTCGCCGCGCACGTTTTCGAGCAGCTTCATGACGTTGGCCGGGCTGAAGAAGTGCATCCCAATGACGCTCTCGGGCCGGCTGGTGACTTCAGCGATCTGGTTGACGTCGAGTGCCGACGTGTTGGAGGCCAGCAAGGCACCCGGCTTGCAGATCTCGTCGAGTTCCCGGAAGATCGACTGCTTCAGTTCCATATCTTCGAAGACGGCTTCGATGACCATGTCGCAGTCGGCGAAGTCTTGCTTGCTGGTGGAGCCGGTGATCAACGCCATGCGCTCTTCGACCTGCTCGGGCGTGGTGGACCGTGAGCGCTCGTAGTTCTTGCGGACGACACCGAGGCCCTTGTCGAGCGACGCCTGGTCGCGCTCGACGATGGTCACGGGAATGCCGACGTTAACGAAGTTCATTGCAATGCCGCCGCCCATGGTCCCGGCGCCGAGGATGCCGACCTTCTGGACATCGATCAGCGGCGTGTCTTTAGGGATGTCCGGGATCTTGTTCGCGGCGCGCTCGGCAAAGAAGTAATAGCGCTGGGCTGCCGACTGCGGGCCGGTCATCAGCTCCATGAAGAGCTTGCCTTCGGCTTTGAGCCCTTCATCGAACGGCTCGTTGCAGGCCGCTTCGATGCACCGGATGTTGAACTCGGGTGCGAGGAAACCGCGGGTCTTGCGGGCGATGTCCTTGCGGAAGTTGGCGAAGATCTCGTCGTCGCCGGCATGTGCCTCGACCAGTTCGTTGCGGTCGCGGACCCGAACGAGCGGGAGGTTCTCAGCGACGGCATTGTTGGCGAAGGCGATCGCTGCGGCGCGCAGCTCTTCGAGGCCGCCATCGACGACATCGTCGACGAGGCCTCCGTCCTTGGCTTCGGTGCTGCTGATGTGCCGACCAGTGGTCATCATTTCGAGCGCCTTGGCGACTCCGACGAGACGCGGCAGGCGCTGGGTTCCACCGGCACCCGGAAGCAGGCCGAGGTTGACTTCGGGCAGCCCGAACTTCGCCGAGGCCAGCGACACGCGGTAGTGGGCACACAGCGCGACTTCGAGGCCGCCACCGAGAGCGGTGCCGTGGATGGCGGCGATCACTGGGATCGGGGCGTCTTCCATTGCGGCTTGCACTTCTTGCAGACCTGCTGCCTTGGGCACGTTGCCACCGAACTCGCTGATGTCAGCGCCTGCGATAAACGTGCGGCCATCACAGATGACCACGACCGCTTTGGCGCCCGATTCGACCGCCTTCGTCATCCCGTCGAAGAGGCCTTGGCGGACGTGCCAGCTCAGTGCATTCACGGGCGGATTGTCGACGATGACGAGCGCAACATCACCTTCGCGTTCCAAACGGACGGTGTCGGTCAACTGGATCGATTCAAACATCCCCACAGTCAAGCAAATCCGGGCCTCGAAGTTCGATTCCGGGACTCATCTGACTGGCCTCTCCCGCAATCCAACGGCATCCAAACGTTTGCGGGCAGAGCGTGTCCGGGACAGCTGTTGTTTTGTGATTGCATGAGCCTCGATGACTCAGACAGAAGACCACGACACGATCGGATTCATCGGCTTGGGAAACATGGGTGCGCCGATGTGCGACCGCCTCCTCGAAGCCGGCTACGCGGTCGTTGCATTCGACCTCGATCAGACCAAGGTCGAGCACGCCGTCGCTCGCGGCGCACTCGCTGCAACCTCGGCCGCCGACTGCGCTGCTCGGGCCGATGTTCTGCTCACATCGCTTCCGCGGCCAGACCACGTCGAGGCTGTCATGGAGGCAGGTGGTGCACTCGCCGCGCTCCGCGCCGGGTCACTCTGGGTCGATCTGACCACGAACCGCAAAGAGCTCGTCGGCCGCCTCGCCGAAGCAGCACCTCCGGGAGTTGATGTGGTCGACTCACCGGTCACCGGCGCCGTCGACGGTGCCCGTAACGGCAGGCTCACTCTCTTCATCGGCGGCCGCGACGAACCCGTTGCCCGTGCCACGGCGATCCTCGAACACCTCGGCGTCGTCATTGCCTGTGGACCCCTCGGGACGGGCAACGTCGTCAAGCTGGTGACGAACCAGCTCTGGTTCATCTCCGCAGCAGCACTCGGCGAAGGCTTCGCGATCGGCATGGCACACGGCGTCGATCTTGGCGTGTTGTATCGGGCGATCATCGAGTCGGTCGGCGACAGTTTCGTGGCCCGCCATGACGCCCCGTCGATCTTCGCGGGGCACTACGACCCGTCGTTCACCGTCGGCCTCTGCCTCAAAGACCTTGGGCTCCTCGAAGAGCTGCAGAACGGCGTCACCGCGCCAATGGTGATGACCGACGCCGCCCGCAGCGTGTTCCGCGACGCTGGGGATCGTTACGGCACCGACGTCGGAGAACTCCACGTCGCCAAACGACTCGAAGACGACGCGGGCCTGTCGTTCCGAATGGATGGCGACTGGACCCCACCTTGGGAAGTCAACGATGACTGACGATGACTGACGATGACTGACGATGACGCGCTGATTGACGCGCTGATTGACCTCGAGCGATATCCGCTCGACCAGCCGGACACGGCCGCATACCGCGCTGCGGTTGCAGCGGCGCGTGACGAGCTCCAGGACGACGGTTGCGCCATCATTCGCGACCTGGTCCGACCCGAAGCTGTCGAGAAACTGAATGCCGAGATCAAGGACCGCAAGCCCACGACCCACTTCTCGACGCAGTTGATCAACCCGTACTTTCACACCGTTCGCGACGACGCTTTCCCGGATCGACACCCGATCAATACGTTCATCGAACGGTCGAGCGGCTTCATCCCCGGTGACTCGTGGCGCCTGGACGACGCGATGACGAGTCTGTTCCGCTCGCCCGAGCTGACCAGCTTCCTCGAGCAATGCCTCGGCGTGCCAAAACTGCACTGCTACGCCGACCCGCTCGCCGGGTTGACCGCCAACGTTTTGGACCCCGGCCAGCAATTCACGTGGCACTTCGACACCAACGAATTCGCCGTGACGATCCTCGTCGACGAAGCAGACGATGGAGGGCTCTTCGAGTACGTCCCGGCGATCCGCTCAACGACCGACGAAGGGTTCGATGCAATTCAGGCAGTGCTCGAAGGCGGCCGTGAGGGTGTTCGCACACTCGACCTCCGGCCAGGCGACCTGCAGATCTTCCGCGGCCGGCACTCGCTCCACCGTGTCACGCGGGTACCCGCAGCCTCGTCGGCTCGACACGCCGCGATCTTTGCGTACACCCTCGAACCGGGTGTGATTGGCCGTGTCGAGCGAACACGCCAACTCTTTGGACGCGTCCTCCCCGAACATGTGCATGCTGAAGAGGAACGCGTGCGCAGCGACGCACTCGTCGACTGACGCTCAACCTGCGAGCGCCAGCGGGAGCTCAACCGATTGCTTCGAGGTCGCCCCAGAGGTGGCCGAGCGCACGGTGCACCGTGCCGGACTTGCGAATCGCCATCCATTGATCGTCGGTTGCGATCCGATCGATCAGGCCAGCCAGCGCCGGCTGCTCGTCGCGAGCGAGTTGTTCGGCTGACTGCCCGACGAGCTGTTCGAGATTGAATGTCATTGCGAGGAGACGGCCGAAGTGGCCGAGTGGTCCGTCGAAGGGCCCAGTGGATGTTGGTTGCCACCCCGCCGTGAGCGAATGCTTGCCCCACAGTTCGTCCATGCCTGCGTTGAACTCGTCGCGAGCAGCGAAGTGGACGTGTTCGACCTTCATCAACATTGCGGTGGCCGCGCACATCAGGCACGGCTCAAGAGTCGTGTACAGGTGCAGACCTTCTGCGTCGAACTGGTCGAGTTCGGCGAAGGCATTCATCTCAGCATGCGCTGTCATGTTGCCTGACAGCGTTCGTGGCGACCGCTGCTGCTGCATCACACGGTTCCGCCCTGCCGTCACGATGGAATCGTCATTGGCCGGGTCGACCAGCACTGCGCCCACCCCAAACGTGCCGGCTCGGTACGCAGCCCAGGCCTCCTCGAAGGCCACTTGCCAAGGCAGTGACAGTGATTTCCAGGTATCGGTGGCAGAACTCATCGGGAGCAGTCAACCAGCGAGACTCAGCCACGCAGTTGCTGGAGTCGACGAAGTCGCCAGTTCGGCGAAGTCGAACTCAACCACCATTTCTTTGAATGGCGATCGCGACGTCGATCAATTCCTGATCGATTCCACAGTCGAGGGCAGCCTGGGTGATCGGCACAACTGCGGCTGGTTCGGCAGTCGCCCCGCCAAGCGCGAGGAGTTCGTCATCGCTCACACGTGTCGCCAATGTCTCGATCGCGCAGTTTGCGACGTTCGGCTCGAGGGCGATTTCGTCACGGGTCAGGAGGTCGAACAACACGCCGCCGACAAGTGTGGTCGGTCGTTCCGTGCCGAATCCCGACGGGTCGATCGCCGGGCCACTCGGCGCGGCGCCAGCGACGGTCGTGGTCGGTGCAGGAGCGACGGTAGTCGGGATAGTCGGGGTAGTCGTCGCCGGCGGGGTGGCTGCATGGGCGACCTGATTGGACTGGCCTGACGACGTATCGGCAGTTGCATACACAGCGACAATGCCAGCGGCGAGCGCCACCACTGCGATTGCTGCACCGACCGTTTGTTTGCCGGGGATCTTGGCGGCCATGCGCACCGAAGCGGCCCGATCAAAGCCCTGCTCTTGTGTCCCCAGCCAACCGCGCGCGTCCACCCACACTGCGAGGGGCGGCATGACAACCAGGGCGGCCAGCAGGGCGATTGCCACGTTGAGCGTGACGATGATGCCGAAGTCGCGGAGCAGCGGCAGCGCTGATCCGATGAGCACAGCAAAACCGCCAATGGTGGTCATCGCCGATGTGAAGAAGGCACGACCCGTTCGGCTTGCAGCAGTGTCGGTTGCCTCACGCGGGCTCAGACCCCGTTGACGTTCTTCGAGATATCGACCGAGGATCAACACCGAGAACTCGGCACATGACGCAATGACCAATGGGCCCGACACCGTCGTGAGGGGGCTCAACGAGAAGCCGAGCAGACCGACGAACAGCGACGACACACCGACCGCCAACACGACGGGAACAAGCGCAAGAAGCGCCCGGGTCGCACTGCGGAAACGGAGGACGAGGAAGATGCCAGCAAGCATCAACGCGAGGTAGGTGAGATTGGCGCGGTTCGCCGAGAGGTTCTCGAGCAGGCCGATGCCGACGGTGGCGAGCCCAGCAGGCGTGGCTCGAACAGCGGTCTGACTGTCGGGCAACTCGTTGAGCAGCACGCTGTCGGCCGGAAGGTCGAGTGCAGCGATGCGCGCATCGAGATCCTCAGAGAGACTCTTGACGAGCACGGCACGTTCGTCGAGGCCACTCGGTGCAAGACGCAGGTTGACCTGCGTCGCCGTGCCCTCGACGTTGACGAGCGCTTGTGCGATGTCGGGCGCGACAGCTTGCGCTGCTCGGCCCGCACTGGCGACATCCTCAGAAGTCGGTGCAATTTCGGTGGCGCCGTCGATCGAGATGATCTTGGCCATCGTGTTGACGAGGCTCGAAGAGGTGACCACCTCGGGCCGTGCCTCGGCAGCGACCGTGAAGTCGTAAATCATCTGCACGACGGCGGGGTCATACACATTGTTCGCCTGGACAAGGATGCCGAGCGTGGTGCCAAACCCCGTCGACTCTTCGAGTTGGTCAATGTCGGCAACGGTCTGGCTGCCTTGGTCGATCCACTTGACCGAATCGGACTCGATCTTGGTGCCCCCTTCAGCGAGTATCCCGCCGATGAACAACGCCATCGAGACGACGATCAATGCGGGGGCCAGCTTGGTGGGGAGACCGCCGAGCTTGACAACGAGCTTCTCGACGGACGAGACCGGTCGGACGTTCGTCGGCCTGGACCACTCACGGATACCCAGTGCCGAAACCGGCACAACAATGCCCACGATGACCAACACGACAACGCCGACTGCCAGCAGCACGCCGAAGTCTCGAATCATCGGGACCTTGGAGATCCGTAGAGCCAAGAACGCCAGGATGCCTGCGATGGTCGCTGCGATCAGAGGCGGTGCAACGTTGGCTACGGTCTCTGACATCGGGTGCGCGTCTTGGTCGATGACCACTTCTTCTTCGACTCGGTTGTGAATCTGGATCGCGAAGTCGATACCGAGGCCAATCAAAATCGGCAGACCGGAGATCGTGACGAGCGACAGGTCAATACCGATCAGGCCGAGGATCGAGAACGACCACGCCACACCGACGAGCACGGCGAGCAGTGGCAGCAGCCGCCAGCGCACCTTGAAGATCAGGAACAGGATGACAGCCATCACAGCGAGTGCCGCCAAGCCGAGGGTGACCATGCCGCCCTTGAGGTAGTCGTTGATCTCAGCGAGATACACCGGCGAGCCAGTGACCGTCAGGTCGAAGCCTTCGATGTTCGCCGACTCGAGAACTTCGACGACCTGCTTGGTGCCGGCGCTCTGCTCGTCGAGCGTTGCGTTGCCGGCGAGAATCACACCGCCAACAGCGGTCTGGTTGTTGGGGCCACCGTCAACGTTCGGGAACGTGGAGGCAAGCGACTTACGGATCTTCAACTCCTCGGCGGGCGGCGCGGTGACAGCCCCTCCTACTGCAGTGAATCCCTCGTTGCCAAACACGAGCAGTTCAACCCAGTCAGGGTTCTCCAGCGTCTGGTCACCAGCAGCGCCTCGTCGGGCGAGCGAGACGGAGATGTCGGCGCTCCGCGCTTCGGCGCCAGCCTCATCGCGGTCGAATGCCGACAGCAGGGCGTTTGTGCCGACCGCGCTGGTGACCGGTTGGGAGGTCACAAGTTCGGAACTGAACGTGGCTGAGGTGAGCGGTGTGACGACGGAGAACACCTCAGGAATCTCTGCCAGAGCCGCGTTGATCCGCTGGAACTCGGCAAGGTTGTTGCCCTTCAGTAAATCACTGACATCGACTTCGGCGCCGGCCTGTGCGGTGAAGAGCAAGATGACGGTCTCGCCGCCGAAGTTGTCCTGGAACTCGACATTGTCGATTGCGGTCTGCGAGTCAGGGTTGAGGTAACTGTCCTGGCCGGTCGCGAACTCGATCTAACGGGCACCGAGTGCCAACACCGCGGTGATCACGACGACCGCAGCGATCACGATCTTCCACTGCTTGCCAAGCTGCACGCCTGCGGCGCGCCAGAACTTTTCCATCACGACTCCCCTCAAGAAACCACGCCGTGCACGATCGAGCGCAGGCTGTTTAAAACACTCAGCCTTCTGACTCGCGAGAGAAAGTTCGAAACCAAACAGCACGGCTCGGCCACTTCGTCAGGTCGCTCATTCGGACGGCACCGCTCAGCGCCGCAGCGCGACCTCAGGTGCCGAAACCGAAACCGAGGTCCGGCGCAGTGAGGAGCGGCCGGTAGTCGATGTTCTTGCCGGCAGCCATAGCCGCACACGTGCCGCCACGATCAACGATGACGGTCATGAAGACTGGGATTGCTCCGAACGCCGCGATCTGATCGGCAGCTTCGATCAGCGACGTGCCACGAGTTGTCGTGTCTTCGGTGACCAGCACCCTGTCGCCGGGCTGCAGCGCGCCAGCAATACGACCGGTGATGCCGCCCTGCTTGGCTTCCTTGCGAACACTGAAGCTGCGCAGCGTGTGCCCGCGAGTCGCGGCGACTGCCTGCACGCCGTAGGCCACAGGGTCGCCACCCATCGTCAAACCGCCGATGGCATCGATGCCATCGAAATCGGCGCCGAACACTTCGATGAGTGCATCGGTCACGGCGATGATGCCGTCGGCGCGACACGCCGTTTGTTTGGTGTCGAGGAACCAGGTGCTCTTGGCCCCCGACTTCAGGGTGAAGTCACCAGTCTTGACCGAGTGCTCCAGCACATGGTCGCGAAGCCGATCGAGCGTCGGCGAGAGGTCGGGAAGCGCAGCATCACTCATCGCTGTCCGAACTTACCTGTGAGTCCGCCCCGACGAAGAAAATCGCTGCCGGGCGGTGCCGCGACTCGGTCATGGCTTGGCCGCACGATCGCGCAGCAGGACCTCTTGCGTCACGGTTGCAACGTGCGTGCCATCGGGAGTGAAAACGTGCCCGTGGGCCAGGCCGCGGCCGCCAACGAAATGCTGGCAGGTGAAGTCGTACAGGTGCCAGCGGTCAGCGCGCAACGGACGGTGGAACCAGATCGTGTGGTCGAGGCTGGCACCAAAGAACCGGTCGTCCTCGCCCATCGCAGCCGCTGCCTCCGGATGCGCATGCATCACCGCCTCCGTCGGGATGTCGTCCGAGAGGAATGCCAGCCATGCGCGGTGCAGCAACTGCGCCGAGGCTTCAGCGGGGTCTCCGAGTTCGTGGTTCACCTTCATCCACACGACCGTGCGCCCAGCGCCGTCGCGGCTCGGGCCCTGCACTGCCTTGGCCGGCACCACGACTCGATCGAAGGTCTCCGTCCACGATGACGCCTCCAACGAGTTGGCCGCCGGAACGTCCGGCATCAGAATCGACTGCACGCTGGCCGCAGGTTCGGGCCGCTGGAACGAACTCTCGGCGTTGAGGATTGCGCCGATTGCCTGCCTGGCGACCACTCGGCGGGTCGAGAAACTGCGCCCGTTCCTGATCCGATCGACTTCGTACCGGACGGGTTCAGTGGCGTCACCAGGACGGATGAAGTAGGCGCGAATGGAATGCGGTTCCAGGTCGGACTCAACCGTCAGGGTCGCTGCACGCAACGCTTGCGCGACAATCTGACCGCCGTACAAGCCGCCCCACGGATACTGCGGGCCCGTCCCGACGAAGACATCGGTGCCATGCGGAGAAAGTTCGAACATTCTGAGCAACCTATTCGAATATCCCCATAAACCAGTATGAACCGATTGGTTCAATCGTCAGAGTCGAATAGGGTGCTGGCCATGGCAGCAAAGCGTGGTCCGAAAACACCAATGTCCAACGAACACAAGGCAGCGCTCGCAAAGGGCCGGGTCGAAGGTCGAGTCGTCCGCGAGTATCTCGAAGGCCTGCGAGCAACAAAGCCAAAGCGTGGCCGCAAACGGACTGCTGAAACAGTGACTACTCGGCTCGAAACAATCGATACTGAGCTGGAATCAGCATCGCCTCTCGACGAGCTACTTTTGGTTCAAGAACGCCGTGACCTGCGGTCCGAATTAGAATCGATGTCCGACACGATCGACATGGAGCGGCTCGCAGCAAAGTTCGTCACCGTGGCCAAAAGCTATAGCCGGAGCAAGCAGATCTCATACCAGTCGTGGCGTGACGTTGGTGTCGAGGCAAGCGTCCTCAAGGCCGCCGGTATTTCCAAGGGCGACTGACTCCTCGATTCAGATCTGGATCGCGTCGACCGCTTCAAAGACGCGGCCGAGGTTCGACAACGAACGACGCAAGTCGAACGCGTCGTCAAGCATTGAGTTGTCGACGTCATCGTCGGCTTCGAGCAATGACCTGAAGTCGACGCCATCGTCCCACGCCTGCATCGCATTGCGCTGCACGATCCGGTACGCCTCGTCGCGGGTCTTGCCCGCCTGCACGAGCGACAGCAGCACCGGCTGGCTAAACACCAGCCCGTAGCTGGCATCGAGGTTTGCCTGCATCCGCTCAGGCATGACGACAAGCCCCGAGAGCAGACGACGCAATCGCCGCATCATGTAGTAGGCGAGTTGCGACGAATCCGGGAGAATCACGCGCTCGACCGACGAGTGGGAGATATCGCGCTCATGCCAGAGCGCAATGTCTTGCAAACCAGCGAGAAGGTTCGAGCGAACGACACGCGCTAATCCGGAGATCGTTTCAGCGGAAATCGGATTCCGCTTGTGTGGCATTGCCGACGATCCCTTCTGCCCCGGTTTGAAGCCTTCTTGCACTTCGCGGACCTCGGTCCGCTGCAGATGACGGAGTTCGACGGCCATCAATTCGCAGGTCGCAGCTACCGACGAACAGGCATACAGGAACTCGGCGTGACGGTCACGGGCGACGACCTGAGTCGCAGGAACTGGCTTCAGATGGAGCGCATCTCCAACGAATTGTTCGACCGCAGGCGGGATGTTGGAGTAGGTCCCAACGGCTCCGCTCAGCTTCATGACTGCAACCGTGTCGCGGGCAGTACGCAGACGTTCGCGATCACGCTCGACCTGCAGGGCCCAGAGGGCGACTTTGGCGCCGAAGGTTGTTGGCTCGGCGTGGATGCCGTGGGTACGACCAATCATCACCGTGTCGCGGTGCTCGCGCGCCATCTCGATCAACGTGGCGAGTAGCTCGGTCGACGCCTCGATCATCAGATCAGCGGCATCACGCATTGCCCAGCACAGCGCAGTGTCACCGACATCGGAGGATGTGAGGCCGTAGTGGATCCAGGATCCTGCCGGGTCGTTGATCGCGTCCTGCGTGACATCGACGAACGCCGCGACGTCATGGTCGGTAATCGCCTCACGATCGAGGATTTTCGCCAGGAATGCGTCGTCGGCCACCGGAGCATTGGCCCGACAAATCTGAGCAGCCTCCTGCGGAACGACACCAATTGCGGCATGCCCTTCAGTGGCCAGCAGTTCAACCTCAAGCCAGCGCGCGAATTTGGCCGTATCAGACCAAACAGCATCCATCTCCGGAGTGGAGTAGCGCGGGATCATGAAGCGGTACCCGGCGTTTCCCAAATGAGGTAGTCGCCGCGTTCGGCGCCGACGCCGACCACGTTGATGCGAACGCCGACTTCGCGTTCGACGACAGCGATGAACGCCTTGGCCTCGGCTGGCAGGTCACCCGGTTCGCGCATCTCGTTGATCGGTGTCTTCCAGCCGGGCAGCTCTTCGTACACCGGCTCAATCCGTTCGAGCACGTCGTACTGGTCCGGGTAATCGGTGACCGGTTCGCCATCGAGCGTGTAACCGGTGCAGATCTTCACCGTGTCAAAACCGTCGAGGATGTCGAGCTTCGTGAGCGACAATTCGGTGAGCGAGTTGAGTCGCACCGCGTGGCGCAACATCACGCAGTCGAGCCATCCGCAACGACGAGCACGACCTGTGACCGTGCCAAATTCGCGACCGACTTCGGAGAGCATCTTGCCGTCGTCGTCGAACAACTCGGTGACGAACGGGCCGGCACCCACACGCGTGGTGTACGCCTTGGTGATCCCAACGATCCGGCTGAGGTCGCGTGGGCCCAAGCCCGAGCCGACCGAAGCGCCGCCAGCTGTCGGGTTCGATGACGTCACGTAGGGATACGTGCCGTGATCGAGGTCGAGGAAGGTCGCTTGCGCGCCTTCGAGCAGGATGTGGGCATCTTCGGCCAGCGCGTTGTGTAGCAAGCTGATCGTGTCGGAAAGATACGGCACGAGACGTGCGCCGTACGTCGAGAAGCGCTCGACCATGTCCTCGACGTCAAGTTCGTCGCCGCCGGCCTCGCTGATCAACTTGTTCTCGACCGTTGCGCGTTCGCGGATCAGTCGAGCAAAACGTTCGGGGTCACGTGCGTCGCCGGCACGGATGCCGACGCGGCGCATCTTGTCGGCGTACGCCGGGCCGATACCGCGCAACGTGGTGCCGAGCTTGTCGTCGCCGCGCATTGCCTCGGAGATCGCGTCGTGGCTCTGGTGCCACGGGAAAATGAGGTGCGCCCGGGTGGAGACCTTGAGGTCGGAGCAGGAGTTGCCCCGCGACTCGAGCATGTCGACCTCGTTGAAGAGCGTCGGCATGTCGACAACAACACCGTTGCCGATCACCGGGATCACATGCGGATACAAGATGCCGGAGGGCACAAGCTGCAAGGCGTACTTCTCGCCGTCAACCACCACGGTATGGCCCGCGTTGTGGCCGCCCTGGTAGCGCACGACATAGGTGTGCTCTTTCGACAAGAGGTCGATGACTTTGGCTTTACCTTCGTCGCCCCATTGGGCTCCGATAACGACCGTGACTGGCATTGACGCTCCCCTTCGCAGGGTGTGAGAGGAATCCGACCACCGCTCGACGTGCCGAGCGAAAGTGGCGAATGGAACGTGATGTGACACTACTGCCAGGCGGTGCGACCTCAGTCATCCGTTCGATTCTCCGGCGTGCTTTTTGTCAAGCCGATGCAACACCGATGATCCCCCACCTGCTCACACACCTGCTCCTTCGCCCGATCCCGCAGCGCCAGTCGAAGGGCTCGACGGTAATCTTGGTGACATGACCGTAATGCGACGCCAGGTGTGGAACGAGATGGGCAGCGATGCTCGGGCCGCCCTGATGCACCGCGGTATCGACGACATCTTCGACCCAGAATTGCGAACTTCGATCGGCATCATTCTCGAAGACGTTCGCCGTCGCGGCGACGCGGCGGTCTGTGATGCACTGGCCAAGTTCGATGGAATAGCGCTCACCCCTGACCAACTCCGAGTCAGCACGGCCGAGTTCGAGCAGGCAGTCGTGTCTGACGCCGTTGACGAGGCCATCGACGACGCAATCATCCACCTGCGCACCTTCAACGAAGCACAGATGCAGCAGTCTCGCGACTGGAGCGTCGAGAGCGAACCAGGTCTGACCGTCGGCGAGAAGATCACGCCGATTAGTTCCGTCGGTCTGTTCACACCGTCCGGCAAGGCGAGCTATCCGAGCGTTGCGTATCAACTCGCCGTTCCAGCAGTCGTCGCCGGCGTCCCCAAGGTGTCGCTCGTCGTTCCGCCTGTCCCCGGTGGATCAGGCGAGATCGACCCGGCTGTCCTGGTCGTTTGCCGCAAGCTTGGCATCGAGAATGTGTTCCGCGTCAATGGCCCGGCGGGCATCGCAGCACTCGGTTTCGGCACCGAGTCGATCGACAAGGTCGTCAAGATCGTCGGGCCCGGTTCGCCCGCCGTCACGATCGCCCAGGTCGAGATGCAACGGTTCGGCACATCGACCATGATGCTGCTCGGCCCCACCGAGAGCCTCGTCATCGCCGATGAAACGGCCGACCCGGTCCGCCTCGCGGCGGACCTGCTGATCGAGGCGGAACACGGCACCGACAGTTCCGTCGTTCTCCTGACCACTTCGGCCGCTCTCGCTGACGCCACCGACACCGAACTCGACCGCCAGCTCGCCGCCCTGCCCGAGGTACGCGCCACAGCATGCCGCGCCTCGCTCGGGCCGAACGGTGGATGCGTTCTTGTCGACGATCTCGACACCGCCATCGCTGTGGCCAATGAATACGCCGCCGAACACCTCCAGGTTGCTGTCGCCGACGCCGACATCGACCGTGTTGTCGACGGTTTGGTGAATGCCGGCGAAATTCTGATCGGTCAAGACACCCCGTTCAGCGCTGCCAACTTCATCCTCGGCTGCCCCGCATCGCTACCGACGAGCGGCTTTGCGCACGTGGCGTCAGGTATCACCGCCAATGCGTTCTTGAAGCGGACCGCAATTGCTCGCTCCAACGGAACCGCAATCCGGCGCATGGCCTCAAACGTCATCGCGCTGGCCGATCACGAGGGCTTCCCTGCCCACGCGAACGCGCTGCACCTTCGCAACACTTGAAGTGGCCTGAAATCAGGAGAGGCGGAAGGGTCCGAAGAGTCGGAAGGCTGCGCTGCGGCATACACGTGCGCTGACGGTGGGGCGCGTACGCTGATGTCGTCATGGCCACGGTCTTGCTCGTCGAAGACGACGAACGAATCAGCGAGCCGCTGGTCCGCGTCTTGCGATCAGAATCTTTCGACGTCGTTCACGTCGCCGCCGGTCACCCGGCGTTGCTGGCAATCGACGAGGCGCAACCCGATCTACTGCTCCTCGATCTGACCTTGCCCGACATCGATGGCCTCGATGTTTGCCGCAAAATCCGGGCCAAGTATCCGGACCTCCCGATCATCATGCTGACGGCTCGCGCAGAGGAAATGGACGTCATCGTCGGGCTCAACGCCGGTGCTGACGACTACGTGGCCAAGCCTTTCCGACTCGCCGAACTCGTGGCCCGAATCCGGGCTCGCCTGCGCATCTCTGAACAGACGGCGTCGGTTCCCGTACCGCCCAAGCTGCTTGGTGCCGGCATCATCCTCGACACGACGGCGCGTCGATGTAGCGTGATCGATAACGCTGGAAAAAGCGGCGAAGTCGAGTTGACGGCAAAAGAATTCGACCTGCTCGTTCTCCTCATGCAGCAACCCGAAGTGACCCTCAAGCGCGAGGAGATCATGGCCAAGGTTTGGGACGAGAACTGGTGGGGCTCGACCCGAACGCTCGACACCCACATTTCGACGCTGCGGCGCAAGATTCACGACGACACCGATCCTCCGTCGAAGATCATCACCGTGCGCGGCGTCGGCTTCCGCTTCACACCCTGACCCGTGCGACGCCGACTCGTTCTGTCGACGATCCTTGTTGTCTCGATCGTTCTGCTGATCTTGACCGTACCGGTCACTCTCATGTTGCGCGAAGCCGCGACGAACGAGCTCACTGCCCAGAAGATGCAGGAAGCCACGACTGTTGCGGCGGCACTTGCTGAGGATCTTGCAGCAGGGGGACCCGTTGACTTGACCGTCACCGACGCGCTGGTCGCCGAGGGTGACGGCGTGCGCGTCCTCAGTGCGAACGGCGAGGTCATTGCCGAACAAAATGTGGACGGCATTGGCTCCCCGTACCGATCGAGCATCGACGGGCCGAACGGAACACAGGTCGAGGTGTTCTCGAGTAACGATGAAATCAACCGGCGCTTCATCGACCAATTGGTGCGGCTGCTTGTCGTTGCGCTCTTCGCCGTCGCTGCAGCCGCCGCACTCGCATTCGTCCAAGCCCGACAGCTCGCCAGACCGCTCGAACGTCTCGCCCGATCAGCCACACGGCTCGGTGATGGCGACTTCACCGCCACGCCACCGTCACCATCCGGGATTGCAGAGATCGACGGTATCTCGCGTGCGATTCGGCTCAGCGGAAACCGAGTCGAACGTATGCTTGAATCGGAACGAGGGTTCACCGCCGATGCCACGCATCAGCTGCGGACCGGCCTCACCGGGGTCGCCATGCGACTCGAGATCCTTGAGCGCCACCACGATCCCGAAGTGGCTCATGAGGCGGCCACAACGCTCAGCCAAATCCACGAGCTCAACACGACGCTCGACGAGTTGCTGCGTGTGGCACGCAGGGGCACCACCGGCGAACGGACCGAACTCGACCTCACGGCACTCGTGGACCATCACGTGACCGACTGGCAGGATCAGTTCGCCAAGAAGCGACGCCAGATCGTCGTCTCGACCGGCATCGTTCACCCGGTGATCGGCACCCCTGGGCTCATCGGACAGATTCTCAACGTCCTGATCGAGAACTCGCTGCGTCATGGCCGAGGCACCCTGGCGCTGCTGGTCAGCGAAACGAGCGTGTTGGTCGAAGACGAGGGGACCGGCATCGACCAATCGAAGGCAGCCACGCTCTTCGACCGGCCCATCGACCACCACGCGGCACACGGCCGTGGGCTCTCGCTGGCGCGTCGACTCGCAGAGGCTGACGGAGGCCGCCTGGAACTCGTCAAGCTCCAGCCAGCGACATTCAGGCTCTCATTGCTCTCTGCACGCAGTTGATTGTCGCCGGGCGAGTCCGGACCGGGGCCCGAAAAAGCAGGAACCCGAGGATGGAAACCCGAGGTTCCCTCAAGTCATCCGTTCAAGTCACCGTTCAAGTCACCGTTCAAGTCACCGTTCAAGTCATCGTTCTGCAGCGCCAACAATGAGCCTTGGATGTTCTTCAGTTCCGGGCCGAACGGTGATCCGCCCGCCTTCTGGGACGCCGCCGTCGAGGATCAGTATCGCGGCCGGGTCAGCGATCTCACGCTGAATGATCCGCTTCAACGGACGAGCGCCGAACGACGGGTCGTAGCCGTCGCGCGCGAGTTGAGCCATGGCTGCGTCGTCGATGTCGAGTGCGATTCGTTTCGCATCGAGCCGCTTGCGGAGCAGTTCGAGCTGCACTTTGACGATGGCGTACAGATCCTCTTCTGACAGCGAGCGGAACCGGATGATGTCGTCGACCCGGTTGATGAACTCCGGCTTGAAGAAGTCGAGCGGGTCGCCGGGGAGATTCGATGTCATGATCAACACGACGTTCGTGAAATTGACGGTGCGCCCCTGTCCGTCGGTCAGCCGACCGTCATCGAGCAACTGGAGCAACGTATTGAACACATCAGGGTGTGCCTTCTCGATTTCGTCGAGCAGCACGACCGAATACGGCCGGCGGCGGACCGCTTCGGTGAGCTGCCCGCCCTCGTCGTAACCGACGTATCCCGGGGGCGCGCCGATCAGGCGAGACACAGAGAACTTCTCCAGGTACTCACTCATGTCGATACGCACCATCGACTTCTCGTCGTCGAAGAGGAACTCAGCGAGCGCTCGGGCCAACTCGGTCTTGCCGACACCGGTCGGGCCGAGGAACATGAACGAACCGATTGGCCGGTTCGGGTCGCTCAGCCCGGCGCGGCTGCGGCGGACCGCGTTGGCGACCTTCGTCACGGCGTCGTCCTGACCAATGACCCGCTTGTTGAGTAGCCCCTCAAGGTTGACCAGTTTGTGCGTCTCGGACTCCATCAGACGACTCATCGGGATACCGGTTGCCTTGCCGACGACCTCGGCGATGTCTTCGGCATCAACCTCTTCCTTGAGCATCGCCTTGGTTTCTTGCAACTGATGAAGGTGCGTGGTGGCGTCTTCGATACGCCGCTCGAGCTCGGGGATGCGGCCGTACCTGATCTCGGCAGCAAGTTCGAGGTCAGACTCACGCTCAACCTGTGTACGGAGACCTTCCAGTTCCTCTTTCAGGGAGCGGATCGCGCTGATCGCCTGCTTTTCCTGCTCCCAGTGCTCTCTCATTTCCGTATTGGAGACATTGAGCTGAGCGAGCTCGTCGTGCAAGACATCGAGCCGTTCCGCCGACAGCTTGTCGCTCTCTTTTTCGAGCGCGACCTGTTCGATCTCCAACTGCAGGATGCGGCGCTGCACCACGTCGATCTCGGTCGGCAGCGAGTCGATCTCGATACGCAGCTTCGATGCTGCCTCGTCCATCAGGTCGATTGCTTTGTCGGGCAGGAAGCGCGACGTGATGTAGCGGTCAGACAGCACCGCAGCGCTGATCAGCGCTGAGTCCTGGATGCGTACGCCGTGGTGCACTTCGTACCGCTCCTTGAGGCCGCGCAGGATCCCGATCGTGTCATCGACCGACGGCTCACCCACGTACACCTGTTGGAAGCGGCGCTCGAGCGCGGGATCTTTCTCGACGTACTTGCGGTACTCATCGAGCGTGGTGGCACCGATCATCCTGAGCTCACCGCGCGCCAGCATCGGCTTAATCATGTTGCCGGCATCCATGGCGCCCTCGGCACCGCCCGCTCCGACGATCGTATGAAGTTCGTCGACGAACGTGATGACTTGACCGTCAGCGTCGATGATCTCTTTTAAGACGGCCTTCAAGCGCTCTTCGAACTCACCGCGGTACTTCGCTCCGGCGAGCATCGCGCCAATGTCGAGTGCGATCAGCCGCTTGTTCTTGAGACCTTCGGGAACGTCACCATCAGCGATACGCGCGGCGAGACCTTCGACGATCGCTGTCTTGCCGACACCCGGCTCACCAATGAGCACCGGGTTATTCTTCGATCGACGAGACAGCACCTGAATGGCTCGGCGGATCTCGTCGTCGCGGCCAATAACAGGGTCGATCTTGCCGTCTCGGGCACGGGCGGTCAGGTCCTGGCCGTACTTCTCGAGGGCCCCGAACTTCTCTTCAGGGTTCTGATCGGTAATGCGATGCGAACCGCGCACATCTTTCAACGCGACCAACAGTTCTTCGGAGCCGATGTCGAGGCGGTCATTCATCGCGAGCAACAGGTGCTCAACCGACAAGAAGTCGTCGCCGAGGTCTTTCTGGTACTTCTCGGCGTTGTTGACCGTGTTGGTCAGCTCCTTGCTCATCCGCGGCTCGTCGCCGCCGTAGGCCTTGGGGAGGTTCTGGACACGCTCGTCGAGCTTGTTGCGCACCATCAGGGGTGCCTGGCCGAGCTTGGCGAGTACCGCGGGGATGATGGTGCCGTCCTGACGCATCATGGCGCCGAGCACGTGGTCAGTGGTCAGCTCAGGGTTGGACAGGCTCTTGGCCTGGTCGATCGCTGCAGAGAACGCCTCCTGGGTCTTGATGGTCCATTTCTTCGGGTCAAATACCATGCCAGCGCTCCTTGCTGCTTCTCTCTTGCCTGATGAGGCCCCTCAGTCGGGCGGCCGAGGCGCACATGAGCAATTTCACTGGGTTGTGAAAAGAACGTGTGAAGGTTGGACAAGAGCTGGACAACTGTTCAAGTGTTGCAGCTTCACAGCCGATACTCCGAACATGAGTGAGATTGCCGAGTTCGGCACCGGCCCCGCCGAGGCCGACGTGGGGCGTCGCGAGATGAGTGACCGCGGCGTGTCACTTGTGGAAATCCTCGTTTCCATTGTGTTGATGGGGACGGTGATGCTCGGCGTGCTCGGCGCTCTGCAAATCTCGATCACGGGCTCGCGTGTCGCGCGCGATCATGCCCGTGCACATCAGTGGTTGCAATCAGCGATCGGCGTCCTCCAAGCGGCGCCACGAGTCAGCTGTGATGAACTCGGCATGTATGCGACCGGTGAACAAAACGTTCGCTCCACCTATCAAAGCGTCATCAGAAGCGACGCCGTGTTGATCCCGCCTGGATGGGCCGACAACCAACTGGACATCGTCCCATCCGTCAAGGTCTGGGACGGTGACTCGTACCTCGATCCGTACAGTGCACCGAAGCCCTGTTACGACTCAGACGGCTTTCGCCTTCAGCTCATCACCATCCGCGTCGAGAGTCCCGATGGCGACATCATCGAAAGCGTCGAGGTCGTGAAAAATGATTGAGTCACATCGCAAGGACCGAGGATTCACACTTCCCGAGGTGTTGATCGTCGTGGTCCTGATGGGCCTTCTGATGAGCGCTATCGCGGCCGTGTTCAGCGTCATCGTGCGCACGGTTCCCACGACCGAGAACCGAGTCGACGACGCTCGTTCGCTTCTCGGCCTCACCGCCTGGCTGCCCCCGGACGTCAACTCAACACCCGCGGTGGCGATTGCATCCGCTGCTGCCAACTGGAACACGGCGGTCGGCGCACCCTCGGGCTGCAGCTCGGGTGACGTCGGCGTGAACCTCGTTGTACTGAATTGGTCGGAGCAGACTGGCAGCAGCCCGACGTCGTACACCGCGAACTATCGATTGGCAGATGATGACGGCGTTGGTTCCACGATGTGGAGGATTTCGTGTACCGACGGTGGAGTCGGCACTGCACGAGAGCTCGTACGCTACCTGCCACCGATGTCGACAAATCCGGTCGCGGTAACGATCCGTGACAAGACTGATAACAGCGGCGCGACGACGGTCGTCGGTCTGTCGATGAGTGTGACCACGGTGAGCGGCGACGTGTTGAGATTCGACGCCCAATCGAACAATCCGGATGACGAACTCGAAGCGATCCCGACGCCGGGGACGGTCGCAGCGACGACGACCACCAGTACGACGACAGCACCAACCACGACGACCACGACGCTGGTCGGCGAGACAACGACCACCACCACCACGACAACGCCGACCACCACCACCACGACCACCATTCCGTGCGCAGCCGACTTCATTACCGGCTCGGGTTCCGATCAACCTGTATCGCCATCGAAAGTGAAGAATCAGCGAGGCCAGAACCAAGTCTTCGGTCCCTTGGAGGACGACGTCTACGTGAAGATCACCAAGTCAGGAAGCTGTGCGGGGCTTCGGCTCGAGTTTGTCCGCGCTCCAACACGCGACACCGCAGCAGGTCGCGAGCCTGTGCGACTGCCCTTCGGGGACAGTTCCGAGGCGATCCTACGCGCCGGGATACCCACCGAGCGTTGGGAGGACGGCAACCGGTCGCTGCGCCTCTTCGACACGGGTAACGAAACGTTCCTGGGTCGTACCGAGTTCCTCGAAGTTCAATGATCCAGCAAATACGAGGCAACAAGATGATGGATACCCCAACGAGCCGACGTGATCACGGTGCTGTCCTTCCGTTGGTGTTGGTGGTGACGGTTGTACTCGCACTCGTCGTGCTCGCCGTCGCCGACTACACCGCCACCACACTGCGTTATGGGCAGGTGGTGGAATCGCGGGCGGACCGGCTTGCTTCGGCCGACGCCGCAATGGGAGACGCCATCGAACAATTGGAGTTGCGCCGCAACATCGGGATGCTCTGCAGCACGTTGGTTGGCGACGGTGACGGGTTGTGGGTGCCCTTTCCTCAGCAGGTGAACGGAGTCGACGTCACCGTCAACTGCAAAATCGTCGGAGGCACGCTTCCTCCGGTCGACGGATGGGCCATCGTTATCACGGGGCTCGGCCCAGGTGGCGTCCCGTTGCCGGCAGGACCTTCCTTCGAATTCACAAATGGCGGGAACCCGGAGATCGGCGGCCCCGTCTATGTGAACGACCCGACGACGAGTTGGATGAATTTCAGCAAGCCGACCACGATCGTCGAGGGCGACATCTGGTATCGCGACGACAACTGCGCCAACGCCGGAAAGAATCCGGCGGATATCAATTTCGCTCGTTCGACCGTGTCGGTCGACAGCAACTTGAACTTCGTTCCGACAACTCGAGGTGTGTACTGCCTCAACCAGTCGTGGGCCGATCTCTTCGGGAGCGTCGGTCCCACACCAGCAGATCTGACGGGGTTGCCGGTGGACCCGCCGCCAGACACGACGACGTCCCCAGGTTGCAAGGTGTTCTCGCCAGGTGTCTACACGACACAACCCGTCCTCGAGAACAACAACTACTTCCAATCCGGCAACTACGAGTTTCGAAACATCGGCAAGCTGGCGTTGTCCGGGCAGGCGGTCCATTTCGGGCATGACCCAACGCTCGCCGGGTCATACCCGATCACCGCGAACACCGCGTGTGATTTCGCCCGGCAGAACGACGCTGCAACCGGTGCCACGTTGTACACGAGCGGCAATACGCAGATCGAACTCCGTTCCAACTCATCGTTCGAGATCTCGCGACGGGCCCAGGCCCACGCCAGGCCGAGCGGAACGGCCTCGACGTCGCTGGTTGGGTTCCAGGTACTGGACTCATCGCTCTCGTCGACTCAATCGCTCGTCGAGGCAAGCGCCGGTGCGAAGAAGGAGTTCGCCCTCCACGGTCTGCTGTGGGCGCCGAACTCGAGTCTTCTGTTCGAAACGGTCCCAACCAAAAAGATCGCCGCCCTCCGGGGTGGAGCCGTGATCGGCCGATTCGAAGGTGGGGTGACGGCGGCAGCGGCCGGCTTCGTCATCGAAGTGCCAATCGCCACGTCGAACACGAAGCTGTTACTCACCGCAGTGGCGACTGACGATCGTGGTGAAACATCAGTGCGCGTGGTTGCCGACTATCGACCAACATCGGGTGAGACAGCGGTCAACTCGTGGCGAGTCGTGGACTGACCGTCACGGTATTGACCTCGGCATCCTCTCGGCGGTCGATTCGCGACCTTTACGCCACACTCGTTTGAGCAGTCGCAACGCCATCGACCACCAACCGGCAGCGACACCCCCTCGGTATCGTGGCTCGGATGTCCCGCAACCGCCCACCTCACGTTCCGCAGGGCACGTGGCGATCGGGTGCGTTGCACGTCTGGGGATGGAACGGAATCGACACCGCGTCGATGGCGTGGCTCTACTCGGGCTTTCGTCAGGTCGGCGATGACGGCCGACGGACCGGCTGGCACGACTCCCCCATCTCCTACGGAGCCATCGGTCGCATTACCATTGACGTTCCGGGCCACCCCGCGATGCACGCGTCGTCGGTGCAGCTCGACTCCATTGGCACATCGGTGTGGCTCAGCGAACTCCCTGAAGCCGATTTTCTCAGCGACTCGCTGCGCTGGTTTGCACGGGTCGCGGAACTCGCGCGGCGCACCGTAACGAGCAATCGGATCGTGCCTGCGATCGACAACGAAGGGCCCTTCATTGTCGGACGTTGGAAGGCAGTCACCGACGATCAGATCAACGACGTGCTGATCGCCCTCGGTGCGTCGATGCCCGACATCTGCGTTGCCGGTTCGGGCGTCACCACCGAGACGATCTACGCCCAGCTCGTCGACGGCATCGCACGATCGTTCCTCCATCAAGCGGGATGGAAGGCCGAGCTCGGCCGGCAGCGCAAGCCGCAGTATCAAGCGATTCGTGCACTGTTCGGCGCGCTCTCGAAGCCCGACCACGTCATGCGCGGCAGCACACCGGAGTACGAAGCTGCAGTCCATCATCTTCGCGACGATCTCGAGCGGCACCGCCGTCGGCTCAACGGCGAACCGGTATTGGTCCCACGGCTGCGGTTGTTGATTGCCGACGACCCACTCGACCCGTGGGTGGTTCGACTCGAACTTGTCGACGACTCCAACGCCGCACGCTGGTGCTCGGCCAACGACATCTGGGAGCGCAATCAGGTGGCCATCGATGTGGCTCGCGGTGAAGAACACCTCGATGCGCTCGGCGCGTTGATCGGTGACCTTGTCACCCGGGTCGTCGCCATCCCCGGTCTTGGTGATCTTGCGGCCGAGCACGAGCCGACCGGTGTCGAGCTCGACCTCGACCAGGCCGAGGACTTCATCGACATCGCTCCGGCCGAACTCGACCGACTCGGTATCGAACTCATCGGGCCCGAGCGGTTGGTCCGAACGCGTGTCAACGTCGCTGGTGAGGCCACGCCATCGCCGCCGGACGATCGTAAGAAGCAATTCGGTATGGACGCGCTCGTCGAGTGGAAGCTGGTGATCGGCGACGAGGAGATCTCCGACGCCGAACTCGCGCGGGCCGAGCAGGCCGGGGCGACGTTGCTGCACACCGGTCAGCGCTGGGTACGTATCGACGCCGAAGAACTGCGCCGCACGCGCGAGCGTCTCACCGACCTCAAGGCCAACCACAGCAAGGTCACGCCCCTCGAGCTGATGCGCCTCGCGAACGACGACGACAGCACCGAAGAGAATCCGCTGATCTTCGTCCACCACGGGCCGGGTGACAATCCGTACGATGCTGCCGGCATCGACGAGCGCGACCGCGTCGCTGCCGACTGGGTGCGCGAGCTGCTCGCCGGGCTGCCCGACGAACAACTCGAAGAAACACAGGAGTCGCCGGATTTCCACGGTGAGCTGCGCCACTACCAACGACGCGGACTGTCGTGGCTGCAGTTCCTGGCCAAACTCGGTCTGGGCGGCGTGCTGGCCGACGACATGGGTCTTGGTAAAACGGCGACCACATTGGCGCACCTACTCGAACGCCCCGGCCCACACCTCGTCATCTGCCCGCTGAGTGTCGTCCGTAACTGGCAAACGGAGAGCGAACGTTTCACACCCAAGCTCAACGTCACCGTGCACCACGGTGCCACGCGCAAGAAGAATGTCAGCGCCGACCGCGACGAGAGCGGCGAGTTGTTTTCGATCGATCCGGAACACCAACTCGTCATCACCACGTACGGGCTTCTCCCGCGCGACCTCGAGCACTTGGGAGCGATCGAATGGTCGACGGTCGTCCTCGACGAAGCACAGATGGTCAAGAACCCCAACACCAAGGCGGCCAAGGCGGTTCGTGCGCTGACTGCCGACCAGAAGCTGGCGCTCACCGGCACACCGGTCGAGAACCGGCTGAGCGAACTGTGGGCCATCCTCGACGCGGTCAACCCGGGCCTGCTCGGCAGCCTCACCAAGTTCCGCGACAAGTTCGGGACACCGATCGAACGCCACCACGATGTCGATGCGGCGGCGCGCTTGCGGCGGATGACGCAGCCGTTCATCCTTCGGAGGACCAAGGCCGACAAGCGGCTCCTTCCGGACCTTCCCGACAAGATTGAGCAGATCGCCTACGCGAAGCTCACCAAGGAGCAGGCGACGCTCTATCAGAAAATCGTCGACCAACTCCTCCACGACGCCGAGCAGGAGAGCGGCATGAGGCGGCGCGGCTTGGTGCTCGCGGCGTTGATGCGACTCAAGCAAGTGTGCAACCACCCGGCACACGCGTTGAAGGACGGTTCACGTCTCGCTGGCCGCTCCGGCAAGCTCACCCGGTTCGACGAACTGGTCACCGACTTACTCGATCAGGGCGAGCGTGCACTCGTCTTCACCCAGTTCCGCGAAATGGGTGAGCTGCTGACGCAACATATCGCCGAGCAGTTCGGCTTCGATCCGCCGTTCCTGCACGGTGGTGTCACGCGCCTCAAACGCGACCTGATGGTCGATCAATTCCAGGACGGCTCCGGCCCACCGCTACTACTCATCTCACTCAAGGCAGGCGGCACGGGGCTCAACCTCACTGCAGCAAGCCAGGTCATCCACTACGACCGGTGGTGGAACCCTGCCGTCGAAGATCAGGCGACCGACCGCGCGTGGCGTCTCGGCCAGCAGCGCACAGTCAACGTGCACAAGCTGGTCTGTGAAGGCACGGTCGAAGAACGCATCGGGCAAGTCATCGACGACAAGCGCAAGCTGGCCGATGCTGTTGTCGGGAGCGGCGAGGCGTGGCTGAGCGAGTTGTCAACCGACGACCTGCGCGACCTTGTCGTGTTGGAGCAGGAGTCATGATGGGCAGGATGGGCAGGATGAGCAGGACGGGCGAGATCGATATGGTGACGTCGTGAGTAGACCGCGTCAGCCGTTCGGCACGAGTCAGCCGGGCCGACTGCCTGCCACGATGATGAAAGTGCTTGCTGCCGAGATGAGCGACCCCGCTCGCCACCGCCGCGGCAAACAGTACGCAAGCGACGGGTCGGTGCTCGACATCATCATCGAACGCGGCCTGGTCACCTGCGAGATCCAGGGTTCGCGCGCAACGCCGTACGTCGCCACGGTGGAGGTCACCAATGGGAGTGGCATGCCGCTCCGGCGCGACATCACGTGTACCTGCAGTTGCCCCGATGACGACAACTGGGATGGACATGCCTGCAAGCACGTCGTTGCCACCCTCCACACCCTGAGCAATGAGTTCCTGATCGAACCCGAACTCCTCGATGTCTGGCGCGGACAGACCGCAGCCGACGGCAACCGCGCGGACATCGCGAGCGACATCGCGAGCGACGACGACGACATCACGCCATCACGCGGGGCGCGTCGCCACCTGTCGCTGGTGCGAAACTACGAGACCGATCGCGGTAGCGAGCCGAAGCGCGAACCCGAGCAGCGTGTGGTCGAGGATTCGCTCCAGCCCGTGCTGGTCCTTCAACCCGGGACGGAGCTGCCAGAAATTCCCGTGCTCGAGCGCGCCAACCTGCACCCGCCGAAGGACCGGGACCTCGCAGCAATACTGCGCGCCGCCATGCAACACGTGCAGGTGGAGTGGGACTGAACACGGTTGGACACGCCACGTGTGGAACGCCTGAGGCGTGGACGTGCAGAGCTGTCACACAAAATACAAAAAGAACCCGCCAGCCGAAGCCGACGGGTTCTTTCGTCAATCAGTTGACTTCAAATGAAGTCAACTCGTTCACTTGGTCTGCAGCGGGCCGCCCACGGCAGCTGCGTTGGTCGGGGCTGGCGTCTTGTTGTTCCAGGCGTCGACGCAGTCCTGGTTTTCGTACGTGAGGCCACCCGCGGCGGTCACGTTGAAGTTGGACGAAACGTCCACCAGGAGACCGCTGGTCACGAGAGTGGCCTCTGCACCACCCGGAGAGGCCTCCGGAATGGTCGTGCCTCCGTTCTGGGCGAAGTACGCTTCGATCGCCGTCTGGTTGGTCTTAATGTCTGCGTTGCACGCTGTCGCCTGACCCTGGGTGGTGATGCCACGGACGGCGAAGACCGTGACCGTGGCGAGGATGCCAAGGATGACGATGACGATGAGGAGTTCGACAAGAGTGAAACCCTTGTCCTGTGTGTTGTTTTCCATGTCGTGCGTTCCTTCCGCTTTTGATAGCAATTGGTTTGTTCTGGAAGCACCCCGCGAGTTCCATCTCCCGTAGCGCAACTAGTTCTTCGGTCCATACCTGAGATTTCTTGAGCAGAAATTCGGAAACGAACTCAGCACCAGCAGATGCGCCAATGGTGTGGTTGATCACGCCCGACGATCACTCAAGTGGCTCTTCTCGTTGAAGTGGGGAGTGGGTTTGGGGTGAGGGTCCCCCGGTGGGTGCAGGGATCCCGCCAGAGTTGGAGTGGTTCTACGACTTCAACGGTGAGGAGATCCCTGCGATGGGAG
>Ga0105052_10000589_pt1 | contig 50534 bp, 45 predicted proteins | sample FRY03_FD_78094 | JGI IMG/M metagenome (GOLD analysis project Ga0105052, IMG submission 78094) | Freshwater microbial communities from Lake Fryxell liftoff mats and glacier meltwater in Antarctica - FRY-03 | ecosystem: Environmental > Aquatic > Freshwater > Ice > Glacier meltwater ... | reverse complement strand
TCCAGCATTTATTTACCCTATAAAATCCTTGTTTGATCCTATGAATCAAGGTAATTGACCCTGTGCAACTAGGCCATTAACCCTGTCGAAATTACCCTTCGTTAGAATAATCCACAATTCTTCGCTTTAGCGCAAACAGCACCAAGCCGACCCTCGATTTAATTTTTAGCTTTTCACACATTTGCTTCGCATAGCCCTCGGCTGTGCGTGGACTTACTTTCATAATACCACCTATTTCCTTATAAGTTAATTCGGTGCAACACAGTTTTAAAAACTCCATTTCCTTATCCGTAAAATAATCGGAGCTGCCCATATTGCCATCATCACTATTAATTCTATTGATGAGCGTTCCGCTTACCAAATCCGAAAAATGATAACCCTTGGTATGAACATCCCTAATGGCTTCTACCAGCTCATTGGGTTTACTGCTTTTTAATAAATAGGCCCTTGCTCCTGCTTTCAACATTCTTATTACACTCATATCGTCATTCATCACACTCAAAGCTATAACCTTAGTGTGGGGAGCAAAATCTTTGAGCCATTGGGTAGCCGCAACCCCATCCATCTCAGGCATACTGATATCCATTAAAACAACATCCACCGGATTATTCTTAAACTCCGAAATCATTTCCAGCCCATTGCCGGCATCAAACACAACTTCAATTTCAATTTCATCCAAGAGCTTAGAAATACTTTTCCTAATTAACTCATGATCATCTACTAAGGCTACCTTTATTTTTTTCATTTTATTGCTGATGAGGGATAGGAAATATATTACATTTCCAATAATAATGAACGGTCTTCCATTTTGTTGGGCACTTGAAACTCAATAACTACACCCTTCCCTTTTTCACTTTCGATACTCATTTTGCCCGATAACAATTCTATGCGATTTTTCATGTTGCTTATGCCCAAATTGCCGGTGTAATTGTTAGCGTTAAAACCAATACCATTGTCTTTGATACATAAATTGGTTATCTGATCATTTTGAAAAACCGAAATTTCAATCTCCGTAGCGTTTGAATGGCGCATAGCATTATTTAAGGCTTCTTGGGCACATCTAAACAATATAATCTCTTGTTTTTCAGTCAAATTATAATCCATACCGCTGCTATGAAATCGGCATGTTAGTTTTCTGCTGGAGTTAATGAGGCAGGCTTCTCTTTCCAGGGCAATTTCAATTCCCTTATCAATTACATAATCTCCGCTCAAATTTTTGCAAATGTTGCGGAGATCATACAAGGTATTTTCGATTAAATCTGCGCTCGATTTCCGTATATTTAACTCATCCTCTGGCAATTGATTAATATATAGCAAGGTGAGGGTAAGCTTCTGCCCTATACCATCATGAATTTCTTGCGATACTTTTTGAAGCGTGCTTTCCTTTATTTCTAGGTGCGATTGAAATCCGGCGGCATCTAATTTGGTTTGAAAAAGCAATCGTTCCCTTTCAATTTCGCGTTGATTTCTGCGGTAAATAATCACAAAGTATATAATAAAGGAACTCAGCAGCACAAAAAGCAAAGTACCTGCAAATATGGTTAGTTCAATAGATTCTTTTTGCATGTTGCACAGATTTACACTCCAGAAAAATGGCTACAGCCAATGCCAAGTAATAGAGTATGGAAATAAAGGTATGAAAGTATTCAAACCATTGATTGGCTTTAGAAAAGGTAGTTGAATAATTAACAAGCAAGCCATTGCGCAAAAAGGAAAAACTCCAATAAAAAATCATGGAGGTATGCAGCCAAAAGCTAGGTTCTGCAGAAAGTGGAGAATCCTTGGTTTGTTGGAGCAATTGCAAAAACCCCAGCAATGAGCAAATAATAATAGCTAAACTATCCATGGCTATTACCATTCCCGAAAATTGGTAGAATCCAAATTTAGCAACGGCGAGTAGGGAATTCCCTAGCACCGTTGCTAAACAGATATATGCAATATTAATGTATGCACGCTTAACAAAATAATAGCGGTAAGCCAATACTGTTAATCCAAAATACAAAGGGGCATAGAGCGTGTAACGCAAGTTGCGTTCTTCAACACTGCCAAACTCTCTTGAAATACCTTCGGAAATAAGGGTAATTACAATGGTAATTCCAATTAATCGGAAAGTACTATTTAATTTACCAAAGCACAGTAGCGTAACTATTGCCCCTGCAATTAAAACAAGCAAATAAAAATGGAAAGCGGTGCTCATGTAATGGCTTCCAAATGAGGCTGTTATTGGGCAGTAATTCTAGGATTGGCCAAACTTTCAGGGCAATTTGTTGCTCCGCTGCCATAAGGCGGCAAGGCTGTGCCGGTGCTAGAAACATGGCAGAAATCGGGGCATGGCTGCACAAAATCATATACCATAGGAGATTGGAAATCAGAATACAGGGGTTCATTGGGATTAACCCCCGTATCAAAAAGTCCGGTATTTGTGGTTCCTACCAATACTAGGGTATGATATTCTATCCCATTTTTTTTGTTTTTAGCAAAATAAAAGCGAATACCATCCCTTCCTAATTGACCTTGACTAGAATTGTTACCTATATAATAGTTGAGGGCATTTTTGGGAACATGAAAAGCCATAAGCTCTTTTTTGTTGTTAGTAGTTCCATAAGGTTCGGCAATTAAACAATTGGCGGGATCATCGCGGTACTTTTTAACCAAGCATTCTCCCTGTGCCCAGGTAATGAGCGATGTACTAAGACTTAGGGAATCTTGTGTTGCCAATATAGCACTCACACTATCTTGAGCCCTATACTGTTGGAGCAATACTGCCGCATCAGCATCTTGTTTTTGTGGCGAACTACCGCATGAGGTAACGGCTACTATGGCTGTAATCAGTATTCCTGTAGCCATTCCCAAATAAAATGAAAGGTTTTTCATTGCTTATAATTTATAAAGGTTTCTAAAGAATTGGGGAGAAGCATTTTGCCCCTTACCATTCTGCAGGCAAGTTGAAAGTTAATTTGATCATTTCCTTGCGTATTTCTACGCAATTTTTAGGGGGTTTATACTTAAGTATTGGATTTAGAAAGGCAAAGGCTTCAAATAGAAAGCTAAGAGCAAAAAACGCTATAAGGGTTTAAATTTCCTATGCGCTTTTGCAATGTTAAAGGGCTTGGCCTCTGCTTTGCCTTCTCTAAATTCCCAATTGTTTGGCCCCTTTTGCTATTCCCAAGCCAATGTTTAAGCTTTAGCGGCAATAAGCTTCTCATATATAGCCATTAACTTTTTGCTTTCTTCTTCCCAACTATAAGGTCCCAAATATGCTGCCTCAAAAGCCCGCTCGGCTTTTTGCAAATACAAAGGATAGTTCTGCAGCACTTCTTTAATTTTAAGGGCTAAATTTTGGGGATTATCGGCCTCAAACACAGCACCAAAATCATTATCGCCCACATAGCGCTTAAGCGGAGCACAAGAACTTACCAGTACCGGCCTTTTAGATAAAAACGACTGAAAAAGCTTGTGGGGAACGGTATTATCAGTATGCCCGTTGGATTTATGAGGAATGATGTTGATTTTTGCTCGGGACATTAAATTATAGTAACAAGAAAAAGGAACTTTTCCGTAGAATTTAATAGAATCCTCCATACCGAGCTTTTGCACTAAATCAACTAAGGATTGATGTGTGTCATGGTTGTTGGGGATACCTGCAATGTTTAGTCTAACGAAGACCCCTTCTTTCTTTAATATATGCATCGCTACTATCACATCATCCAAACCTCTGTGTGGACCATAATTACCTAAATACAATAAAGAATCAGCTACTGGAATATTTCTTAGCTCCGATTGGGCACATTTTAATCCAATAAAACTGCTTGATTCCATATTCGTAATAACTTCAATTTTAGAAAAACTAATTCCCTTAGAAATTAGTTTTTGTTTCATCTCATCTACAACTGCTATTACAACAGTTGCCAATTTACAAACTCGAAGTTCATATTTGTGCCATCTTAAATAATTAAACAATAATTTATTCTTGAATCTAATAATGACATTCCTCTTCTTTGAAAACCAAATAGAAACAGCTTCAGGGTAATTTTCATGCAAATCAACAACTATATTTTTGCAATTGAACAAAATTATTGCAGTTCTGCATAGGGGCAAGTCATGAATATGAATAACACTAAATTTTCTATTAAAACATTTGAATAATTTGGTATAAATTAGACTGATATGCAGCCAAAAAGCTGCATTTAATACATCAACAACTCCCCGAACCAAATTAAATTTAATCCATGGCATTGTAATAACGGAAACATTCTTTGGCGCCGTCCCATTTGTATATCTGCAAATTACAGTAACATTATATTTTTTTGACAAAGCATTTACTTGCTTATCAACTCTAACATCCCCGGGGAAATCTGAGTCTACTATTACTAGAATATTACTTAACACAATCGTGTATTTAGAATATCTACAATTCTCTCAGTGGCAAAGCCATCCCACATCGGGATTTCAGAATGAAATTCTTTTTGCAAATGACACTCGATTTCATTGACAATAAGAGGTTCAAGCCAATGGTCTGATTTTACTAATATATTGGAGCCTTTTGATAGCGTAATAGGTCGTTCTGTATTTTCACGAAAAGTGCAACAAGGAATTCCATAATAGCTTGTTTCTTCCTGTATGCCACCACTATCAGTAAAAACTCCTTTTGATTCCTTTATTAATCTTTGAAAATCGAAATAATTTTGAGGCCCCAATAATTTCACTCTCTTATCATTTGGAAACTTTCCCAATATGGAATTAGCCATTTTGATCGTTCTTGGATGCATTGGGAAAACAATTTGATAAGAACTTGAAAAATAATCTAAAAAATCAAATATCATTTTAAGCTTTTGAACTGAATCAACGTTAGAAGGTCTATGAAATGTGCAAAGAATAAATTCTCCTTTCCTCAAATTATTTGTTTCCAATACTTCGCTTGAATCAATAAAATTAGTGTACTCAACTATAGAATCAATCATTGTATTGCCAACAAAAAACTGATTCTCTCTTGGTAAGTGTGATAGATTTTTGAAACAAGATTCCTCTGTTACAAAATGAAATTCTGCAAGTTCGTCAACCAATATTCTGTTTATTTCTTCAGGCATCGTTCTATCAAAGCTTCTTAAGCCACTTTCAATGTGCGCTATTGAAATATTCTCTTTATAGGCCGCTAATGCCGCAGCCAATGTAGAATCCACATCTCCTGGAACTATTACAAGCCCTAGTTTGTTTTCACAGAATAAACTAGCTAATTCAGAAATTAGATAAGCCAATCTGATGCTTGCAGTTGTATTAATTACAGGTATTATTATGTCCGGAACTAAGTTTAAATCTGTAAAAAAATTGGTAGAAAGATTTGTGTCAGAATGTTGATTTGTATGTATATGAATAACTTCAAACTTTCCACCACTTCGCATTACTTTGATTAGTTTTGCGACTTTCATGTAATTTGGTCTTGCGCCAGTTATAATTGCAATTTTCATTGTATAATATTATCATTAATCTAATAGTTAAGAATACCCTTGTAAAACTCGCACCACTCGCTTCCGTCACCACTTTTTCCACATCTCCTCCTTCCCCTCCGTACAACCATATAGGTCTTTCGCAGGCAAGGTATTCAAATACTTTGCCCGGAATGCGGCCGGGAGCGCTCTCATTGCGGTTTACCAATAATACCAACACGCTCGCTTCTTGCATGTGTTTTAATACCTCTAAATGAGGCAGGTAATCTTGCTGCCATACCCGCTCCCTTCCCATTAAAGCTATGGCCTTGTTCAGTATTTGCTCATCGGTAGGCCCTATTAATTCCAATACGGTTTTATGGCCTAATATAGGATGACTTTGCTCTTCTTGCAAGCGCTGCCAAAATTCAGGATGGTCGCGGTCTGCCCCCAAGGTTCCGTAATGGCCAATAATATAGTAATCGCCCCTGCGCTCATATCGTTTTTCAAAATCTTCATGATCATAGCCATTGGTAATAGTATGCACCGGCTTGCCCCGCAATTTGGCATACTCATTGGCCGCGGTCCAACTTACACATATTACTTCATCGGCCTGCTGTACCACCTTGCGTTCCAAGGCTTCGTGTTTGCGCATACTGGCAAAACTGAGCTTAAAATGTTCTTTATTGTCCATTTTGAGCCACTGATCTCTAAAATCGGCAATCCATCGTATGCCCATACGCTTTTGCAATTCCATACCAATTAGGTGCATGCTATGGGGCGGCCCCGTAGTAATAATGGCATCTACGGGATTATAAAGCAAATAATCTTCTAAAAAAGCTACACTGGGATTAACCCAAGTAATACGAGCATCGGGAATAAAAAAATTGCCCCGCAGCCAGGTAAGAAACTTTTGAACTACTCCTTGATTTTCTTTGTTTTGGATAAGTCCGGCAGATATTTTCCCCTTTTTCTGTCGGCTCAACTTTCGAAACAAGCGGTAGGGTTCTATTATGGGGCGGTATAACATTTCTACTTCTGGCGGAATATCGGCCGCTAAGGTCTTGTCTATAATAGGATAATCGGCATTGCTGGGAGTGTATATTACTGGTATAATGCCGCATTGGGGCATATACTTGGCAAATTTAAGCCAACGTTGCACCCCACCCCCTCCTGCCGGGGGCCAGTAATATGTTATAATAAGCACTCGGCGATACATGTGGGCAAAAATAGAGAAATATTGGAGTGAAGGGGACGCTAAAAACTCACAAATCAAAAGTAAAATATGATTTTCACATTTCGTCAGTACATTTTCAGAAATTCCAAATTTAGAATAGGAACTAAAAACTCCATAACGCTCAAGCTTCTGATAAAGATACATTGTTCTTCCTTAAAAAGTAGGAGAACTTTCTTGGTTGAATATTTTCAGGCTCTGCTTTTGGGAGCATTTTGGCGTTCATAATTTCAATTTATGATCTAAATTTATAATTAATAATAAGGATAGCTAACAGCCAACTCAATCTATAATAATCACTACAAATATTCATTCTATTCTTATATAAAATTCAACTAAATAGTGTTATTTAGTAAAATATACTAAATCATTTTTTAAATGAATAAGAAACACTACATATTGCCCCATACCATTTTGCTTTTCCAATCTAATACCCCCTACGGCATATACCTCAACACTGGATACCTATTCATCGAAATTTCAAAGTTTTTGCTTTGCTGATAGAGGTAATAGAGTTGTGCCCAATTGCTTTGAGCAAATGCCGGATCGCGCAATTTAAGCTCTTCTAACTGGCTTTTTAAAGCGGGATCATTTTGCAGCATTTGTGCCGCTTCCTCTTCAAAAACATAATCGCTAAACCACTCCTTTTGCTGCAACATACTATCGAAAAAATTCCAGGTAAAAAAAGAATCCATGCCTTGGGGTTCTAAACTTTCAACAATATAACGCCGCTTGGCCTGATGCGTGCTAATTAAATAATCGCCCGCTAATACATGTATGTTTAATAATACCCGCTTACATGCTACCTCATGGTGTATATAATGCCCTTCATAAGGTTGAGAAGGGGAGCTAAAATCCTCTATGTAATAGGTTTCGGCAAATACTAGGGTATCGCTCTTAAAGCTAGTCATTTCAACGCCGTTTAAGCTTAAGCGTTCTAGTACTTCGCGCCATGCCTGAGGCACAATATAATACTCCGGTATGGTGCTGCTGAGCGTAATGGTATGCTTATTATATAACTTAATGCTTTTGGTATAAGGTTTTTGGCGATTGTATTTTAATCGGAGGGCTCCACTTACTTCGCTTTTTTCATATTCTGCTTCATAGCCTTTAAATTCAATACTTTGGTAAACAGTGGTGTCTAATTGCCAGCGAAGGGGCAATTGCTGAGCCTCTTGCACTTGCTTATCGGCCTTTGCTTTGTTTACTATTATTTCTTGGGCATTGGCATTTGTAAATTCCAAAAGGCTGAGCAAAAAATGCAAGGTTGCCTCTACCCTATCTTCATAAGGTTTGAGCATGTGGGCCTCGGAGGTGTATGCAATGGTGTTAAACAGGGCTGCATAACCGGTAGCGTAACGGGGCGTTTCTAAAAAACCGTATATTCCATTGTCCGGAATTTTATTAATGCTCTCCACATAAGGTATCATTTCCCAATTTCTTTCTTTCATGCGATTGTAAAGCCAGGGATCTATGGTGTTTTTCATATACGATCCAATTACAGGGCCTGCCTTATCGGGCTGTGTAGAAATCATAGTCATGGTGTATTGATAGTCGGCCCCATTGGAGGTATGGGTATCTACAAATAGATGGGGATTGAGGCGGCTAAACATCTGATTAAAAGCTCGGGCATTTTGCGAATCGCATTTTATAAAATCGCGGTTAAGATCGAGGTTGCGCTCATTTCCTCTAAAACCGTATTGTTCCGGTCCGTTTTGATTGGCCCTGCTGCAACATCCTCTGTTTAATGCTCCTCCAATATTGTACATGGGCAAAATGCATACTACTGCACTATCAAGCAAATGGGCATATTTAGATTGTGGATCCAGTAATAATTGGCAGAGTGCTATGGAGGCATCAACCCCGCAAGGTTCGCCGGGATGTATGGCGTTATTTACCAACAAAATAGGTTTATCCTGCATGGCTAATTGATCCCATTCTAATGTCCCGTTTTTATTGATAACAAAGAGATGCAAAGGTTTACCTCCATCGCTGTAGCCAATTTCATGAAGTTTGGTTTGGGGATGCATTTTGGCCAAATTGCGGTAGGTATCTACTGTTTCTTGCCAGGTTGGCGTTGTATTTCCTCTAAAATATCGCTCTTCATTTTGGGCCACAGCATTGGCAATCAGAAGAGTAAATAGTATAAGCAGGTATGTTCTCATGGCATGAAGTTCTAAATCTTTTGGGCAAGTACAAAAATAATTATGATCTTTGAGCAAATAGAATTTTGTAGAATAGGATGGCAGAATTTGAACTTAGTCCCCCAAATAAGGTAGAGCCCAACCGTGGAAAGGTGCTTATAGCAGAGCCCTTTCTTGATGATCCGTATTTTAAAAGGATGGTTATTTTGCTGTGTGAGCACAACGAGGAAGGCTCCTTTGGCTTTGTTTTAAATAATTATATAGACGTAGGTTTAGATAAAATTATAGACGATATGCCTCCCTTTAATACTCATGTAAGCATTGGTGGACCGGTAAAAAACTCCAATCTTTATTATTTGCATACCCTAGGGGAGTTTATTGAGGATAGCATTGAGGTGATGGGTGGGGTGTATATGGGTGGCAATTTTGAAATTCTGAAAGAGAAGCTTCGCAAAGGCTTGATTAAAAAAAATGAGCTGCGTTTTTTTGTTGGCTATTCTGGATGGTCTGCTGATCAGTTGGAGCAGGAAATGCTAAGCAAATCGTGGTATGTTACCAGTTTAGGGCAGGATTTAATTATGAACACGGAGATTCGCGATTTGTGGCGAAAGGTAATTAGGATGATGGGCAAGCCATTTGAGCATTTGGCCAATTTACCGGAAGATCCATCCTTGAATTGAAATGGTGTTTTTAAAATTCTTAAGCTTGGAGGGGATTTTGGGAGATTGGCGCAAATTTACTATGGCTGTAAAAATCATGCTTCAGGGTTTTTCCTCAGATTGCGCAGATTAGCGCAGAAGTAAATGTTATAAATCTGCTTCATCCAATGAATTTAGAATGGCATTTTCCTTTTCTGATCTGCGTGCCATTCTAAAGGCAGGCATTATAGAACGCAGATATAACAGATTTGGCGGATTTCCGCGGATTAGATTGGAGATAATTTGATTATTCCACTTTCGATTATCATCTTTAAACGGATTAGATTGGAGATGGTTGATTGTTCTGTAATCCATCAACATTTTTAATCGGATTAGATCTGCGATTATCTGCGCTATCTGCGCGCCATAAATAGGACCGGTAAAGAGAACGAAGATTGGGGAGTTTGATATTTGAAATAGAATTATAAAATACTATTATTTAAAAAGTCCCCAATTCAGTTTGGCAGTGTTAATTAAAGTTTCAGGATCAGATTTTAACCAATCGCCCAAGATCTCAGCATAAATATTTCTGAAATCCATGCTATAGCGCAAATCTCCTTCTTGCAAATCGCTGAGCGAAGGATGATCATTCATAACGCCGCTTTTATGGAGCGACCCTCCCAAAAGAAACAAAGGACCCGCAGTGCCATGATCGGTTCCCTTCCCCGCATTCTCCTCCACCCTGCGCCCAAATTCCGAAAATACCATCACCAAAGTACTCTCCCATTTTCCTTGAGCTTTCAAATCAGAACAAAAAGCATTCAGGGATTCGCTCAATTGACTCAAAAGTCTGTTTTGAGCGGGCGCCTGGCCTATATGAGTATCAAAGCCTGCATATTGCAAATAATACACCCGCGTGCCGGCACCGCCCGATATTAATTGAGCTACTTTATTTAATCGTTGAGACAATTTCCCTTGGGGGTACTCCGCTGCATTTCTGCCCTTTTTAAACGATTCAGAAATATGTTGAGCCGCACTCATACTGTTATGCAGCGTCATACGCAAATAATCAGGAAGCTCTTGATGATGCGAATCCTGATGGGCTTGATTATTTATTTTTTGCAATAATGGATCTTTGGCTATGCGCATTAATTTACCGGGATTCGAAACGGCCATTCCTCCTCCTTGAGAATGGCGGAGTGCCAAACTCAACTGATCATCCAACTCTATAGCCTGATAGGGCAGCATTAACTCATGCTCCATCCATTTGCCAATCCAGCCATCGCTTACATTGCTTAAAGCGGGTTGAGCCGTTTGCCAAATTTCAGTTGATCTGAAATGGGAACGATCCGGATTGGGATAACCTACGCCATTAAAAATACTCATCCAGCCTTGATCGTACATGTTACGAAAGCCGCTTAAAGCGGGATGAAAACCAAAATCATCTGATAAATGAATGGACTCATATTTAGTAATACCAAGCGTTGGCCTAAGTCTATAATACTCATCATTGCTAATTGGAATAATGGTATTAAGTCCATCATTACCACCTTGCAAATGAATTACCACTAATCTTCTTTCATCATGTTCTGCATTTATTCCATGGGCTGAAAGTTTAATAAAATTGGGCAAAAACATGCCCGCAGTTATTACTGATGATGTTTGAAGAAAGCTGCGTCGTTTCATTGTTAAGCCAATTGAAATTCAGGTAAAACCATAACGTTTAACACCATCATTTTGATGCGTTCAACCTTGCTAATACCGGTAGTATTGAGTTTAACAAAGTCGATAGGAGCATTTGTGGCCCGGTGCAGTATTAGCGATTCGTAAATTTGCAGCGGCAATTCATCATCCGAATAAATAAGAAAAGATTCATTTAAATATTTCCAATCAGAAGTCATTTTCAAGCTAAAATCTTCACGCGTTGTTATTGCTTTTTCCGACTCTTCGAAAGTTACTTTTGAACTCAACATTAATCGTTCATCAGAAAAAAATGCCAGAGGTAATTTCATTCTAACAAGCAGTGATGATGCATCTATCCAGTATTTACCGCCCGGCCATCCGGCAACGTTGGGAGGAAAAAACAACACCTGTCCGAGCGATTCTTGCAATTTCAAAATAGCTTCCTTGTTCTGCGTTTTAATATTAACTAATTTCATAAATTGAACCAATAGCTCCACCGGAGATTTGATTTTTGCAGCGATATTTTTTTCATCAAAAAACCAGGAACTCGAAAAAATAAGCAGCATTAAATGCCTGATATCGTAATTGCTCGCTCTAAATTCATCGGCTAAGGCATTAACAATGGCCTTATCTACTTCCGTGTCATTTACAAAGAAGCGGTACATTTTTTCGCATAAAAATTGGGCACAGGCCTTTTGTTTCAGAATGACATCCAAAAGACCTTCCCCATCAAAATCACCTTCTTGGCCTAAGAATGATTTATGTCCAAAATCATGTTGATCGGCATTAAATTCAAAATCACCTCTTTTATCTAATTGCCAACCGGTAAATGCTCTTGCCGCTTCTTTAATATCATGTTCGGTGTAATTTCCGGGACCCAACGTAAACAATTCCATGAGCTCACGCGCAAAATTTTCATTCGGTTTAGCTTTTAAATTCTGCTGATTATTGAGAAAGAGAATCATTGCCGGATCCTTGGCCATGGCGAGAAGAATATCTTTGAAATTTCCAAGTGCATGTTGCCGAAGCGTATTATTCTGAATTTGCATTAAGTAGGCAAATGGCACATTGCAGGCAAAATGATCATGCCAAAACAGGGTCATTTTTTCGCGAAGAATATCTTCGGTTATCGACATACGTTTAATCCAAGCGAGATTTAATTCGCGCAGTTCTTGTCTGGATTTTAAAATAAGTTTAACTGTTCTAAATGAGCTTACTTCTGCTTTTGCCGGACGAGGATCGCTCAGATATTGGAGGTTTTTGGGCGATTTCAGCAATTTGAAAACTCGGGCTATGGCATCCTCTTTCGACTTACCTTTTAGTCTTTCCAGCTCCAGGGGATGAATTCCAAATCCCGCCCTGGAATACAAATGCGCTATACGTCTGAGTTCTTCATTCATATTTCCGAAAAGACAATTTTTATACCATCATGCTTCAATAGAAACCCTATAGCCGGCATGACTTCTGATGTTTAACACTCTGCCCTCATCCAAAATAAGGTATTGAGCTTTAATGCCCATCAACTTACCATGGACTTCCTTTTGGGCATCAAGTTTAATGCTGTTCACTTTTTCGGGATACGCTAAAACTGGAAATGGGATATCCAATTGCTGTGGATCGGAAATCAAATATTTTCTCAAATCTTCACTGAGAAAAGGAATGATATTTAGGAGTTCATCCGCCAAACTGCGCTCATTTGTTTTAACATTCTTCAGCATATTTCTCCAATTTGTTTTATCAGAAATATGCTTGGCAAGCTCCACTTCTACTAATCCTGCGAGTTGTCGGTATGGCGTTTCGGCAAATGCTATAGCTTGCGAAGCCCCCTGATCAATCCACCTGCTCGGAATATTAACCGTTCGTGTAACACCCACTTTAATGCCTGCCGTGAGGGAGAGATACACATAATGGGGTTTATTGTGATGCTCTTGCTCCCAATCGAAATCGCGCAAGGCAATTCCCTCATGAATTCTGCTCAATTCAGGTCTGAAAATACTTTCAGCAGCGAGGGGTGATTTTTGAAAAGCATCAAAACTCAAACCCTCTCCAAAAGCTTTTTTAATTTTTTTTCCGGTAACGATGCAGTGAATGGCATCTTGGAAATTGATTTTTATGGTAGAACCAATGAGATCATTCATTGGTATTTCGTCGGCCTTTTGGAGTATATCATACAGTGGCAGAGCGTACTGCGCATCACCATCCAACCATGTGCGCATTTTTCTGAGGTTTCCTTCCCATTTCATGAAGGGAAATTACATACAATTTCGTGATACCTATTGCTTTTGAATGTCGAACTTTGCAGCATAGTAATAATAGAATCGAAATGAACACCATCAGCACCCCCAAAGAAAGTACAGCGTTCCTTCAACAAGGAATGCCTGGAGCTATGAGTTATAGAGAGTACCGGGAAAGTATTTCTGTGCTTCATGAAAAGGGAAAAACTACGGGTCCGCCAGCATTTGACAAATACTTGGATTACAGTCAAATGAACGAAACCCGCATGAAGCGAATAGACAAAACCTTAGTGTTGGAAGAGCCCTTGAAAGCGGTATTAGACCAATTAGAATCAGGGCAAACCTGGTTATTAATTACCGAATCTTGGTGCGGTGATGCGGGGCAAAGTGTGCCGGTAATTGCAAAAATGGCAGAATACCTGGGCGATAAAGTTAATTTGAGATTGATTCTTCGGGATGCTCATGCAGAAATTATGCAACATTATCTCACAGACGGAGGAAACAGCATTCCAAAGTTGATCGTTTTTAGTGGAGATAATGAGCAATTATTCACTTGGGGTCCACGTCCAGCAGAGATTCAGGCGAAAGTAATTGCCTACAAGCATGAGCCGGAGCCTAAAAAGCCTTACACAGCATTTTTAGAAGAGGTGCAATTATGGTACGCACACGATAAAACTCAATCGATTCAAAGAGAAATGATAGAAGTTTTTAAAAAGCCGTCGTTATAAATTCCGGATTGCAAATGAAGATCGCGCTTATTTATTTTATAACTTAGGCACGTTGTTTCGAATTTATAACCAAAAACTTAAACCATGAAAAGAACATTACTTTTCTCTTTACCTATTGCTCTATCATTTACTGCTGTTGCTCAAACAGTAGTGTTTGAAGACAATTTTGATTCCTATAATGTTGGAGGATTTTTAGCTTCACAAAGCGGAAACTGGACTACCTGGACAGGACAGCCCGGCGGCGCTGAAGACGCTACTGTTTCTTCTGCATTTGCATCGAGTGGTGCTAATTCTATTTTCATCGAAAACGATGGAGTTGACCTCATTAAAGAAATTGGACCCTTTACTAGCGGCAAGTACGATGTAAAATTCAAGATGTACATTCCGGCTGGCAATGGTGGCTATTTTAACTTGCTACATGATTGGGGCTTAGATGCAACGTATGAGTGGGCTGTTGACGTATTTTTTAGTTCTACCGGCGCCATTACATGGGTTGCGGCAGGCGTAGATGGTGGCGGAGCTACTTTTACTTCTAACACTTGGTTCGATGTTCAAATCACTGCTGATATGGATTCAGATCAAGGCACATTGTACATTGCTGGTGAGAGCATTCACAGTTGGGTATGGTCTATTGACAATGCTGATGCTGGTGTTGGATTGAATCAATTACAAGCTATTGATTTCTATGGTACTCAGCCTGCTGGCAGCGGACCCGGCAATTACTATATTGATGATTTCCAGATTTTAGAATCTACTTCTGTTTCTGTAAACGAAAATGTTGCAAGTTCAATGGCGGTTTACCCAAATCCTGCAAATGATCGTGTATTTGTTCAAACTAATGGAACAAATACTTCAGCAAACATATTTGATCTAAGCGGTAAGCTGGTTTACAGCATCACCCTTAATGATACCCAAAACTGGATTTCTGTAGCAGGGCTTAATGAAGGACTTTATTTCGTTGAATTGCTTTCAGAAGGCACTAGCAAAGTGCATCGTTTGGTGGTTAATCACTAACATTATTCGTACAAAATATAAAAAGGCTGTCTCGAAAGAGATGGCCTTTTTTTGTGGCGTAAATTTGGGCATGTAGAGACGCAATTTATTGCGTCTCCAAATGAAAACGAAATGATGCACATCAATTGGAAGAATTTAATGTAAAAAAGGCTGCCCCAAACAGGACAGCCTCATGATGCATTTCAATGAATATAGCGCTACTACTTCTTAATGAAACGCAAAGTAGATTCTCCGGCAGCACTGCTCAGTTTAATCATATAATTGCCAGAAGGGATATTTCCTGGATCAATTTCAAAAGCATGATCTCCCGCAGACTGGAAGCCTTTATACAATTGAAACAATAATTTCCCTTCGATGTTGAACAACTCTATGGAAATAGTTCCCGAAACCGGTAAATGAAAAGTTAAAGTAGCAGTATCAATTATAGGATTAGGAAATAAAACCGGTCTGAATGGAGGCAGATCAGTTACTAATTGATCATTAATTCCTGTAGAACCCGGATTGATAAATACTTTATAAATGATTGTATTGGCAGAACTCTGTGTGCCATCATTCAGAAAAAAGATATTCGGGGCTGAGCTTTTAATTCCCCCTACAATATAGCCTAGAAGGATTTGTTCTTCACCCAATTGATCATATTGTATTACTTCATTACTGCTTACAGCGAGCTCAGGATTAAGAATAAATTCGGCCCCGCTGCCAAGTAAATCAGGCATTTCTCCTATCTTCATTTCAGAATAGTTTCCTTCGTTATCGCGCATTACGGCGCTAATAGTATTCACAAATGGAACTTCAGTATCATCTATCAAATTATTTTGTTCATCGTAGTAATAGCGACTTATCCCAGCAAAAAACAGATTGTATTGCTCATTTTCAAGTTCAGAATAAAGCGGCGCATGCGCAGAGTGGTATTGATTGAGCAATTGTTCAAACGCTGGAACTTGCGAATAACCGGATTCTTGAACCCGAACAATAGAATGCCAAGGTAAATTGGCACCTTCTTGAAATACTCCGCTAAACATGATTAAACCTGCTGTGCCATCCTCCAATACCTGTGGCAGCATATTATAATCGCGCCGATGAAGTACATCAACATCAGTCCAGGTAATTAAATCAGACATTTGCCATTCTGAATTCACTTCTTCCAGTACAAAAGAATGTATAGCATTGCTGTAATTCTGGATGAAACCCGCACCATGATCAGGTCCCATGGGATTATAGCGTCCTTCAAAATACTGTCCACCGCATAAATAGAATCGATTTTCTAAGTAGTTGAGTTGTCCGCCGGTATTGGCATATATTTCATTTTCGTATTGCAGAAATGCTGCGTCAGTGGATGTTCCGTTAATAATAGCAACCATAAGTTGCGGAACATCAATTACTGTTAAAAAAGGAAATGTGATGTGATCGGCGGCGGAATTGCTGTATCCGTAGCCACCTATAACAAAGAGCTTATAACCCACTTGAGAGAAATTCATATTGGTAGATTGCAATTGCTCTTCTAAATTAGTTGGAAGATCCACAACAGAACTTTGCCATATTTCAAATGTTTGAGGATCAATAATATACATATTTGTATTATTATCTGCGGCCAAGAAAGCTGCAAAAGGCTGTCTTTGATGTAAACCATCTGTTCTACCCCCAATTAAGAGCCATTTACCTTCATAACTAGCCCAAACATAAGATTGTAGTTCGGGCATTCCGGGAATTTCTAATGCTTCAATGCTTATTGAAAAGGGAAGAGATTGTGCCTTTACATTGCTGCAGAAAGCAAAGATTACTAGGGCAAGAAGTAGTATTGATGATTTCATGAACCAAAAATAGCCTGATTAATTGCTTAAAATGGTAACCTTGATTACACAAAAAGATGAATTAAATCAGCATTTTGCCATCGGATAAAGGAAAACCTACTAAACTCTTTTTTAGGATAAGTGATTTTTGGAATTGATATTCATAAAAATAAATTAATTCAATAAAATATAAAATTCTCTGCTTTTTGTGTGGATTGAGGGCAAGAACTTATAAGAAATAATACCGAGAAGAAATCCTCGGTATTTTATTATTAAATCTGAATATAAACTTAAAGTTTCAACCATAATTTTAAACTTCTAAATCAAAAATAATAGAACGCAGATAACGCGGATTTGGCGGATTTGCGCGGATTAGATTGCAGATAGTTTGAACATGCTACCTTCAATGAACATCTTTAAACGGATCAGATCTGCGATTATCTGCTCAATCTGCGCTATCTGCGTGCCATTCTAAAGCCGGGCATTATAGAACGCAGATTTGGCAGATTTCCGCGGATTAGATTGGAGATAATTTGATTATTCCACTTTCCATTTTCATCTTTAAACGGATTAGATTGGAGATAGTTGATTGTTCTACTTTCCATTTACATCTTTAAACGGATTAGATTGGAGATAGTTGATTGTCTGCAATCCATCAACATTTTTAATCGGATTAGATCTGCGATTATCTGCGCTATCTGCGTGCCATTCTAAAGCTGGGCATTATAGAACACAGATAACGCAGATAACGCAGATTTACGCGGATTAGATTGGAGATAGTTTGAACATGCTACCTTCAATGAACATCTTTAAACGGATTAGATCTGCGATTATCTGCTCAATCTGCATTCCATTATTCGAATCAGATCTGCGCTATCTGTCTGCCATCACCCTGATTAAATCAGCATTTTGGCTATGGAATAACTGAAAAACTCAGAATCTCACGCCATCCACACTTTCTAGCGCGTCCAATGGAATATGGGTTCCGTTTTCCAATTGCATAAATTCAAATTGACCTTTGCGGTAAAGTCCGATAATAGCAGAACGAATAGCCTTAACTGCTCCTTTACCTTGCTTGTAATGAATTAATACCTCTTTGTGTGCCATGTTTCTTATGGTTTTCCAAAGATGTATTCCTTAAATGACTTTCAAATCAATACAGCGTTATGAATTCTGCATTGTAGTAATAAGAAATTGTTACGAAAACTAGTTTAACTTAGACTCCACAAAAGACTGTATATCAACTATTTGTTGTATCGACATACGCTCTAAAGGATAAAGTGGCATGTATTGGCGATGCCCAGGTTCAGCATGGGTGCCGTGCCTTAAAATCTGATATAGATCGAAATCAGTTCCATCACCCAAACGTTTTTTGAATTTGGCCATAGTCTGTTTACTGTCATCCAAAATAAGCTGAGAAGGGCCATATTCCCGATGGCAATTCAAACAACTGCGCTGCCATAGTTCCTCACCACGAGCCGGATTACCTTTTAAACTTTGAGCCGCTTGTTTTTCATGCGTTTCTACAAAAGTGGAGGGAGAATAAGTCATGATCTTAGACCTGAGCAAATTCACGAGCTCCTTGTTGGCTGTTCCCTTATTCCAGGCTTTTTCCAAATCCGCTTTTTCCTGATTACTCAAAGGTAAATCGCCGAGTTTCACTTGAATGGTCCAGTAGTATTGCATTATAGCCTCCAGTTCCCACTGTTCGAGGTATCTGCCGCTTGAACATTCCCGGGCACAAAGTTGGGTTGATTCCGCTAAACTCTTATGGGCAGGCTCCACCAAAGCACCATACTTTTTTACGTAATCCTCATTATACCAAGATTCCCGATTAGCCATGCCCCAAAATGTGCTGGCTTGTAAAAATCGGAGATCGTTTTTAATGGCATAATCCAAACGAGTATCAGGATTACTTTCCGGTAAAAATGGATCTTCTTGCACTTGATTATGACAATCAGTACAAACATAAAATTTTGAAATGTACTTTGATTTGCCGCCTTCGGGTAAACTGGCTCTACCATGAAAGACTAATTCTTTTCCTAATCGGATTTTTTCAGGATCAGGATTTTCGATATAATGAGAGGGTTTTGCCTCTCCAAGTGCCAGAAAAATATCCCATAATGGCGTATTGTCATTGAGTGGATTGCTGTCCTTTTTATCTTTCCATGAAAGCAAAATAAATGCTCCCAAAAAAATCAGGACTAAAGCTGTTCTGGCCGAATAGTTGATTTTCATCTTCCTCTTAATCTGAAGTCACGGGTGATATTAAATCCTAGTGATATTTCGGCTTTTTCCCATCTGCCTCTGGTATCCGTTATAAAGAATTTTTCGATCATACCTCTTGAATTGGAGAAATGCAATTGAAAAACGTGTCCTTTTGTTTCTATATCAATACCTATTGCTAATGAATTACGCAATCCTTGTGCCAATTGCTCAGTGATTACGAAGTAGTATTCTGTAGTAAGCGATATTGTTTTGCTTATTTGATAACGAGTGGCACTGCCAATAGCTATAATGTCGTGCTTGTCTTTTGAAGTTGGAACCAAATTCAGATGCACCAAAGTTGGCATAATTTGCCAAGAAAAGGAATCGCTGAATTTTTTGGCAATTATCAACTGACTGGCATAGGACAATCTGGAAGTGAAGAAATTGTTTCGCTCCGGCACTTCCCATTTGAGAGTATTACAATTAATAGTACTCATAGCCGAAAGTGAAATTGGCATCCCTCCTTTCTTTTGTTTCAACACTCGGTATTTTCCAAAACCGTCTAAGGTTTTTTGATAACTGCTTCTGCCAATTCCAACTGTTAAACGGTCTGAAATTCCGTAATCAAGTCCGAGACGAATCGTACTTTGATCAAATCCAAACAATTCGTAAGCACCTTGATTAATATAGCCAAAGCGGTGTGAGATGATAAATTTCATTTCGCCAAGCGGACTGGTTTCTACAGAATGTCCGTTGATTACGCGTGTATCTCTAAAAGTTTGAGAAACGACTTCATTTTGAGCAGCAACCGAAGAGCCCCAAAGAGCAAGTAGGAAGAGTATATTTATTTTCATTGAATTCAATTTTCCGGGGAACCTAAATCAACCCATGCCTGAAGAAGTTCTAAATCACAGGTAGATAAATTGCCACTAGGCGGCATATTCTTGGCCTGTAATGTTCGCTCTGTGAATGACCCATCATCAACTTTTGCTTTAACTCCGGCATAAGTTTCAAAATTGCCAACGCCAGTTCCGCCGGTTACATGACAACCACTTGAAGCACAAAAGCTATTAATTACAGGTTGAACGTGAGTAGTGAAATTAACTGCTACAGGAGTATTACAAACGACTGTAGAATACAATTCTTCTTCTACATCATAATAGCAAGAAGATATAGCAGGGACAATTAATATTAATGTCCATCGAAGGGGATTAAAATTCATATAGGGTCTTAGTCGTTAGGGTAACCGTTTTCTATCCAAATACGAATCATTTCTATCTGACAGTCAGGGAGTGAATTAGCATTATATGGCATAGCTGTATAGTTGTTATTGCCGCTTATACTGCCATAAAGACTACCGCTAGCGGCAATTGCAGCAATTTGCGAATAATTATTCAAACTCAATCCGCCTTGAGGACTATTTCCTGAATGGCAACCTTGACAACTATTTTGAATAATTGGATTGATGTCTGCGGCGAAGGTTACATCCAAAGTATCACAATTTAGATTGGCGCATGAAGTATTTAAAGCACCTTGTTGTATCCAAATTTGGATCAAGAGAATTTGATCCGCACTCAAAGGGTCATAAGGCGGCTGAGGCATTATGGCGTCAGGATCAGGATCAGTTATTGATTCAAAAATATCACCTTCCCAAGGATTGCCAGGAGTAATTTCACCTGAACCCATAATGGTTTCATAACTGTAAAGAGGCATATCATCTTCGGGATTCACTGCCGCATGGCAATCAGGCACTGCACAACTACTTTGAAATATAGGTAGAATTTGTTGCTGGAAGTAAACAGTGTCTGGGCTACAAGGATCTGTTCCACCCCCGCCGCCGCCGTTTCCATCGTCGATAATAAATGGAATTTCGTGCTTACAGGATGTGGCAAAAATTGCCAAAACTACAAATCCAAATAGTATTAGCCAATTCACTTTCATTTGCTTGTTGTTTCGTATACAAATGTCCTCATAAGTTCTAACGTATTTCTCACGAAACTGTTCTATGTATATTACAGTTTAGGATGATTTAGCCCTAACAATAAAAAAGCCGCTCAAAATGAGCGGCAAATGTATTTCTTTTTACAGGGATGAGTTTTATAGGAAATCAGAAGTCATCTTCCTCATCTGCTTTGTCTCCATCATCATCATCCGAATCATCATCCGAATCTTTTTCTTCTTTTTCTTCTTTTTCATCATCTTCCTCCTCCTCTTTGGAATTAGCGCCTACTTCTTCATCTCTGAATTCACCGAATCCTTCAAAGGTGTAGTCATCATTGGTAAAGTCGTCAATCTTCGCAATCATCTCAGCAGAGATTTTGAAAAGATAAATAGTATCATCTGTGCGCACTTCGAGTGCTTTCACATACTCTCCTTTGGCATTGACAAAAGAGATAAGATTTTCACTATCCATTCCTTCGGGATAGTGATCTGCAATGAGCTTTAATTGCTCTTCAGTGATGCTTCTGTAGTCTTTTATAATTCTTTTCATGGAACCAATTCATGAATAGTTAAAGGTTCAATAACCATGCGAATATAAGAGGTGCAACAATAGTTGCGTCAGATTCGACAATATATTTTGGAGTGTCGATTTCTAACTTACCCCAGGTAATCTTTTCATTTGGCACAGCACCGGAGTACGAACCGTAGCTGGTGGTACTATCAGAAATCTGGCAGAAATAGCTCCAACAAGGAACAGTTTCCATTTGCAAATCCTGATGTAACATAGGAACAACACATATTGGGAAATCGCCGGCAATACCACCACCGATTTGAAAAAATCCTATACCATGACCCTCTGAATTTTTCATATACCAATCAGCAAGCCAGGTCATATATTCGATTCCGGATTTCATAGTGCGTGGATCAAGATCACCTTTGATACAATACCCGGCAAAAATGTTCCCCATGGTACTATCTTCCCAACCCGGCACTATGATAGGAAGATTTTTCTCAGCCGCTGCAATCATCCATGAATTTTTAACATCAATTTCATAATGCTCTTGCATCACTTCTGAATTCAGTAAGCGATACATAAATTCATGCGGAAAACAACGTTCTCCCTTGTTTTGAGCGTCTTTCCAGATTTTATAAATATGGTGTTCGATCCTTCTAAAAGCCTCTTCTTCGGGAATGCAGGTATCCGTTACCCGGTTCATTCCATCCTGCATTAAATCCCATTCTTGTTGAGGAGTTAAATCGCGATAGTTAGGCACACGTTTGTAATGGGTGTGCGCCACCAGATTCATGATATCCTCTTCAAGATTGGCTCCGGTGCAGGATATAATCTGAACTTTGTCTTGTCTGATCATTTCAGCCAAGGTTTTGCCAATCTCAGCGGTACTCATTGCGCCGGCCAGCGTAATCATCATTTTCCCGCCTTTTTCAAGATGTGTTTCATAGCCTTTCGCCGCATCAACCAAGGCTGCTGAGTTGAAATGAAGAAAATTCTCTTCTATGAAACGGGAAATTGCATTCCGTTCTTTGGCCATTATTCCTTAATTACAATTAGGGTACAAAAATGAATATAGTAAGCAAGAAATCAAAGAAAACTAGAAATTCTGTAAAATAAATGATTCCCATAAAAGGACGATTGCGTAATTCCTTGTTTTTTCTGATTTGGTTGCGAATTTATACCATGAATGGTATAGGATTTACAAAAATGAAAAAATGTTTTCAGTTTTTTGTGGAATAGCCTTCAATCGGGCTTTTGGTGAAGGTACCCAATGATTCTTCGGGCACAAAACCGACGTGTTTTCTTCTCGATTTCTTTATTTACAGGATCGAGAAGAACATATTGAAACTTCAAATGAACCGTTTTCTCCTTCATTTGAACTACTTTCAGATTAAAAGTATCCACCTTGATGTAACGATGCATGGGCTTCATGGCATCAATAAGGTATCGTTCAAATTGATCTACATCACCATGCACAAGAGGATCCATTTCAAAATCGAGACTGCTCTTTTTTATGGATCGCCGGGTATAATTAGTTACTTCGGTTACAAAAACCTTATTGTTTGGAATAAAAACGATATCATCATCGTCTGTAAGTAATTGAAGATGAGATAGGGAGATGGCCTGAATTTTCCCTTTAAAATCACCGATACTCACATAATCATCCAATTGCACGTGATCGCTAAAAGCAAGGATCATTCCGTTGAGCGTATTGCTGATATAATCTTTGGTGATAAGCGTAATAGCAACGGCTATGATACTAATGGTAGAAAGCGCTTCTCCAACACTTACATCAAAGAATGAAAGTGAAAGTAGAATACCAAAAAACACATGGAATACTCGGATAATTAAACTCGTTCCAAGAATTATGTTATCTGCTTTTTGATCGGGTCTGGTAAATCGGAAAACAATAATGACAGATCGTCGAAGCACCGCCAGGATGGCCATTCCTATGAGTACCAAATAAAGATGTCGTTCAAATCTTTCACTGAAATCAACTCCCTGCATCACTCGAGTGTAGGCAGGACGCAGCAGGAAAAGAGTGATAACAATAACAAGGTTAACGACAATTTTAGCTATGTCGGTGCTCTTGATCTTGTTTTTAGTCATATTATTCAATAGCCTAAAATGGAGAGCATGCTTTCTGCTTTTTGCTCTTCGGCAAATACTTCAATGGTAATTTTTCCATTTTCATCCCGGTCTATTAAGAGGTGCTTTGGCTGGGGAATTAAGCAGTGATGTATTCCACCAAATCCGCCTATTGTTTCCTGATATGCACCGGTATGGAAGAAACCGATATATAAAGGTACGGCTTCTCTATACCGAGGCAAATAGATAGCGTTTACGTGCTGCTCGGAATTATAATAATCATCACTATCGCAAGTAAGTCCACCAAGGAAAACCCGCTCGTAAGCATCATCCCAACGATTAACGGGAAGCATGATAAAACGCTTATTTATAGCCCAGGCATCTGGAAGAGTAGTCATAAAGGAACTATCAATCATGTTCCATTTTTCCTTGTCGTTCTGTTGCTTTTGATACAACACTTTGTACAGAGCACCACCACTTTCGCCTACTGTAAATGAGCCAAATTCAGTATAGATATCCGGAACCGGAACATTATATTCATCGCAAATAGCCTTAACCTGAGTAAGAATTTCTTCTACCATATATTCGTATGGATAGTCGAAGGCTAATGAGTTTTTGATTGGGAAACCGCCTCCTATATTTAAAGAGTCGAGCGTTGGACAAATCTGTCTGAGTTGCACATAAACGCGCAGACATTTTTGCAACTCGCTCCAGTAATAAGCATTGTCGTTAATCCCAGTATTCACAAAGAAGTGAAGCATTTTCAAACGAAGATTGCCTGAATTGCTCATCCTCTTTTTATAAAAGTCGATGATTTCGTGGTAACCTATTCCTAATCTGGAAGTATAAAACTCAAATTTTGGTTCTTCTTCCGCTGCGATACGAATTCCCACATCCAAAGGCTCGTCAATCAGTTCTTCAATGAAATTCCACTCCAGGTAATTATCAATCACCGGCAAAACATTAGTAAAGCCTTTGTCAACCAGTCCAACAATTTTATGGATGTACGATTCCTTCTTAAAACCGTTGCAAATAATTCTTCTTTCCAAATCGATTTTGCCCTGTTCATAAAGGCGTTCGATGATATCGATATCAAAATCGGAAGAAGTTTCGAGATGCACATCATTTTTTAAAACTTCCCTGAGGATATAGGAGAAGTGACTGCTTTTGGTGCAATAGCAATAATGGTAATTCCCCTTATAATCAAGCTTTTCGATGGCTTTTGAAAACCAACCCTTCACCCTTTGAATATTGTCGGAAACTTTAGGCAAGTAGGTAAACTTAGTAGGCGTACCATATTCTTTAATGATGTCCATTAAGGGCACATCATGAAATAGAAGATTGGAGTCTTTGAGCTTAAATTCTGGCTGAGGCCATTCAAAGGTTTGATCTACAAGATCGAAGTATTTATTTTTCATGGATTGATTTGGAAATAATGGATTAGAAAATTGATTTAGCGATCAATGCTCTCAAATCCGGTATGCCATCAATGCGCCTGCCTTAAAAGAACCAAAGCAGTTGAATGAAGAAAATGAAAATATTCTATTTAAGAAAACTTCGGGCAAAGTAAAACTCCTACTCAATATGCAGTGAACAAAAGACATTACGATGCCTTTGTATTGAGGGACGCACATGCCTGATGCGTAGAATCTGTATTTCATCAATGAAAGAAACAGCAATTTTTACCTTGCAATAATACAACGAAATGCCGCTTTATTTAATGCGCGATAAATGTTTTTTTTTTTTGTGAAACAGAAAGAGGAGATTGACAAACACAGCAAGAAAAACAATGAGAAACAAGAATTAACAATACCTTCGCAATATGTCCGAACAAGTGAAGCCCATAGCACTTTTGAGTAGTTCAGAAAGTTGGGGAGGATTGGAAATGAATCTTCTGAGAATTGCCGAAACACTTCGCGGACATCAACATCGCGTTCAGCTATATCTGATAGAACATTCAGCTATTTGGCTGAAAGCAAAGGAATTGCAATTTGAGCTTCGAGCAATTGAAGGACATCGCAAGTATTACGATTTCGGTAAAGCAAGAAATCTCGCCAGACTCCTGAAAGCAGAACAAGTTGAAACACTGATTTTTAGAGACAATTTTGACATGAGTCTTTTAGTGAGTACTAAGTATTTGTTAGGGAACAAAATCAAACTTATTTATTTTCAGGGAATGCAATTGGGCATGCCTAAAAGAGGATTGCTTCATACCCTGCGCTTCAGGGCGCTTGATGCTTGGCTAACTCCTCTCCCCTCCTTAGCGCTGCAGGCCAGCCAATTGACGAGAATTAAAGCCGACAAAGTGCATGTTGTTCCCTTAGGAAGAGATTTTGCGATACATAAAAACGAAGAATCGAGAAAGCTATATCGACATAATCTTGATATACCCGAAAATGCATTTTTAGCTGGAATTTTAGGACGACTTGATCCGGCAAAAGGTCAGGACTTATTGATAAAAGCCACGGCGCTGGTGCAAAATGAAAATCTCCATTTAGTATTTCAAGGGGAAACAACCAAAGGGGAGCATCGTGGATTTGAGCAAGTATTAAGGGAATCAGCTCAGCAGTTTAAAATTCAAGACCGGGTTCATTTTGCCGAATTCGATCAGAACCCGGCTGCTTTTTTTAGTGCCATCGATTTGTTTGTAATGGCTTCTAAGCGAGAAACCTTTGGAATGTCAACTATTGAAGCCCTTGCAGCAGGAGTGCCCGTATTAGGAAGCGATGCTGGCGGAACTCCCGAAATTTTAGAAGAGGGAAAAAGCGGTGTCTTGTTTAAAACACTCAATGAGCATGATTTAGCTCAAAAGCTTATCATGCTCCTTTCGGATGAAAAATTAAGAATTGAAAAAGCAAAATCAGGCTTGAGCAGATCGATGGATTTCACCACGGAGGCAATGTATTCAAAGCTTAAGCCTCATCTGTAATATCATCCACAGCAAAAATAGGATCCGGGAAAAGGTATTCGTAATCCAATTCTGCAATTAGTTTTTCTGATGAAATGATGCGTTTTTTACCAGTATTCTCAGAGAATTTCGGAGTCTTCAATCCCAACAACTCAGCAGCCAAGGAATAGAAATCTTTGCGATTGGGGTGCATCGGAGCACAAACGTTATAAACGGTTCCAAATTTGTCGCGAAGAATCAATTTAAAAATGATGCTAATCACATCATCACGATGTACGAGATTCACAGGGGCATCCGGATCCGAAATGGCAGTATTACGCGCATGAAACTTGCCCGGTTGGCGATCATATCCAATTAAACCGGCTAATCGCAGAATAGTGGTAGCATTTACCGAGAACTTTTGAACTTCATTCTCCAAAGCAAGCAATTCGAGGCCGGAATGATTGGAAATTCGGTTTACTGCGTCCTTTTCTTGGTACAGGGCACTATCCCTAGCATAGACCGAAGTGGAGGACAAATAAATGACTTTGAGCTTATTAGTCTGGCTTTCTATTATTTCAGGCAGAAAACGCAAGGCTTCCTGCAAAATTACTGGCGGCAGAGTGATGATGAGTACATCACAATTCAGAAAAGCCTGAGCATTTTCTTTGTTGAATTGTTCATTAAATTGTAAGAGATAATTATCAAATCCCTCATTTCTAAGCGATTGAGATTTTTCTTTCGTAGAAGCCGAAGCTTTTACAATGTACATTTGTTTGAGGTCACGGAGCAAGGGCAGTCCTACCCATCCGCAACCTAAAACTGAAATGACCTTTATCGTTTTCCCTCCCGAGCTGTTTTCCATTCTGCGAAATTCTGAAAAAAATGCCAAATTTGACAGCTTTTGATCATATTCCTGCACTTCTTTTAAAATTGGAGGGTTGATCTGGAATCTTTCAAATGGAACGATCTTTGATTTTGGAGATAAAAAAAATGTTAATCGTACTTTTGCAGGCAACGAGAACATCAATTGAATTGTCTAATCAAGGTCATGAAAGCAACTAATATGAAGAAAATCGCAGGTTTGAGCCTGATATTCTTGTTTACCGGATTTCAAATGGCATTTGCTCAAGGCAACGTGGGCACGAATAAAGCAGTTGAAAATCCAAAACATCAGATTAAAGTTAAAATCAACGGCGTAAGTGACACTACAGTGTATCTCGCCAATTACTTTGGAAATAAAATTTTTTACAACGACACAGCACTCGCTGATTCCAAAGGAAATGTTGTTTTTAAGGGCAAAGCGTTTAAAGATGGGGGTAAATACGCTATTGTAGCTCCGGGTCCCCGTTATTTCGACATTCTTGTTACAGAAGAAGATATTGATATTGAAACTGATATCAATGATTTTGTTGGAGCGATGAAGATTAATAAATCGGAAGAGAACAAAGTTTTTTACGAATACATCAAATTCATAGACACGAAAAAACGTGAGCGTGACCCTATTGATTTGCGTTTGGCAGATTCTACTTTGGCAGAAGCTGAGGCAGCCACTCTTCGCAATCAATTGAGGATTTTGAATGACGAAGTAATTGACTATCAAAAGAATTTGGTGACGAGCAAGTCTGATATGTTAGCTGCAAAGCTCATAAAAATGACCATGGAAGTTCCGCTACTGGAGCAACCGGCTGATAATACCGAAGCAAATTGGAAGTATCATTATTATATAAATCACTTTTGGGATAATACCGATTTAACTGATCCTCGCATTGTGAGAGATCAAAGTGTACATCGTTTATTGGAAACCTTTGCCAATAATGCGGTTGCTCAAATTCCAGACACTGTTTTTGTAGAGGCTAAAAAAGTAATCGAAAAGACCAAAGACAATCCTGATCTCTACAAGTATTTTGTCCACTTTTTCACAAGCAATGCCGAGAAATCTAAAGTAATGTGCATGGATAAGGTTTTTGTCTCTATGGTAGACGAGTACTATATGAAGGGCAAAACGCCATGGATGGATGCTGAACAAATGAGTAAAATTGTGGAAGGTGCAGACAAGAAAAGATTCAGCTTATGCGGCGAAATTATACCTAATATAATTCTACCAGATACTACGGATAATAATTGGGTCTCTTTGTATAATTTGAAGTCCAAATACACGGTAATCGTGATTTGGGAATCTAACTGCGGACATTGCAAAAAAGAGATGCCAAAGTTGCAGGAGATTTATGAAAAATACAAGGGCGAAGCATTGGAGATTTATGCAATTGGCAACGATTTTGAGAATGATGAGTGGAAGAAATTTATTCATGAAAAAAATCTGGATTGGATTAATGTAAGTGATAATCCAAACATCAATAAAAGCGATTCGGCTGCATTACTTATACGTTCAGGAATAACAACGCTTCAGAGTTTGAATTTCAGAAAGACTTTTGACGTGTTCAGTACTCCAAAAATTTTCTTGCTAGATGAGGATAAGAAAGTAATTGCAAAGCAGATTGGTGCTGATCAATTAGGAGAATTATTGGATCGTTTGATGGCTCCTGCCAAGGATGAGGAAAAAAATGCCGAGAGAGAAATATCCAATAAGAAAGAAAAAGAGAAGAAGTCGGAAGAGAATAAGGATAAGAATCCGAAGAAGAATAAGTGATTTCTTTTTAAATTAATGTAATTGAAAATCGGATTCTGGAGAGTCCGATTTTTTTTGTTCAAAGGAGATGTTACTGTAAATGTCTGCCGCTATTGACTTGCCGTGTCACCAAGTATCGGTGCGAGTTTGTGTTTAGTAGGACTTGCAAAAATGCGCTGTCTAAAACAATTTCGTTTGTAAATCAATTTTCGGATGAAAAGTACCAATGATGATAAATGGATTTAACGAAACATGATGATGTGCCTGTGTTGTGCCTAAGAAAAATTGCAGGTCTTTGGTTTTGGCAAAGTCGTCAAAGTATTTTTTACGAACGTCGGCAACGGCTTTCTTTTCGTCCCCTTTGTGTTGGGCAAGGCAGTTCCAGTAAAGTTGTCCCGTTTCCCAATCCTCAATCATCATACGGCTTTCAGTACCTTGATTGTCTTTGAAATGGAATTTAAATTTGTATGGCAGTTTCTGAACCACTTTAAATTTTCCTTCTTTATTGGTTTCAAAAAGATTGAGTTGATTCAGTTTGGCTAACTTGTCTTTGTCCCATTCTCTGTCAACAGGTTCAGCATAAAAATCTAAAATCTCTGTAGGTTTAAAAACGGCTAAAGATGTGCAGAGATCTTTGTTCTTAGCTTCTGCAATTAGTTCTGTGAGGTTGTAATAAATTTTGCCTAAACAGATTTTCTTTCGTTCATCCCAATTGTTGGCAGTGTTAATGTGACCAACTACTTTAATTTCTGTTTCAATACTTTTAGGTCGGAAACTATCGGGTCTGAAATCGCTGGTGTTCTTTACCAGATCAAATCAATCCAGTCGTATTTTTTGTATTGTTCGCTATATGATTTTTTGCGGAAAGGAACTGGGTAAAGCCTTATCCAAGTGCCGTCCACTTTGAAACCTGCTGTGCAAACTAGTTCATCATACTTAGCAGAAAGAGTAGGATAAGTTTTTACCGCAATTAATACTTTTGTTAACGCCATAGCTTAGATGTGTTTTACTTCATACTTGAATTCAGGTAAAGTTTCAATCGCCTCGGCTAAATGCTTACGGTGGCAATGGCAAATATTGGCTTCAAAGCAAGTTAAGGCAATGCGTTTATTTTTCTGCAGCAAGGTTAAAATTTCACTTTGGTAAGCAATTGTTTTACTTAGATTATTTTTGCGGTATGCTGCAAATAGCACATCGTAATCGCTTTGAGTATTGAGTTCCTGACGTTGGTCCGATTTTATACCTACTTCAGGAATATGCACATAATCAATACCCAAACTTGCGCAGTATTTTTTCAATTGGCTTTTGCTAAAGCCGTATTTCATGCTCAAAGCATTGTTACGAACATCCACCAAAACCTTCACATCATTTTTTAGTAACCGAACCAAATATTCTTCCAGCGAAATACCTTCATAACCAATGGTGAAAAGCACCGTTTTATTTCCCATTGGTTTGGCATTCCTTACTTTCTCCAATTCTTCCATAGTTAAAATATTTTCGGCTGCTTCGCTATTTGTGGCATAAAACGGGAAGTTGATATAGGTGTGCTTCATCAACGCCTTTGCACTCATTTTTCCGTAATTATTTTTTACCTCAAGTATTAGTTTTAAGTCGGCTGGTTTCAGTTGTTTCAAGTAGTCGGTATTGTCTGCCCCGATTTTTACATCGAGGTCTTTCAAAAAAAAATGCTTTTCATCCTCATTTAAAAAGCCTCTTTTCACCATTGCCGTCATATCCGCATTGGCAGAATAGGAATAACAACCAAACTTGTAAGGAATAAAATCATACTCCGCTTTTGCTTGCTTGTTAGCAAAAAGGAAAAGTAGCTTTTGCAGGCGAATTTTATCCAATTGCCCGTCAAAAAGTTGCAGTAAAGCCAGTATAATTTTTCTTCTGTAAAACACGAAGCGAAGTTAGGATTTTAGAGAATCATTGTTTAATTTATCTCACGAAGTTGTAAAATATAAGTGTCTCAATTTCTAAAATAGGGCCTCTGCAACCTTCCACTATAAAGTATCTTTTATTCAGAAGTCTTGCGTTAATAAACCTTTTACATAAAACATGGTAGTTCCACATTAAAAATCAACTGAACTGTTGACTTTTCAATTTGATAACGAACCTTTGAGCCAATTTATGAACCGAGCAAAATGTCTGACCTTTCAATTTATACAGGATCATTCGATATCTTGTGTAATCTTGTTCTACTTATGCGTATAGGCTCACAATACTTAAATAGTTTCAATCCGCAATGCCACTGCAAATAACAATTGCAATAGTTTTTCATTTTGCACAGCGCTTTGTTGAATGCTAGCTTCTAAGCTATGGCTATGCTCCAATTCATTAGTTCAAAATACGAATTATTGTCCTTGCGTTGGCTAAAAACGGAGCCTTTAGTTTCGCCATTGCAAGAGCCTCTGCGATGCTAAAGCGAATTATAAGCTCAGCTCTCAGTCAGGAAAAACAACCGCATTTGGACCAATTCCTACTTCCCATTTATTCAAATAAATTCCCGTTTCACTGAATTTTTTCACTTCGCCCGAACTTATATAATCTGAAAATGAGGTAGTCCAAATGGAGCCATCCGAGGGATTAACATTAAAAGCACTATACATTCCATCAATTAATAATTCAGCATTCTCAGGATTTGAGTTTGATGCGAATACATAAATGCCATCATTTAAATACAGAACACTCACACCATCAGCGCTTAATTCAAGATGCAAAGGATGATCCCCTTCCTCCCCTATTTCATAACTCGCAAGCACATCCAGAGTATTTGAATCAATCTTATGGATTACCGGTATTGAATGTCCGGTAATATTCCAGTTTTCATCATACATCGTTGCTCCGCTGCAAAGCACCCAAACAATACCATCATTATCACAAACACAATCCACTGGTCGATCTGATAGATCTAACCTAGCAATTTCTGTATCACTCGATGTTGAAATAACACTCAAGGTATTATCTTCCGACCAACCCCCACTATTGGTAACAAAAAGTTTATCCGAAAAGGAACACATTTTTTCTGGGCCAAATCCAACTGGAATAGATGCAACAAAAGTTTTAGTAATTTCATCAATTACCACTACTTCACCTTCCAAATTTCCAGCACTGAGATAAATTTTTCCATTTCCGTTGCTGTAAAGATGGCGAGGATAGGAAATTCCTTGAATCAAGCCTTTGTTCTCTAAAGTAATGGCATCCAAAATCTGAATTTTTTCGGATCCATTTAATACCAAAAATGCCTGATTCCCAATCCGGATAGCAGATTGAAGCACATCACCTAAAGCCGTTCCATTCACTTGTTGATAGGCATTTGCGATAGTTGAGCCATCTCCATAAAGCACATCAATTCCAGCATTCCCTGCCAAAAATGCACCTTCATTTAAGACCCAAGGCGAAGCACTATAATCGCCTTTTACTTCCACCGGATCATTATTATCCTTCTTGCATGATGACAATACGATCACACATACTATAACTAATAAATTAATTGATTTAAACATTTATTTATGTATTAAAGGTTCAAAATATATACTCATTCCTACTCTGCTAATTCTGCCAGGCAGAGCATGAGCAAAAACAGTTTGATATGAGATATTGAAGACGTTGTCTACAGCAAAAAATACTTGCAAATTCATATTATTCACACGCTTTGCATAGCTAAGACTTGCATTAGAAATGCTAAAGGGAGATAGAACTAGCCAATGGCTGCCACTGTAATCTGTTTGTTGTGCTGAAGTATAAGAATGATTGGTTTGCAAACTCCATTTTCTCCAGTTCATATTCATACTCAATATAGCATTATAGTCGGGTGTATAGGGCGCTTGAGCGTATAATTCTCCTCGTTTATACTTGCTCATTGTACGAGTCAGATTCGCCTGGATACCCAATTTAACTTTTCTTATTCTGTATTCATTTCTATAATTCAGACTCAAACTAATTCCCTTGGCAAATTGAAGATTTTCTGGTGACCATATACCATTTTCAGGCATCCAAACAATTCGATTATTTAATTCGAAATATTTACTGCTAATAGCTAGCAATGGTGAATCTTCTCGAGACATAAGCGATAAAGCTCCGTTAACTTGCCAACCTTCTTCTGGAAGTAAATTCGGATTGGCACCAGGCTGCCAAAATCGTTCATTCATTGTAGGCCTGCGGAAAAGACCATTGATGGAAAATTCGGATTCCAATTTCCGTTCGAGCACTTTTCCAATTCCCATTTTTTGAATGAATGAGCCGGTAAAAAAAGCTTTGAACTGATCGCTTAGTTCCGATCTTAATTGAATTTGCGAAGTAAAATTATGGTATTCTAAACTATGAAATGAGAGGAAGTTAATTCCAGTTTCACGATTGATTCCTTCTGTATAATCCGTGCTGATAATACTGTTCTGAAAAGGTTGAAAAGCCCATTCCTGTTTGTATTTTGACGAAGATCTTCTAAATCTTAAATTCCCCAAATATTGTTCAGATTTATGATGACTATCAATAAAAAAATGATCATCTGTGATCCAATGACTTTTGTATTGCTGATCTTCAGTAAATCGGGCTAAGGACCAATCAATATTCCATTTTTTTATGAAAGTTTTGTAGGAAAGTACAATTCTTAAAGAAGAATCGCTTTGATTAGCATCGCTCAATGCAAATGAACCGAGAGCATTTGGTACATTGACTCTCCTTGTACTGCTCCATGCGGATAGTCGCAAACCACTTTGCTTCCAATGATATCCTGCCTCCAAGAGATAGTGCGTTGCATTGTGATTATTATGGCCTTGAATTTCTGCATCTGTACTAGGTTTTTGCGCATCCAAAAAGCGGAATTCATTTCGCTCATCCGCTTTGAATATTTTAATTTTATAATTAAATTTTGAAATATGTCCGTTGGCCCTTAAACCAAGATGGCTATTAAGCATTTGATCATGATCTACAAAAGCTCCAATTCCCAATTTACAATCCTGATGTACTTCGTAATTACTCAGCGCAACGGACAAGCCTCCTGCCCCGCTTCCTAAAGCAGCAGAAGAAGCGGCAGAAAAAGTTTGAAGCTCATCAAACATAAAAGCAGGAAACAACGAAAAGTCGGCAAGTCCATTCGTTGCAGCATTCAGAGGCAATCCATGCCAAAAAACTCTGGTGTATTCAGGGGGCAATCCTGTTGGACGTATTAAACGGAGCGTTCCATTGGCACCGTAATTTTGTACTGAGAGTCCTTGATTTCGAAGAACATTAGATATATCGGTTGAGAGTTGAAGTAATGCCTGGATGCTATCTGTGTGGGAGTTAATCTTATTTAGCCAATCCTGAGGACATTCAATATTGGCAACAGGCAATTCGGGCAATACCCAAACGGAATCCCTTTGTGCGAATGATTTTAGCTCAAAAGCACAAATTACCCAAAGGGTCAAGAGATATGTGGAATATTTAATCAAATCAGCTTTGAGCTTTACCCGAACTCTTTTGCTTTTTACTACTCAAGGCAGGTCTTCTGACTCGTCAAATTGTGCGCCTTCCCGTTAAAAACAGTGGCTATGAATGCACAAACCTAGATTGACTTACAGCTGCGGGAACAGTCCCGGATTCGCACCGGATTCCCTATTAAGTGTTCCGGATGAATCCGGTTACACACCTTTGAGTGGGGCAAATATAGCAGATATTCAGTGAAATTGGATATCTGGAACTTTGGTTATGTGTGCCATGATTAACGGTTTACTTCCCTTCGCCTTTAATGGCAAGGGGTTTCAGTAAAATCGGCCATTATTTTCGTTGGATCAGAACAGAACTAAGCCTATTATTCCGCATGGTTTGGGGGCTGAGCATTAATGGCAAATGGATATTTGACTCGGTCTGCCATGATTAACGGTTTACTTCCCTTCGCCTTTAATGGCAAGCATTTCCAGTAAAATCGGCCATTATTTTCGTTGGAACAGAACAGAACTAAGCCTATTATTCCGCATGGTTTGGGGACTGAGCACTAATGGCAAATGGATATTTGACTCGGTCTGCCATGATTAACGGTTTACTTCCCTTCGCCTTTAATAGCAAGGGGTTTCCAGTGAAATCGGCATCTATTATTTGTGCAAAGGAATTAACATTTCCAGATGATTTTGAATGAATAATAGAAATAAGATGAGTAGGGAGCTGACATTTTTAATGAGCAGATCATAAATAAAGGTGAAATCCTTTTCTTCCATTAAGCGAAACATTCTATTAACTATCAACAGAACTCTCAAAACCCCATAAGCCATTATTACCTTCTCTTCTATCGCTTCTGAAAATGAATTTGATTAATGATCTTTTCGTAGCTATTTCAATCGAAATTCCACTACCAGATGGGCAAAAGGAACTAAGCCGTTAATCACGGCACTCTTAATGAATAAACTTAAAAATGCTTTATTAATGCCCCAAAAACATATCCCATCTCCCTCCTATAATCCCGCGCTTATCCCATCTATCAATTCATCCATGACCTTTCTCAATTCCAGGGAATTGCCATTATAATTATTCACCATAAATGAAAACACATACTTCTCTCCGTTCCTAAACAAAAATCCTGATCTGGCTCGAATCCCTTCCATGTATCCGGTTTTGTAATATACTTTGCGGGTTTCATTAATATCAGATTTCAAACAATCCTGAATCTGAGATTGAATTTGAGAATCAAAACTCAAAATGGCATTGCACATACTCAGTGGACTAATCAGATTTTTCCTGCTCAATCCGGCACCATCATAAAGTGAAGCATATTTGTCTTTCGTCCTCTTTTCCAGCAATCCGGCAGCACTTGTAAGATCAGTACTTATGCTATTTTTCTTGGCGCAATGTCGTAGCAATACATCCGCATAAAGATTAATACTCTCTTTTTCCATTTGCTGCACAATTGCCAACAAGGGAATGGATGTTTTAGATTGAATGACGGTATAAGTGGGCTTTGTTGCAGGATTCTTGTTAAATACAAAAGTCATCATGTCAACATTAATTCCTGCTTTTACAAATGCTCGTTGAAATTCCGATGCAAGCGCATGACTTGGTTCTGGTAATGATGCTTCGATTTCAAAACTATCTCGATTTGCCGGAATACTACCGATAATAAAGCGATCATAAGAGCCTGGAACACCAATTACAAAGGCCTCATCTTTATTAGATTGTGATGCAATTGCTTGAACATTATAATTGATGTAAAGCTCCGGATGTTGACTCAAGCATTCAACCTTAGTTCCGATTCCGTAAGAACGCAATTTCAAAACTTGGGTATTATCGATAAAACTGCAGGCCGATGAACCACCTGCGTAATAATTGCCAGGATCATCAAACAATACTCCTGAAGCAATTGAAAATCCTTCAAAATAGGATTCATCAATAATGAGAGCCCCCTGAATGCCTGAAATGTTCATGGATTTTATACTCTGAGCCCAGCCATCTAACAAGCCTTTATAATGATCTGTTCTCGACGACATGAATGCGGGATCGCCTTGACATTCAACAACAATATTGCCCTCCAGCACCCTATCAGCATTGATTGTACCCGAGTATCCCAAATGGGTTTGAAATGTATGACGAGTATCAAAATTCTCCAATGCGAGCAGTCCAGTAAGGGTTTTTAGAGATGATGCAGGCATAAGGTTTTGCTTGGAGTTCTTATCAAAAACCGCTATTCCGGTTTTGGAAGAAACAATAGAAATACCTGATTGAGCGTTACTTATACCGGGGGCTGACATGAATTTATTCCATGCCTCGTTCATTGTCGCAAGGTTTCTTTGAGATTGCGAAGACTTAGGCACTAAAAGAAAAAGAAAGCTAAAAATGAAAATTACTCGCATGGTTTTTGCAATTTGCAGTCAATATGAATAAACGATCAATTTTCTTGCCGATTATTCTCCTAGGAATGCTGTTGGTATTTCGTGGTTCAGCCATTGCTCAAACAACGCTGAGCGACAAAGATAACAGGGCTTTACAAAACATCATTACCGTATTAAATTTAAACGAAGAGCAGAAGGCTGCATCTACAGAAATCTTCCATCGATATGCCTTGGAGATTACAGAGCTTGAAAATGAAAAGCTAGAAATTCAAAGAACCTCCGATGATGAAAGCCTGCTCAGCACCCAACTTTTGGTAATGAATCAGGAAATAAAAGATTTGCGAGAAATGCGTGATTTAGAAATCGAAAGCATCCTCAATCCACTCCAAGCACAGATCTACCAGGAAAAGATCAAACCTGAAAAACCCCAAGTCTTGCATTTTGGTATTCACGACCGCGCCAAATGCGGAGTTTGCGTGCGCTAAATGCTAATTCGTAATTTCGGGCCATGCGTCAAATAGTATTCACTCTGCTAGCATGCCTCTTTTTGGCAGCTTGCGATTCATCCAAAAGTTCCAAAACACCTGTAGAATATGTAAGTCCGTTTGTAGGAACGGGTGGCCACGGTCATACTTTTCCGGGGGCCACGCTTCCTTTCGGAATGGTTCAATTAAGTCCTGATACCCGATTAAGCGGCTGGGATGGCTGCGGAGGTTACCATTATACCGACAGCATTATTTATGGATTTAGCCATACCCATTTGCAAGGAACCGGCATTTCTGACTATGGGGATATTTTGATTATGCCAACCGGTAACAAATTTGAACTTTTTAATCAAAAAGAAGAAGGTAGCACCGAAGGATATTGTGCCTCATTCAATAAATCCACAGAAAAAGCATCGCCTGGATATTATTGTGTTGAACTCAATAATCCTAAAGTACAAGTTGAATTGACTGCAACTCTAAGGACAGGAATTCACAAATACCAATTTAGGGAGGAGGGTGATCAATATCTAAGCATAGACTTGGAACACCGCGATAGACTTATAAATTGGTCATTCAGCAAAGTAAGCGATACCGAAATTCAGGGCCATCGTGTTTCAAAAGAATGGGCTCAGGAACAGCATTTGTATTTTGTTGCGCAATTCAGCGAACCTATTGCAGAAATGTTCCAAGTGGATGCAGGTAAAATTCTCAGTCCTGATACTAGTAAAAAAGCAATTTTCAGTCTCAATTTTGGGAATATAAAAGAGTTGATTGTTAAGGTTGGTATTTCGGCTGTTGATATAAATGGAGCCAAAAAAAATCTCCAAGCTGAAGCGCAATCCAATGATTTTGAAACTTATCGCAAAGCAGCATCAGAAGAATGGCAAATGGAATTGTCAAAGATTGAGATTGATGGCGGTACGGAAGAAGAACGCAGTATATTTTATACCAGTCTTTATCATTCTTTTGTAGCCCCTAATTTATTTTCGGATACTGACGGCCGATATAGAGGAACGGATATGGCTGTACATGATTCTCCCGGTCATCCCGTTTACACTGTGTTTTCACTTTGGGATACTTTTAGATCAGCACATCCCCTATTCAGCCTTGTACAACGCGAACGAAATCAAGATTTTGTAAAAACATTTTTATTGCAATATCAGCAAGGCGGGGAATTGCCAATGTGGGAGCTGGCAGCGAATGAAACGCATTGTATGATTGGCTATCACAGTGCTCCGGTAATATTAGACGCTTGGGTAACGGGATTGCGTGCTTTTGACACCAAGCTTGCCTTAGAAGGAATGATGGAAGCTGCCAAAAGAGATGAATTAGGCAAAACCCATTTTTCGGAACAAGGGTTTATTTCGATGGAAGATGAAGCCGAATCCGTTTCGAAAAGTTTGGAATATGCTTATGATGACTGGTGTATCGCTCGTTTCGCTGAGCTTACAGGACAGGAAGAATATTCAGAACGCTTCTACGCTCGTTCTCAATTTTATCGAAATTTGTTTGATTCTCAAACTGGATTCATGCGTCCTCGCAGAAATGGTGGTTGGGCCTCCCCTTTTGATCCTTCCGAAGTCAATTTCAATTATACCGAAGCTAATTCATGGCAATACAGTTTTTTTGTTCCTCATGATGTACCCGGATTGATTGCGCTTCATGGTGGAGCCGCAGCATTTGAGGCCAAACTAGATTCATTATTTAATGCTTCATCCGAATTAAAAGGTAGAGGTCAACCGGATATTACCGGCATGATTGGGCAATATGCCCATGGCAATGAGCCTAGCCATCACATGGCCTATCTCTACCATTATACGGGCAATCCCAACAAATCGAGCGAGATGGTTCACACTATTCTAAATACTCAGTACAGTATAAATCCGGATGGACTTTCTGGCAATGAAGATTGCGGACAGATGTCGGCTTGGTATGTTTTGAGTTCCATCGGAATGTATCCTGTTTGTCCCGGAAGCGGTGAGTATTTTTTGGTTAAAACAATATTTGATAATATACGCATTAAAATAGATAATGATAATATTTTAAACATCAAATCAAATGGCGATTTATCAGCGATTAAGTTATTGCAATTGAATGGAGAAAAAAGGTCATCAGTTATACTCCATTGGGATGAAATTAAGAAGAACAGCCTTCTAGAAATTAACAATGAAAAGGATAACAGCAATGAAATGAACTGGATCATTCCCGAAGTACAAACAACTGAATATAGCACTTCAGCATGTCCTGCAATTATTTCGAATACTCAGGTTTTTACTGATAGCTTGTTAATTGAATTAAAACATTGTAATGCTAAATCTGAACTATTTTTCAGATCTCCCGGTGGAGAATGGGAAAAGTACAATTCGGCATTTTACATTTATAATGATGCCATTATAGAATCTTATGGTAAAGAATTAGACCGCACCGAAAGTCAAATTGTAAAAGCAGCGTTTTTCAAACTAGATCATCTATGGCAAGTTAGTGTCAGTGATCCTTTCGATCCGCAATACAATGCAGGTGGAATTCAAGGATTGGTAGACAGGCTGAAAGGTGGCACTGAGTTCCGCAATGGAATGTGGCAAGGGTATTACGGAAAAGATTTTGAGGCGGTAATAGATTTAGGAGCCATTCAAAATGTAAACGAGATTTGTAGTGGCTTTTTGCAAGATATAAGACCCTGGATTTGGTTTCCTAAAAGAGTGATTTATGAATATTCTGTGGATGGCTCGAAATACAAAAAATGTGCAGAAGTTCTGAACACAGAAACGATTAATGATTATACCGCGCTGCGGAAGGAGTTTAGTGCTACTTGCAATGTAAAAGCTCGCTATATTAAAATAAAAGCTGAAAACTTTGGACTGATTCCGGAATGGCATTTGGGCTCTGGCAATCCTTCTTGGATTTTTGTTGATGAAATCAGCATTAAATAACATGAAAGAAGATTTATTCATTAAACATTTGGCTCAAACGAGTCCATATCCCATTGGACTGGAAGTAGATCGAGCTGAAGGAATATACATTTATGACAAAAGTGGGAAAGCTTATATGGACATGGTTTCCGGCATAGGCGTGAGTAATATCGGTCATGGACTAAAGCAAGTAAAAGAGGCTTTGAAAAAACAGATCGACAAACATCTGCACGTGATGGTTTATGGAGAATTTAGACAGGAAGCCCAGGAGAAATTCGCTGCATTATTGAGCGAGGTGCTTCCTCCTGAGCTCGACACCTGTTATTTTGTGAATTCTGGAACGGAGGCAAACGAAGCTGCATTGAAACTTGCGAAACGCATAACAGGGAGATCCAGACTTTTGGCATTCATAGGAAGTTATCATGGGAGCACACATGGTTCTATGTCGGTTAGCGCCAATGAAAGCAAGAAATCTGCTTTCCGACCATTATTGCCGGATGTATATTTTATGAGACTCAATGTTTTTGAAGATCTTGATTTGATTACTAAAGATGTTGCGGCAGTTATACTCGAAACAGTACAAGGCGATGCTGGTGTGAGATCGGCCAGTGCTGATTTTATGAAAGCTTTGAGGCAAAGATGTGATGAAACAGGGGCATTACTTATATTGGATGAAATTCAATGCGGAATGGGGCGCACGGGGACTTTGTTTGCATTTGAGCAAGTTGGAATAGTACCTGATATATTGACTTTGGGTAAAGCATTAGGCGGTGGCTTACCTATTGGTGCTTTTATTTCATCAAGAAATAATATGGAAATGCTCACTCAAAATCCGGTATTGGGGCATATTACCACTTTCGGTGGACATCCACTGCCCTGCGCATCCGGCCATGCAGCTTTAAAATATATGCTACATCAAAATTTGATGGCAGAGGTGGAAAGCAAAGGAAAGTTGATAGAAGAATTGCTGTCTTCTCATCCCAAAGTGAAAGAGATAAGACGAAGGGGATTGATGTTTGCCATTGATTTAGAAAACGCAGATGTAGTTCAAAAAGTGGTGTACAATTGTTTAGAAAATGGCTTAATTACTTTCTGGTTTTTAAGTTGTCCGCATAGCTTTAGATTGGCTCCACCATTGACAATAAGTGTGGAGGAAATTAATAAGGCTTGCATGATTATATTGAAAGAATTTGATTTACTTTAATTTTATTTAGACCAATTCAGATCTTTCCAAACCTTCCAAAAATACGATTAAAGCCAAAAAAAAGTCACTCCCTCTCGAGAGCAACTCTTTTTTAATAAGATCAGCCAAAGTTGGCTTTGGTTAAGGCTTGTTTAGAAGCATGAATTTAGCATAAAATTTGACACCTAGATATTTTTAGAAAGATTTTTTTTCTTGTTTATCGATGAAATCAAAAGTTTAAACAAGAAATATTGTCCCAACATTGAAGAAAAGGGATGTGCAACATAATCTTAAATGATCATTAGATTGCTGATAATCTTAGGTTTAGACTTAGAATGGCCTACACAAAAAATTCTGATTTTAATATCTATAACTGAACAGATTCAATAAGCCTTTCATTTCTTATTCCTTAAAAAGAGTGCCCAATTTTGCTTTGAGAATGATTAATTTGTTCTCCATGAATCAGTACTTTTGAAATCAATTGCTGTCCCCCTTAAATCTTTCGACTCAAATGAAAAATATTGCCTATTCAAGCGGAATTCTAGCTGCATTAGTTCTATTGCTTTATTGCACTATGAAAGCGTCAGGCCAAGAGCAAACAATAATTTTTATTAAAGATTATTCGTCTGATAAAGAGATAAGTCAAAATAAGGCGAAGTACTCCAAAACTACAGTCATCCAAGCGGATATAACAACAGTAGAGGTTCATGAATTGTCATCAGGGAAATTGATTTCCCGCATTTCGAACCGTGAAAATGAGCCTGTTGGTATATGGCTTTTATACAATGGAGAAAGTACTAAAGAATTGGACTACGATTTTGAAGTAGAATACTCTAATATTTCCGAAATCAATGATGAATCCCTCAAACACATTCCGGATCTCAGCATAAATTGCGATAGTCTGAATTATCTTGCTCCGATTTTTGGTATTGGTGATTTTGCCACCAATATTCTAAGTCACTTGCAAAAACATATACTCTATCCAGATTTTGCCAAAGACATGGGAATACAAGGAACTGTTTATGCCTATTTCGAAATCTCAGAAGACGGTTTAGTGGAGAATGTTAAAATTCGAAGAGGCGTGCACATTGCCTTAGATAAAGAAAGCTGCAGGGTGATTAAATCTTTAAAATTCGATGCTCCTGCCAAACTTAATGGTGTATCAATTAGGTTGAAGCATACGTTTCCGGTCAAATTTTCATTGAGATGATTGATAGTTAGAGCAAGAAGCAAAAATCCATTTGCATAACAGTTTGAAACAAAAAAGTCTGCACGTTTGCAGACTTTTCATTGCCTTGGAAAAAACAGCCCTGTGGGCTCACCGAATCGACTCGCCTAAGAATGTCATCGGCGATTCAAAGTTGTAAAAACATTTCTTCGCCTTGGTTAAGGTCATATTATCAAAGCGTGAAGAAATAAGGATATGATTGATATTGATGATCTGCCATTCAACCGAAACTTGAATGACGAGCGTCCATGAACTAGAATAAAACTCGGACATCTTAAAACAAAAAACCGGAATAGCTAAATGTAGCATTCCGGTTTCAAAACGTTCTTCTAGTGCAATTAATGTATCACATTAATCTGTGTTTGAGCAATCTGAATTCCATCCAATGTTCTTAATCTCAAAATATAGTTACCGGATTCTAGTTCAGAAGTATTTAAACTTTTAGTATAAACCTTCTCAAGCATAGCACTGCTGCGCATTACCAAATGTCCTTGAATATCAAAAATATCGATAAAAACTTGTGTCGCTTCCTCGAGTTTACCACTCAAATTGATCACATCAATGGCAGGAATAGGATAAACGATGAGCGAATTTGAGAATGTGGATTCGGACTCTGCCAATCCAACACTTGCATCGCCATTTGCAAATGCATATTGTCCTTTTCGCAAAACATCCATTTTTATATTTCCGGCACCATTGAAAAGATTTCCTGCTGTAATAGTGAAATCAGGATAGACTTTCCAAGGCTCAGAATTATTTGGACGATAAACCAAAACGGCATCTGCTTCAGTATTTTCGAAGAGATCAATATCAATATCAAATTCATCAACTGCGCGATAATTTACTCTTCCACTTAACTGAGAACTCTCTGGCCAAATGCCATCTACAGACCAATAGTGCGATCCGGAAAGTTCAAATATCCCGGGACCTAAATCTTCAGCATCGGGAGCGCTCCAAATATGTTCAACTCTAATAAATGTGCTGTCTGTAATTACATCGTCATATAGTCTGAAATCCACAAATGGCAAATTCGAATTAAATCCCTCCTCCGGAACTATCCATTGCTCATGGTCCATTCTATTCTGATTCAATCGATTATGACCATTCAATACAATCATATAAGGTTCAATTCCTGATTGAATTTCAAGGGTACTAAACTCAGTTCCCACTATTATTTGAAATTCCTCACGTACACCATTTACATCGACTATAGTCAGATCTAATGGCACTTCTTCGTGGAAGTATGGGCATTCTCTTAACTTTTGCTGAATGTAAACTTGAGTGTTCCAATCGTTTCCAGCCGATTCAAACGCGAATGAATCTACTACGAAAGTGGCAAATCCGGGCAAGTAAATCTGATAGTCAAAATAGGGATCGAGATCATAATTGGTTGCCTCTTCCAGCGCCGATTTTAATTGATCAGGACTGAGATCCTGATAAGCGTAATTGGCCTGAACATAGCTCATTCCTGTTCTGAACAATTCATCGCCCAAATACCCTCTCAAATTATGAATGATGGAAGCACCTTTGTAATAAGTATGCCTACCATAAATTTGTTCATCAGGCATTGGCGACAATGGATAAAATCCTTCATCATCAACATGAGCATTCTGTAAAACATACAACTGATTATCCTTCACCCGTTCTACAAATTCTTCATCACCGCTCATCCATTCAACCATCAAATGACTGCTATATTCAGCGGGGCCTTCTTTCATCCACATATCATTATGAATATGCGGAGTAACCATATCACCCCACCAATGATGACCTAATTCATGTGATAAAAGTCCATCATTATTAGCTATACTTTCCGTAACCATAAATTGCGGATATGCAATATTGGTAGGTATTTCCAAAGCTCCATCAGTAGTTAGCACGTAGCCCACTCTTGACCAGCCGTGAGGGCCAAACCAATATTCTAAAGCATCTATGGCATAACCAAGATTCTGAAAAACATTTTGCATAGCTAGCATATTGGCTGGTTTGGCTCTCAAAGTGACCGGAATGTTGCCATAAGCTCCTTCGTGTATGAATTCATAGTTTTGATAATCAGCCACAGCAATAGCACTTAAATGCGTTGGAATGGGCTGATCGAAAAGAAAAGTTCTTATTACTGTATCTCCACCCAAAACCTCCTCAGAAATAAATTCTCCCTGACACCAAGCTCTATATGTACCGGCACTTTTAACATGATACTGGTAAGTTGCACGCTCTACAAATGAATCGAAACAAGGATACCAAACACGGCCAAAATTGGGAGGAATGGTAGTCAATCCAATTCCGAGATTATAGATATAATTTGATTCAAAATAGAAACCTCCCCAATATGGATCACGATAAGGATGGCCATGATAGTGCACTGTTAATTCATAGTCAGCATTAAGGATTGGGGCATCAATAAATTCGATATCCAGAAAATCGTTTTCATAAACATAAGTAGCAATGTTGCTGCCCGTTACTGAATCAACAGTAAATTGCATCAAATCAAAACGAATATTGTCTTGATCTGCCATTTTGGGACTGTAAATTATGGTTGTTGCCGCAGAAATTTGTTGAGCATTATAATTCGTAACATCAATAGAAATATCGTAATGCTGAATATCAAAAGTGTCGCTTCTGGCAATGCTCTCATTGAGAAGTTTTAGCTCAAAAGCGTTCAATGGCATTCTCTTTGGACCGAGATTTCTGTAGTGATCACAGCCATATTTCGTTGGCTGAGCGAAGATTCCAACTGACATTAAGCATAAAGCCAGGACTCCGATTATTCTGTAATTATTCATGTGTTTCATCTGCTGAGTGCAAGTTTAGTGAATTTCGACTATGGGTTGTAATTTTGTACCGAATCTTGAAATGAAAAACAATCGATTAATGTAATCCCGAGTAATTATGATTTTCAATAATTTTTTGCAATGCATTTTGGGATTTACCATAGTTCTGCTTTGTAGCACTATTCCATTGCAATCGCAGGATCTGAAACCTGGTTTCGACAAAGATGAATTTAGAGAGCTTTTGCTGATTTCGTCGAGAACTAGCGCCAATGCGGCATACTACGCAGATTTACCTGATCCTTCCAACTTTACGATGAAATATCGATCCCCAGTGATGGGTCTCGATAATCTTTGGGATTTGTGGCTGGATTCAAGTTCCACTGCGGTAATTAGCATTCGAGGCACTACAGCGAAACAAGAAAGTTGGTTGGCCAATTTTTATGCCGCCATGGCACCTGCAAAAGGCGAGTTAAAATTGGATCAAAACAGGACTTTCAATTACGATTTAGCCCAAAATCCCAGAGCGGCAGTTCATGTTGGTTGGCTTTTGAGTATGGCCTATTTGGCTGATGATATACAACCCCGAATTGATTCTTGCTACAAGGCTGGATACAGAAATTTTATTTTAATGGGGCACAGCCAAGGAGGAGCAATTGCATTTCTATTGAATTCTCATATTAGAAATTTACAAAGTAGAGGTATAATTCCTTCCGATATTCTATTAAAAACTTATTGCAGCGCCGGTCCTAAACCTGGCAATTTATTTTATGCTTATGAATACGAGTTCGCCAATTCTGGAGGATGGGCATTCAATGTGGTGAATTCTGCTGATTGGGTTCCACAAACACCCATTTCTATTCAAACTTTAAATGACTTTAATACAACCAATCCGTTTGTGAATGCAAAGAAATTTATTCGCAAACTCCCTTTTCCAAAGGATTTAGTCATGCGCAAAGTATTCAACAAGCTTGATAAGTCTACAAGAAAAGCACAGAGAAATTATGAAAAATATCTTGGAAATAAAACAGAAGCAATGATTGAGAAGAATCTTGCACAGTTCAGTCCTCCGCAGTATATAGGGTCCAATGATTATGTTCGCACTGGTGTTACAATTGTGCTAATGGCTGACGAAGAATATTATCAATTGTATCCTAACAATCCTGAAAAGATTTTCGTTCATCATTTTCATCGGCCATATTTGTATTTATTAGAAAAATTAGATAATTACTAAATTTATAAATATCCTACTAAGTTTAAGTGGAATTGTGTAATTAATTCAGAAATATAGTCCGATTACTCCTTACTCTGCCTTACCTTTGCAAGCCATAATTCAAAATGACATCTTCTTCATTATTAGGATTTTTTCGATTGATCAAGCAAACATTTAATGGTGCTGAGATTGATTATACCAAGGGTAGCATTCCTAAAGCTGTCTTCTTGCTTGCTATACCGATGATTCTAGAGTTGAGCATGGAGAGTGTTTTCGCAGTGGTTGACATGTACTTTGTGAGTGACTTAGGTGAAAATGCAATTGCAACAGTTGGTTTAACGGAAGCTGTAATAATGATTATTTATTCTGTTGGAATAGGATTGAGCACTGCTGCGACAGCTATTGTGGCCAGAAAAATTGGTGAGAAGAACAAAGAAGAAGCCGCTCTTGCTGCGGCCCAAACTATGCTTGTTGCGGCCGTTATCACTGTTTTGATGTCGATTCCAGGTGTAATCTATGCCGAAGAAATTCTAGGCTTAATGGGGGCGAGTGAACAGGTAATTGAACAAGGTGCCGATTTCACAAGAATCATGCTAGGGAGCAGTGCTGTAATTATTTTCATCTTTCTTATCAATGGTATTTTCAGAGGAGCCGGAAATGCTGTAATTGCTATGAAAAGCTTATGGTTGGCCAGTATTATAAATATTATACTCTGCCCGATAATGATCCATTTTTATGGATTGAAAGGCGCTGCAATTGCCACTGTGATTGGAAGAGGAACCGGGGTGGTATATCAGTTATACCATTTATTCGGAGGGAAAGGCATTGTGCAGTTGAGCACATCGCTTTTCAAACTGCATGTAAAATCTATAACAACGGTAATTAATATTGCTTGGCCTGCCACTTTTCAATTTCTAATTGCGACCGGTAGTTGGATAGTGCTAACCAAGATTGTAGCAGAAACTGGGGGCACTTCTGCCTCGGCAGGATATCAAATTGCTATGCGAAATGTGGTGTTCTTCATTTTACCTGCATGGGGTTTAAGCAATGCCGCAGCCACTTTAGTTGGTCAGAATTTGGGGGCTGGTGAATTTAAAAGAGCAGAACAAAGTGTAATGCTAACAGCCAAGTATAATGCCATTTTTATGAGTTTCGTAATGGTCCTTTTCTTATTATTTGCAGAACCAATCATCTCCATTTTCAGCACTGAGCCTGAAGTACTAAAATATGGGGTTCTGGCTCTGAGGATAATAGGAACAGGCTATATCTTCTATGGCATAGGTATGGTGATGGTTCAAGCTTTAAATGGAGCTGGAGACACCAAAACACCAACAATGATTAACCTTGTAGGTTTCTGGTTAATTCAGATTCCTCTAGCTTACATTTTGGCTTATAAAACAGATTTGGCATCCACCGGAGCATTTATAGCTATTCCGGTTGCTGAAACATTAATTGCTATAATTGCCTGGTACTATTTCAAGAAAGGAAAATGGAAACAAATTCAAATTAATCTAACATCAGCATGAGTAACCACTTACATTATAAGATTTACAAGCCTTATGGCATGTTATCACAATTCAGTCCTGAAGCCGGACACGCAGTCCTTGGCGATCTGATGACTTTTAGAAAGGATGTATATCCTGTAGGTCGATTAGACGCAGATAGCGAAGGCATGCTTATACTAAGCAGCGATCCCGGCCTTACAAATCGTTTGCTCGATCCTTCCAACGCCCATTGGAGAACGTATTATGCTCAGGTTGAGGGAATTCCGGACGAAAAAGCGCTAGAAAAACTGAAGCAATCAGTAGAAATTAAAGTGAATGGCGAATCTTATAGAACTTTGCCCTGTAAGGTTGAAATCATTGATGAACCTACGCTTCCAGAGCGAAATCCACCTATTAGAGAACGCAAAAGCATTCCAACTACTTGGTTGAAAATGGATTTGAGAGAAGGTAAAAATCGTCAGGTGCGCAAAATGACTGCTGCGGTGGGTTTTCCAACATTGCGATTGGTTCGCTGGAGCATTGGTAAGCTCGAAATGGGCGAAATGCGCTCCGGGGAAGTGAAAGAATTAACCTTTGAGGACTTAAAATTGCTTTTTGCTTAATCTTTGGCCTTCAAAGCAAAACAAATTTGGAAAGTCTCCATTTTTGTTGAAAATCCGAATGATCTAAACTACAATTCCCCGACGGCTTAATCAAAGACATCGGGGAATTGACGATAAATAATGCTTAGTCGTACTTCGCAGAACCTTTTTTGGCTTGCTTTTCAGCACGCTTCTCTTTAACGCTTTTTACAGCCGTTTTCTTAACTTCTTTCTTGGCGCTTTTTTCCTTAGACATAAGAAGATGTTTTTGAATTAATCCCGCATGCCCCAGCACGGGGTTTCAAGTGTGAAATTACAAGTTTGTTCAATAAAACCATAATCCAAACCGAATATTTTTCAAATCAATTGTTAGCATCCTACTGTTCAGAACACTAGCATTATCCTAAATTTGAACGGAGAAATCCAAAATAAACTTGTTTCAAATACAAAAATCTGCTTCGAAATGATTGTGATCAACACTGTCAGATTATTGATTATCATATTGATAACAGTATTTTCAGCTGTTCTCGGTACTTTGACCCTACTATTTACATTCAGCAGAAATATGGCCATTCTTGCGAGTTCTTTCGTTTGGTCGAATGTGATCTTTCTTGTTTGTGGCGTCAAATTAAAGATCAAATATGTTGAGCGCTGCAGAGGAAAAGGAATGGGCATCTTCGTGGCCAATCATAGCTCCCACATGGATATTCCTGCTATGTTTTTAGCATCTCCTGTCCCACTCTATTTTATTGCAAAAAAAGAGTTGTCAAAAGTTCCGTTTATGGGTTGGTATATGCGTCTGGTTGGAATGATTTTTATTGACCGTAGTGATAAGGATAAGGCATACCAGAGCATCGCAAAAGCCGGGGAGCTCATCAAAAAGGGAAGAACTGTGATGACTTTTCCGGAAGGAACAAGAAGTAAGGATGGAAAATTAGGCTCATTTAAACGAGGTAGTTTCATTTTGGCGAAAGAGGCAAAAATTCCCATTTTCCCAGTGGGAATTAAAGGTAGTTACGAAATAATTCAACCTGGAAAATTTAAGATCAAATCGGGAACGATCGAAGTAATTTTCGGAGAAGCTATATTTCCGGAAACCTATGCTAATTTGAGTGTAGAAGAACTAGCGGCATTGTGCAAAAGTAAAGTCCAAGAACTTATTTCAGATATCAAAGGCTGAAACTCCACACTAAGCCTAGAAAAAAGAGTCTCCCGCAGATCCTGCAGATTTTCGTAGAAGGTAATCGACCTGCAGATTAGAAACAAATCATAAATCTTCAACGGATACAAATCTGCGCTAATCTGCGGGGAAAATAAAATTACCATTGCTCAACCCATGCCAATTCCTAAAAGGTCATTCACTTTCTTATAATCTGTATCCCACATCCATTTTGAAACCATCATGAATAAGAGGTAGTGTAACTTGCGATTTAAGCTCCAATCCAAGCCTCTTCAATTCTTGTATCAAAACTACTTCATAAGCAGACTCTAGCAGACCAGGTCCAAGCTCATTATACACTTTAAAAATTGCAGCCCTGATTTTGAATGAAATATCATTTTCTCTCATAATCTTGAATATTCTCGGGTCAAGTAAATTTTACGGGGAGAATGATAGATTTGTGTAAAATCAAATCATTTGAATACATCATTGATCAGCCATGTTCTTCCTGAAGAACTGATTTTATATTTTGATCTTATCGGCATT
>Ga0105052_10000565_pt1 | contig 51596 bp, 52 predicted proteins | sample FRY03_FD_78094 | JGI IMG/M metagenome (GOLD analysis project Ga0105052, IMG submission 78094) | Freshwater microbial communities from Lake Fryxell liftoff mats and glacier meltwater in Antarctica - FRY-03 | ecosystem: Environmental > Aquatic > Freshwater > Ice > Glacier meltwater ... | reverse complement strand
TGTCACACTTGATTTGCGAACACCGTTTGGTGTCGAGGTTGTAAAGCGTTTAGTTAAAGAGTACGACGTTGTGCTGGAAAACTATCGCACCGGAACACTTGAAAAGTGGGGAATTGGCTACGAGCAACTTAATGAAATTAATCCACGTTTAATTATGTTGCGTATCACCGGTTTTGGGCAAACAGGTCCTTACGCTAAGAGGCCCGGTTTTGGAACGTTGGCAGAAGCATATGCCGGCTACGCTTATATTAGTGGTCAACCTGGTGAAGATCCAATGTTGCCAGGTTTTGGTTTGGCAGATTCCAGCACGGGCTTGATGGGTGCCTACCTGACTATGGTGGCCATTAACGAACGCCATCGTTCAGGGGTTGGGCAGTACATTGACTTGGCCATCTATGAGTCTATGATGACTATGATTGGTCCGTTCATCATCAATTATGATCAACTCGGCAAAGTGCAAGAGCGTAGTGGTAGTAGGTTGCCGTTTACCGCACCGCGCAATATCTACAAAACCTGTGACAACCAATTCATCACAATCGGCGGCAGCGCGCAATCAGCATTTATCACAATCTGTAAAGTTTTGAACATGCCTGAATTGCTTGAAGACCCACGATTTTTGAATAACCGGCTGCGTATTAAAAACATTGATGCCTTAGATTTCGAAATTCAAAAATGTGTTGCACAGTTTGATTTAGAAGGGCTATTGAAAAAGTCCGATGAATGCAATGCAACCATTTCGCCCATTAACAGCGTTGCGCAAATTTTCGCCGACAAACATATTCAAGAGCGTGGCAACATAGTATCGATTTTTGATGGTGAGCTTAACGATATGCTGCGCATGCAAAATGTCGTCGGCCGCCTCTCACAAACGCCCGGGGAAATACGGACAACTGGTCCATCAATTGGTAATGGAAATCGTGAGATATTGATAGAAAAACTTGGCTTCTCTGAACAGGAAATTTGGCAGGCTGGTATCACTCTGGACCATTCAAATGTATGAAGTATGGGTATGAAATTTCCTGACAAAATGACCTTAGTTGATGTCTCACCACGCGACGGCTTACAGAGCCTGTCTAAGTGGATTCCCACTGAAGTTAAGGTGCGAATGATTGATAGGTTGTCACGGGCTGGATATCCAGTGATTGAGGTAAGCGGTTTTGGCAGCGAGCGAGGCTTGCCGATGCTGAAAGACGCTGAGGCTGTTTTTGAACAGATTCAACGCCGTCCTGGTGTTATCTATCGCGGCTTGGCCCCTAACGCCTACGGTGCAAAGCGAGCAGTTCATGCAAAAGCTGATGAAATTGTCGGTCTGACGGTTGTTAGCCAAACCTACCTGATGAAGAACCAGAACATGGAACCTCAGAAGGCAATTTATGAGGCCATACAGGCATTTCGCACGGCTGATGAAAATAGCTGCAGTTACGTCGCTGCTATCGGAATGGCGTTTTGGTGTCCTTACGAAGGGTTAATTCCAGAGCAGGCTGTCATTGATACTGTACGTCAGTTGCGTAACGGTGGTATTCAGAAAATGTACCTAGCCGGATCTGTAGGTATGGAGGACCCTCGGCATGTCAACACGCTCTTTGCGAAGCTTGGAGATCAATTCTCGGATGTAAAGTTAGGATTTCACGTGCACAATTTGTCGGGTATGGGGTCAGCTAATATTCTTGCAGCGATGGATGCTGGTGCAGTTTGGTTGGAAGGGTCAACCTGTGGGATTGGTGGCGGTATCGCCATGCCGTTATCTGTGGGCTCAGTAGGTAATTATGCCAGTGAAGATTTAGTGCGTTTGCTCGATGCTTGTGGTGTTAAGACTGATGTGACAAATGAAGAATCGCTAGCAGCGGCGACTGACATAGCTCAAATGTTAGATATCGAACCGCGCAGCCATTCAATGTTGGGATGCACACGGGAGCGCACTCTGCGAATGAAGTAATACCTAACAGCTGGCCAGTAGATCTTCGTTATTCTTCAAGTTTACTTTGAATACGTGTTGTTTGGGTATAACGGCCGCTAGGATAAAAGCCTTGTGCCATTTGGACGACCTCTCCCTTTTTATCATAGTAAAGACGGGTAATGCGCAAAGCGGCTTGCCCGGGGGTAGCTTCTAAAAGCTCGGCAATATTGTGATCTAAACTGTCTGCGGTTATTTCTTGATGAACTTCGGTAATACGCAAGTCAAATTCTCGCTCAAGTAATGCATATATAGGTTCGAAGAGGTGATTAACTTTTTTTAGTTTGTGTGCATACTTTGGTTGAATGTAAACCTTCAAATAGCTTAAGGGACGCGTTTGCTCAGGTAATCGCCGTATAGCTTCAATTTGAAACCATTCAGAATTTAGTTCGCATTTTGTTTCTTTCGCTAGGTGGTGATCAGCTGTTATGAAGGCTTTGCTAAGAAAATGCATTTCAGTTTCAGTGGCAAACTCTAGCAAGTCAATCAATGAGTTCAACCCTCGCATGAGCCAAATTTTATCTGGCTGTGTACGGACAATTGTTCCTATGCCTGCTCTGGCCAGAATAAAGCCCTGGCCTTTTAGTTCCCGTAAGGCTTCACGTATGGTGTGTCGGCTTACTCGAAAACGATTGACTAACATTTCTTCGGTTGGCAACGTATCACCGATGATGTGCTCACCTTGCTCTATTTCTTTTTGTAACGTTTTGGCTACTTTAAGGTAAAGGGGTTGGCGTGGAATCGAGCGCTTAACCGATGCTTTGTTGGGTTCTACGGATATTTTTTTATTAATAGTTTTTGCCATATTTTATTTATGAATACCTTCTCTAGGGTTAGGTAAAGTTGATAATCTAAGCTGTGTTACCTAAATAATAACTTTTTTTGGTTGACAAGGTTATTCAATATGTTTATATTGTACGTACAAATCTAAAGGAGACGTGATGAGTGTTTTTAGGTCATTTTTATTTGCACCCGCTAATCACCCTCGGCGGGTAGAAAAAGCGTTGCAGTTGGAATCTGATGTCATTATTCTAGATTTGGAAGATGCCTGTGCGATGAGTGAAAAAGTGGCCAGCCGCAGCAAGGTTGTTGAGGCGATGGCTCGTCAACGCTCTTGCCTAGGTTATGTGCGAATAAACCCACTTAACACTGATTTTTGTTTTGGGGATATTCTTGCGGTTGTTCAACCCGGTCTTGACGGTATCGTATTGCCGAAAACAGAGTCGGCAAGCGACGTTAAGATTGTTGAATGGATGGTGAGTTGTCTTGAAAAAGAGCGTAGCATTCCGGTCGGTGGTATTGACATAATCCCTCTCATTGAAACCGGTAAAGGTGTGGCAAATTTAGCTGAGATTCTTGCGTGTGAATCTCGCGTTCGGCGTGTAGCATTCGGCGCAGGCGATTTTTGTCTCGACATGAATTTACAATGGTCGAGCGACGAGCAAGAGTTATTGGCTTATCGCAGCCAGGTCGTGCTTATGTCACGTAACGCTGGCAAAGAACCCCCCATTGATACAGTGTGGATCAATATTCAAGACACTGAGGGCTTTGCAGAGTCCACACGCAGGGCACTTCGCATGGGTTTCCAAGGAAAATTGTGCATCTATCCCGACCAAGTTCCCGTGGTCAACAGTATTTTTACCCCTACTGCCGAGCAAGTAGCGCGTGCAAGAAAAGTTATTAACGCATTTGCACAGGCGGAAAAAGAGGGAAGCTCTTCGTTCCAGCTAGACGGTCAGTTTATTGACTACCCCATTGTTTATGCTGCCCAAAAACTTCTTGATGTGTACGAGAAGGTGATGAGTACAACATCAAAGTAAGACAACTTATTACGGAGGAGGGCATGGTTTCTTCAGACATGAAAATTCAACCACTCGATGGTTTAAAGGTGATTGACGTTTCCAGTTTTTTAGCTGGTCCGTTTTGCTCTACGCAATTAGCCGAGTTCGGTGCAGATGTTGTCAAAATTGAAATGCCAAAAGTGGGTGACGCATTACGTCGTTTTGGTAGCATTACGCCTGCTGGCGATTCGTTGCCATGGCTGTCCGAGTGCCGCAACAAGAAGTCCGCTACGCTCGATTTACGCATTCCAGAAGGTGCGGAGCTGTTGAAAGCCTTAGTTCGAGATTCAGATGTTCTTGTAGAAAACTTTCAACCTGGAACACTTGAAAAATGGGGTCTGGGTTGGGATGTCTTGAAAGAGGTTAATCCCAAGCTAATTATGGTGCGTATTTCTGGTTATGGTCAAACAGGGCCCTACAGTTCGCGCCCTGGCTTTGGGCGCATAGGCAATGCATTTGGTGGTTTGTCGTTTTTGGCAGGTTACCCTGATCGCCCACCAGTCACCCCTGGTTCAGCAACCATTCCAGACTACTTAGCGGGTTTGTATGGTGCGTTGGGTGTGCTGTTATGCATACAAGCATTGCAAAAAACAGGTAAAGGTCAGTACATCGATATTGGTTTGTACGAACCTATTTTCCGTATTCTTGACGAAATTGCACCGTCCTACTTTATGAATGGATTCGTGCGTCAGCGCATGGGGCCAGGCACAGTAAATGTTGTGCCTCACAGCCATTACCAAACTAAAGACGAGAAGTGGGTCGCTATAGCTTGCACCAGCGATAAGATATTTGAAAGGCTGGCCACTGCCATGAAAGTTCCCGAGGTTGCTGGTGAGGGTAAGTGGGGCAATGTTAAACAGCGCGATGCCGATCGTGTAAATGTCGATAACTATGTGGGTAAATGGACTGGAAAATACGACCGAGACGAAATTATATCGATTTGTGAGGAATTTCAAGTGCCTTGTGGGCCTGTTTATTCCATAGACGAAATTTTCGAAGACGCGCAATACAAGGCACGTGAAAATATCGTTTATTTGAAAGATTCCCATGGGCAAGAACATGCAGTACCTAATGTGGTTCCACGCTTGAGCGATACACCAGGCGGCATAAAAACTTTAGGGCCATCTTTGGGTGAGCACAATGACATCGTTTTTCATGAGCGCTTGGGTTTGTCGCAAGAGCGAATCGCTGAGTTGAAAAAGCTAGGGGTAATCTAATTTTGAACCGAGGGTGATTGCTTGGGGCCTAGTGCTCCTCTGGGCATCCTTATTTTTAGGTAAATTTATGATAACCACTTTTGTTCGTCGAACGATGTTGATGACGCCCGGTAATCGATTGGATCGATTACATAAAGCGAACAGTTACGCTGCCGATGGGCTGGTTTTTGATCTCGAGGACTCTGTTCCGCCTGAGGAAAAATCTGGGGCTAGAATAAAAGTTACTGCGGTGCTAAAGACGCTAGCTATTGCCAAAAAAGAGCTGTGTGTTCGCATAAACAGTCTAGATACGATTTATGGTCCAGACGATCTGGCTATAATTCCTTGGCACTTAGTTGATTCCATCATGGTGCCTAAAGTCGAGGTGCCTGAGCACCTAAAGCGGCTAGAAAAAATGCTAAATGAGGTTGATGGACTTCAAGGGCGAAATGGTCCACTTGAGTTTATTGTTATTATAGAAACGCCGCGTGGAATTATGAATGCTCTGGCTGTAGCCGATGCTTCTGAGCGAACCACGGCACTGTTTTTTGGCTCAGGTGACTATACCTCGGCTATGGGGGCTGAAATCCATGCTGATGTTCTTCAGTTTCCCCGGTCTGTGGTTTGCGCTGCAGCAGGTGCAAAAGGCATTCAGGCAATTGATGCAGCATACTTCCTCCAAGTCAAGGATGCTCAGGCAACCTACGAAGATGCTTGCATTGCGCGGCGCTTCGGATTTAGTGGGAAAGTCGTATTTCACCCCAATCAGGTTGATGTGGTGAATGATGCTTTTACGCCAACGGTTCAGCAAATAGCTCACGCACGAGAAATTGTTGAAGCCTACGAAGATGCTAGTGCCAAAGGCATCGGGACCCTTGTGATTAATGGTAACTTTGTTGCGGTTGATTTGGTGCCACCCGCGCGACGGTTACTTGTTATTGCGCAACGTATTAAGGAACGTCAGGATGGACTCCACTAAATTAAATCCACGTTTGCAACGTTCAGAGCTTGCTGTACCTGCCACGAGTGAGCGATTTTTTTTGAAGGCAGCTGGTTGCGCTGCTGATGCTGTATTTATTGATTTGGAAGACGCGGTAGCGCCTCCCTACAAGGTCAAGGCGCGGCAGCATGCAATAGAGGCTTTAAATTCTATTGATTGGGGCAACAAAACTATGGCCGTGCGGGTTAATGGCTTAGACACACCTTGGGCTCTAGACGATATTATTGACATAGTTAAACACGCGCCAAGGCTAGATCTTATACTTTTACCTAAGGTGGGTTCTGCTTTTGATGTTCGGTTCGTCGACCAACTGCTTACATTGCTTGAGAGTGGGAATGGTTCAAAGAAGCAGCTCGGCATTGAAGCGTTAATTGAAACGGCGCGGGGTGTTACCAACATTGATGAAATTGCCATAGCGTCAAAGCGGCTTGAAGCGTTGATTTTTGGGGTAGGTGACTACACTGTTGAGATGCGCACCTTTGATAGTGTCTTTGGTCAGCCTAGCGACCGCTATGCTATTTTAACTAAACCTAACGAGCAAGGTTTGCGGCATAATCATTGGAATGATCAATGGCATTTTGCTATGGCTCGTATTGCAAATGCATGCCGTGCTAATGGTTTGCGTCCAATAGATGGTCCATTTACCGATTATGGTGATCAAGAAGGCTATAAGTCGTCTGCGCTCAGAGCAGCCGCTTTGGGTTTTGAAGGCAAATGGGCCATTCATCCAGAGCAAGTTTCGCTAGCAAATGAAATCTTTTCTCCCTCAGAGGCTCAATTGTGTTGGGCTAACAACATTCAAAACTGTCTGGCTGAGGCCGAGAAGGACGGTAATGGGGCGGTGGGTGCAGGTGGGGTGTTAATTGACATGGCGCATTTGAAACAAGCTAATTTGTTATTTGAAAGGCAGAATCTTATTTTGTCTAAGAGAGAGTAGGTACCCGTAAGCACCCTCTCAGTGTTTCAATTACACACAGTTTTATCCATCTTGCGCGTAAAACCTCGTCGTTCAGGGTAGCGATATCAGCGCGGACGGTGAAGCCGTCCTTGGTTTCTGTAAATCGATATTCTATGGCATTGGTTGGCCAAACTTTAAATCGATCCTCATGATGTCTACAATACTCTTTGCCATTCTTTATAAGCGACTCAAGTCTTTTGGATGCATCAAAGCTCTATGACAGCGAAGGCAACTATCTTGGGCGGTTGAGTGCAAACCTTATGGGCGTTACGGTAGTCCGTATTCCCCCAGTGGGCAGGCGCAACGTGTGCATATTGATGCGAAAACCGCACGCTTTGCCTATTTAAATCTACATTGCCTCTTCCTGTCGTTCTAGCGCCTGCACCGTAACCCGCGCCGCATTTTCGATATGCTGGTTACATGCCCGCTGCGCTTGCACTGCGTCTTTGTCCTTAATGGCGCGGTGTATGGCCTGAATTTCCTTTACCGTGTTGGACAGGCGATTCGGTTCTGACAGTGATGTTCCGCGCAATAGTTGAATACGATTGTGCAGCGATGACAAAAACTCGCTAAGTAGCGGGTTGCCACAACCACCCAAAATTATTTCGTAAAAAACATTCTTGTTTGTGTGCACAGCCGCTTTGTCATGGTGGTTGCCAGCATCTTCAATGGCTTCCACTGCGGCGTCCAACGCCAACAACTGTGTTGGCGAGGCGCAATTAACGAACCCTGCAGTCGCAACGCCCTCAAGTGCCAGTCGAATGACGTAGATATTACGGGCGTCTTCAACCGTTATTCGACTGACTTCCAGCCCCCTTGGCGCAGCGGCACGAATCAAACCCTCGGCTTCTAACTGGCGCAATGCCTCTCGAAGCAGGGGGCGGCTTATTTTCAGCGAAGCACAAAGCTCACGTTCGACCAAGCGCTGACCCGGAAAAAAATGGCCGTTGGCAATGGCCTTACGCAACATATCACTGACTTGTTGTCGCATTGGCGCTGCAACTCTTACGATGGGCGTGGGCGCACTCACATGTCTGTCCTTATTTTATCGCAATTGATTTTTGTTAGTTTGTCTGACAAACAGTTTGACAATCTAACTTACCTAAATTATCATTTAAATTATAAAGCATTTGCGATCGACAGCATCTGTCATCGGACATCAAGACATAATCTAGGTAGAACTTTACATGGTCCCGTCCACTTATTATTCGTGGTTTGCTGAACGCAAGAACCGCGAAACTGTTCTCAAGATAGTTATTTTTGTGGCGTTGTTGCTGATGTGGGAAATCGCGGCGCGCGGGGCTAACCCCTTGTTGATCGCGACTCCCAGCGACATTGCCGCTGCAGCATGGGGAATGACCCGCAGTGGTGAAATGCTTAGAGCCACCAGCGACAGCATGTCGTCGCTGGTTGTCGGCTTTGTGATCGCGTCGGTTGTGGGTGTGGTAATTGGTTTCATGATGGGAACAAACCGGACTGTCGAGGTCATTCTTAATCCTTACATTAATGCGCTCTACGCCATGCCCCTGGTGGCATTAATTCCTATGCTGATGGTTTGGGTGGGTATTGGTTATACGGCCAAGGTGATCATTGTGGTGCTGTTTTCAGTTTTTCCGGTCATTATAAATACAGCCACGGGCGTTAAGAACGTGGATGCACATTATTTGGATATCGGCAAGGCGTTCATGGCGAACCGCTGGATGGTATATCGCCGCATTATCGCGCCTTACGCGCTGCCTTATGTTGCATCGGGCCTGCGTATTGCATTGGGTCGCGGGATTATCGCCATGATCGTGGCCGAGTTCCTGACCTCTATCAGCGGGCTGGGCGGATTAATCATTAATTACACCAACGCTTTTGAAACCGCCAAGGCTTTCGCGCCCGTTATGGTGGTGGCATTGCTTGCTAATGTTTTGACGATAGCTCTTCAGCGCGTTGAAGATCATTTAGGCCGATGGCGGCGCCAGTAGTCCTTTTATTTTAATAATGCCCTTAGGAGAATCACTATGTGTAAGCTGCTTTCATATTTTTTAAAAACCCTGCTGACAAGCGCCGCACTGGGCGTCGCCTTATCGGCGCCCGCAGTTGGAAATGACAAGATAAAGCTTGGGATGCCAGCTAAGATGTTTTTGAACTTGCCAGAATATGTGGCGGTAGATAAAGGCATTTTCAAGAAGCATGGGCTGGAGGTCGAGTTTGTCCAGATCGCCGACAGTTCGATTCCTGTACGGGCGTTGATCTCTAAAGATCTGACCGTTAGTGAAGCCGGTATGTCAGAAACGCTGGCTGCTATCGACAAGGGTGCAAAGTTGATCACGATAGGCGGCATCCACACTGGCCTGCACTATGCCATGTGGGTGAATCGCGAAGCGGGAATTAAAGACGTACGCGATCTGGTAGGGAAGAATGTGGGTATTTCCAGCCCGGGATCGCTGCCGCATGTAGTAATTGTGGCGCTTATGCGCCAGGCTGGTATCAGCGACTCCGATATTGGCAAAGTAAAGTGGGTTTCGCTAAAAGGTTCATCGGCACGTATTAATGGTGTCATTAACGGAACAATCGCAGCGACTGTTGCAGGCTTCGATCCCAAGGCAGCTCATGCTCCAACCGTTCAGATGCTGTTTATAGTCTCTAAAAAGCTGCCAAGATTCGTGATGACGCCCTGGGATGTTCGAATTGAAAGTCTGACCAAGGACAAAGATATTCTGACGCGCTTTATTACCGCAGAGCTAGAAGCAACCCGTTGGATTTTCGACAACAAAAAGGAAGCGCTTGAACTCGCAAAGAAGCACTTTGACTATACGCAGCCCCAGTTAGATGAGTTCTATACGTTTTACACCGATGGTGGCGTCTGGAACCCCAACGGACTGATAACAGCGGATCAGGCTGAATATATGCAGCAGTTGAATGTCGAGGGCAAAATGCAGCGCAGCGTTCTGCCTGCAGACCAGGTCCTGGATACGTCTCTGGTGAAAGAAGTACTGGCTAAGATCGGCGAATACAAAAAATAATACGCCGCCAATAACCGGTAGTCCAGCGGGGCATTTTTATGCTGATTTATTACATTTACTCAAGTCAAGCCCACGTTTATGTCGAAACTGCTAATTAGTCAACTAACAAAACGATTTGAGGTGCAGTCTTCAGCGCCCCTATTGGCTTTAGATGCTATAAACCTTGATATTCAAGAAGGCGAGTTTGTTGCCTTCGTAGGTCCTAGCGGTTGTGGCAAGACGACGATGCTACGCATTATCCAAGGCCTAGAAAGTGCCTCGTCGGGTGAAATTGTGATTGATGGCAAGGCTATCAACGGTCCTGGTCATGATCGCAGTTTCGTGTTCCAGCAGTATGGACTGCTGCCATGGCTTACAGCTAGCGAAAACTTGGGCTTTGCCCTGCAGGCCAAAGGCATGGCCGCAGCGGTTCGCGAAACAGCGATTGAACACGCGCTGGAATTGGTCGGCCTTAAAGGTTTTGCTAATCACTACCCACATCAATTATCGGGCGGTATGCAACAGCGCGTTGGTATTGCCCGTGCATTGGTGGTCGAACCCGACATGTTGCTTATGGACGAGCCCTTTGGTGCGCTCGATGCCTTAACGCGCGAGATCTTGCAAAACGAAATGTTGCAATTGACCGAGCGCATGAAAAAGACCGTGCTGTTCGTAACCCATAGCGTAGACGAGGCCGTGTGCTTAGCAGATCGCGTGGTGGTTATGTCGCCGCGTCCAGGGCGTATACGCGAGATTGTGCTTATAAATATTCCGCGTCCACGCGCAGCCCTAGGCGCCGCGATTCGAGAAACACCCGAGTATATGCACAAGCGCACACTAATATGGGATTTGTTAATGGAAGTTATTTGATTTTTACTTTCATGGGGCAGACATTATTAATTTTTGAGAGTAATTATGAATTTGCCAACCAACAACGATTTCGAGTGGCAGTACAACCCGCGTAAATCTGTCACTAACGTGCAGGAATATGCTCAGCGCGCAAGTGATCTTAGCACCCGGGCGCGCAGTCGGCACAAGCCTATTTGTGATGTTCAATATGGCACAAGTCCCCTAGCGACCCTGGATATCTTTCTAGCGATCCAATCAGATGCGCCAGTGCATGTGTTCTTGCACGGCGGCTTTTGGCGCGGTCGCGACAAAAGCGACTACAGCTATATTGCCGATGCCCTGATTCCCTTGGGGATTACCACGGTGGTCATGAATTATGATCTCTGTCCGAAGGCGTCGCTACCCGAGATCGTTGCACAAGTCCGGCAGGGAATTCGCTGGATATATGCCCATGCGCACGAATTCAGTAGTTATAGTGAGGTAGATTTGGAAAGTGGCGGCAAAAATCCCATTTTTGTGACGTTTTCCGGTCATTCGGCGGGTGCTCACTTGCTAGCGGCCGCTCTGGCTGCGGACAGAGGTGAAAGCTTAGTCCCTGTAGGGCAATCGACTGCGGCGGTGCTAATTAGCGGAATTTACGAGCTGGAACCGGTTCTGTCGATTTCGGTCAATGCAGAGATTCAGCTTCAGCCCGAACAAGTGGATGCTATGAGCCCCATGCGTCACCCCCCTCTTGTCGACGTTCCCCTGCAAATTGTGGTGGGCGGCGGCGAAACACCATCGTGGGTCCAGCAATCGAGATCCTTTGCCGACGTCTGCCTGCGGCAGGGCTCGGACTGTACATACCGCGAACTGCAAAGCCACCACCATTACTCAATCATGACACTGCTGGAAACGCCCGACAGTATTTTGACCAAGATCATTCGCGACGTTGCGACAGCGCCGCGAAGGGCGCCTGACTCTATGCAGAAACCACAAGGAATGCAGTTTTGATAGTGATAACCGAAAACGCCGCCCGCCGGCTGGTAGACCCATCCGATGCCATAGACGCGGTTGAGTTCGCATTTAAAGAGGTGGCGCGCCACCAGGTCTTGAATTTCCCCATCGTGCGCGAGCGCCTGGTACCCAGCCCAGATGTGTACGGTATTAAATCAGGTGTCGCCACCGGCGCAAATATTCTGGGCTTGAAGATTGGCGGTTATTGGAACAGTAACATCGCACGCAAACTGACCAACCACCAGTCAACCACCGTGTTGTCGGACCCGGCCACGGGGCGACCGATTGCGCTTGTGGCGTCGAATTACCTGACTGGGCTACGCACCGCTGCAGCCTGCGCGCTGGCCATTAAACATCTGGCACGCGCAGATGCTACGATACTGGGCCTGATCGGCACAGGGGCACAGTCGCTTTTTCATCTTGAGTTGGCCTGCATGGCAAGGCCATTCAAACACGTTTTTTTCAATAGCTTACATCCTGAACATGCTGCTGATCTGCTGGCATGGTGCGTCCACATGAATATCGACGCAAAGTTTGACAACGCCGAAACCGTGGCCCGTAATGCCGACGTATTAATAACGCTTACGCCATCCAAGACGCCAATCGTCAAACATGACTGGATACGTCCTGGCACACATATCTGTGCTATGGGCGCCGACACCGCCGGCAAGCAAGAACTGGAGATCGCGATTATGGCTGGTGCCCGCGTGTATGTTGACGACTGGAAACAGGCTTCAACAATCGGTGAGTCTCAATCTGCAGTGCGAGCCGGACTGCTTGACGAAGCCAGCATCGCCGGATCATTGTGCAATGTAGTGGCAGGATCACTTCTCGGCCGTCAGACTAGGCAAGAAGTTACAGTATTTGACTCCACTGGTATGGCTATCCAGGATCTGGCCATCGCCCACCGCGCCTACGAGACAGCCCGCCACGAACCTAGCGAGGGCGTTTACGTTATTGATTTGCTGGGTTAGTGTCACGCGTTTGGTCGATCGCGCTATGACCACATCGTTGACAAACCAAGGCAACCGCACCGTATTCATCAAGGAGACTTTTGCCAAGCCTTAGGTGTAGCGCCTGAAATGAAATAACAAAGCAAACCTCAACACCTCATCACCCTAAAAACAAGCACTTTGCGTATTTCACTGAACGTGACCGGCGATTTTAAAAAAGCGTGACCGATGTGGAGGGTTGCAAAGTTAGTGGTTAATTTTATCCGAAACGGTCACGCTTTTATGAAATCACCGGTCACGATAATCTGAAATGACCGGTCACGATGCCCTGAAATACCCAAGCACTTAATACCACCAGCAATATCAAGCGACATACTATTTAAACAATTAGATTTGGTCTGACGCTCATGTCAACCCGCCCCTCCCGGGCAAGGTGGAAGCGAAAACAGATGTGGCTCACTTAAAGAGCAACCAACCGGAATGCGTCGGCCGCCATTTTGACTAAGACGAACTCATAGCGTTAGGCCAGAAAATTCAAAATGCAGTTGTATTACCAAATCGCTGTATCACTCAGTGAGATGGTTGTTATGTAATACTCTATAAAGCACACCTTGGAATGCCATGTTGACCTTTAGCCTCATTGCAATTGTCATCTATCTACTCATTGGAATTGCCTTTGCCTTTAAAGGTCGGCTTGCCTTTCAGGTCGAAGTTCAAACGGCGCTTTTAGAAACGACCCACACAGTACCTCAATGGAAAAAGACTGTTTTTAAAATATTATTGCGTATAGGTGTTGTGCTTTTTTACCCCATTTTTTTGATTTGGGATTAATGTGCGTTGAGACCGAGATTTCTATTCCGCCATCGGACCGGGCGTGCGAACAAAAACTTAGGCTGATTTATACCGTTTGCCCAGTGCTATGTTGAAACTTAATCAGCCCAATCTTTCCGTGCCTCAACAATCATCACCATTGCCAAAGTGTCTAGCTTCATGAAAAAAAATAATTGTCAATTCGGGAATACCTTATTGCCTTGAAGGCAATAAGCTTGCATCATAAAAGAGTAAAAATATATTTGTTGTCTCATTACCGTCTAACTGCCAATGCTGCCAGATTGGGAAACCGATCCAGATCATTGATACTGAAAAGGTACTTCGCCGCGCTGATATCGGAACTTGTCCATTGCTCGAACTCATCACCAAGTACGTGATCCACTCCCGACTCTATCTTCTCAAGTTCATTAGGTATGTTAGCCATCGATTTACTCCGGTTAGACTGCAAGGGGTGATAAAAAGAATCGTCAGGTGCGACGATGGAGACGCATATGTAACTGGTCAAGGCACCACCGGTCGTGTTTTTCTGAGGGACAGGCTGTGCGTATCGCCTGCAATCGAAGTCCATCAAAAAACCACGAATAAACCGGCCAAACAAAAAAAGCCCTAACCGGTTAAACCGGAGAGGGCTTCTTTGCCTTGCGACTGACTGGCAATATTGGCAATTAGTCGCTAAATGTCAAATGACTATTTGTTTCACACTCGAATTTACACGTCGGGGATAGCTTTGAATAGTAGAGTTTACTCTTGTATTTTCACCAAGATAACGTCGTAGTTTGTTCTGTAACCAAGTTAGCGCCTCTTATGACAACACAACCTTAAGATCAGCATCTTCAGACATGCGTTCAATTAAACCGTGTGATTTAGACAAACTCGTGCCGCCACAAAAGACTAACGATACAGATTCAAATTGCAGCTCAAATATGGTCTTTAGCTGCCTCATGTTCACAGACTCACCATACACAAAGATACGCACCTGCCCCTCGGGAAAGAACATCAGCGCCTCGCCGTGAGAGTGAGTACAACGCCTGCGCCCAAGTCAATGCGCAATTCAAGCGACGTGGCTGAGGCCTCATCATTAAAAATAAATGGGGCTGCAGTAGCTTTTACCCCTTTACTGGTTGCCAACAACCCTGCATCAATAAAGCCTGCCGTGTGTGGCAACTCAGGCGGCGCAACATAGGGTAAATAATCGCCCAACTCACGAATGCTTGAGCGACGTTTATAAAAGGTCGAAGGGCTAATGCTGTGGCGCTTACAGAACTCACGCGCCGTCAAACCGCTTGCATTAAACAACGCTTGTTCGTTTACCCAACGCTGCTCACGTGCCGTGCGTGTTGCGCTTGAACTAATCGTATTCATCTAAAACACTCCCTTTGAATGATCATGGGAGAATTTTGAACTTTTAAATACGTAAAAGATATAACGGCGTTGGCTTACCGCTTACCTTGGTGAGGGTTTCATATTTCTTGGTCGTGATTCCACCTTCAAAACCCTTTCGACCTTCAGCGAACACTTTCCATACCATCTTGGCTTGCCGGTCATTGAGCTGATCACTGTATGTTTCGTAGAAACGTGTCTTGGCCAGTACAAAATCGACTTCTTCTCTGGCAATTTCTTGTGCCTTGATGACTCTATCGCTGTGGCAAGACAAGCCGTAGTCGGATAACTGAGAAACTGCGAAAGCGCATGGTCGGCAATCGCTTTACCGACTCGCCCATTTCCATCATCGAATGGATGAATCACTTCGAACCAAAGATGTGCAATACCTACTCGGGCAAACCCTGCTATGGTATTTTCTCTCGCGCGTATTTGCGCTTGGGGCATGATACCGCTTATTCTACTCAAGCCCAATCTAACCAATAAGATACAATTAGTTCAATTTTGCTACAATTGTAGCTTATTGATAAATATTTTTCTTACGGAAAAAATCATGAGTATGCCAGTACGTATTGATGACCATCTTTATGAACAAGCTAAGGCGCACGCTAATGCTGAACGCCGAACGATTGCAGGGCAACTTGAATTTTGGGCGTTGATTGGCAAGGCGGCTCTTGATAACCCAGACCTGCCGATCGAATTTGTAAAAGAGCTTTTAATTGCTCGTGCTGAGGGTCAAACGTTGGCAACGCCTTTTGTGCCGAAGGGCAAACACTGATGGTTAGCAGTTCGGTTACGGTTATTCAGACTGCTAAGTTTGCCCGTACTTACAAAAGATTACACAACAACCATAAAGTAGCCGTAGACGCTGCCGTTGAAAAAATTGTGAGTGCCCCCACCATTGGCAAAGCCAAGCGTGGGGATTTGAGTGGTGTCTTTGTTTACAAATTCAAAATTCAAACGCAAGAAACGTTACTTGCATATGAGTACGACCCAAATACTCGCTATCTTTTACTGTTGGGCAGTCACGAGAATTTCTACCTTGAACTCAAGCGTAAAACGTAACTCAATCTGAAACAATGCCAGACATTTCATATTGATATTTTTTAGACTGACATTGTGGGTGTTGGCACTGGTGCAGTGAACGGGGGCTGAAAGCCTTCAGTGCGCTCGGGTTCTACCCCCATTTTAAAATGATCACCTGCTAAGCCGGTTACGAATCATACCAACTGGGTCTTCTTGCGCAGACAACAAAGTGAGTTCGTCATCAAAGGTTAGGTAGCGTAGTCCAATCTCAGCCTCCTGAGCCGTTGGCAATAACTGATGGATGCCATCGGGGCCGGCTATTGGTCCACAACCAGAGCCGTTTGACATCACTGATGTCGCCTCTCTAAGGCTCACCACGACATCATTGCTTGACTCATTTGACTTTACCATCGATGACCTTGACTACTCTTTACGTATTCGTTGCTCTAAATCAACTCAACTCAATTTGGTTTTGTCCTCTGGGCATAAAACCCAACTAAGGTAACAAAGTGGTTGTAAACAATTAAGGCTAAATGAATGTGGTTTAAGACACTGAATATTCTGGGTAAAAAACTTAATCCGATTGTGCAGGGTGGTATGGGCGTTGGGGTTTCGGCTCATCGTCTGGCGGGCGCGGTCGCGCGTGAAAATGCGGTGGGTACGATTGCGAGCATTGATCTGCGTCATCATCACCCTGATCTTGAAGAGCAAACTGAACACTGCCGTGATCGAGAGCTGATTGATCAGGCAAACCTTATCGCACTTGATCGCGAAATCAAAGCGGCGAAAAACCACGCCCAAGGTCATGGCGCGGTCGCCGTGAATGTCATGAAGGCGGTGCGTCAACACCCTGCGCTTGTGCAACAAGCGTGCGAAAGTGGCGCAGACCTCTTGGTGATGGGAGCGGGCTTGCCGCTCGACTTACCCGAGATGGTTGCTGATTTTCCAAAAATGGGGCTAGTGCCGATTTTGTCTGAGAGCCGTGGCGTGGCAATTGTGATGAAAAAGTGGCTTAAAAAAGGGCGCTGCCCTGATGCAATTGTCATTGAACACCCTGGCCATGCAGGTGGCCATTTGGGCGCCAATAAAATAGAAGATCTGCACGCCCCACGCTTTGAGTTCGGGCTTGTTTTAAAAGAATGCCGGGCATTGTTTGACGAACTCGGCTTAGGCCAAGACGCGCCGCCTATTATCTTGGCAGGTGGTATTGACTCACACGAGAAAGTACGACATTGGCTTGGCGCAGGTGCGAGTGCGGTGCAGCTAGGCACCGCCTTTGCCGTCACGCACGAAGGCGATGCGCACAATAATTTCAAACGTGTGCTGATCAACGCGACACCATCGAATCTGGTCGAATTCACAAGCGTTGCCGGTTTACCTGCTCGGGCGGTTTCGACCTACTGGCTTAAACAATATCAGCGCCACGAACCCCGTATGCAAGCCTGTGCCAAAGCCGACCCACGACGCTGCGCACAAAGAATGGATTGTTTGACTCAATGCGGGCTACGCGATGGCAACCCCCGCGTTGGTCAGTTTTGTATTGATCTCAAACTTGTAGCGGCATTAAAAGGCGATGTGCAAAAGGGTTTGTTTTTTAGGGGTGCAGGCACGCTACCCTTTGGTAAAGCGGTGCGCTCGGTGCACGAGTTGATCGAGTATCTGTTGTATGGCACGTTTCCAGCGGGGCTTGATTTCACCTCAACTGCTTTCTTGAATGATCAAGTTGTGGCGTAGGTTCTGCTTAAAGTATTTCTAAAAGCCACACTGTGCTCGTCTAACTGGTCAGACTCGACTTCGCGTTCTACTGTTATTTGCTGACCTAGGCCTTGCTGATGCTATTTTGATTTTGGGGTTAATGCGCAGCTGCAATACTGTTCGAGATTCATATGGCTTATTGATCTTACTCAGTATCGACAAGCAAGATGCAAAATTTTAAAGAAATTGAAATTAGCTTCACAAAATTCCATCTATACTGATTATGTCTATGTTCTAAACAGCACCTGTTGGCATCAATTGAATATTCACCCCCGACCCCTGGTTGAACTACCCATCACGGCCGCAAAATCCATCGACACGGTTCTTTGTGACATTGACGACACTATCACGACCGATGGTTGCTTAACAGCTTCCGCTTACAACGCGCTTGAGCAACTTCACAGCGGTGGCATTCGCGTAATTCCGATCACAGGTCGCCCCGCAGGCTGGTGCGACCTGATCGCCAGACTCTGGCCGGTTCACGCTGTTGTAGGCGAGAACGGTGCTTTTTATATGCGCTACGACCATCGCCAGCGAAAAATGCACCATCATTTCTGGGCCGATGAGTCAAGTCGAGCGCGCAACCGACGGGTGCTAGATGTGCTGGCCGCCAAGATTATTACCGAGGTACCCGGTTGCGCTTTGGCGAGTGACCAGCCTTATCGAGTTGCAGACTTGGCGATTGACTTTTGTGAAGATGTCCCTGCGCTGTCCGAGGCGGCCGTGAACCAAATCGTGACACTCTTTGAGGCCGCTGGGGCGCGTGCCAAGGTCAGTTCAATTCATGTCAACGGTTGGTTTGGCGATTACGACAAGCTGACCATGACAGCCACCATGACACAACAACTCTTTGGCCAGCCCTTGTCAGTGATGCAGCACAACATGCTATTTATCGGCGATTCGGCCAACGATGCGCCCATGTTTGGGTACTTTGATCACTCGGTCGGGGTAGCCAATGTTCGCGCCCAACAACATCGCATCACAACACTGCCCAAATACATCTGTGAGAACGAGGCCGGTAAAGGGTTTGCTGAAATGGTCAGTAGGTTGTTAGCCCTCAAAGGTGTGCTGCCATGAAATCAACTATGGGGTTGCGCTTGTCATAGACTTGTCATAAAGTTGGCATATTATAAATTTAAATAAAATGACAACAACAAATCTCATGGTAGCAGTTGAGTTCAATCAAGTCAGCAAATGGTGGGGTTCCACGGCGGCACTGCACCCGACTGATCTTGTCTTGGGCGCGGGCGAGTTCTCGGTGCTTCTGGGCCCATCTGGTTGCGGCAAAACAACCACCCTACGATTGATCGCTGGGCTAGAGACGCCATCAACTGGTCAAACTCACGTCTTCGGTGATGACGTCACCAACAAGGCGCCCGCAGCTCGAGGCGTGTCAATGGTATTCCAGAACTACGCCTTGTTTCCGCATTTGTCTGTGGCCGAGAACGTGGTGTTTGGCTTACGCATTCGCAAGACCCCCCAATCAGACATCGACCGTCGATTGACCAAGACCCTTGATATGCTTGGTTTGAGTGCGCTACGAGAACGCAAACCGTCCCAGCTTTCTGGTGGTCAACAACAACGGGTGGCGTTGGCTCGTGCCTTGGTTGCTGACGCCAAGCTTTGCTTGATGGACGAGCCGTTGTCTAACCTCGATGCCAAGCTTCGGCAGTCCATGCGCGAAGAGCTTCGCGCGCTGCAACAAAAACTTGGCTTGTCTGTGGTTTACGTCACCCACGATCAGACTGAAGCCATGAGCATGGCCGACCATGTGGTGTTGCTCAAAGACGGCAAAATTGAACAGCAGGCTACACCCGCCAACATCTATCAAAAACCAGCATCGCTGTTCGTTGCGCAATTCATTGGCAGCACCAAGATGAACGTGCTGCCAATGGACGGCTCGCGAATTGCTGGCACCGACATAGCCTTACCGGGGCCCGAGGGAGCTACCTCACTGGGCCTTCGACCCGAAGATATCTCATTGTCAGGCAACATCGCCGCGACAGTCTTGAGCACTGAGTTCACAGGAGCCGATTTGCTAGTGCACACTCAAATTGGAAACCAAACCCTCACGGTCCGAGCCGATGGCAAAGCCGTGATTCAACCGAATACGCAAGTTAACCTTGGCTGGCAGAGCTCAAACCATCATTGGTTTAACGCCAACGGCTTGCGTATTCATTAACCCCCCGGAGATTTTGTCATGAAACAACTCATCAGAACGATTTCTGCGGCAGCAGCTTGCTTGTGCGTAAGCACGGTGGCCCTGGCGCAAACCGAAATTTCGTTTTACTTTCCCGTGGCTGTTGGCGGTCCTATCACCAAGATCATTGACGGCTATGCGGCCAATTTCAACCAGGCGAACCCTGCTATCAAGGTCACCCCCGTTTATGCCGGCACCTATCAAGATACAATCGTCAAGGCCTTAACGGCCCACAAGTCAGGCAAGCCTCCCACCGCTGCCATTTTGCTCTCAACAGACACGTTCACGCTGATTGATGAAGACGCCATTGTGCCCATGGATAACTTTGTCAAAAGTGATGCAGACCGTGACTGGCTCAAGAGCTTCTTCCCGGCCTTTATGCTCAACGGTCAAATTGACAACAAAACCTGGGGCATTCCATTTCAGCGCTCAACGGTGGTGATGTACTGGAACAAGCAAGCCTTCAAAGCTGCTGGCCTTGACCCAGAAAAAGCCCCGCAAACCTGGGCTCAACTCGTCGAGATGGGCACCAAGCTCACCAAGCGCGATGGTAGCGGCAACGTCACACAGTGGGGCATTCAAGTGCCCTCGAGTGGCTTCCCTTACTGGCTATTTCAAGGGTTTAGCACTCAAAACGGCGCTATCCTGGCGAACGCTGCAGGAACAAAAGTTGCCTTTGACGACCTGAAAGTCATCGAGGCTCTGCAGTTCTGGATGAACTTGTCGCAAAAAGACAAGATCCATCCGCCAGGCGTGGTGCAGTGGGGCACGACACCACGCGATTTCATGGAAAGCAAAGCGGCCATGATCTGGACCACCACAGGTAACCTGACCAACATTCGAAAAAACGCACCGTTTGAATTTGGCGTGGCGATGCTACCAGCCAACGTGCGTCGTGGGTCACCAACGGGTGGCGGCAACTTCTACATCTTTAAAAAAGCCCCGCAAGCTGAACAAGACGCGGCTTACCAGTTTGCTAAGTGGCTGACACAACCAGAGCGTGCAGCCCAGTGGAGCATTGACACGGGTTACGTCGCCGTGTCGCCAAAGGCCTACGAAACACCGGCCCTCAAAGCGTACGCCGCTGAGTTCCCGCCGGCCTTGGTGGCACGCGATCAGTTGCCCTATGCCGTGGCCGAGCTCTCCACGCATGACAACCAACGCGTGACCAAAGCACTGAACGATGGATTGCAAGCAGGCCTGACGGGCACAAAGACCGCCCAGCAAGCCATGAAAGATGCTCAGGCTGAAGCCACGCGCTTGCTGCGTTCTTATCAGTAGATCCTTTTGAGAGTCCGCTCACCTTCGGGTGGGCGGCGTTCATTCAATGACCGTAACTTCCCGCCATATTCAGGCCTACTTGCTACTGCTGCCAGCCTTCGTGTTCCTGGTGGGGTTTACACATTACCCGGCCATTGCAACGTTAATTGACAGCTTAATGTCAACGCCTCGCGGCGGTCACCCGGCCCAATTTGTCGGGATTGAGAACTACCAGGTCATGATTGAAGATCCAGTGTTTTGGAAATCAGTCATCAACAACCTTTGGTTTGCTCTGGCCACGATTCCTGCTTCTATGGCGCTGTCGATTCTGATGGCCTTATGGGTGAATGAAAAAATCGTAGGACGTCAGTTTCTGCGCATGTCGTATTTTTTGCCGACCGTCATGCCGATGATCGCAGTGGCTAACATCTGGATCTTTTTTTACACCCCAGACTATGGCTTGATCAATCAAGTCTTACAGTTTGTTGGCATCAAAAGCCAAAACTTTCTTGGCGATCCCACCCTTGCGCTGATGTCAGTCACGGTCGTGGCGATCTGGAAAGAATCTGGTTTTTTTATGATCTTTTACTTGGCAGCGCTTCAAACACTGAGCCCAAGCTACAAAGAGGCTGCTCAAATCGAAGGCGCTAGCCGATGGTATTTCTTCTCGCGAATTCAATGGCCGCTTCTGATGCCTACCACCATCTTCGTGCTGGTCAACGCACTGATCAATGCCTTCCGAATGGTTGACCACATTTTCGTGATGACCAACGGCGGGCCTAACAATGCCTCGTCACTTTTGCTGTTCTATCTCTACGAGGTTGGTTTTAAGTTTTGGGATCACAGCTACGCCTCAGCCTTAACCGTCGTGCTGTTGGGCATTTTGGCGTTTACTGGTTTAATGCAATTCTTTCTACTTGACCGCAGGGCTCACTACCGATGAGCGGGAACACCTACACCCACTCAAGTCACCGACTCGATGGCGCCGGCTGGCTGTCAACACTGGGCGCCTGGGTCTTAGCCATCGCCTGGGTCATGCCGCTACTTTATGCCGTTTGGGCGGCGTTTCATCCGGGGCAATATGCCACCGAGTTTTCCTTGACGGCACCCCTTACGCTGGACAATTTTGTGGCAGCTTGGCACGCCGCGCCCTTTCCCCAATACTTTCTGAACACTATTGTGCTGGTCCTGATGATCTTGGGAATGCAGCTATTGCTATGTACGTTGGCAGCGTATGCCTTTGCCCGTTATGCGTTTGCTGGCAGCAATATCTTATTTTCGCTCATGCTGGTTCAGCTCATGGTGATGCCAGAAATTCTGATTGTCAGAAACTACCAGACCTTGTCAACATTAGGCTTTGTCGACACACTGTTTGGCATCGGATTGCCCTACTTCGCCTCGGCCTTTGCCATATTCTTGCTTCGCCAGACCTTCAAGACCATTCCAAAAGAGCTGGTCGAAGCGGCTCAAATGGAGGGTGCCAACACGCTGCAAGTTCTGTGGCATGTTTATATTCCTTTGGCCAAGCCCACCTACCTCGCTTTTTCTTTGGTGTCGATCAGCCACCACTGGAACAATTTTCTCTGGCCGTTGGTGGTCAGCAACTCTGTGGAGTCACGTCCGCTGACGGTGGGTTTGCAGGTTTTCTCGTCAGGCGACCAAGGCATTGATTGGTCAATTATCTCTGCTGCAACCTTATTAACGTCAGCACCGTTGTTGGTTGGCTTTCTTATTTTTCAGCGACAGTTTGTGCAGTCATTCATGAGGGCTGGCATCAAATGAAAGTGGTGACTTGGAACACGCAGTGGTGCAAAGGCATTGATGGGGTGGTGAGCCCCGACCGCATCGTCAGCGGCGCTCGCGCCATGGCTGACTTCGATGTGCTCTGTCTTCAGGAAATCGCAGTCAATTATCCGCGACTCACGGGCAATTCGGCCCTGCATCAGCCTCGCGCTATCGAAGCCCTGCTGCCCGGCTTTGAGGTGGTATTTGGCCCTTCGGTTGACGAATGGGTGCCAGGCCATGGCACACGCCAGCAGTTTGGCAATTTGATTGCCTCACGCCTACCGATTTTGCAGGTTCAACACCTCGCGCTTGCTTCGCCCATATCACCCGGTGAGCCGCACCATTGGATGCCACGCCTGTGCACCGTTTGCACGCTTCAGGCTGCTTGGGGGCCTGTTCGAGTCATGACAACCCATCTCGAATACTACAGCCAAAGTCAGCGTCAGTCGCAAGCCACAACGCTGCGGCAATGGCATCACTTGGCATGCGAGCAAGCGCTTAAGCCGCCTGTAAGCCAACCTGTCGACATTAACACCCCCTACCAAATCAAGCCGCACACGACTGACGCGATCTTGTGTGGCGACTTTAACTGTGAACCCAATAGCGACGAATACCAAACAATGACCACGCCAACCCGAGCACATCACTGGATTGACAGTTGGCGGATTACTGCGCCGCAGGCGCCCCACCCACCCACCTTCCGACTTCATGATGACACCTATGGTCCCAATGCAACCAGTTGTGACTTCCTATTTGTCAGCGAATCTTTAGCCAAACGAGTCAAGACCGTGGCTGTTGACACGCTCACGCAAGTGTCTGACCATCAACCGCTCTGCTTGGAATTGACCTGAGGCGGCAGGTGTGGCATACGTTTCTAAAGACTCACTAACGCCCAATTAACAACAATGTCTCGCCACTATCTGCCCCTAAGACGGTGTAGCCTCCTGAGCCGTTGGCAATAACCGAAGTGATGCCGTCGGGGCCAACTATTGTTCCACCACCTGAGCTGTTTGACATAACTGATGTCACCCCTCTAGGGCTTACCACGACGTAATTGCCTGGCGTTGTAGACGTCACACTGGTGATCCCTTGAGGTGAAATAATGGTTGAAGGCCCACGCGGGTTTGAAATGATGGGGACTTGAGCGAATGCATGTAACGCTGTTAGGCTGAGCAGCGTTGAAATGAGTGCTTTCTTGAGTGCTTTCATTATTGTCACCTCAAATGGTTTGAACTGACATTTTGCTACGGTAGGTATGTCATGGGGTGAGACAGTAGACGTTTTAGGGTTATACGCTGACTGATTAAAGGGCTTATGCGACAAGCTTGCAGACACTCAGAGCGAGACGCTCATTCAAGGATCTGACCGCCGTCATAGCCACAGGCAATGCGGCCTAACGCAATGCGCAACTGAGCTTCATCGATTTGGCTTGCATCAAACTGCCCTGACTTGTCTTGACCAAGCGCCAACAGTTGTTGAATTTGCTGTTGCGACATCAGCGGCAGACTTGCCCAAAAACCTTTAGCCAATTGTTGCGCTAACAAATGATCGGGATGGTTAGCTTGCTCGGGTGCGCGCCCGATCTCGTACATATGTGTGACCGCTTCCCAAAGGGCACGCTCAGCAGGCAGGCGATTCCAGATGTCTGGGCACTCTTGTGCAACATAAAAACGATTTAAGGTGTCGAACAACTTAAATCGATAGCCATTGGCGAGCAGCAGGGGCTCAAACTCATGCCATGCCGGCTCACCTTTACCAGGCGTCACGGCCTCTGCAACGATGACCCGTGGACGAAATCGATTCCAGTCATTGCCCTCTAACACCGCACTTTCAGCACCTTCCACATCAATTTTTAAAAAATCGATCTTTTCGATATTATATTTTTCACAAGTTTTGGCTAAGGTCATCATCGGCAATTGCATGCTGCGATAGTGAGCCCCACAGTCTTTGGCTGTTTCAGCGTGATTTTGAACAGTGGTCGAGAAGCCATGCAGGCGGTCTACATGAAAAAAATTAACAAGCCCGTTTTCACGACCAATTAGGCCCTCGTACACCTGATCACGCGGCCGAATTTTGGGGTATAACGCCGCTAGTTCAGGAATCGGCTCGACAACGAGGCCGCTCCAACCGCGTTCATAAAACCAAAGTGATACGTTATCGGCTACTGGGTGCCCCGCCCCGACATCAATATAGAACCCCTTTTCTTGACCTGCAAAGGCCAGTGACAGGTGAAAGTCTTCCATGTTTTGTGTGTACGAAAGTGGCATTCGCAAAATCTCAGTAAGTTGGTCTGGTGGGCTCAATAACTATTTTACCTTTGACGACATGAATATTAACGGCCCTTTTAATGCTCTTCAAACAATGCCGGCACAAGAATTTCAAATCAAGTTGCAAAGTAATGGTTAGAATAACTTCTGTACGGTGTTGTCGCCGCGCAAGCGTTGCTTGCGCCCCGTCAAGTTGACAATGGGGCTCACTTCGTAATTCTGAAACACCATGCCTAACATGTTCACTAGGCCGTCACAAGCTTTCTGTCTGGACGTGACTACTAACACCGGAGACTGATGTGGCCTTACACCCTAAACTAGTTGATATGTTAGACGCTGTACGAGCGAGTGGTCGTGCCGCCTATCATGAATGCACGCCCCAACAGGCGCGCGAAGTGATGGCCACAAGCGCCGCGGCGCTTGGTAAGGGACCGCCCGTACATGGGGTCGTACATTTAGAGCTTCCCGTCCGGTGGGGAAAGCTGCCCGCGAATCTATACCGCAGCGCGCCTTCTGACAACGGTTTGATTGTCTATTTACATGGCGGCGGCTGGTGTTTGGGAACATTGACCGAGTTTGATGCGCTGGCACGCCTCTTGTGCCAACAAAGTAAGTGTGCGGTGTTGCTACTTGATTATCGATTAGCACCTGAGCACCCTTACCCGTGTGGGTTAGAAGATGCACTTGACGGTATCACATGGGCCTATCAAGAACGTAAATCACTGACCGGTGCAGAGGTGCCATTAATCGTCGCCGGCGATAGCTCTGGCGGTAATCTAGCAGCCGTCGCTGTCAACGAGCTGAGTCAGTACATTCCCATTGCTAAACAGTTGCTGGTCTACCCGGTCACTGACTGTCATTTTGAGACTGACAGTTACAACCAATTCAGCACAGATCATCTTTTGTTCAAGCAAGATATGCAATGGTTTTTTCAGCACTACGCGTCACCTGCTGACTGGACTAATGAACGTATCTCGCCGCTACGCAACAAAGACCTGCGAGCGCTGCCTTCAACCTGGATAGCGCTTGCCGATCACGATGTGCTTCATGATGATGGCATACGCTATGCTCAAGTTCTCAAGGCAAACGGTGTTGATGTTGATTTGCATATCTACCCTGGCATGACACATGGTTTCATACGCATGGCGAATCTGATTGATATGGCGCACCAAGCGGTATGTGACATGGCTCAAGCAGCACAAGATGCGTGTCAACAAAGCCTTGATAGTGACGCCCAAATAACTAGGAGAACTAAATGAACTCGGGCCAGTCTGCTAAACAGTACGACGTGATCGTTATAGGTGCCGGTTTTGGAGGAATGTACGCGTTGTACCGCTTACGCAAACTTGGATACCGCGTTCGGGTACTTGAGGCTGCAGACGGTGTCGGTGGCACTTGGTACTGGAATCGATACCCAGGTGCACGTTGCGACGTTGAGAGTCTCGAATACTCGTATTCGTTTGATAATGATCTTCAGCAACAATGGGAGTGGCCAGAAAGATTTTCAGCGCAACCCGATATCGAGAAATACGCCAACCATGTAGCTAACCGGTACCATTTGAGAAAAGATATCCAATTCAATACTCGTGTTGAATCGGCCGAGTTCGATAATGAGCAGGCAGTCTGGACTATTTGTTCCATTGATGGCGACACATTCATTTCGCAATACTTGGTGCTAGCAGTGGGCAACCTGTCGTTGCCTCGGGTGCCAAACTTTCCAGGGCTCGATCAATTTAAGGGTCGCCGGTTTCATACTGGTCAGTGGCCAAAAGAAACAGTAGATTTTTCTGGTCGAACTGTCGGCGTTGTTGGTACGGGTTCATCGGGCATACAGTTGATTCCGATCGTGGCGCAGCAGGCCAAGCAACTTTACGTATTTCAGCGTACAGCCAATTTCAGCGTTCCCAGCATTAACCGACCATTAATGTCAGATGTGGCCGCGACACACAAAGCGCAATATCAAAGGTGGCGCGAACGCGCCAGACAGACCCCATTTGGTATTGCTGGACATCAACCACCAGAGAAGTTTGCGGCCGACGACGGGCTTGCAGAACGTCAACGTCTATTTGAAGAGAAATGGAATACTGGCGGAAATATTAGTTTTCTCTATGCTTACAAAGACCTGCTAACAGATGAGCAGGCCAACGAGATGGCCTGCGAGTTCGTGCGCGACAAAATTCGTACCACCGTCAAAGACGCTAGCGTGGCTGAATTACTGATTCCCCATGATCACCCCATTGGTACTAAACGCTTGTGTCTTGATACGGGTTATTACGAAACCTATAACCGCGATAATGTTAGCTTAGTTAACGTACGTTCAGCACCCATTGAGGAAATTACCGCCAACGGCCTACGCACAACCGAGGCGCAGTACCCACTAGATGACTTGATTTTTGCCACGGGCTATGACGCCATGACCGGCGCTATTCTCGATATCGATATTCGCGTCAAAGGCGACCTCCGGCTGAGAGATGCTTGGAAAGATGGCCCTAAGACCTACCTCGGTGTCATGGTCAATGGCTTTCCAAACATGGTTATCATCACAGGACCAGGCAGTCCAAGTGTCAAAACCAACATGATCTCAGCCATCGAGCAGCACGTTGACTGGATCACTGATTTAGTCGAACACCTGAGCAACAAAGGGAAGACTAAATTCCAAGCGCAACCTGATGCTCAAGAACAATGGGTAAAGCATGTCAACGAAGTCGCCAACAATACGCTCTACCCGAAAGCCAATTCTTGGTATACGGGGGCAAACATACCTGGCAAACCGAGGGTATTCATGCCTTATGTCGCTGGCCTAGACAAGTATCGCAAGATCTGCGACGACGTAGCCAAAGACGGATATCGCGGCATGTTTATTGACTAATGAACCAGGGCAATAGCCGCTACACGCCTTCGAAGGAACTTCTCGCCTCAGGTGTTGCAGGCGCAGGCATCGGAGGTCAAACGGGCAACCCTTTGATCTAAGCACAATTCCACTGGGCCGCATGGCACAAGTGCGAGAAATAGCCTTACCCATTGCATTTTTACTAGGTCAGGGATCTGATGACATGGCTGGTGCAACACTAGATGTCAATGGTGGTGTCTACATGGGATGAGCTAGGCTCGAGGTTGGAGGCAAAAAATGTTTCTCGATACAGCGCCCAAACTACGTGTTGTCGACGTCTTCCTGGCACTAAATCGCAGTGTGTAAACGCAACCCGCTTAAACGACGTATATATGTGTCGAACCTGTTAACACGCATGCGCTTAAAAAGTAAAAAATGATAGTAGAGATACTTAATGTTAGATTGTGACAATAGACTTTATCAAACCGATGATATTTCTTGTGAGATAAATTCTTTCAACCTTGGGGCTGTTGGTCAAAAATGCAAAATAACAATACTTTAGACGCGATTATCATTGGTGCTGGGTTTTCTGGCATGTATCAACTCATTAGTCTGCGAGACAAACTCGGCCTTCGTACGCGCGTCATTGAAGCGGGGTCTGGCGTGGGTGGCACTTGGTTTTGGAATCGCTACCCTGGGGCACGTTGCGACTCAGAGAGTCATTCGTACATGTACTATTTTTCCAAGGAACTCGTGCAAGAATGGGAATGGTCTGAGCGATACCCACAGCAACCTGAAATATTGCAATATTTGAACTACGTTGCAGACAAGTTTGATTTACGCCGCGACATTGCGTTTGACACGCGCATTACGTCTGCGCATTTTGACGAGCAAAACAATCAGTGGGTTGTCCACACCCTGAACGGCGAAACGCTGCGCGCGAAATTCTTAATCACTGCAGTTGGTTGCCTTTCATCAACAAACATACCCGACAACCCAGGGCTTGACAGCTTCACTGGGCAATGGTTCCACACGGGGGCTTGGCCCCATGAGGGCGTAGATTTTAAAGGCAAGCACGTGGGTATTATTGGCACCGGATCAACCGGCATTCAGGCCATTCCAGTCATCGCTAAAGAAGCCGAGCACATCACTGTCTTTCAACGAACCGCCAACTACAGCTTACCGGCTAACAATGCCCCCTTGACTGAGGAATTCAAACGTTACGCCAAAACGCAAGCCGACGACATATACGAAGTGATGACAACAAACAGTAACGGCCATCCGTTTCGCATCGCGCCGCGTAAAGCCGTTGAAACATCACCAGAAGAGCTTGAACTAATTTACGAAGCTGCTTGGCAAAAAGGTGGGCTTCAATTCAGAGCAACGTTTGATGATCTTCTATCAAGCAATGAGGCTAACAATACTGCCGCTGAATTTATTCGCAAAAAAATACTCAACATTGTTAAAGACCCAGCCAAGGCTAAAGTCTTAGCCGATATTGATCACCCTTTCGCCGCGAAACGACCGCCCATTGATTCTAGTTATTTTGAAACCTACAACCGAGACAACATATCGCTTGTGAATCTAAGAGAGACGCCGATTGAGGAAATTGTGCCAGCTGGCATCAAAACCTCAGACCGAACCTATGACTTAGATATGATTGTTTTTGCAACAGGGTTCGATGCCATGACCGGATCACTACTAAAACTTAATATCGAAGGTTTAAACGGTCGCAAACTCAACGATGATTGGCGCGCAGGCCCGCAAACTTACCTTGGTCTTCAAATACCTGGTTATCCAAATCTATTCACCATCACGGGCCCTGGTAGCCCGTCTGTGCTTTGTAACCTGCCACCCGCCATTGAGCAGCATGTGGAATGGATTACAGATTGCATTCAACACATGCAGGACCACCAACTCAAAACGGTGCAAACGACTGATGAGGCTAGTAAGGAGTGGCAACAGGAAGTCGATCGTGCTGCCAACGCAACCTTATTACCTCAGGTGAAACACTCTTGGTACTTGGGTGCAAATGTACCCGGCAAACCACGGGTATTCATGCCCTATGCTGGGGGTCTGAGTCACTATCGGTCGATTTGCGATGACGTCGCATCTGATAGCTACCGTGGGTTGATTTTCTCTTAACCCATTGCTAAGGCTACATTGAAGTCGTAGCAATTTACACTGACAAGTAACGCTGCTTAACCTCATCGTTAGCGTTCAGTTCTTCTATTGAGCCATTGAAGACATCAACGCCTTTGTCGATCACAACGGCCCGATCGGCTAAACCTAGGCAAAAATGAAGGTTTTGCTCTGCCAACACAATGGTATTGCCAAGCGACTTGAGTGTCTCGATCAGGGTGCCGATCTTTTCAACCATGATTGGCGCTAAACCTTCACTTGGCTCATCGAGCAGCAGAACCGTCGGGTTTCCCATCAGCGAGCGGCCGACTGTCAGCATTTGTTGCTCACCGCCTGACAACTGCCCACCCATGCGATCTTTGAGTGGTGCAAGAAGCGGAAGCATCTCGTAGACCCTTTCAATCGGCCAGGCATCTTCACCGTTAGGGCCCTGTTTGTAAGCGATAACCAAATTATCTTCAACAGATAAGGTCGGAAAAATTTGTCTATCTTCTGGTACATAACCGATACCGTTGCGGGCAATTTTGTAAGATGGAACACCCGTAATGGTTTTATTCATAAATGTGACTTTGCCATCACGGGTGGGAATGATGCCTGCGATGGCCTTAATCATGGTGCTCTTTCCTGCACCATTTCGACCCAGCAGGGCTAGGGTCTCGCCGGCGTAAAGTTTCAAAGACGCACCAAATAAAGCTTGGCTGGTTCCATAAAAAACATTGATGTTGTCCACCGTTAATATGGTCAAACTCATGCTGCACTCTCTTTGGCCGAGCCTAGATAGGCTTCAATAACAACTGGATTTTTACGAATTTGGTCAGGCGTTCCCTCAGCAAGCACTTTGCCGTATGACAGTACATGTATATTTTGTGAAACCTTAAAAACAATTTCCATGTCATGTTCAATTAGAACAATAGTCAGACCGCCTTTTTTCCATAACCCATGAACGGTTTCCATCATTTGCTCACGTTCATCGGGACCCATGCCAGCGACTGGCTCATCAAGCAAGAGCACCTTCGGTGAAAGCACTAATGCAAGCGCCATATCTAACAGCTTTTGATCGCCATGTGACAATACGCCGCTAACCACATTTGCTTTGGGCGTAAGGCCCAGTTGGTTCATCACTTCATAGGCCCGATCGCGCGTACTCGCCAACGGGAATCGACCGGCAAGACTTGCTGATTTTCCTAAAGGTGAGAGCAGTGCGCCTCTAAGCGACTGCTCAACCGTTAGGCTTTTGAATAGTTTTGCTACCTGAAAAGCACGCCCGATTCCCATGTGAACAATTTGAGCACTTGATTTACCGACGATATCTTGACCGTCAAGCAGAATACGACCCGAATCTGGCTGAAGCGCACCCGATATCAAATTAAAAAAGGTGGTCTTACCCGCGCCGTTAGGCCCAATGACGGCGCAAAGAGATTCGCGCGGAAATTCAATTGAAACGTCGTTAGTCGCAACTACTCCGCCAAAGGACTTGCATAGATTCTCAACTTTCAGCATTAAACAATTCCCTGCCTCGTATGGGGCAAGCCACCATAGGTTTCCCAACCGACACTCGCTAGCCATCCACAGTCTATGGGTAGGCTAACCCCCGTAATGGCACTGGCTTGATCTGACAGTAAAAAAACAACGCCGTTGGCCACCTCGTTTGTCTGGACCATTCGCCCTAATGCTGCTTGCCGAACCAACAAAGCCTGATCGCGGTCGCCGCGATCGATTGCAGCTTGTAAGCCAGGTGTCTGTGTGTAGCCTGGTGCAACAGCATTGACTCTAACGCCAGCGTGCCCCCACTGTCCGGCTAGGCACTGGGTGATAGACAAGACACCCGCTTTAGCGGGCGCGTATGCATGCAATGGCACGCCGCAGGTTGAAGTGATTGAAGCGATATTGACGATAGCGCCGCCCCTTTGCTCAACCATATGAGAACCAAATACAGCGCAACACAAATAGGTACCTCGCATATCTGTATCGACAACAAAGTCCCAGTCTTTCATGGAAAGTTGATCCGGCGTCTGACGCTTTTGAATCACACCGGCACTGTTGACTAGACCGTTCACCGCACCATGCGCTTTGATGATTGCAGCGTGCGCATCACGCACGGAAACCTCATCATTCACGTCAATGGGCAGTGTCAGAATACCGAGCGCTTTTAGTGCCGGCGTATTGGTTTTATCAGGCAAATCTAAGCTAACAACCAGATGCCCGTCGGTATGGAGTCTCTCAACGACTGCCAAACCGATGCCACTGGCTCCGCCTGTGACCGCGAACACTTTTTGACGACTCATGATTCCACCTTTTTGCCTGTTAAACGTTGCCAACCCTGCGCAATAAAATCGGTTATGCCATGTTTGAAAACGAGTGCAAACAACAAGATGATTGCGCCTAACGCCAGGCCATGGTACTCAGTGACTCGCGTAATGATGTCGTTGAACCCGAGCAACAATGCCGCACCCAGTACCGGGCCAATGAATGTACTCACACCACCCATTAGAACCATAAAAACTGCCTCACCCGACATGGTCCAGTAAGTAAAATCAGGAAAGGCACCAGAAACGAGCAAGGCCATGATGATGCCGCCAATACCACCAAAGCTACCTGCCAATACAAAAGCCAGTAGTTTGATGCGCCACACGTTGACACCCAAAAATTTTGCGCGATCGGGATTATCTCTCACCATACGTAAGGTGTACCCGAATGGCGATTGCAAGATATATCGCATCAATAAAAGAGCGATGACACCCACCACCACGGAAAACCAATAAAGATCTGTTGGGTCAACTAGGTTTAAGCCAAGAAATGGCGGGCGGGGTAAACCACCCATCAGGCCTTGATCACCGCCTGTGAAAAATGTCCAAGAAACAATAATGCTGTGAAAGAGCATTTGAAAAGCCAGCGTCAGAAAAGCGAAATAGATTTCCTTGAGCCGCACACAAATAGCCCCAACAATCGCAGCAACGGCTGCACAAAAACCGACGGCCAAAAGAAATGCGATTGGAATGGGTAGCGCAAAGTGCTGCATGATAAGACCAAACGAATAGGCGCCGGCACCAAAGTAAAGGGCGTGCCCAAACGACACCATGCCACCGAACCCTACTAGCATATTCAGTGAGGTCGCGAATACGGCAAAGGCTGCTAGACGAATACCGAAGTCAATGACCGCTGAAGAGTCTGAAACGAAGGGAATGGTCACCAAAATGGCCAGTGCAATTGCCGCAATTAAGGCTTCTCGTGAAAATGAATTGGCTTTCATTAGCGATTGTCCTTACCCATAATGCCACTGGGCTTGAGCACTAAGATGGCTGCCATGGCGATGAACATAACGCCTTCGATAAAATACGGGAAACCAATAGACCCAAAAGATCGAATCAAGCCGATAAGCAACGCCCCCACCAAAGCGCCACTGACCGACCCCATTCCACCAATAACGGTCACAATGAATGACTCAATCAATACAGAAAAACCCATGCCTGGCGACATCGATCGAACTGGCGCAGCTAACGCACCAGCGAGCCCTGCTAACGCCCCACCAAAGGCAAACACACCAGCAAAAATTAGACTGGTGTTTAAGCCTAGCGCAGAAGTCATTGATGGATTGACCGCAGCGGCACGAACGACTTTGCCAATTTTTGTTTTATTTAGAAGCAACCAAAGCCCTACCGCTATGGCAGCGGAGATAGCAATCAGGTATATGTAAAAGACCGGGATCACACCGCCAGCTAAAAATACAGGTGGCTCCTGAAAATACGCTGGCATACCCATAGACTGGAACTCTGACCCCCAAATAATCTTGACAGCATCATCTAAAATTAGAATAAATGCGTAACAAACCAACAATTGCATGAGAACGTCAGCCCCATAGACTCGTCTCATAAAAAAACGCTCAAAAAATAAGCTGAAGAGGCCTACCCCGAGGGCGCCTATGACTGTTGCAATAATAAAACTGTCTGTCAATCGAAAAGCACTTAAAGCGATGTAGGCACCAAGCATATAAAGTGAGCCATGCGCGAAATTAACGACACCCAGCACACCAAATATCATTGTTAGGCCAGTGGCCACTAAAAAAAGCAAAGAGCCAACAATCAGTCCAGTACTGGTTTGCGTCACGAGGCACGACATCGATGTCACGCATTCAAATAAGGCTTCAGTGTCCAAAGTTGTCTCCAGAGGTGAGCGAAAATTTAGCAATACTGGGCGGTCAACAATCTGACCGCCCAGCTAAACGAGTAGATAGGTGTATGGCTAGGAAATGTAGCCCTTTTTCTTCATCCACAGTTTCTCGAGCTCAAGAACCGTCTTCCAATTGCCCATGTATGGATTTGGCATATAAGGCTCTTTTGGTTGTAAATCTCCCCAAGCGATCGCGTAATCGATAATGGTGTGATCTGATGCGCGCATCGTAATCTTTCCATTGGTGCCAAACGGCGAATCAATGGTCATGCCCTTGAGTGCCTCTGACATTTTTTTGGTGTCTGTTCCATTGGTTTGCTTGATGGCATTAAGCATTAAGTCGATGCCGACAGCATTTTCCCACGACCAATTCAGTGGCATCGTTTTGAACTTTGCCAAATAGGCGTCACACCAAGCAGCGTTTTGTTGCGTCTTTGGAATGGACTTCAAGTACCGATTACCAGAGTGAATGTTGGGTGGCACTGCCTTAATTGCGGTAAGCACAGCGTAATCTGCCATGTTCACCCCGAAGAACTGGCGGTCTTTCATCAAACCATAAATGCTTGCTTGGTCAATGAACGAAGTCAAGTCACCGCCCCACAGGCACGAATAGATGGCCTGGGGCTTGCCTTGTAAAAGCCGCGTGATCGACTCACTATAGTCGGCTTGAAACAGTTTGGGCCAGACAGAATTAACCACTTCAATGTCTTTGTTGAAGTACTTCAGGTACTCGAAGAACTCGGCCGTTGTATCTTTGCCATATGAATAATCTGGTGAGATGCTCATCCAGCGTTTCAGACCTTTTTCTTTTGCTACCTTACCAGAGTAGTCACCGCCAACAATCGCGTCGTGCACACCTTGGCGAGCCGCACGGAAACCGTTTGGTATGCGCATTTTGGGGTCAGCTGTCAGCGCTGAAGTCTCAGAACACGTGTGGATGACTAAGAACCCTAGGTCGCGAGCGACCTCGTGCACTGCAAATGCACCTGATGAGGCTTCGGCATCGAGAATCATCTCACAACCATCACTGTTAACCAGTTCACGCGTGATACGAGCCGCTTCATCTGGTTTACCCTTCGAGTCACGGATCACTAACTCAACCGGCCGGCCATTCAGTCCGCCAGCCGCATTAAACTTCTCCACGCCCATAATGGCTGCATTGCGAGATGCTTCACCAAGCATGGCTACCCTACCCGACAAAATCGTTGGCATACCGATTTTGATGGGGTTGTTCTGTGCCAGAGAAATGCCAGGCATACCAATAGAGGCCAAGCCAACAGCCGCAATAGATCCTGTGATGATTTGACGGCGTTGCTGTGAAGCAATTGCCTGTGAGCGTTTTTTCATAAATGTCTCCTTTAGTGGTTGTAATCAAACTTAAGTGTTGATACTGCAACGCTTTACATACACAAATGACGACTCTATCACTGTTATCAAAAGGGTACGTGTGTTCTACAAAACTTCAAGGCAAACATACACTGATTGACCTTGTTCCATCATCCTGCATGCAAGGGTTATTTTTTAAACGGCTAGTTTGATATGCAAAAGGTATTTGTCCCCTGTTTTTTGTTTTTTAACTTTATAGCACCGTAACTCTTAAAGAAACGTGGGAAAACCCTATGATCAACGGTAAATCAACCACGTCTTTGCATGTGAGATTGGGTCAGACCATGACTAATATGTATTAACCTGTTAATTGTTTGTTTTTACTGCAATCGGGTTTACGCAGTACCTGTATCGTGTTGCGCTGATATCGCAATCAGAGATGCGTTCACGCATAGCATTTTTTGATGCGCCTCAGCCGCTTTTTCCCATTTCACCACTACACTGGCTTATAAGATTTACGACAAAAACAAATCGAGACTCAGCATGCTTAAACTAGACAACCATCTTTCTGGTCGCCATTTCTTACATATACCTGGCCCAAGTCCAGTGCCCTCTCGCATTCTACGCTCGATTAGCTATCAAACGATTGACCACCGTGGTCCAGAGTTTGGAGTATTGGGTCTTGAAGTGATAGAAGGTATTAAAAAGATATTTCAGACCCAGCAGCCAGTCATTATTTATTCAGCATCCGGTACAGGGGCTTGGGAAGGCGCTTTAGTTAACGTACTAAACTCAGGCGACAAAGTGTTGTTCTACGAGACTGGCCAGTTTGCAAATCTGTGGTGTGCGCTGAGTCAGCGTCTGGGTTTAAATGTTGAGGTTGTGGGTAAGGTGGATCACGATACTTGGCGCTGGGGTGTCGATGCCGCTGTCATTGAAGCGCGTCTGCTTAAAGATACTCAGTATGAGATCAAGGCGGTATGTGTTGTGCATAACGAAACATCTACCGGTGTGACATCTAATATCACCGCAGTGCGTCAAGCGATTGATGCGGCCAAGCACCCTGCTTTATTAATTGTCGATAGCGTTTCGGGCATTGGTGCGGCAGAATACCGGCATGATGAGTGGGGTGTCGATGTGACGGTGTCTGGTTCGCAAAAAGGCTTGATGTTGCCGCCTGGCATTGGCTTTAACGCCTTGTCTGCACGGGCTATTGAGGTGAGCAAAAGCAATAAAACGCGCAAGTCTTACTGGGCTTGGGATGAAATTTTAGAATCGAATAAAACCGGTTATTGGCCAACAACGCCTAGCACAAACCTGATGTACGGCTTGCACGAGGCCATAGACATGATGATGGCTGAAGGTTTAGAAGCGATTTTTGCACGCCATCAACGTTTGGCAGCCGCGTGCCGTCTGGCCGTTGATGCATGGGGGCTTGAGAATCAATCTTTAGATCAAAACTGTTATTCACCCGTCTTAACCTGTGTTGCCGTACCTGAAGGCATGGACGCAGACAAGCTACGCAAGCATACCTTAGAGAAATTTAATTTATCGTTAGGTACGGGTTTAGGCAAGATCAAAGGCAAAGCCTTCCGTATTGGTCATTTGGGCGACTGCAACGAATTGAGCTTGATGGCGGCCTTGAGTGGGGTAGAGATGAGTCTTGGGGCAATGGGCTATAAACCTAAGGCCAGCGGTGTTATTGCTGCACAAGCGTTTCTTGCGTAAGACTAAGTCGCAAGACTCGACCTATTACTTAAACTGTCAATTAACCCTTCACTCACTATATTAAATTAACCCTGTTAATTCCATGCAATATCAAAGTTCAACTTCGTATTTGCATGGAAATGTAAACATTTAAGACTTCAGTCGATAGCCGGTTTTAAAGATCCAAGCCAGAAGCGCTAGCGAACTAAACAAGAAAATAAATATCATCAAAAGACTAGTCGTGGGACTGACATCGCCCACACCGTAAAAGCTCCAGCGAAAGCCGCTCACAAGGTATACAACAGGGTTGAGCAAAGAGACATTTTGCCAAAAGGGCGGCAAAATCGAGATTGGAAAAAAACAGCCCCCTAGAAAAGTCAGGGGTGTAATGATCAAGAGCGGAATGACTTGCATTTTTTCAAAGCCATCGGCCCAGATGCCAATGATGAAGCCAATCAAACTGAAGGTAATTGATGTGAGAAAAAGAAAGAACAGCATCCAAAGTGGGTGCTCAATGCGCAACGGTACAAAAAAACCGGCTGTCGCGAGAATAATCAAACCCAGAAAAATAGATTTAGCGGCCGCGGCCCCGACGTAACTCAGAACAATTTCAGTATAAGAAACGGGCGCTGAAAGCAGCTCATAAATCGTACCGGTAAATTTTGGAAAATAAATACCGAACGATGCGTTGGAAATGCTTTGTGTCAGCAAAGACAACATGATAAGACCGGGCACAATAAACGCGCCGAAGCTCACACCCTCTATCTCTGGCATACGTGAGCCGATCGCGGCACCAAAAACAATAAAGTAGAGCGAAGTAGAGATAACCGGCGACACAATGCTTTGCATCAAAGTGCGACGGCTTCGTGCGAACTCAAACAGGACTATGGCGCGAATGGCATATAAATTCATGCTGACGCTCCGCTTTCACGATCGGACACAAGACTTACAAAAATATCTTCTAACGAGCTTTGGCTTGTATGCAAATCTTTGAAGGGAATGCCCACCGCCGTCAGATCGCTAAGCAGCTCGGCGATACCGGCACGGGCGCTTTGTGCGTCATAGGTGTAGGTCAGCACAATGCCATTTTCTGATAAGACAAGCCCTTCCGAATTAAGTTCTTTGGGCAGCTGCAAAATGCGGTGCTGCAGCTGTAGTACTAATTGCTTTTTGCCAAGCTTTTGCATTAATGCTGCTTTTTCTTCCACCAAAATAAGCTCACCGTTTGTGATCACGCCAATTCGATCAGCCATCTCTTCAGCTTCTTCTATGTAGTGAGTTGTCAAAATAATTGTGACGCCGTTTTTTTTCAGCTCGCGCACAAGTTCCCACATATCGCGCCGCAGTTCCACATCTACCCCTGCGGTCGGTTCGTCTAAAAATAGTATCTGCGGCTCATGGGACAAGGCTTTGGCAATCATGACGCGCCGTTTCATACCACCCGAGAGCGTCATGATTTTGCTGTTCCTTTTGTCCCAAAGTGACAGAGATTTAAGAACTTTTTCAATCATTGGTGGGCTGGGTGCTTTACCGAATAAACCTCGACTAAACGAGACGGTGTTCCAAACGGTTTCGAAGGCGTCAGTCGAGATCTCTTGTGGCACAAGCCCGATCAATGATCGGGCTTGACGATAATCACGCACGGTATCGTGGCCATCAATGGTAATGCTCCCACTGCTGGCATTTGAAATGCCACAGATGATGCTGATAAGGGTGGTTTTGCCAGCACCGTTGGGCCCAAGCAAGGCAAAAATTTCGCCACGTAGAATGTCAAGGCTGATGTTTTTTAAGGCAGAAAAGCCAGAAGCGTAAGTTTTAGAGAGCCTAGAAATTGAGATCATGGGAATAGTTTAAGCCCTAGCCCTTTAAACGCCGCCGTTGGGCGGATAAGCCTAGGGCAAGCGCAAGGGTTCGAGGCGGCGTGCCGCTTTAACAGCGCGATCAACTGTGCGGTGCTTGCGGCCGATGTCTTGAATATACGTGTCCATAACGGGCAGGCCAATCTGGCCCTGAGCGGCGGCTTTCAGTAGGCCCGCCTTTAATGATTCATAGACGACATTTTGCTCTGCCGTCACTTGTTCTAGGCGCCGAATATCAAATGCGGGCGAAACCACGTCGGCCTCAGCCATGACCACGGCAATGGCGCACACGAAGTTTTCTCGTAAAATCAATAAGTCAGGCAACACCAACGGTTCGGGTACTGGCCCCGCAACGGCCAAGTCAGCCAATTCCTCAAAGTGTTGCAGAGCGCGCAGCATGGGTGCAAGGGCATCTGCGACAGGGGTCGGAAGCAGCGCCCGATTCATGCGCCCAATGTAGTCCCGAATGTGCTCGCCCAATAGATCAATGGCTATCTTGCGTCGGTGCAGCGCTTGAAGACTCTGGGGTGTTCGGCTCAAGGCGTCGACTGCCAAGGTCAGCGCCAACTGACCAAGCCGTTCCACTTCGAGTGTTAAGGCACGCAGGCTGAGCGCGGGTACTTCGAGAAGAGAATCGTCTAAGTACTGGGGTCGTGCAAAGTCTTCCTCGGGCGAGATGAAGCGCCGCTCAAGCCAACGCACCATCATCGCGCTGAACGGCAGAATTAAGATCACCCCCAGTACGTTGAACGTGGTGCCAAACAACGCGAGCGTGATGCCTGCGTCGCTGGGCAGACCGACGAAATCGCGCACAGCCGCGATGCCAACCATCAACCATGGTAACGTGGCAACCGCAAACACCGTGGTCACAAGATTGAACATTACATGCGCTGCAGCGACGCGACGCGCCCCCGCTGTGGCCCCTATAGCGGCGAACGCTGCCGTAGAAGAAGTACCTAGGTTTGCACCGATGATCACCATCGCGGCATGCTCTATGGGCACGATGCCCGCACTGGCGATTGTGAGGGCAATCGCAGTGGTTGCGCTAGAAGACTGAATCAGCACGGTCAGCACCATGCCTAGAGCGAAGAAGGCTGCAGTGGCTGCCCAACCTTGTTGCGGCAGAGACGCAAAATCAACCTGGCCCGACAGTGCAGTGAAGCTGATTTTTAGGGCCTGAATACCTAAAAGGAATATGGCGAAACCGACCAGCGCCTGACCATAATGCGCGCGGCGAGTATGTGCACCGGTCAAGCGCATCAGCATACCCAGCGCTACCAGCAGCATCGCATAGGCGTCTAGTTTGACTTGAATACCAGTGACGGCAACGATCCAACCGGTCAGGGTGGTACCAACATTAGAGCCGTAGATCACCCACACGGCTTGTTTAAGCGCCACTAAACCTGCACTGACGAAACCCACGGTGACCACCGTAACGGCGCTAGACGATTGCAGCGTAGCCGTTAACCCAGCCCCCGCCGCGAACCCTCGCAACGGCGTTCTTGTCCAGGTTTGTAGCGTTCGCCGCAATGCATCGCCTGCGGCCGCCTTCAACCCTTCAGTCATCAACCACATACCCAGCAAAAACAAACCTATGCCGCCGAACAACGCGCCCAAGAGTTCGATGGTGTTCATTGGGATCGCTTTCTAGGCTGGGGAAAAACCGACAGCAAAGAGCACGATCAGGATGACATTATGTAGCATAGGAAGATATTACCAGCTTGTAAGGTATGCCTTGCGTAACGGGTGACTGCAACGTTAACGCCACCGCAACAAATAATATGCATCGGCTGATTCAGGTTTATGTCGTATGAAAGCGTCAGCCACCGATATAGGACATCTCAACTTTCTTCCTCTGCGCAGTATCTTCTGTGCGAATTTCCGAATGTCGGTCTTCTCGCTGGTTCCAGATCAAACCTATGGCACTAGCGATTTGTTCGTCGCTCTTGCCGGAACGCATGAGTGCGCGTAAATCATCGCCGGACTGTGCAAACAGGCAGGTATAAAGCTTGCCATCGGTTGAGAGGCGGGCGCGCGTGCAGGTGGAACAAAAGGCTTGCGTCACGCTAGAAATTACGCCGATTTCGCCGCTGCCATCTGCATAGGCCCAGCGCTGGGCGACTTCACCGGTGTAGTTGGATTCCGCTTTGATGATTGGCATCTGCGCGTTGATCATGCTCACGACCTCGGCCGAGGGCACAACATCGTTCATACGCCAGCCGTTAGAGGAGCCCACGTCCATGAATTCGATGAAACGAACGATGTGGCCGCTTCCTTTGAAGTGCCGCGCCATCGCAACGATGTCTTGATCGTTGATCCCTTTTTTGACCACCATGTTGATCTTGATAGGGGCAAAGCCTGCGTCGTGCGCGGCGTCAATGCCTCTTAACACATCGGCCACCGGAAAATCTACGTCGTTCATGCCACGGAATATAGCTTCATCAAGCGAATCGAGTGAGACAGTGATGCGCTGAAGACCCGCAGCTTTAAGCGCCTGGGCTTTTTTGGGCAGTAGCGAGGCGTTGGTGGTGAGGGCTATATCTAATGGGTTGCCGTCATGCGTCTTGAGGGCGGCCAGCATCTCGATCAAAACCTCAAGGTTTTTACGCAGCAGGGGTTCGCCGCCGGTGAGGCGAATTTTCTCGACACCGTGTGCGGCGAACAGGCGTGTCATACGTGTTATTTCCTCGAAGCTCAAAAGTTCGGGTTTTGGCAAAAAACGGTAGTCCTTGTCGAATACTGACTTGGGCATGCAGTAGGTGCAGCGGAAGTTGCAGCGGTCGGTTACAGAAATACGTAGGTCGCGCAAGAGCCGGCCGCGTGTGTCCGACAGCATGCCGCCGGGGGTAGACGTGTGCACTGGAATAACCGGTACGCGGTTGGTGGTGCGTTGGTCAACAATGGTCATTACATTGGTGGTCATAGGCGGCTGTCCCTCATCAATGCTAGTTGGTTCCATCGGCTCTGGCCAGTGAGCTTTTGAATAATCACGACGAACAACTATAAAACGACAAGCCACCGGTCTCAAAGAACTCAGACGGCTTCAGCCTATAGTATTTTTCTTCAACGTCTTGAGTTTGCTCGGCGTAAGGTTGAGTCATAACTTCTTGCAGTTCTCGAATGAGCGCGTAGTTTCCTAAGGTTGCTTGCTGATACGCAGGCACAACGAATATTTCTCGCAACGTGTATTTTGGGTTGACGCGTTTCATCTGCCTAGAGATCTCCTCACGGAGGAGGGTCGGATCAGCATTCGGTTCAGTCATGCTAGCACTGCCGATGAGCGATTTCCATTTTTCAAACCACTCTGACCAGCGTTTACCTATCTCTTCGGAGTCTGTCTCATACGTCGAATGCATTGAAGCCATGGTGGGCTTCGAGACTTTGTAGAAGCTTTTTTTCAATGGGCCCATATCGTCAGGTACTGTCGATAGCTCGCGAAAGAAAATGGAGTAATCGACAGGCGTTTGCACCATGAGTGCTTCAAGTTCACTGAACAACGCTGCGTCAAATGTGTTGAGCCCAAGTTTGGCAGCCCACATCTTCTGCATTTGCGCTTGCATCACTTTCGAAAAGCCGCTTCGAATTTCGTCAAGCTGAGCCAGATGGTCCGGATGCGACATCAGCAAAGGCCGCAACGCTTTACAAAACATGTTGAAGTTGCGTTCCGCTGCCAAGGGTTGGTTCAGGAACGAGAAGTGATGTCCGCCACCCGTCCATGGCTGATAGTGCGGGTTGAACACATCGCAGAATCCGAATGGACCGTAGTCGAGTGTGAAGCCACCGGCCGCGCAGTTGTCACTGTTGAAGTTGCCTTGGCAATAGCCGACTCGTATCCAGTTCGCCACAAGTGACGTAAGACGACTGCGGAACTCGTGCGCGAGCAACACCACTTTTTCGAGGGTCGTGAGTTTCTTGTCGATAACCTCGCCGTACTCACGATCGATCAAGTGCAACACAATACGCTCAAGCTCTTGCATCGCTTTTGGGTGTTCATTGTTGCGGGCACGGCGACCAAAGAGCTCGAGTTGGCCAACCCGAATGAACGACGGTGCAACGCGCGTCGAGATCGCAACGGCTTCTGATGTCATCATGTCGGGATCCTTCGAACGCGAGCCCTCCGAGTACCACGGCCGCTTGACCTTTTCGGTTTTCGAAACGTACAAACTTAGAGCCCGTGAGGTTGGCACTCCGAGCGCGTGCATGTGCTCCTGTGCGAGGAACTCCCGGGCACTTGACCGCAGGACGGCGCGACCGTCTGCGCCACGGCAGTAGGGTGTTCGGCCGCCACCTTTGAGCTGCATTTCCCAGCGCCGACCGTTGATGACCGCCTCAAGCACGGAAATTGCGCGACCGTCGCCGTATCCGTTGCCGGTTTGAAACGGGCACTGCTGGTAGTATTCGGTGCCGAAGATGGAAAGTGCGTACCCACACGCCCAACCAAGCTTTCGCATCGGCTCCGGAACCTGCGAGATGTCGCCGGAGAACATCCGGACGAAGTCAACCGACTGCGCCATGCTGTCGGCGAAACCAAGTTCGCGGAAAAAGTTTTTGCTGTGCGCAACGTACTCGGGGTCTTTGATTGGCGTGGGATTGACGGGGACATAGTGACCTGTGAATACTTGTCGCGACGCGTGGTCGGCTCCGTTTGCTTTCGCGTCAGGGTCGCAGTTGAGGCTGTCCATGAGCGAGTAGTTTGCCAACTTTGCGAGATCGTCGAGCGTTGCGACGATTGGGGGCGTTTTCTGAGACAATGGATTTGTCATAGGGTCACCGCATTGTGCGGGTAGAACGGTTGCTTGCCTGCTGCGTGGTTTGTCGTATCCACAATTTCCTCGATTTCCGGGACTACCCTTTTTAGCATGACTTCGAATCCCTGCCGCAGCGTCACCTGAGAGGACGCACATCCTTGGCAGCCGCCGCTCATGGCGATGAAAAGCTTCCCTTGCCGGACCTCCACAATCGAAATCTTTCCGCCGTGGTTGGCGATTGAACGATTGACCTCCTTGTCCAGCAGTGTCTGAATAACTATATGAATCTCTGCATCGGACCTTCTTTGCGTGCCGGTGTGGACATGTATCTCTAGAATTGCCGGTACGCCAGTCAGCAGTTGCGTCCGGATGGCCGTCCCGATGGCTGCTTTCAGTTCTGACCACGATGCGATTGGGTCCTTGCAGATGGTCACCACACTTTCGGCAATGAGCACGTTGGCCACACCGTCGAGTGCGAACAGTCGCTCGCCGAGCGGCGATCCAACTGCCCGTTCTTTGCTGCCGAAAAAGAAAGGGCCACCAGGATGCACGGTACGGCTCACAATGAACTTGCAAGTGTCGGGGTCAGCGAGCGAAGTCTCCGCGCAAATGCTGACCGGCAGATCCGCAAGAAGGAAATCAGACATTGTCAACGCTCTTCGTCGCAGCGCACACACCTAAGGCACGCAGATAGTTAAACGAATATATCCCGCTGTTATGGCCGTCACTCCAATCGAACTGGATCGCGTAGTTGCCTATGCTCACGATCTGTCGCGGGCTCACATCAGATCGTATCGTCTTTGGATCAAGCAGCTTGCGTCCACTCATCTCCTCGACGCAGAGGGCGCATTGGCATGCCAAGCGCAGGTCGCGGACGTCAAGGTCGTCGCGATGACCGTCCCCCCAAAGGATGGATAAGGTACGCGGATCGCGATGGAGGAAACCGATGGGAGTATTCTGCGATCCAGCAGGGCTCGCTGCGCCTTCCATCCAGGCTGGTGCTCCCTCGTTACTGTCCCACTTCCACACGAAGGACTTCAGCACTGTAACCGCTGCGTGGAGTTGCTCCACGAGCGCCGTGACGATGGCGGCATACACCTTGGCGCTGACCGACGTTGGCTGGTCCACCACGATCGGCCGACCCTCATCACCGCAGGTGACCACATTGGCATCAAGAGGTAATGCACCCAAGAACGGGACGCCGAGCTCCTGGCTCATCCGCTCGCCACCGCCGTGACGGAAGATATCCGTGCTCTCGCCGCAGTGGGGACAGGTGAAGGTGCGCATATTTTCGACGATCCCAAGAATCTTAACCTGCACCTTCTCGAACATCCGCAAGCCTCGGCGGGCGATCTTGAGACTCACCGCCTGTGGTGTCGTCACGATTACCACGCCCGACAGCGGCATACTCTGTGCCAGCGTCAGTTGGGTGTCACCGGTACCGGGCGGGAGGTCGAGGATCAAGTAGTCCAGCTGTCCCCATTGCACTCCTTCGACGAACAATTTCAGGTATTTCCCCACCATCGGCCCGCGCAAGACGGCCGGCTTGTCGTCCCCGGTAAGCATGCCCATCGACATCACTTTCAAGCCGTGCCGCTCCGCCGGGATCATCTTATTGTCTGGGGTCATCTCTGGCGGCTCACCGGTTGGGATGCCGAGCATGCCAGGAATACTGGGTCCGAGGATGTCGGCATCGACGAGCCCGACGCGCGCCCCGAGCTGCTGCAGTGCAAGCGCCAGATTGACGCTCACTGTGGATTTTCCGACACCGCCCTTGCCGCTACCGACGGCAATGATATGCAGTATCCCCGGTAACTTCTCGGCGCTAACGGCTGACTGGGATGACGTGCTGGGCGCGTGGCGTTGATTATGGTTCGGGTCAGTAGTTTGCATGGCTAAGTTCCTTGTGTCCTAAATTACTCTAACGCGGGGTAAATTGCTGCGAGATCTGCCTGTATGCTGGCTCAGCCGCCACTTCTACTGCCCGGAGAGGCGCTCTTTCATCCAGTTGATCAATCCCCCCCGGAGCAAGAACTGCACTTGCCGCGGTGACATGTTGTGGCGTACCTGAAACGTCTGCTGGCGCGTGACGTTATCGACCAGCAGATCGCCCCCCGCTAGGAGCACGCGCCGCAGGTCGGCCAGGCGCAGCACGTCACCAGTCTGGATGGCGTCGTAGTCAGTAATGTCGATGAAGGTCAGCGGAAGTACGCCGAAATTGATCAGGTTTTGCGAGTGGATCCGCGCAAAACCCTTGGCTAGAACCGCGCGCAATCCGAGATACTGCGGGCCAAGTGCAGCATGCTCGCGGCTTGAGCCTTGCCCGTAATTGCTCCCTCCCACCACAACGTGGCCCAGCACCTGCTTGGCTCGTGCGGCGTAGGTGGGGTCGAGCCGGTCGAAGGAGAACTCGGCGATACTGGGAATGTTGCTCCGGAACGGCAGCACGCGTAGGCCGGGCGGCATGATCTCGTCCGTGGAAATGTCGTTCGCCACCTTGAGTAGAACTGGCACTTCGATCTCATCTGGCAGCGGTTCGAAGGTCGGGAGCGAAGCGATGTTCGGCCCCTTCACGAGGGCCACTTGCCGCGCCGTCTCAAGCGGCAACGGCGGCATGAACATCTCGCGGTTGATGATTGGGTTGTCTGGGTCCGCGATGCGTGGGTAGGGGATGCCAAGTGTGCGCGGGTCGGTGATCACGCCGGTGAGCGCCGACGCCGTGGCGGTCTCGGGACTGACCAGGCACACCTTGTCCTCGCGTGTGCCAGAGCGGCCAGGGAAATTACGCGGCACCGTGCGCAAAGAAAGTTCATCGGTGGCTGGCGCCTGGCCCATGCCGATGCAGCCGTTGCAGCCAGCCTGGTGCAGCCGCGCGCCAGCGTGCAGCAGGTCGGTGATGTACCCGTCGCGTATCAGGGTTTCGAGTTGCGCCCGGGACGTGGGGTTGATGTCAAACGACACGCGGTCGTTCACTCGTCGACCTTGCACCATCAGCGCGGAAACCGCAAAGTCGCGGTAGCCGGGATTGGCCGACGAGCCGATGTAGGTCTGGTAGATCCGCTCGCCGGCGACTTCGCTGACCGGGCGCACGTTCCCGGGGCTGGACGGCATGGCGATCAGCGGCACTAGGCTGGACAGATCGATATCTTCGTACACGTCGTAGGTCGCGCTGACATCCGCAGCTAGCTCGACCCAGTCTTCTTCGCGCTGCCAGGCGCGCAAGAAGCGGTGCACCTCCTGATCGGAAGGGAAAACGGTGGTGGTGGCACCCAGTTCAGCGCCCATATTGGCGATCACGTGCCTATCCATCGCGCTTAACGTGGCCAGCCCTGGCCCGTAGTACTCGACGATCCGGCCCACACCGCCGTCGACGCCGTGGCGGCGCAGCATCTCTAGGATCACGTCCTTGGCGCTGACCCAATCAGGCAGGCTACCGGTGAGGTTGACGCCCCAGATCAGGGGCATGCGCATAAAGAACGGTTCGCCCGCCATTGCCAGCGCCACTTCCAGTCCACCAGCGCCAATGGCCAGCATGCCAATCGCGCCGGCCGCCGGCGTGTGACTGTCAGAGCCGAGGAGCGTCTTGCCCGGTTTGCCGAAATTTTCCTGATGGCACGGATGACTCACCCCGTTGCCAGGCCGCGAATACCACACGCCGAATCGCTGGCAGGCGCTGCGCAGAAAAAGATGATCGTCAGGGTTTTTGAAATCCTCTTGGATGATATTGTGGTCAACGTACTGGACGCTCACCTCGGTCTTCACTCGGTCCAAACCCATCGCCTCCAGTTCCAGCATCACCAGCGTGCCGGTTGCGTCCTGGGTCAGCGTCTGATCAATGCGGATACCAATCTCTTCGCCGGGCTTCATGTCACCGTGTATCAGATGCGACTTGATCAGCTTCTGCGTGACGTTCATGCTCATGATCATTCCCTCAAGTTCGGTAAGGTTGCGGCTCCGATCCGTGTTGGGCCATTCAATATATCAACGCAACTAAACTAGTATCGATTCAAAACTATCTCTTGTCAAGATGGTTTTTAAACGCTACTATATTTCATAACAAAGGAGCTGCAAATGAACAGTCGCGCTATTGCGGAGCTGGTCTTTCACGTGGGTCGCATAGCGTCCGGCGAGGGACTAGTGGAGGGGTTGACAGCAGCCCAGTGGGCGGTACTCAGATATTTCGCGCAGGCCAACCGCTTCTCGCGAACACCCTCCGCTTTCGCGGCGTTCCATGCCACGACCCGGGGTACGGCGTCACAGATGATCAAAAGCCTCGAGACCCAAGGCTATCTGACACGCATGCGGTCAGAGGAGGACAGACGCAGTGTCCGGCTCGTTCTGACCGACAAAGCCAGGGTCATTCTTGCAAATGACCCCTTCGAATCCTTGGTCCGTGCTGCTGACTCCTTACCCCCCAGTGTCCAAGGCCACTTCGCCAATGCCTTGCAACGCATGCTCAGTCAGGTGGCGCAAGAGAGAGGCAAGTCTACCTTCGGCACCTGCACGTCGTGTCAACATCTGGAAAGCGATAGTTGCAGCCGGGGTGATCAACAAACGCCCTATGCGTGCGGGTTCACGAGCGAACCGTTGCGTCTGGAAGAGATCGATGAGGTCTGCGTTAACTTCGTCCCGGGCAAGCCCATAACGGTGGGGAATTTTGTGACCGGAGCCACAACGCGATGAGTCCTGTTCCTGCATCAGCGCTCAATATCGTAGATGACGAGATCACCCTCGCTGCAGAGCTGCTCGAGCTCGACGGAACAGTGTCATGACTGTCACAACTACAGATCCCGCTACGGCGGCAACCGTGGAGGACTATCCGCCTGAAACGCTTGCCCGCCGGCTTCGAGCGTATCTTCAATCACTCGCCGCTCGGCGCTTACCGATCACTTATTGGGAGGCGGTCAAAGCGCTAATGCTTTTACCTCCGAACACTATTCGTCAGGTCGCTGAGGCGTTGGAGCAGATCATGATCGAAGACGCGGCCGCTGGGCGTCCCTTCCTCGCGGCCATGGTAATTAGCAAGTGGCGCGGCGACTTGCCGGCACCGGGCTTCTTTGACTGTGCGGCTCGTCTCGGGCGCTACCCCGGTGGTGCAACAGGGCCAAACGCAAGGGCGTTTCATGCAGCCGAGCTCAAAGCGGTGCTCGCCCTCGAACCCGACCGGCTAGACCGTTGTGATGACAATGCTCGCCCGTCGAATAAACAAAGAGCGGATTAAATGGTGGGTGAGGTACGTGAAAATTGAATCAGCCCTACTAATACATAGTCATTGCAGATTTAAAGCAAATGACATCGAATCGTCGCAGGATCACCACGCAACTGGGCCATCAATTCTTCTGCAATTGGTGTGTCGACATCGGTCATTGCGTAACCGACTTCTGCCCGCGTTTGCAATTGTTGGACCACAATATTCATGCCACTTTCCGCGAAAATCGTGTTCATATTAGCGATGACTCTTGGCGCGTTCCGGTGGATATGTAAAATTCGACTGCGCACGTTTTTTGGTAGATAAGAAATTTCAGGTACATTGACCGCTGACCGTGTCATCCCAACAAGTAGGAAACGCGGCATTGTGATGAACACACATCAAAACACCCCTGCCGCATGCGCCTGCTGATCAGCATGGTACGAGCTGCGCACCATCGGACCCGATGCTGCGTGCAGGAATCCCATCTTGCGAGCTTCTTCCGCATACATCTTGAACGTGTCTGGATGTACATAGCGGCGCACTGGCAGGTGGCCACCGGACGGTTGCAGGTACTGACCAATGGTCAGCATGGCAACAGCGTGGGCGCGCAGGTCGCGCAAGACCTGCAGAATTTCCTCATCGGTCTCGCCCAGCCCGACCATGAGGCCGGATTTGGTCGGTATCGTGGGATGCATGGCCTTGAAGCGTTGCAACAAGTTTAGTGAGTTTTGAAAGTCCGCGCCGGGGCGTGCTTCTTTGTATAAACGCGGTACGGTTTCGATGTTGTGATTCAATACGTCCGGCGGCGCAATGCAGAGGATGTTTAGCGCATGGTCCAACCGGCCACCAAAGTCGGGCGTCAGGATTTCGATATAGGTGTTGGGTGTCCGTGCTCGGATGTGCTGGATGCATTCGACGAAATGACCGGCCCCGCCGTCTTGCAAATCGTCGCGGTCTACCGAGGTGATGACAACGTAATTGAGTTTCATTAGTGCGATGGTTTGGGCCAGGCGTTCCGGCTCGTTGGGGTCCAACGGATTTGGACGTCCCGTGCTGACGTTACAGAACCTGCAACGCCGCGTACATTTGTCGCCCATGATCATGAAGGTCGCGGTGCCTTTACTCCAACACTCGCCGATGTTGGGGCAGGAGGCCTCTTCGCAGACCGTCACTAACTGCTTGGTGCGCACGATATCCTTGATCTCGCGAAAGCGCCCCGAAGGCATCGCCGCCTTGACGCGAATCCAGTCTGGTTTGGGCAATCTGTCATTCGGGTCAATTTCGTCGCGTTTGGTCTTCAGGGCGCCTCTTTGTTTGCCCTGAGAGTGGCTAATCGCGGCTGTCACTGACGTGATTTCGGTTGGCATAGCGTCTTGAGTATTCAAGTTATGCCTCACGCGTCAATGAAAAAAATTCCGTGCGCAGCGCCAGATTGGTTTGAAGTTCGCCGAGCATAGCTGATGTGATGGTTTCCTCTCCCTGGGTACGAATGCCACGGCTTTCCATGCACATGTGCCTGCAGCGAATGACTACGCCAACCGCTTTCGGTTCCAGATGTGTAATCAAGGCGTTGGCAATTTGAATCGTGAGTCGTTCTTGCACCTGCAGTCGCTTGGAAAAGCAATCGACCAGGTGTGTTAACTTTGACAAGCCCACTATTTTTCCGTTGGGAACATAGCCGATTGTGGCTTTGCCAAAGAAAGGCGCTAGATGGTGCTCACAATGGCTGTAGACAGGGATGCCTCGTACCACGATGAGTCCGTTGTACTCCTGCGCCCCATCTTCGAACACTTTTAGACATTCAGCTGGGTCTTTGGTATATCCGGAAGTCCAATGTTTCCAGGCCTTTGCAACGCGGGACGGTGTTTCTACAAGACCGGCTCTATCGGGATTATCCCCTATGCTGACTAAAAATCGGCGCCAGTCCTGCTCGGTAAATTGTGGTTCTGACATCTGTGCGTTTCCTGTCGTGGTTGATACTTGTAAAAAACTTTTCCCGATCACTCTCAGCGTGATCTTTTGATTCACACAATTTCTTAGTCTTATCGATCCTGTTGTTGGTCCTGCGCTGACCCAATCAGACATTGCAAACCGACCGAGGCACGAGCTATGTAGATGGGCGCGGCTAAATGGTCGATGCATACCCGGATTCTTCCAGGGTCATGGCGATGATGTTCAGTGCGTGCACGCGATCCGGCATCCAGTCGGACACGGCGTTATAGACCAGTCGATGCCTGGCGATGCGGTGCAATTCATTGAAACTGGCGTCGATCACCTGGACTCGAAAATGCCCGGCACCACCCGCGCTGCCAGCGTGGCCAACGTGCAAATGGCTCTCGTCCTCAACTTGGATCGCGCCCTCGGGAAATGCCTGTCGAAATCGTT
>Ga0105052_10000564_pt1 | contig 51609 bp, 39 predicted proteins | sample FRY03_FD_78094 | JGI IMG/M metagenome (GOLD analysis project Ga0105052, IMG submission 78094) | Freshwater microbial communities from Lake Fryxell liftoff mats and glacier meltwater in Antarctica - FRY-03 | ecosystem: Environmental > Aquatic > Freshwater > Ice > Glacier meltwater ... | reverse complement strand
GAATCTCGGGCTCTTCTCCCTGCTGGACGCCCGAGAACTCGAATCTGCCAGTCTCCGTCAGGGAGCAAACCACTGACCGGAGAGCCGGATGCGGGAGATCTGCACGTCCGGTGCGGAGGGGGGCAATCCAATGCCCCATCCCTAACTCTATCAGCACAATTTTACAGTCTTGCGCTGAATCCGAGGTATTCGTAGTCGCGGTGGGCGCAGCCGGAGAATGGATCGTGCTGACAAAAGGCCTCTCGACCGGCATCGACCCGCCGCGCCGGGCGGTCACTTGGCTGGTGGCCCGACCGGGGCGCGGAATCCGGCGCGATCGTACGCGCCGAAATCGTGATAGAGGACCCGTTTGCCGAGCCGGTAGACCCAGCTTTTTTCGGGGATCGCCTCATCGGGCGTCCACTGACTGGGACGCGGCGTCATCGCATCGAGCTCGGCCAGCGCGGTCTGGCGGATGGTCGTGTCCTTGGCCCCGTGGCGGGCGACCAGTTCCTTCATCAGGTCCGGGCGCTCGAGCACGATGCAGCCGCGGGTGTGCTTCGCCGCAGTCTCGCGGAAATCGCGGACAAAGGCCGAGTTCGTCATCGTGTCGAAGATGTCGCCGTCGCGCACGTTCCCGGTGGCAAACTGGATGATCGGGCACGGTTCGATCGCGCCGCTCGGCGCAATATGGTGGCTGATGCCGGTCGCCATCGGGCAGAGCGCCTGCCCTTCGCCGTCGTAATAGGCGTCGATCAGCCCGATCGGGAGCTTCGTGCGCATTTCGACGACGAACCGCCGGATTTGTTTCACCTGTTCTGGTCGGAGCGCGAGCTGCTCGTTCATGTTCGGCCCGACCACGCGATAGGTGTGGTACCACGCGTAGTGCACGCCGCGGTCAATGAGCGCCCGCAGCCACTTTTCGCTCAGGCAGGCTTCGATGTTCGACTGGCACAGGCTGGTCGAGACGCCGGTCAGCACGCGGTGGCGCAGACAGGCGTCGAGACCGCGCAGGGTGCGCGCATAGACGTCCTTGTTTCCGCGCCGCTCGTCGCTGACGACCGCGTCGCCCTCGATGCTGATCAGCGGCGTGACATTGCCGAGCCGCCGCATTTTCGCGGCCACCTTGTCGGTGATGAGCTGGCCGTTGGTGAAGACCTGGAAATAGCAGTCCGGGTGCTGGGCGAGGAAGTCGAACAACTCCGGATGCATGAACGGCTCCCCGCCGAGCACGCCGAAAAACGAATTCCCCCGGGCCTTGGCTTGGTTGACCAGGGTGTTGAGGTCCGCGAGCGGCAGCGCCACGCGGGGTTTGTCCACATCCACCCAGCACCCCTGGCAGCGGAGGTTGCAGGAATTGAGGATCGAGATGTACAGAAAAGGCGGGAAATACTGCCCCTGCGCCATGCGCTTTTTGAACAGATGAACCGAACGAGTGCCTTTGACTCCAAAATTCCAAGCCACCTTCCACCACGTTTGAGGGTCCGTGGTGGAGAGGATGCGTGACGTCAGACCGAAAACCATGCGACGAATGGGGCGGCAAAGGGGGTGACGCGCAACCTTATTTGGTCACATTGATCCATGGTTCACCTCGTTCCATGAATCTGTTCACCTACGGTTCCCTCATGTTCCCTGATGTCTGGCAGCGCGTCGCCGGCGAGGCGTTTCCCACCCGGACCGCCACCCTCGCGGACTTCGCCGCTTGGCGGGTCCGCGGGGAGACGTATCCCGGCCTCGCTCCCGCCCCCGGAACGACCACTGCAGGCGTGCTCCACCTCGGCGTCAGCGCCGAGGCCGCCGTGCGGCTCGACGCCTTCGAGGGGCCGTTCTACGAACGCACCGCGGTCGAGGTCGCCCTGCCCGGAGGCACCCGCGTGCCCGCTTTTGCGTACGTCGTCCGACCCGCGCACCGCCACGATCTCGAGGCACGGCGCTGGGATGCTGGAGAGTTTCAAAAGCTTCACCTTTCCCATTTCCTCGGGCCGAAGCCGGTCGACTGACCACCGCGACGATCCTTCGGACGAACGGGCGGCGGCCGGGGCGCGCGCCTGCGGGGGCATCCAGCCGGGGTGCCGGTCAGGGGGTGCCGGCCAGTCCGAGCCGGCGCGCCTCCTCGGCGATGTAGCGGTCGGTCATGCCGGCCAGGTAGTCGGCGACGCATCGGGGCCGGCCTTCGGTGTCGATAAGCTCGCGCGAGGTCGTCCCGAGCTGGTCCGGATGGGCGGTGAAGTGGGCAAAGAGGCTTTCGAGGAGGACGCGGCTGCGCCCGTTGACGGCCGCCACGTCCGGATGGTGGTACACCTGCGCGAAGAGGAACGCCCTCAGCTCGCGCATCTCGCGGCGCAGGCCGTCGCCGGCCCGCACCAGCGGTTCGGGATGCCGGCGCACGTCGTCGGCGCTGGCGGCACCACTGGCGGCGAGCCGGGCGGCGGTGTATTCAACCAGGTCCTCGACCATCAGGTCGGTCAGGGTGCGGATGACATTGCCGCAAAACTCACGCCCGCTGGAATGCGGCGCGTGGGCGCGCACCTGTGCGGCCGCGCGCCGCCAGATTGCGAGATCGTTCAACTGCGCCTCGCAGATGAGTTCGTGGTCGAGCCCGTCGTCCAGGTCGTGGCTGTAATAGGCGATTTCATCGGCGAGATTGGCCACCTGCGCCTCCAGAGAGGGATGGGGGAACGTCTCGGCGGGAACCGGCACGCCCGCTCCACCCGCGGCCGCCGGTATGATAAACGCTGGGCGGAGCACGCCGTCGTCGTGTTTCCGCAGCCCCTCCCGCACCTCGTGAGTCAGGTTCAGTCCTGGAAAACCCGAGTATTTCCGCTCCAGCAGTTCGACCACGCGCAGGCTTTGCCGGTTGTGCTCGAAGCCGCCGTGGTCGGCCATCAGCTTGTTGAGCACCTCCTCGCCGGCGTGACCGAAGGGGGCGTGGCCCAGGTCATGAGCCAGGGCAATGGCCTCGGCCAGGTCCTCGTTCAGCCCGAGGGCGGCCGCCACTGCCCGGCTGATCGAGGCCACCTCGATCGTGTGGGTCAGGCGGGTCCGCAGGTGGTCGCCGGTGCCGTTGCGGAAAACCTGGGTCTTGTATTCCAGACGCCGAAAGGCCGGGCTGTGGATGATGCGCGCCCGGTCGCGCTCGTAGGCCGTGCGGTAGCTGTGCTCGACCTCGGCATGCCGGCGTCCGGCCGACTGCATCGCCAGCTGAGCGTAGGGCGCGAGGCGGGTGACTTCGGAAAGTTCACGATCGGGACGGAGGCGGACGAACATGGTCTCGGCGGAGCGCGGGCCGCCCGGCATCCCGGACCAGCATGCCTCAACGCATGCTGGACCCGCGGACCGCGGTTGCGGAAGACCAGCCACTCCTCGAGTGTACAGTGTTTCACCCGCCCCTGGCCGTCAAGCCGCGCGCTCCGGCGCGGCCGGCCGGCAACTCACCCCGCGAGCAGCGAGCGCAGCTGGGAGAGGTCCAGGGCTTTGGTCAGCGATTCCTCGCCGAGCACGCCGTCGGCGAGGGCGGCCTTGCTCGCTTGGAGGGCGCGGATTTTTTCCTCCAGGCTGTCTTTGATGAGGAGCCGGTAGGCGATGACGGTCCGCGTCTGGCCGATGCGGTGGGCGCGGTCGATGGCCTGGGCTTCAGCGGCCGGATTCCACCACGGGTCGAAGAGGATGACGTAACTCGCGGAGGTGAGGTTGAGCCCCGAACCGCCGGCTTTCAGGCTGATCAGGAAGACGGCCGGGCCCTCGGTGCGGTTGAAGGCATCCACCACCTCGCCGCGGCGCTCGGTCTCCCCGGTCAGCGAAAACACCGGTGCCCGGTGCGGGGCGAGGCGGGCTCGCAGAGTGGCCAGCATCGAGGTGAATTGCGAAAAAATGAGCACCTTGTGGCCTTCGGCGAGGATGGGTTCCACAAGGTCGTCGAGCGCCTCCAATTTGGCGCTGGGAACAGCCGCGCCTGGAAAGAGCAGGCTGGGATCGCAGCAGATCTGACGCAGCCGCATCAGGCTGGCCAGCACATGGAAGCGGTCCTGCTGAAACTGGCGCTCCTCGGCCACCACGAGCAGCTGCTGCTGCGCCTTCTTCAGCTCGGCCTTGTAGAGCCGTTCCTGCGCCTCCCCCATCTCGCAATAAAGATCCTCCTCGATCCGGGCCGGCAGGTCGCGGGCCACCTGGGACTTGGTCCGCCTCAGCACAAACGGGCGGACCCGGGCCGCCAGATCGCGCGCCCCGCCCAGCTCGTCCAGCGATTCCACCTCGCGCTCGAATCGGACCCGCGACCCGAGCACCCCCGGCACCGCAAACGCGAGGATCGACCACAAATCCAGGAGGCGGTTTTCGATCGGCGTGCCGGTCAGCGCCAGCCGGTGCGACGCCCGCAGTGCGCGCGCGGCCCGGGCCGTGGCGGAATCAGGATTTTTGATCGCCTGCGCCTCGTCCAGGATGGCCGCCAGAAAGGTGACGCGGTCGAGCTTGTCCGCGAGCAGACGCAGCTGCGGATAACTCACGATGTTCAGGCCGGCCCAGGCCGCCTCGTGATGGAAGAACCTCAGGTCTTTCGCCTTCCACACCCGGACGTGCAGCCCGGGCAGAAACTTCTGCGCCTCGGCGCGCCAGTTGTCGGTCAGCGATTTGGGGCAGACGACGAGGGCCGACGGCGGGGGCCCGGCGGGCGGTGCCTCCTCCCGCAGCCAGGCCAGCCAAGCCAGCGTCTGCACGGTTTTTCCCAGCCCCATGTCGTCCGCGAGGAGCGCGCCGCAGCCGGCCTGGGAGAGGGCCGTGAGGAACTGAAATCCTTCGAGCTGGTACGGCCGCAAGACGGCGCGCAGGGCGCGGGGCAGCCCGGGGGGCGTACTGGCCGCGAGGACGGCGGCGCGCTCGTGGAGGCGGTCGCGCGCGCTGGCGGGCAGCAGTTCGTTCAGCCGGTCGCCGGCCAGCTGCAGGGTGTGAAACCGCTGCTTCTCGCCGGCCATCCCGTGGGGGCGCAGCCCAGCCTCGGACAGGCGGGCCAGGGTGGCCGGCGCGGTCTCGTCCACCAGCCGGCGGAATCCTTTGCGCCCGAGGTCCACCCAGGCACCCTCGGCATCCAGCAGTGCCTTCAGCTCGAGCGGCGAAAGCGTGGTCTCCGACACGTCGCGCACCGCCCGCAGCTCGAACCAGTCGAGCCCGTCCTCGACAATTTCCAGACGGGTCTGGAGGGTGACCGTCTGACCGGGTAGCGGCGCGGTCCGGGGTGCCGGGGCGGACGGGCCGAGGAGCCGTTCTCGGGCGGCGCTCCGGTGCTGATCCGCCACCATCAGCGCGGTGGCGGCCACATGGACGCACGGTTCGGCGGCCCGGCCGCAGGTGCAGGTGAACTGCCACCGCATCCGGAGCGACCAGGCCGCGCCCACTTCGCAGGCCCGGGCCCCCGGCCCTCCTCCGACGAGGGCCGCCCACTCCCCGGCACCGAGCCCGGTCACGTGCCTGCCGGCCTTGTCCTGCGCAAGCCGGCCGGCTTGGGCACGCACCGCCGGTGGCAGGTCCTCCAGCCACTCATCCAGGGCGTCCCACGCCTGCTCGCCTCCCTCCACGGTCATCACGGCGCGCACCATGGATCGCGGGCGGCCCGCGACAAGCCGTCACCATCCATTTTCACGACCCCGGGCGCGTTCGGCAGCCCGCAACGCCCCCACGGTCCAGACGACCGGATACAGCTTTTCCCAATACCACAATTTGGCGAAATAAAAGCCGATGGGACTGGGCGGAAAATGCCCACCGTTGTGGGTGTGCTCGATCAGCCATCGGACGCCGCGATCGACGGCCTCGAGCGCCGCAGGGGACAGGCCGGCGGCCGCCGCCCCACCCTGCGGTGGGTCGCCTGCGAGCACGGTGACCGCGAGGGCGGTTTCCTCAATGCTGGCAGGGGTGCCCGGCCCACCGCCCCACCCGCCATCGGCAGAGGACTGGGCGAGCAGCCAGTCCGCCGCCCGCCGGCGCCGGGGATCGTCCGCCTCCAGGGCCAGCGCGACCATGGCGGTGCCATACGTCGGATTGGTCTCGTCGGCCCGGTGTTGATTGCCGAACCACAAGGGAGTCCAGGATCCATCAGCGGCCTGGGTGACCTCCAGGTAGCGCCGGGCTGCGGCCATGGCGGGGCCGAGCCGGGCAGCCTCGCCCACCGGCAGGTGCGGCTGCCAGAAGGCCCACGCCCGCAGGGTGTGCGCGGTCAGGTCCGGCGAGGAGCGGTCGAACGGCAGCGCGCCCCAGCCGCGGCAAAACGTGGGCAGGCCGCCGTCGCGGTTCTGCAGGCCGCGCAGCCAGGCGCAGCCGGCGGCCGCCGCGGCCGCGGAGCGGGCGTCCACGCCCAGATTGGCCAAGGCCAGCAGCGCCCCCGGGGTGTCGTCGGCATCGGGCACCCCGCCGGCCAGATCGGTCCAGGCCCAGCCCCCGGGCGCGGCGTCCGTGTACGGGTGGCGTGCGGTGTATTGCTGGGCGAGCAGCCAGTCCCGCACGGCGGCGGCGCCGGGAAACCCGGGCCCCAGAGCCTTCACGGCCAGCGTCGTCGTCCAGGTGGCGAGATTCGTGTCGATGGCCCAGCTCCCATCCGCCAGCTGGCTCGCAAGGAGAAAGCGGGCGGCCTCGGCGACCACCGGGTGCTCGCGCTGCCCCGACGAAGCCAGCGCCATGGCGACAAAACTCGTCAGGGGAGTGGCTTCCAGATAGCCTCCGGTGGATGGCTGGATCTCGCGCAGCAGCTTCAGGGTCCGCGGGCAGGCAGCCTCCCGCAGCCAGCGCAGCGGCGCGGGAGGCGGGACATGACGGAACCTCGCCTGCCCGATGGCGATGAGCGCCGGCAGCGCATAACTGACCACCGGCATCCGCACCGCCGCGTAGAACCGGCGGGGCACCGCGGCCAGCTCGAACGGGAGCGGCAGCACGCGGCGCCACGCCTCTCCCGGCGGCCCCAGCCGCCCGCCCAGCGCCGCCATCATCAGAATCGGCACCGAAAACGTGCGGTCCCGCCCGTACCGCGCGGCGATCTTTTCGGCCAGCACCGCCGGCTCCAGCGAACCGCAAGCCGCCTCGATCCACCGCGCCGATCGCGCCGCCGCCGCCCCCTCCAGCCCGCAGAAGCCGAACGCCGCCCAGACCAGGACGGTGGTCGAAAGATTGGAAAAACTCAATGGGGTGTCGCCGTGGCCGCCATCGGCATTCTGCGTCGCCTCCAGCCAGCGCAGCCCCCGGGCGATGCGGTCGGCGTGGCCGGCGGCGTCGATGAGCGTGAGCGCGGTAATCGCGGTCGCCGTGGACAGGGCGGACGGCGAGAGCGCGCCCTCCCAATGCCCCGCGGCGGTGCGCTGGGCCAGCAGATGGCATCGGGCCCGGGCGTGGGCTGCAGCGATGGCGGAGGTGGCAATCAAGGCCCCGAATGAACCCCATCCCCGACAAATGAAAGCAGGATTCCTGGGCCCGTCCGCGGTCGTCGCCGCCCGCGGCCCCGCCCCCCCGGACGGCGTGTCGGGGGCACGACGCCATACCAAATCCAACCCACCTGCCCGCTCAGAATTTTCCTTAATTGAGGACATCGATCGCCGCCCGCGGAAGTGCCGGTTGTCACCACCTGAGGATGCCGCACCGTGCGGGCATGTCTGACTCGCCTGCGCCGGCCACACGCTCGGTCTCCTGGCCCGCGGCCGCGGCGCTGGTGGCTGGGAACATGATTGGGACCGGGGTTTTCACGAGCCTGGGGTTTCAAGTGATCGATTTTCCGGGCGGCTTCAGCATTGTTCTGCTGTGGGTGGTTGGCGGGGTGGTGGCGCTGTGCGGGGCGTTGTGCTACGCGGAACTCGGCGCGCTTTTCCCCCGCTCGGGCGGGGAGTATCATCTGCTTGGCAAGACCTGGCATCCGCTGGCGGGGTTTCTGGCCGGGTGGCTCTCGATGACGGTGGGGTTTGCCGCCCCGGTGGCCCTGGCCTGCTCGGCCTTCGGCGCGTATGCCAGCGGGGCGTTTTTCGGGGGAGGCGAGACCGCCCGGCTCGGCTGCGCGGCGGCCGTCCTGGTGGCGACGACGGCGGTGCATCTGGCCTCGGTGCGGGTCTCGGGCCGCTTCCAGCTGGCGGCGACGGCGTTCAAAATGGCGGCGCTACTCGGGCTGGCGGGGGCGGGGTGGTGGGCCGGGCCGGTCGAGGGCATGAGCCTGCGGCCGCGGCCGGGCGAGCTGGCCGGACTGGGCCAGCCGGCCTTTGCGGTGGCGTTGTTTTTCGTGGCGTACTCGTATTCCGGATGGAATGCCGCCGTGTACATCGCGGGCGAACTGAAGGATCCGGCGCGGGATCTGCCGAAGGCGCTGCTGGCCGGCACCGGCGTGGTCACGGTGGCCTACGTGCTTTTTAACCTCGCCCTGCTGCGGTCCACCCCGGTCGAACTGCTCCGGGGACAGGTGGACGTGGGACTGGTCGCCGCACGGCATCTCTTTGGCGAGACCGGCGGGCGGATCATGGGCGGTCTGATCGCCGCCGGGCTAGTCTCCGCGATCAGCGCGATGATGTGGGCCGGCCCCCGCGTGGCGGCCACCATGGGGCAGGACTGGCGCCTCTTCGCCCCCCTGGCGCGGACCAGCGTGGGCGGCGTGCCGTGGGTGGCCACCCTCTGGCAGCTGGGACTCGCCGCCGCCTTTCTGCTCGCCGGCGGCTTCCGTGAGGTGCTGACGTACACCGAATTCACCCTCTCGCTCTCCACCTTCCTGACCGTCGCCGGCCTCTTCTGGCTGCGCCGACGACAACCCGATCTGCCGCGCCCCTTTCGCTGCTGGGGCTACCCGGTCACCCCGTTGCTCTTTCTGGCCGCCACCGGCTACGCCTTGGTCCGCGTCACCACCAGCCCCGACCAGTGGCAAAAATCACTGCTGGGCGTGGGCACGGTGGCCGTCGGCGCGCTGGTGTATCGGTTCGCCGGACGGCGGATCGAGCCCGGCCCGACACCGTGATCCGCGGCCGACGCGGGGCCGGAAACGGCGCGACTTTCTCAAAACAGCCACAATTTTTGCGTGACGAGCCGCTTATTTAAGATGTATTAGTTTTCCTCGATGTTGAACGGAATGCACATTGCAGTCTTGAAGGGCGGGCCGGGCAGTGAGCGGCATGTGTCGCTGCGCTCGGCTGAGGGGGTGGCGGCGGCGCTGCGCTCCGGTGGGGCGCGGGTGACGATGGTGGATGTGACCGGGCCAGAGTTCGATATGGCTCCGAGCGTGGACCTCGCTTTCAACTGCATTCACGGGACGTTCGGCGAGGATGGGCAGCTGCAAAAACTGCTGGAGCGCCGCGGCATTCCCTACACTGGCGCGCGGGCGGCGAGCAGCGAACGGGCCTTCGACAAGCTGATCAGCAAAAAGCTCTTTATCGAGCACGACGTGCCCACCCCGCCGCAGGAAATCCTGTCGCTGAGCCGCGGGCAGAAGCCGAAGTTTGCCGTGCCCTTTGTGATGAAGCCGCCACGCGAAGGCAGCAGCGTCGGGGTGCACATCATCCGCGACGCTTCGGCCATCCCGGCGGCGCTGGAGGACCTGAAGAAACACGACGACGACGTGCTCGTGGAGAAGTTCATTGCCGGGCGCGAGTTAACGGTCGGCGTCCTTGGGACCGAAGCCCTGCCGGTGATCCACATCCGCCCCCGCGACGGCTTCTACGACATGAACAACAAGTATCCGTGGATGGGCGGCGGCGGCGGCAGCGACTACATCTGCCCGGCGGACATTTCCGAGATCGCCACTCAGAAAACCCAGGCCGCCGCGCTGCGGGCCCATCGTGCCCTGGGCGTGGAGGTGTACAGCCGGGTCGACGTGATTCTCGACGACTCCGACAATCCCTGGGTCCTCGAGGTCAACACCATCCCCGGCATGACCGAGACCAGTCTGCTGCCGAAAGCCGCGGCCGCCGCGGGCATCGATTTCCCCGCGCTCTGCGCCCGCATCGTCCAACTTTCGCTCGCCATCCCGTCGTGAACCTTCCGCGCCACCACCTCCTGGGCCGGCTCCTGACCCTGCTGCACCGCGGCCGAGCACGGCTGGGCAATTTCCAGCGCGGGAGCCGCGGCCGCGCGGCCCCGCGCGGCAGCCACGTGCTCGACGTGCAGATCAAATCGAGCCGCCAGGAAAAACTCGAGCGGGCCCGGCGCTGGCGGCGGGGCCTGCAGTGGGGCGCGGTTGCGGCCGCCGTGGCCGCGCTCGGTGCCAGCAGTCATCAGGCGTTGGCGCGCTATTTCTGGGGCAATCCTGATTTCCGGCTGGCCAGCGGGGCGGACATCCGCACCAACGGCACGCTCACCCATGACGACATTCTGCGCGAGGCCGGGCTGAGCGAGACATCCCACGTGTACGCGGTCGATTTGCGCGAGGCGCGCGAAAAGCTCGAGAACCTCCCGCACGTGCGCCGCGCCTCCGTCGAGCGCGAACTGCCGGGCCGGCTGGTCATTGAGGTGGAGGAGCGACTGCCCATGATGTGGCTCTCCTGCGAGCAGCCGGAGATCCACCCGATCACCGCCAATCCCCTGCTGGGAGCCTGCCTGCTCGATGAGGATGGCCACCTCTTCCTGTGCGGCGAGCTGCGCCCCGAGCTGATGAGGCTGCCCGTGCTGCACCTGCGGCGCCTCGCCAACTCCCAGCCCGGAGCCCATCTTACCACCCCCCCGGTGCAAGCCGGACTGGACCTGCTGCGGCGTCTGCGCGACACCTTCGGAGCCCGCGGCCTCGACGTTCTGGAGATCGTCGCGCCCAATGACTGGTCGCTCGTCGCCAGGCTGACCCGCGGTCTTTCGGTGACCTTTGGGTATGAGGACCTCGACGGCCAGTTCGCGCGTCTGGCCACCATCATCAAACTGTCCGCGGAACGCAACCAGCGCCTGGGCACGGTCAACCTCCTGCCCGTGAAAAACGTCCCGGTCACCTTCCTCGGCGAGGACCTCCCCTCCCCGACCGCCGGCGCCGCCGGCGCCGGAACCAGCGTTCCCGTCTCCGGAGTCCCGGCCCCGCGCCCCGATCCCGCCGCCTCGTTTGAGGCCGAGCAGATGGAGGCCATCCTGGGCGGCGGCCGCTAGCCCGCCGCCGCCAGTCCCATTTTCCAAACCCCCGTCGCGCCCGCTCCCCACCGTTTATTCTGTCTCATGGCTCACACGACCATTTACGCCGGCCTGGAAATCGGCACCTCGAAGATCTGCCTGGTGGTGGGTGAAGCCCGCGCCGATGGGGCGATCAAGATTCTCGGCGTCGGCCAGGCACCGTCCCGGGGCGTACGCAAGGGGGAGATCGTCGATTTCGAAACCGCAAAAACCTGCCTGCATGACGCCCTCGTCCGCGCCGAGCAGCGAAGCGACGTGATGATCAAAAATGTCATCCTCTCGGTCACCGGCCCGCACATCGAGTCGCTCAACAACCGCGGCCGCCTCAGCATCCCCGAGGACCAGAGCGAGATCACCGAGGACGACCTCGCGGAGATCAAGGAAATCGCCCGCGACGTCGCCATTCCGGAACAGAACGTCTTCCTCCACAGCATGATCCGCCATTACATCGTGGACGGCCAGGACAAGGTGATCAATCCGGTCGGCATGCTCGGGCGGAAGCTGGAGGCGGACTACCACATCATCCACGGCATCCGCAACCGCATCCAGAACACCATCCGCTGCGTGCAGGAAATCCCGCTGGAGGTCGAACAGGTCGTCTTCGCTCCGGTGGCGGCGGCCATGATCGTGCTCAACCGCCAAGCCAAGGAGCAGGGATCGCTCCTGATCGACATCGGCGGGGGCACCACCGATTACGTGCTGTATGCCGACGGGGCGATCGCCCAGAGCGGCAGCCTGGGCCTCGGGGGTGACCATCTCACCAACGACCTCGCCCTCGTGCTCAAAGTGCCCCTTTCCCGCGCCGAAAAGCTCAAGCTCGAGGAGGGGAACTGCTCGCTCGAGCCCTCCGCCATCGAGGGCCGGGTCATGCTTGAGGGCGACGCTCATTTTGTCGGCCGCAGCGTGGAGCGGGAGATGCTCAACGGCGTGCTCGCCAGCCGCCTGACGGAGATTTTTGGCCTCGTGCGCCGCCGCCTGGAAAAGGGCGACGGCCTCGGGCGCTGCGCCGCCGGCGTTTTTCTGACCGGAGGCACCAGTCTTTTGCCCGGTGTGGCCACGCTGGCCGAGGAAGTCCTCGGGCTGCCGGTCCATCGCCCCACTACCGCACCCATCAGTGGCCTGACCGCCACCTTCGAGAACCCACAATATGCCACACCCATCGGTCTCATCCGCTACGCGCAGATCCTCGAGAACGAGCGGCCGCGCCGCTCGCCGCTTTCCAAGTTCGCCGGAAGCGTCGGCTCATTTTTCTCTGGAGTTAAGCTCTGGTGAGGGTTCTCCTGTAGACCCCTCCCTTCCATCCCGCCCCGACGCGACCATGATCGAATTCGACCTCGCCAGCCAGCAGCCCGCTGCCACCCGCCCGTCCATCCCCGTCACTGTCATCGGACTCGGCGGAGCCGGCACCAACATTTTGGACACCATCGCGCTGGAGGGACTTCCGGGCGCGCAGCTCGTCGCCCTGAACACCGACGCCCGCGCCCTGCAGAGCTCCATGCTCGGGGTGAAACTCCAGCTTGGCACCGAACTGACCCGCGGCCTCGGCACCGGGGGCGATCCGGAGCTGGGCGCAGAATCCGTGCGCGCCAGCGAACAGGCCATCCGCGAGGAGATCCACGGCCAAAAAATGGTCTTTCTCTGCACGGGCCTGGGAGGAGGCACCGGCTCCGGGGCCGCTCCGGTCGTCGCACGCATGGCGCGGGAGGAGGGTGCCTTTGTCGTCGTCTTCGCGGTCATGCCGTTCGCCTTCGAGGGAAGGCGCCGGGTCCGCCAGGCCGAAGAAGCCCTCACCGCCCTGCGCGCCGAGGCCGACGCCCTGGTCACCTTCGACAACGACCGACTGGGCGAAGTGGTGCTTCCCAAAAAAGGCATTCACGAGGCGTTTGCCGCCGCGGATAAAATCGTCAGCCAGAGCATCCGAGCCATCATCAACCTGGTCACCTCCCCCGGCCTGATCCGCATCGGCATGGACGAGCTCATCGCCGCCGTGGGCCGCGGAGACACGCGCTGCCTCTTCGGCCATGGTTCCGCGAAAGGTGCCAGCCGGGTCAGCGAGGCCCTCGCCGCCGCCCTCAAAAGCCCGCTGCTCCACAAGGGCGAACTGCGGGAACGCGGTCGCCATGTGCTGGTCCACGTCTGCGGTGGACCGCAGATGACCTTTGCCGAAGTCCAGGATCTGATGCGCGAGCTCAATGACGGCCACCTCCATGAGGACGCGCGCATCCTGTTCGGCACCGGCGTTGATGCAGCGATGGGCGACCAGATGAGCGTCACCCTGTTAACCTCCATTTCCCCGGAGGAAGTCCACGCGTCCGCGGCACCGGCCGAACCGCCGGTGACCGCCCGCGCCCCGCAGACCGCGCCCCCCTCCTCCGCCCCGGCCGCCCCGGCCAGCCCTCCCGCTGCACCTGCGCCGGCCTCTTCCTCCTCCCTGATCGCCACGCCTGAGATCGCCCCCGAGGCCGAAGCCGAGGCCGGGACCGCCCCATCCGCGGACGAGTCCGAATTCATGCCGGAAGCCGTCGCCCCGCCCGCCGCGATGGTCACCGCACCCGCGGAGTTGGCAGCAGAGCCGTTGGCAGAAGAGGAGACGTACCAGCCTGAAGCGCTCCAAGAGGAAGAGGTGCCCGCCGCCGCGGTGGGCCGGGAGGAGGAAGAAGAAGAAGCGCTGGCCGCGGACGAGGAGCCGCCGGCCGTGGAAGAGTGGGTGCCCAGCCACGTCCGCCAGGGCCTGACCGCCCGTATGCAAGCGGAAGCCCAGGACGCGGCACCAGCCACGCCAGCCGCCAGCGCCAATGTCAGCCGTCCCTTCAGGCTCCGGGAACTGGCCCGCGAACGCGCCGCCGCCGAGCCCGAGCCAGCCCGCCCCGCCCCGCCCGCCCGGTCCCACGTGTTCGAAAGCTGGCGGCGAGAAGAAGAGCGCCGCGACCCCCGCGCCCCCATCGAATACGAAAACGTCGGATCGGTTTCCGAATTCGAATCGCCCGCTCCGGTGCCGCCCGCCGCCCCGGCCAACCTGCCCGGCACCCTGTCCCGCGCCCCGAAGCCAGCCAGCCGCCTGGGGTTCCTCTCCCTCGGCCGGGCCTTGCGCGAACCCGCCCCCGCCTCCACTCCGGAAACCCCAGCCTCCCGCGCCGAACAGGAAACCTTCGACCACACCCTGCGCCCGGCACCCGCCAGCCGCGGCCGCTTCGACAAGGCCGAACCCACCATCGAGGATGGGGAAGACCTCGACGTGCCCACCTTCATGCGCCGCAAACATTGAAGCATGAAGGCTCCCGCACTGGATGTCCGCTATGTGGCGCGGCTCGCACGGCTTGATCTGACTGCGGATGAGGCGGAGCGTTTTCAGGCGCAGCTCACCGACGTGCTCGGCTACATCGCCGCGCTCGACCGCCTGGACGTCACCGGCCTGGAGCCGACGCTGCACGCGGAGGACCCGCACACGGTCACGCGCCCCGACGTCGCGCGCGACGGCTTGCCCCCCGGGGCCGCGTTGGCCAATGCCCCGGCGTCCAACGCCGGCCTTTTCCTGACGCCACGGGTTGTGGAATAGGAGGTTCATCTGATTTCATCCGTCCCCCGTCCCATGCTCGCCACCCTGACCGTTACCGACCTGCGCCAGAAGCTCGCCGCCGGGGAAGTCTCGCCCCGGGAGGCGGTCCAGGCGGTGGCGGACGCCGCGGCGGCCCGGGACGGCGCCCTGGGAGGCTACCTCACCCTGACCAGCGCACAGATCGCCTCCGCCCTCGCCCTCGCCGACCTAGCCGATGTCACCCTGCCGCTCGGTGGCGTGCCCATCGCGGTGAAGGACGCTATCGCCGTCGCCGGCGACCCGTGCACCTGCGCCTCAAAGATTTTGGCCGGCTACGTCTCACCCTACGATGCGACGGCCATTGCCCGCCTCCGCGCCGCCGGAGCAATCCCGCTCGGACGGACCAACATGGACGAATTCGCCATGGGGTCGGCCACCGAAAACAGCGGATTCTTCCCGGCCCACAATCCACGCGACCCGGAGCGCACGCCCGGCGGCTCATCGGGCGGCTCGGCCACCGTCGTGGCTGCGGACACCGCGTTTGCCGCCCTCGGCAGCGATACCGGCGGCAGCATCCGCCAGCCCGCCAGCTTCACCGGAATCGTCGGGCTCAAACCCAGCTACGGCCGCATCTCGCGCCACGGCCTGGTCGCCTTCGCCTCGTCCCTCGAGGGCATCGGCCCGATGACCAAAACGGTGCGGGACGCGGCCCTCCTCCTCCAGGTCATGGCCGGCCACGATCCCCTCGACAGCACCAGCCTCGACGCCCCGGTTCCCGACTTCCTTGCCAGCCTGGACGACGGAGTGCGCGGACTGAAAATCGGTCTGCCGCGTGAATATTTCATCGAGGGCATCGCCCCGGGCGTCCGGGCCGCGGTGGACGCGACCGTCAACCGCCTGGCCGCGGCCGGCGCGGAGGTGGTGGAGCTGTCCCTGCCTCATACTGAGTATGCGGTGGCCACATATTACATTATCGCGACCGCCGAAGCCTCCTCCAATCTGGCCCGGTTCGACGGGGTGCGCTACGGGCACCGCGCCGCGCAGCCGGCGGATTTGACCGATCTCTACACCCGCACCCGGGCCGAAGGATTCGGGCCGGAAGTGAAGCGCCGCATCATCCTCGGCACCTACGTCCTAAGCAGCGGCTATTACGACGCGTTTTACGTGAAGGCTCAAAAAGTACGGACCCTGATCCGCCGCGACTTCACCGAAGCATTCGCAAAGGTGGATTTGATCGCCTCCCCGGTCACCCCCACCACCGCCTGGAAGCTCGGCACCTTCACCGACAATCCTCTCCAAACCTACCTCGCCGACATCTTCACCATCGCCGCCAACCTCGCCGGTGCCTGCGGCATCAGCGTGCCCTGCGGCCTGAGCGACGGACTGCCGGTGGGATTCCAACTCCTGGGTCCGCCGCTGGCCGAAACCACCCTGCTCCGCGCCGCCCAGGCCGTGGAACTCCCGTAGCCCGCGGTCGGATCCCTGACTCCCCTTCCCGGCCAGCCGAGTCGCGCACGGGGATGTCCACAAGCAAAAGGGACTTGCCGGCTCCTTTATTATGGTATTTATTGAAAGGATTGTTATTCTTCCGTAGAATGAACCAACCCACCTCTTCCGCTCCCCGGCATCAAGTGTGGTGGGCCGTGATTGCCGTACTGACCGCCATGGTCATGGCGCTCAAGCCGATGGGGACGCTGACGGATCCCGAATGGAAGTGGACGCTGGGCGGATTGGGGGCGTTGATGTTGACGCGCGTGCTCTGGATGCTGCGTTCGGCCTCGACCTCCCCGGGCCGGATCCTGCTTTTGTTGATGGGCATTGCGCTGGCGTGTTCGATGGCGGTGATCGGGGTTCCCGCCCATTGGTTTCGAGTTCCCGCCTTGTCGGAAGTGACGTCAGTGGTTTTTCCGGTGGTGCTGGGGATGGCGGCCATCGTGGCGGCGCTGATCGGGCTGGCCGGGTGGAATCGGCACCGCGACCTTGATGGGGCACCCCAGCGTTCGTATCTACCCATCGCCTTGAACATCGTCATCGTGGCGGCGGTGTGGCATGTGGTGCGCCAGCCACTGTGGAAGGAATCCCTGCAGGGCATGATGAAGCTGCCGCAGCTGCGTTCCAACCGCATGGCCCTGGAAGCAAGCCTGGAGCCCTGGATGGAAATCATCCAGCATGGCGACCGGCCCGCCGCGACGCCCGAGCCCGGGACCAGCCGGAAAGCCGTTGCGAGCACTCATGCACTCGGCCAGCCCGGACCCAAGACCGCTCCCGCACCTCCGGCGGAGCCCGCCGCTGCCCCCCCCCCCGCCGGCAGCAACCGGACCCTCGCGGAGCAGTGGATTCAAGCCGCGGTCCACAACCAGGAAAACCCCGCGCTTGAACTCCGAGCCGCGGTGGCCTTGGTCGCTGCGGACCGCTCGGACCAGGCGCTGGGACGGCTGGCGTCCGCCCGCAAGCGCGGCTGCCAGTCGCCTGAATTGATCCGCTTTCACGCCCGCCTGTTGCGGGCCCGGGGCCGGCCCGCCGGAGCGGGAGCGGTCCTTGAAGCGCTGGTGCTCTCCCCGGAGGGCACCGACCAGGATTTGCGGGAGTGCCTGGGCTCCTGGGAACAGGCCGGTCAGCCCGCTCGCGCGGAAAACCTTGCCGAGCGCCTCCTGGTCCGCCGTCCCAGCCGGGAGCTTTCCCGCTGGCTGGCCGCGCACGATGCCGCCGAGGGACGCTATGAGCGCGCCCTCGTCCTGCTGGCGCAGCTCAGCCGTCGCGCGCCCTTCGATCCGGCCGATGCGTATCAACTGGCGGAGGTGGCGTTGAGCGCCGGCCGTCCCGAACTCACCCTGGATGCCGTCTCCATGCTCACTCAGGCCGGCCATGGCTCGGCGCGTTCAGCCCAGCTGGCCGAACGGGCACGAAACACCGCCATGGCTGGTTCGGCCAGGGTGCAGGGAGCGGACACGCCCGCCAGACCGGTCCGGGGCGGATAAGGCTCGCCGCAGGCCGGCCCAGGGTCCGGGAGCCTCAAGGAACGGTGCGGGTCCGGTGGCGGTGGTCGTGCATCTCGAGGTCAAAGGTGCGCGCGCCGACCGGCCCGCTCAAGCGCAAGGCCGCCTTGCCTTCGCGTCCATGAAGCCGCAGGTCGCCCCGGCACTGGTCGAAGGCATAATCGCGAAACGCCTCCAAACTGCGCTGGGTGAGCCCCCTCTTGAGCAGGGTCCATTCCTCCGGCAGCTTCTCCAGCAGGGTGTCGATCGAGTGGATGACCATGCGGCCCGGCGTGGTCGCCTCGAAATCGCCCGTCGCCACGTACAGCGATTCAAGATCCCCCTGGCTGCGCAGTTTAAACCGTGAAATTCCGGAAAGACTGAAATACTCCGGGACGAGGGCGCGGGTCAGCGGATCGAGATCGATGTCATTCCCGTCGATCCAGAAATCCCATGACGTGTTGTCATCCAGATACAGGTCCCCCCCGCCGCCCAAATAGCCCCCGTACAAGTCACCGCCAAAGCGGGCGTAGACCCCGTGGCGGTCGTAAGTCAGGGTCAGAAAGACCTGCTGCGCGGCCAGTTGCTGGTAGCGGATCTCCCGGGCTTTGAAGACCTGGACCAGATTGTTGTCCTGCTCCCGGACCGGCAGGTTGAATTCCGCCCGGCCCTCGGTGACGTCGATCTCCAGCGGCAGGCGCGTCGAGGGACGGTAGGTGCCGCGCGGGATGTCCAGCGCCAGTTCCACCCGCCCCTGATCAAGCTTTGTGGTGCAGGAAAAGGGCAGGGCCGGCAGGGCATCCATCACACTTCCCTTGAGGGCGATGCGGAAGATGCCGAAATGGGCGTCGATCTGGCCCACGGACCAAGGGCCCCCGGAACCCGCGCGGGCCAGCACGAGGGCGGCCGCAGCGGCTTCCGCCTCCTTCGCGGCGGCGGCCTGCCCCGCGGCCCCGTCGGTGTCGGCGAGGGCGCGGGGCGGCATGCCGGCCCCACCGGCCAGCGGGAGGCGGGAGGACTGGCGCGCGGCGTATTTGCGAAAATAGTCGACGTACCAGAACAGTTGCTCCCCGACGTACACGGTCGGACTGACCACCTCCACCCGCTCGATCCGCTGCTGGAGGAGGCCGGCCAGCGAGAACTCGATGAAGATATTGCTGAATTCCGCAACCGGCAGGGAGCCAGGCGAGCCGTACGCGGAATTGAGCCGGAGGTTGGCCAGCTCCACGCGCTGGGTGGTCCGCTCGGCATTCATCAGCCCCGCGCGGGTCAGCGGCAGCTGGTCCAGGGTGAAGGCGACCTCAAACTCCACGGGGTCGAGCATGGGCAGTACGTTGCCCACCTCCACCCGGCTGCCGGCCACCTCCAGCGCTCCCAGCAGCCAGGGGGGAGCCTCCTCCGCCGCGGCGGACGCGGGAGCCGCACCGGGCCGGCCCCCGGAGGGTTGGGGGGCGTCCGGCCCCAGTAACTGCAAGCCCGGCCCAACCAGGACCCGCGCCCCGGAGATCCGCACGGCATCGATCGTGCGCGCGGCCAGCCGGTCGGGATGCGCTCGGACCTCCACCTCCCGCAGTGTGGCCACCGGAACCCCGGGTTGTTCCGCGGCGGCCATCGTCAGCTCATGCCCCAGCACCCGGTATCCCCCGTCGGGAGCGGTCTGGATCGAAAAACCACCGCCACCATCCGGCCAGCCCGCCCCGAGCCCGATGACCTCGGCCCCGCCGCCGGTGACTGCCAGATCCACGATCCGCAGGTCGCGCCAGGAGCGCCCCTCCGGCGGCTCGGGTGCCCCCGCCGTGGCGGCCGGGCCGGCCGCAACCGCCGCTCCCGCGCTGGCCCCACGCTGCCATTGGCGGAGCCGCCGTCCGTCGATCAGGAGGGCGGGACCATCGAGATGCACGCGCTCAATCCGATGCTCGCCAAAGAGCGCGTCCGGGGTGAAGCGGAGCGAGAGCGCGTGCCAGCGGGCGACGGGCGCCTCGTCGAGATACGCCACCTCGGTCGCTCCCAGGGCGACTTCCTGGGCGACCGCGGACTGAATCCGCCCGTCTGCAAAAACCGTGAGGTCCCGGGCGGTGCCCTCGATGTCCCGGGTGACGACGGCGGGCGACTCCCGGCGCGACGGGGTGCCCGAGACGCCGGCCATCGTCAGGCTGCCGCCGGAGATGATGGCGGCGCGCACGATCACCGCCGGCACGGCGGGCGGCCGGAATGAGGAGGGAGCGGGCCCGGATGCCGGGAAAGGCGATGGCGGCCGGGCACTGGAAGCCACGGCTGCGGCCGCCCCGGCCGGCCGCTGAGGGCCCCACCGCTCGCCGTTCAGGCGCACCACCGGCTGCAGCAGGGTGACCGCTTCAATGACCACCGGCCCTCCGGCCGCGCGGTGCCCGCGCAGGTCCACCGAGGCCGCGGCGGCCGTGGACGTTTCGCCGGGCCCGGACGCGCGCGCGGCAGCCTCGCGCAGGCGGGCGGAAAAATGGGCGAGCGCCCAGTCCGGCCCCCACTCCAGCCCTGCCGCGGTCAGGGCCAGCTCGGTGGCGACCGTGGTTTGGCCGGGAAACTGCCACGCCACCGGCATGAAGCCCAGGGTGAGGGAACCCACGCGCACCCGCGGCCGCGGCGCGGCTGAGGGCACCGGGCCGGCGGGGTGGTCCGGCCCATCGGCCGCCGGGCCGGACCCGAGCAACCCCAGCAGACCGGGGGTGAGGGTGAGCGCGCCCCGCGGCCAGTGGAGTTCCGCCAAGTTCAATTCTCCGGGCTGCCGCGGCCCGGCCTCCGGCTGCCATGACCAGGTGACCCGCGCCCCGGGAGCCGAGATCCGTCCGCCATCCGGCGCAGCCGCCTCCAGCGCATGCACGACCAGGTGCTGCGGAGCGAAGGAAACGCCTCCCGCGGCATCCGACACGATGCCTCCGCCGATCCAGTCAAAGGAAGCCTGGAGCCGGGCACCCGGACGCGGCGCAAGATCTGCGGAGGCGTCGCGCACCGTCAGCTTCGCCACTTTCCAGGCCGGGCCCGCCGGACGCGATCCGGCCGCGGCGGGTGAAGGGGACCCGGCCCGCGTCGAGCCCGGGCCGGAGGACGCCGAAAGCAGAGCCGCCCAGCTCTCGGGCGTGGCCGAAAAGCGCACCCCCTCGATCGCCACCTCCTCCAGCGTCCGTCGCTGAAGGGATCCGGCAGCGACCACGGCCGTCACCGTGCGCACCGTGCCCACGACCCGCCCCGCCGGATCACGCAGGGTGAGCCGGTGCAGGACAATCCGGCCCCGGCGCCAGTCCAACCCCTCCACTCCGGCCCGCACCGGCAACGAAAGCCCCTCCAGCCAGCGGTTGACCAGTCGCACGCGATGCGACCACACCAGCGCCGCGGCCACCCAGGCCAGCAAAAACACCACCACCCACGCCGCAGCCATCCGCAGCAGCCAGCGGCCCCACCGCGGCCCCCTGGCACAGCCGCCCCGGGTCGGCACCGCCTCGAAAGATCGGTCGTTTTCCACCATGGCCCCGACCCTACCGGAGGAATGGTCGCCTCAAAGCTCAAAGAACCCGCGACCGGATCTCCACGTACGACTGGCCGCCCGGAACCGTGTGCGCCAGCATCGTCAACTGGTGGTCCTGGCCCAGCGCCCACAACAACTGCCGCCGCGTGATGGCGAGGCGATGAATCGTGATCGGCGGATTCGCCTTCGGCAGATCGACCCAAACCACCCGCAGCGAACGCAGGGCCGGATGCTCGAAAACATCGATCAGCGGCATGTCGGTGATCTGGATGTGCACGGGCGTGTCCAGCCACTTGTTGAAGGGTTCGTGCCCCGTGTAGAGGAACTCCTGCGGCACCACCGCCAGCTTGTCATGGGGCTTGTAGTCCGGCTTGAGCTCCAGCATGGAGCATGAAACGAGGGAGGTCAGACCGCAGAGGGCCGCGACACGGAAAAACGGAAAGATCATCGGAGATGGGTGAAATGGCGGACAAGGGCCGCGGCGACCAGTGCCGCGCCTCGGCTATTAGAGTCACGGACCGCGCCCGCGTTCAAGCGCAACTATGGAACATCAAAAATCATCCCTCCTCCAACCCATCCCGCGACACCCCACGCGCCAACAACACGAAAACAGTCAGTCTGTTTTACATATTTACCATATAGGGCTCGCGCCATTTGATTAAGAATGGTGAAAAATCTGCTTTGCAAAAAGAATGAATGAGAATAGTTGGGAACAAATTCTGATAATTTGGTGACACGGATTATCAAATGTAAGAGTTTTATTTCACCCGCACTCCCGGCCCTCCGCCCGGCTGCGTTTTTCCTTCCCCCTGCCGCACCCGCCAACCCACGATCGATCCCATGGCTTCCTTCTCCTTCGGCAATTTCTTTCGGAAAAACCCCCGCCAGCCCCGTTTCAATCCGGATCCCGGGGAAGCTGGAAGCGCGCCCGCCACATCCTCGGAGGACCTGCCCGTCGGCCGTTTGGTGAGTTTCACCGAGCACGGGCCCCAGGATGCCCCGCTTTTTCAGGAACTCGACAGGCCGGTCGCCTCGCCTTTTGTGATGGTCGGCGGGGCGCGTCCGCCGGCGGTTCCGGGCGGTCTTCCGAGTCAGAGCCGGTCGGCGGTCGACGAGGGTTTTACTGCGGATGAATTGATCGCGCTGGTGCCGTCCCACTGTGTGCGGGCCGGGGCCGTGCCGGCCACGCAGGTCATCCCACTGCCCCACGGGGTGTTGCGGGCCTCGCTGGAGGCGGGCCAGCCCGCGGTGCTGCTCAGCCAGCTGCATCATGCCTGTCCCGCGCTTTTTATCGCGCCCTCGAGCCTGGACCACGATTTGGTCATCGCCCTGCCGCCGAACAAGGTGCAGCGCCTGGTCGCCCGCACCGACGCGGGCGGCCCGGTGGCACCCTTTCCCACCGCCGCCTCGATGAGGCCCGGCGCGGAGACGCCGGAGGCCGCCCGCTGGGCTGATGAGCTGCCGGAATGGGATGCTGAAAACGGGGCCATGCCCTCGCTGGCAGTGCCGCCATCGAAAGTCCGCCTCCCGCCCCCGCGCCGCCATCAATTCGACGATCCGCATGGCTCCGAGGAGCGGAGCATGGTGGAAGAACCGGCATTTGCCGCCGCCACCGGTCCCTTCGCCGATTTGGCCAGCTCTCCCCCGGCGCGCGGCAACGGAGCCTCCCCCGGCGCGGCCGCTCCGCCCTCGAATCCTTTCCAAGTGGCCGCCACGCTCCCGGGCAGCCACCAGGGTGCCGGAGGCGGCATGCCCCGGCTTTTTCAATCCCCCTTCGCCGTGGTTTCCGCCGGAGAGGTGCCGTCCGTTCTGGAATCCCCGTTTGCGAGGCAGCCCGTGGTTGGGTTCGACAGCCCGCCCGCGCCCCCCGTCCGGCCGCATTCCGATCCGGCCCCCGAGCCCCCCGCTACCGTGTCGCTGCGGCTGACCGCCCTGCTGCAGGGTCAGAGTGCCGCAACGCTGGGATTTGGACCGGAGCGGGTGCCCGACAGCGTGCGGGTCCAGCTCGCCAGCGCCCCGCTCCTGGCCCAGATAGCCTCGGGCCGCGTCCGGGTGCGCCTGGAGGAAGTGCTGGCCGGTCTGGATGCCAAATTTCAGCCAGCCTTTCAACAGGCGCGCCGCGACCTCGAACTCCACGTGCCGATGCGCGAGTTGTTCGACAACCTTCCAGAGGCAGCGCCTCCCACCCCGGTGGCGGCACCGGTGGAATCCTCCTTCCTGACGCCGTTTTCGGTTCGTGCGGACGAGGATGGGGCGCTGGCCGCAGCATCCCGACCCCTCGCCCCGGCGGAGCCCGCGCCCGCCAAGGCCGCCCCCATGTCGCCCCCGCGGCCTCCGTTTATGACGGGGTCCGACGCCGCTCCGACAGCCCTCTCGGAAAGATTCACTGATGTGGCCTCACTCGCCGCCTCACTGGACCAGCCCTTCATCCTGGTGCCGGAAACGCCCTCGGCCCAGGCCGTGCCGGTACCGGAGCCAGTTCTGCCGACCGCCATGGACTCGCCTTTCCTGCTGGTGCCCCCGTCCGCAGAGGCCCGCGCGACCGCGACCGAATCGACGCCCCCCGCCAGCGCCCTGCCGGAGCCTCCCCCCGCCCCTTCGCCGTCCAGCCTGCCTCCGTTGGTGAACCCCTTTGCGCTCGCGCCTGGCCAGGGGGCTCGGCCGGGCCTGGGCATGGATCTTTCCCTGATGTCTTTTGATGAGGATCCGGTGCCGCTCGAATCGCTGCGGGAGCACGCGCCCGTGAGCCACCAGCCGAACATCTCCCCCGCACCCTGGCCGGCCGCCGCTTCTGAACCCGCCGCCACCGCGGTCCCGGTTCCGGAGCCGGTGATGCCCGCCTCCCTCGAGGCCATTACAGCCGCTCCGGAAGAACCAGCCCCGCCGCCGTCGCTCTTCCGATTTGCCCCCACCGCCCCCCCCGAGCCCGCACCCGCACCGGCGGTGTCGGCCCCGGTTCTCGCCACGGCCCCGGCCGTTCCGAACCCTTCCGCCACCACGACGGCGGCCGGCACCGAGCCCGAAACGTCCGCCCTCCCGGCACCCCCGTTCATGGGCTTCAACTCCCCCGCCCCGGCCGCGGCGTCGCTGGCGGCCAGCCCGCCCCCGCTGCCGCCCGCCGCACCGGCGGCCTCCTCGCCGTTTTTCGGCTCCGCCACCTTCGAGCTGCCTCCGTTGCCCGCGGCCTTGTTTTCTTCTCCCGTTCCCACTCCCGTGGAGATCCCCGCGCCGGCACCCGCCGAAACTCCGTCGACTCTCTCCGCCGTGGCGGACTCGGAGTACTCGACGGACCCGGCGGAGGCCGGGGTCGTGCTGCCGCCCGCCTTTGCAGAGGCGGCACCCTTCAACATCGCCGCGCCGTCCCCAACCGCGGATGACCGGGCTGCCTTCGCCTTCGCCTTCGCCCCCTCGGCCCTGGCGCATGCGTCCACCGGCTCCGGCACCCCGCTGGCCGATGTCGACACCGTGCCGGGTATTGCCCTCGCCAAACTGCCCCCGCTGACCCCGGAGCCGGCGGCTCCGCCTCCGTCCTTCAGTACCGCTTCTTTTGCTCCTCCCGCTCCCACGGAAACCCCGGCCGCCCCCTTCTCGTTCACCCCCTTCACCCCCTTCACCCCGGTTCCGCCCGCTGCTCCCGTCACGGCACCCGTGGAACCTCCGGCGGATGCGGCGCGGGAGGAAGCCCTCCCCAGCTTGGCGGCAGCGCTGCCCGCCGCCGCGGTGGTGGAACCCGTCGGGCCGTCGTCCACGCCCGCCCCGGCGGACGGAGCCATCGAAGACCTGAGCTTCGGGTACGTCGACAATCCCACGCAACTCGCCCTGCGGGCGGTTTTCGCCACCGACCAGGTGCTGAGCACCCAGGATGTGGTCAATCATGCCGCCCGCCTTGAAGGGCTGCGCTCCTGCCTCGTCCATACGCCGCACGCCAGCCTCCACAGCGCCTCCTCCGGCGAGGAGAGCGACGACGTCCGGCATTTCCGCGACCGCGCGGGCGTGCTCTTCGAAAAAACCGCCAGCCTGGTGCGAGAGCTCGACCCCGCCGCGCGCGAACAAAGCTTCACCCTGCGCACCGCCCGGGGCGTGGTCAGTTTCTTCGCCGTGGGCGACGTCTGCCTCGCCGTCCTGCACGCGGAGCCCAGCTTCCGGCCCGGAGTGCGGGAAAAACTCACCCTGACCGCCCGCTCGCTGGCTGACATGCTCGCCGCTTAGCCGGGCCCCCGGCCACCCCACTCACCGACCCACCGGCTTCATGGCGCTCGTCAATCACCAGACCCGTGAGGTCACCTTTAAAATTGTCTACGCCGGCACCCCGATGAGCGGCAAGACAACGAACCTGCAATACGTGCACGCCCGCCTGGAAGCCGCCCAGCGGGGCGATCTGGTCTCGGTGGCCACCGCCTCGGACCGCACCCTGTACTTCGATTTCATGCCGGTCACGTCCACCCAGGTGGGCGGGTACACCACCAAGTTCGCGCTCTACACCGTCCCCGGTCAGGTCCATTACAACGCCACCCGCCAGCTCGTCCTCCGGGGCGCGGACGGACTGGTTTTTGTGGCGGACAGCGCGGCCGACCGGCTGGAGGAAAACCTCGAGTCCGCCCGCTCGCTGATGCGCAATCTGGCCGACAACGCCACCTCCCTGGACCACCTGCCCCTCGTCCTCCAATACAACAAACGGGACCTTCCCGATGCCGCTCCCCGCGCCCAGCTGGACTACCTGCTGAACCGCCCGGAACGCCCCTTCCCCGTCTTCGAAACCATCGCCGAGCGCGGCGCGAATGTCTTCGCCTGCCTGAATGCCGTCTCGCAATTGGTGCTGCGTCAGTTTCATGAAACCCTGGCCGGCTCGGCCGCGCCCGCGCGCCCCGGAGCCGGCAGCGCGCCGACCATCGCCTCCTGACCGGGGCCCGGCCCGCCGCCATGATCGCCCACCTGACCCTCACCGCGGAAACCATCCGCCCCTTGATGGCCGCCCTGGAATCGCTGGCCAGCGAGGCCGAGGCGCGCCGGGTGGCCCTGCTGCACGAAAGCGGCCTGGTGCTGGCGGAGACCGGAGAGGACGCCCATCAAGATCACGGCGAGAGCGGGGCGCTGGCGGCGGGGGCTTTTTTTGCGGCCCGCCACCTGGCGCGGCGCCTCGGCGAAGAGGCGTTCACCGGCCTGCATTACCAGGGTGCCTCGCGGGATTTTCTCCTCGCCGCCGCCGGACCCGAAGCCCTGCTCCTGGTGGTCTTCGACATCCGGACCCGACCGGCCATCGTCCGCGCCTGCATCGGGAAATACCTCCCGGCGGTGGAGGCCGCAGCCAGCCGGTTGCGCGATCAGCCCGCCCCGCCGGCCGCCGCGGCGTCCTGGGTGCCGGATGGCCCCCGCTTCCGCGCAACACCCCCCCCCCCCCCCCCCCCCCAGGACCTCGCCTCCGTTTTCCATTCGTAGCGGCCCGCCGGCGCGTCACCGGATCACCGCAAACTCAACCCGCGGGCCGGTCCCCCCGCTCCCGGGAATGCCGGCCATTTCATCGGCAGCAAACCCCGTCACCTGAACCAGCGATGGATCGGGGCCCCAGTCCAGCAGGGCTCTGCGCACGGCCAGCGCCCGGGCCAGCGCCTGCTGGCGTCCATGTTCGGCCGGCACTTCCGCATCCCCGACCCCGATAACCAGGATTCGCCGGCCCGCAGCAAGTTCCGCGACAACCTTGGACAAGGCCGCCGCCTCCGCGAACGGAGCGTCCTCCGCCCGCCCCAACAGACGCCACGACCCCGCCGAGAAGGAGATCGGCGGCAACACGCGCCAGTCCAGTCGCTCGCGGCCGGGCCCGAAAAACGTGATGGATTCATCGGGCCGCGGCAGAACCTGCCCGGCGTCCCGCGACTGGCACGCCGCGAGGCCAGCCAGGAGCAGCACCGTCGCCGCGGCGTGAAGAGTGCGGGGCATCATCGCATCACAGGAGCGGCGTGGGCAGCCGGACCAGACCCGGGACCCAATCCCGGCATCCAAGCCCGTCAAAACGCCTCAAAGGGCGGCTAGGGCCGCCTTCAGCGCGTCGAAATTCGGCAGATCCTTCGGCGTCGGCGTCTGCTCAGAGTACCGGATCACGCCGTCCTTGTCGATGACGAAGGCCGAGCGGGCCGCCGTGTCGCCAATGCCGGCCAGCGCCGGGAACACGACGTCGTAAGCGGCGGTGACCGTCTTGTTCAGATCGCTCACCAGCTTGATTTTGATGCCCTCTTTTTGCGCCCACGCCTCCTGGGCAAAGGGGCTGTCCACGCTGACCGCGATGACGTCGGCCCCGAGGCCCTCGTACGCATCGAGACCTCCGGTCAAGTCGCACAGCTCCTGCGTGCAGACACCGGTGAAGGCGAGCGGGAAAAACAGCAGCACGGTCGGCTTGGTGCCGAAGTTCGCGGACAGCGTCACATCGACCAGCCCGTCGGCCGTTTTTGACTTGAGCGTGAAATCGGGGGCTTGGGTTCCAACGGAGAGTGCCATAGTGGTAGTGGGATTGTGGGTTGAGCGAATGACCGAGATTCTCCGCGACACCGGGGTTGCGGAGAAACGATGGAAACGCAACGCTTGGGTGGTGACCGTGCCGCCCGCAACCGAAATTCCCGCCGCGCTTGAAGAAGCGCGCCTGCTCGCCTCGCTGCGCTCGCGCCGCTCGTGGAAACCCGCCGCCATGGACCCGGGCCGCGAGGTGCCGGCCGGCATCATCGCCGCCCTGCTCGAGGCCGCCTGCCAGGCCCCATCCCACGGCCTGACCGAACCCTGGCGCTTCCTCGTCTTCACCGGAACCGCCCGCGGGCGCCTCGCCGCCGGACTGCCGGCCGTGTACGATGCCGTGACCCCGCCCGACCAGGCGCGGCCCGAAAAGCGCGAAAAACTCGGAATCGTTTTCCTCCAGGCTCCGGTGACCATCGTCATCGCCTGCCATCATGCGCCCGGCGGCAAGATCCCCCTGCTCGAGGACCAGCTCGCGGTCGCCTGCGCGGTGCAGAACCTGCACCTCGCCGCCCACGCCGCGGGGCTGGCCGCCATGTGGTCCTCCCCGCCGCTGGTGTCCACCGAAGCCGCCCGGCCGATCCTCGGGCTCAGCGCGCATGAATCCTGCCTCGGCTTCTTTTTCCTCGGCTGGCCGAAGCCTGGTGCCCCCGCCCCGCACAGCGCGCGGCGCCCCTGGCCGGAAAAAACCCGGTGGGTGAACCAATGACCCCCGGCCTCATGACCAGTGACCACGACCGTGCCTTCATGGCTCTGGCCCTGCGCGAGGCGCGAAAGGGCGCGGGCCTGACTAGCCCCAATCCACCGGTCGGCGCGGTCGTCGTCTCCCCGTCCGGCACCGTGCTGGGCAAGGGATGGCACCATCGCGCCGGCGAGCCCCATGCCGAGCGCGAGGCCATCACGGCCGCCGGCGGCCCCGCCGCCTGCCTGGGCTCGACCGTTTATGTGACGCTCGAGCCCTGCTCGACCCACGGGCGCACCCCGCCGTGCGTGGACGCGCTGCTGGAGGCGGGGGTCGCACGGGTGGTCTGGGCACTGGACGATCCCAACCCGGCGCACGCCGGCCGCGCCGGGGCGCTGCTCACGGCCCGCCGGGTGGCCGTCACCCGCGGCGTGCTGGAGGAAGAAGCGGCGGCGCTGCTCGCCCCGTGGCGCAAATTCATCACCACCGGCAGGCCGTGGGTGATTGCCAAGGCCGGCCTCAGCCTCGATGGAAAACTCACCCGGCCCCGCGGCGAGGGCCAGTGGATCACCAGCGAACGAGCCCGCGCCGACGCCCAAAAACTGCGACGGCGCGCCGATGCCATCGTCATCGGCGCCGAGACCCTGCGGAAGGACGATGCAGCCCTCACCCTGCGCCCGCCCCGCCCCGGCAAAGAGCAGCCCTGGCGTGTGATCCTGAGCACATCGGGCCGGCTGCCCCGGCAGGCCCGGGTGTTCACCGACGAGCACCGCGAACGCACCCTGGTTGCGGGCGGGGAGCCGCTGCCGGAAATCCTGCGCGGACTGGCCGCGCGCGGCGTAGTCACGGTGCTCATCGAGGGAGGCGGCACGGTGCTGGCCCAGGCCTTCGCCCAGGACCTGGTGGATGAAGCCGTCTTCTACGTGGCCCCGCTGCTGTGCGGCACCGGCCGGCCGCTCCTCGACGCCGGCTATTTTGCCGGAGGCTCCGTCCGCCTGACCGGCGTCGCCTGGAAAACGCTGGGCGACAACGTCCGGCTCTCGGGCCTGGTGGACAAAGTCCGCGCGGCGGGGGGAGGCTGATCACCCGCAGGGAAGCCGGAGCCCGGTCCGAGACCGCGCCGGAACGACAAGAGCGGCTTGCCTTGGCCGCCAGCGCGTCCATTCATGTTCCCCCGCCGCTCCGCCATGCCCACTCCAGCCTTTTTCTTTGATCGTGACGGCACGGTCAATGTCTCCCCCGGTCCCGGTTATGTGCTGCGCTGGGAAGATTTCCACCTCATGCCCGGGATCCGGGAAATGCTGGCCGCCGTGCACCACCGCGGCTGGAAGGCCATTCTCATCACCAGCCAGCAAGGGGTCGGCAAGGGACTGATGACCTCGGCCGCGCTGGCGGACATCCACGCCCGCATGCAGGAGGCGCTAGGGCCCCCGGCGGCTTTCGACGGCATCTACGCCTGCACCGGGCTCGATGGCGAAGACCCCCGCCGGAAACCCAACCCGGCCATGATGCTCGAGGCCGCCCGCGAACACGACCTCGACCTCGCGGCCAGCTGGAGCATCGGCGACAAGGAACGCGACCTGACCATGGGCCGCGCCGCAGGCGTGCCCCAGAATCTGCTGCTCGGCTCCCCGGAGTTTCCCGACTGGCCCGCGGTGCTGCGTCACTGGCGGGCCGCCGCCGCCCCGCGTTAGCGAGCCCCCTGCGCCACGCCCCATCCGCCCCGGCGCTCGCGCTGGGCCTCATGCTGGAGCGCCTCGAGCCGCTCGATGAATTGATCGGCCGAGAGCTGGACCGGCAGCCACCCGAGCGCGGGACGGGTGATCGTGGCGTAGCCGTGTTCCACGAGCCATTCCTGCAGGGTGCGCCGCCGCCCGCTCTCGTCCTCAAACAGCACCAGGGCGTAATAAAGGTGCGTCTCCCGGCGCAGCTCGAACTTCGTCAGCACCATGAAGGGGCGCTCCAACAGCTTCTCCACCTCCTGCCACGCCTGCTCCCCCAGCGCCGCACAGCGGTCCGCCGATTCCTCCACACTCCAATTCACCGGCCATCCAAAAGCGCGCGCCTGGTTGGAGACCTCGTCCTCACCAGGATCGTTCAGATCCGGTGCCTCCACAAAATAGAGTTGGAACACGATCGGCTTCTCATGGTCCGCACTGCGCCGCACCCGGAAATGATGGGCCGCATTGGTCGGGTTCTTGATCACCTCGCAGCCCGTGAGAATTTCCCACTCCGCCTTCGGCACCGGATCCAGGGGGTTGATGTAGGTCTCCCCCGGCCCTTCCAGGCCCGCCCGGGAAATCAGCTCCCCGTCCCCTTCCGCCCCCCGGCGCTCAGCGACCGCCGGCGGAGCCGACACCCGATCCCGATGAGCCTTTGCAAACACCCCCAGCACCATCAAAATACCGATGGTGATAAGCATGCTCAGTCCGGCTTTGCCACGTCCCACCCGCGCAGATTGTTTCGACAATCTGAGAACTCAATGTTTTTGATAAGATTTCCATCGTCCCCTGAGCCCGGCAAGCCCTCCCCCCGGCGGCCGGACCGGGTCCGGCCAGAAGCGCGCGCCCTGCGATCGCGCAAAAAAACGCGCTCGCTGCCCGCGCCGCACTAGCCAGAGTCCACGCATGATCGATTGGGAAAACCGCTACCGGATCGGCGACACCCCCTGGGACAAGGGAGGTGCCCACCCGGCCCTCGCCCACCTCAGCCCGCTGCCGGTCGCGGCCGCGCGCATCCTGGTGCCCGGCTGTGGACTGGGCTATGACGTGGCCGCGCTGGCCGCCATGCCCGGCGTGACCAGCGTGGTGGGCGTGGACGTGGCTGACTCGGCCGTCGCCGCCGCCACCACCCGCCTCGGGTCGGAGCCTGGCGTGCGCATCGAAAAGGCCGATCTGTTCGCCCTTCCCCGCGCACACCATGGTGCCTACGATCTGGTCTGGGAGCACACGTGCTTCTGCGCCATCGATCCCGGCCAACGCAACGCCTATGTCAATGCGGTGGCCGACGCCCTGAGACCCGGCGGCCACCTGCTGGGGGTGTTTTATCTCCGGCCGTGGGACACCCCGGAGGAAAACACCACGCAGGGACCGCCGCATGGCTGCCCTGCCGGCGAACTGGACCGCCGCTTCGCCCCGCGCTTCGAAATCGTCCGCGTCTGGGAACTGCCCGCCACCTACCCGGGACGGGAGGAACGCGAACAACTCCGCCTGCTGAAGCGGGCGTGAAGCGGCCCGGCCGCCAAAAAAATCAGAACACCCCCAGCCAGGCGGAACCTGGCCGACCTCACGCACGCCAGCGGCCCGCCGCCATAAGCAGCTCTTCGGATCGTCGCCACGGGCAAGAGCCGTGGGCCCGCCCGGCGGTCTCGCGGCGAAAAAATCCCTCCGCCTGCGCACCGCACCGGCCCGGGCACGCGCATCGGGCCGGGGCCATGCCCTCAAGGCTCACCGGGGATCCAGCGGATCGCGCGGAGGGGTCACCTTGAGGCGGTAATAAAGCGGCGGGGCGGCGGTCGGATTGTTGACGACCGTGACCGCCCGATGCGAGCTCTGCGGCTCCTCTCCGGCGGCCACCAGATCACCCTCGGTGACCACGTAGTCCGCGTCCACGCTGACCGGCACCCCGTCGGCCCCCGCGGCCGGCGGCGTCAGCGCGGGATCGCTGATCACCACCGTGACCCAGGAGTCGGCCAGCAGCGTGTCGGAGACCTGCAACTCGTATTTGACGCCCCGGGTTGGATAGCGCTTGAAGGTGAAGTTCCACTGGTCGGAGCCGTCTTTGAAGAAGCTGGTCGCCCCCTGAGCGTCCGCAGCCACGGGCGAGGTGCCGAGGGCGTATTCCAGCACGTTGTTCGCCCCGTCCGCCTCGCCATCGGCGGCACCGAGCGCCAGCGGATTGAGGACCGCCGCCGGAGGGAAGAAGAAATCGCCCCACTGGGTGTAGGCGTCGCTGCTCGGCGGCGGCACCACCACAAAACGGATGTAATGCTTCACCGTTTCGCCGCCCGCATTGGCCGCCTGCACCTCGACATCGTAGATTTCCCCGACGGCGGCGCTGGTCTCGCCGGTGATCAACCGGCTGGGCAGATAAGTCGTCACTTCCGCCGGCGTCACGGTGCCCAACCGGAGCCCCGGAGGCAGCCCGGTCGGCGGCGGAAAGGCCACCGGGGGATCCGGCGGAACCGCCGGACGCACAAACCACGTCGTCGGCTGGCCGCTTGCGGTCAGGCTGTAGTTGAACGACCGGCGGCGGACCACCTCCACGATGGTCGGCGCGTCGGGATCGACGCTGGCGGGCCGCGAGATCCTGGGCGCGGAGGGCCGATTGTACCCATGCAGGGTCAGGGTGACCCGCAGCGTGCCGGTGACCCCCGGCGGATTCACATTGACCCGCATGTCATCGACCGTGCTGGGCGGGCCGTCATCACGGAAAAAGTCCCGGAACTCGACCTTCCACAGCCCTGAACCGTTTTCACCCCAATACCGCAGCGACCCGAAAGTCCACTCGGTCAGGTCATCGCTGAAATCCAGCCGCGGCTCCATCAGCGTGCTTTCCATCCCGCTCGGCGAGACCAGGGTGACCCCAAGCTCGCCAATGTTCGGAGCCAGAATTTTGTCGATCCGCAGCTGCACGTGCGTGATGACAAAATCCGGACCGATGGCCGGCGTGAAGGTCAACTCGGCCTTGCCCGGCGCGGAGGCGGTGGCATCCGGAATGGTCAGCTGGTTGCTGCTGGAAACCTCAATCCGCAGCGAGTCGGTCTGGGTCGGCAGGAGAATGCCCCGATGAGCCTCCGCCACCGCCCGGCCGGCGTCTACAATTCCGGCACCGTATTTGTGATTGAACCAGAGATTGCCGCCGTTCTTGCGCCAGTCCTGGTCGATGACGACCGGATCGGCGGGGTCGTTGATGTCCACGCCATCGATGGGGTTGCGCGGGGGGTCGGCCGCGGTGGGGTCGAGCGCGTAGGCCAGCGGATTGAGGTGGTTGCGGGCGGTGCGGATCAGCACGTTCTGCACATCCCGCCAACTCAAACGGGGGTTGGCCTCCAGCATCAGGGCGACCACTCCGGAAACATGCGCCGCCGCTGCCGAGGTGCCCTGAAACCGCCGCGAATAATGCCCATCATCGTAATCCAGCGTCGAAGCGCCCCCCTTGTTCAATCCAAACAGCTCCGGCGTCGCCGGGGTGGTGGCGGTGGCCGCCTTGGCGGGGTCGTTCGCGGTCCAGTCGCTGGTGGCGATCGGCACCACCACCCCCGGCGCGGTGGTCAACACCGCCCGCATCGGCCGTCCATCGTTCGCTCTCGACGTGGCGGTCTTGCCCGACCAGTAGGATCCTCCACCGGGTGCCACCACGGTCAGGTTGGCCCCCCACTCGCTGGCGATCGAGACGCCATCGGCGTTGCCCGGAATCTGAATGGCAATCCGGGCGAGCGCTCCCACCGTGATGGCCTCCCGGGCGTTGGCGTAGCCGTCGTTGTTTGAGTTGTCCAGGACCGTGAAGCGACCGTTGCCCGCCGGCTGCACAAAAACGGTGCCGAGCCCGAGCCGGCCGTCCCGGACGGCTTTTTCGCGCGCCCCGGCCACCGGGAAGCCATTGCTCAAATAGCCCGCAACCTCAGGCCCCGGACCATCCACCACCCCGGAGGCGTCAGACGCTCCGAAGCCGATGTTTTTGACATGAATCGTCGGCCCACCACCGGAATCGGAGAACGAGGCCAGGTCCGTTTCATAAAAGGTCCCTTCATATACGGTCTTCGAAGGGAAGCTGCCCGCGTAAAAGTCATTCTGCGAATACGCAAAGGCCGCGGCAATAATGACGTCCTGGGTGGGCGAGAGCAGGTCGCCCGGAAGCGGCTGGTAGAAGGTCGAGTCCGGGGCTGAAAACTGGCCGTTGAGCAGCGCGTAACTGAACGCCCGGATGCCGACCAGGGTGCAGTTGGGAGCCACCCCCGCCGTGCCAGTGCCATTGTTGGCCCGCGCTCCGATGATCCCCCCGACGTTCACCCCGTGCGCCCGGTTCACCGGCGTCACCTTGATCGGCTGCGCATTGAGGCCGTCAAACCGCTGGATCGCAGGCGGCAAAACCACCCCGGGAAGCGGAGAGGTCTGATCCCGCATGTCATACGAACGATGCTCGGCCGCCGGCGCGGCACCGAGCTGGATGTCTGGATGGGTTATCTCCAGCCCGTCATCAACAATGCCGACCCGGATGCCGCGCCCCCGGATGCCCCCGTCGGAATCCTCGAAGTCACCCCAGACCGGTGCCGCATTCGGCAGCGGCGGTGACGACAGCGCCCCCGAAAGAGTCGGAAAAATGCCGATGTTATACGGATCGACCAGGGGCTGCAGCGCCCATTGGTCCCGGAAGAGCGGGTCATTGGGAATTTCCGCCTTCGGCTCCACGGGCTTCAGGAGATCGTGGTCGACCAAGGCAATGCGCGGGTCGGCGGCGAGTTTGGGCACCAGTTCCATCGCCCGGAAGGCGTTCCGGGCGATGAAGCGCGTGAGTCCCACGAACGAACTGCCTTCGGGCTTGGCCCCGAGGCCGTATTCCCGCGCGATTTCCTCCGCCTTCACCCCGGGATGCAGCGCCGCGATGATTTCACCCGTGGCAATGCGCGCATTGCCCGGGACCCGCGGCGCGTCCTTGACATACAGGATCGGATAGGTGGCGGGAGCGCCCGAGGCCACGCGGTCGAGCACAAATTTCTCCAGCTCCGCCCGGTTCGCCCGAGGCCGGATCCGCGCCACTTGGGACGGCTGCTCGCGCCCCAGGGCAAAAACTTCATCGAGGGCCAATTGCAGGCTCTTGCGCGTGCTCAAACCCGAGGCCGCCACCGCCACGCCCCGCTCCAGGACGCGGCCATCGTTGGCCATCGCATCCTGCCACACCCGCTGCAGCGCCTTCCGACCCGCCATGCTCTCGGTCAGAATGGGCGGCATGGGCGGCAGGGCACCCCTCGGCGGCAAGGTCACCTGCGCCTGCTCGCCGCCGTCAGCGTCACGCCCGGTCCGCTTCCACAGCTGGGTCCCAAAAATGATCACCAGAGCTAACAAAGCGCTGGATTTCAGCGTTTTGCGGAGGCGGTGCGGCGGGTTGTCGGCGGGTTGAGGAGACATGCTGGAGCGTTCGGGAATAGGGAATATCACTGGATTATGCAGGAGTGTGCCTGACCCGCAATGCGGAAAAAATGCGGATTCCCGCCCGACCGGTGGCCCGCGCCCAAGGTTCTTCATCCTGATCCCCCAACTCTGCCCTCACGCTCCCCCCCCCGCCCCAGGGACGCCCGCGTCACTGCGCGCCGCCGCAGGCACCCGGCACCCGGCGCTCCCGAACCGTGGCGGCGACCGCCGCGGTGCCGGGGCGGATTCACCTTGGAGACACCCCCGCACCCCCCCCGGCAAGTAAATCGATTTTTCTCGTTGCGAAATTGTCAGCATGCCTAAATTCCTGACTCCCTCCGAGTCTGCCGCGCCTCCCGCGCGGCCTTTCTTTTCACACGCATCGCTTTATGGCCAAGGAAATCGTCAAGATGGTGAAACTCCAGATCCCCGCCGGGCAGGCCAATCCTGCTCCGCCGGTCGGTCCTGCGCTCGGCCAAGCCGGCGTCAATATCATGGAGTTCTGTAAGAAGTTCAACGCGGAAACCCAGAAGATGAGCGGGGACCTGCTCCCGGTCATCATCACCGTTTACAAGGACAAATCATTCACCTTCATCACCAAACAGCCCCCGGCGGCGGTTCTGATCAAGAAGATGGCGAAGATCGCCTCCGGCTCCAAAGAACCGAACAAGACGAAGGTCGCCCGCCTCAACAAAGACCAGATCATGGAGATCGTGAAGCAGAAGATGCCCGACCTCAATGCGAACGATCCCGAGGCCGCCTACCGCATCATCGCTGGCACCTGCCGCCAGATGGGCGTCGAGGTCGTCGAGGCCTGATCGCCGCCACCCCTTTCCGCGCGGCACCCCGTCGTCGGAACATCCACCCAGCAGGAGATTCCGCCCCGCGGATTCGCCACCACTGCACCCCACCATGGCTAAAAAACCAAGCAAGCGCTACCAAGCCGCCCTCAAACTCGTTGAGGTCGGCCGTCAATATTCCCTTGAGGACGCCGCTGAACTCATCAAAAAGTTCCCGTCACCCAAATTCAACCAGACGGTCACCCTCAGCTTCCACATGGGCGTGGATCCGAAAAAATCGGACCAGGCCATCCGTTCGACCTGCCCCCTGCCCCACGGCTCCGGCAAGACGGTACGGGTGCTCGTGTTCGCCAAGGGCGCAGCCGCGGACGCCGCCCGCGAGGCCGGCGCCGAGCACGTCGGCTTCGAGGACCTGATCAAAAGAATCACCGAGGGATTTGTCGACTTCGATGTCGCCGTGGCTACGCCCGATGCGATGACCGAAGTGCGGAAACTGGGTAAACAACTCGGCCCCCGCGGCCTGATGCCCAATCCGAAAACCGGCACGGTCACCGACGACACCGCCCGGGCCGTCCGCGAAGTCAAGGCCGGCCGGGTCGACTTCCGCCTCGACCGCAACGGCAACATCGCCGCCACCATCGGCAAGGCCGCCTTCACCACCCAGCAGCTGGTCGAGAACGCCACCGCCTTGATTGACTCCGTCGTGCGCGCCAAACCCGCCACCGCCCGCGGGAAATACGTCGAATCCATCACTATGGCCGCCTCCATGACGCCCGGGGTCCGGGTCGAAGAGGGCAAATACGTCAAGGTTTAACCCCTTACTCCGGAGCTTCACGCCAATGAATCCTGTCAAAGAAATCGTCATCCACGACCTCTTCGAGCGTCTCAACAAGTCGCCGTTCCTGCTCGTGGTCGACTACACCAAAACCACCGTCCCCCAGTTCAACGAGGCCCGCAAGCGGCTCCGCGAGGTCGGGGCCAAGATGACGGTGGCGAAGAATTCCTTCGTCCGTCTCGCCGCCAAACAAGCAGGCCTGTCCGAAGACATCGTCAAAAGCCTTCTCGGCCAGAGCGCGATCGTCACCGGAGAGGAGGACGTCGCGGCCGCCGCCAAGGTGCTCAAAACCTACAACAAGGAAAGCAAACGCCTCGCCTTCCGAGGCGGCCTCGTCGACGGCAATTTCGTCGATGAAGCCGGTGCCAACATCCTGGCCGACCTGCCCAGCAAGCCCCAGCTGCAGGCGCAGCTGCTCGGCGTGCTGCTCGCCCCGGGCACCAAACTGGTCCGCACCCTCAACGAACCCGCCGCCTCCCTCGCCCGCGTCCTCCAGGCCCACGCCGACGCACACGCCTCCGCTTCCGCCCCCGCCCCCGCCCCCGCCCCCGCCGAACAGGCGGCCTAACCCCCTTTGTCGGAGCTCACGGGTCTTCGGAACTCCGCCGACCCGTGGCCTCCGGCATTTTCACAACACCACACACCAACCCAGTTCCTTGTCGGGGCGACGGCCGTCGCCCATAATTCCGGTGGAGCTCCGCCGGGCGAAAATACTGAAATACTACCATGGCTGACATCACCAACATCGTCGAACAACTCAGCGGCCTGACCGTCCTCGAAGTCGCTGACCTCGTGAAGCAACTTGAAGAGAAGTGGGGCGTTTCCGCCGCCGCTCCGGTCGCGGTCGCCGCCGCCGGCCCCGCCGCCGCCGCCGCCCCAGCCGAGGAAAAAACCGAGTTCGACGTCATCCTGACCGCCGCTGGCGACAACAAAATCGGCGTCATCAAGGAAGTCCGCTCCGCCGTTCCAGGCCTCGGCCTCGCCGAAGCCAAGAAGCTCGTCGAAAGCGCCCCTCAGGCGCTCAAGACCGGCATCCCCAAGGCCGAAGCCGAAGAGATCAAGAAAAAGATCGAAGCCGCTGGCGCCAAAGTGGACATCAAGTAGTGCCGCGCCGCTGACCCTCCGGCCAGCCCGCCACTGCCGAAGCTCACCCTTCATCGAAAAGGCACCCGGTAACGGGTGCCTTTTTTTTGGCCGTTTGCCCGCGCCCCGCCGGCCGCCCGCGGAGCCGGGCCGCGCCACCCCAAACCCGCGCCATCACCTCCTGCCGCCCCGAGCCGCCCCCATCCCATTTCCCCATTTCCATTCCCATGTTCTCACTTCTTGGCAAAACCGCTTTTGTCTCCGGCGCCTCCCGCGGCCTGGGTCAGGGCTTCGCCCTCACCCTCGCCCGCGCCGGGGCCAACATCGCCGTGACCAGCCGCACGCTCGACGCCCTGCGCCACACCGTGGCGGAAATCGAGGCGCTGGGACGCCGCGCCGTGCCCCTCGAACTCGACGTCCGCGACCACGCCAGCATCCAGGCCGCCGCCGCCGCCGCGCTCGCTGCCTTTGGCGGCCGGCTCGACATCCTCGTCAACAACGCCGGCTGCAACGTCCGCAAACCCGCCACCGAGGTGACCTGGGACGACTGGAACCTCATCCTCGACACCAATCTGCGCGGGGTCTTTTTTCTCGCCCAAGCCCTCGCACGCGACGGCATGATTCCGCACGGTGCAGGCCGCATCATCAACATCGGCTCAGTCACCTGCCATGCCGGCTATGCCGGCCTGGCCCCCTACGGAGCCAGCCGCGGCGGGGTCAAGCAGCTCACCATGTCGCTCGCCCACGATTGGGGCCGGCACCGGCTGACGGTCAACTGCCTGGCTCCCGGGTGGTTCCGCACCGCCCAGAACCGGGTCATGTACGAGGATGCCGCGTGGGTCGACTACCTCTGCGAACGCATCCCCCTGGGGCGTCCCGGCGCTCCCGGAGACCTCGACGGAGCCCTGGTCTTTCTCGCCAGCGACGCCAGCGCCTACATCACCGGCCAGACCCTCTACGTGGACGGGGGCATCACCGTCGGCGCGGTGCGCGCGCTGCCCCGCCCTCCCGCCTGAACCCGCGGCGCGCGGAGCGCGCAGCCAGGCCGATCAAAGATCGCACGCAAAAGCCTGAGTTCGCCCTTGCACGGCCGCCGCCACCGCGTATATGACACCCCTCCTGCGCACACCGCACCGGATTGACGGGCGAGGTTAGCTCAATGGTAGAGCAGCGGCCTTTTAAGCCGTTGGTTCCGGGTTCGAGTCCCGGACCTCGCACCAGATTAAAACGCTGAATATCAGCAATATACATGACAAAAGAGATGCGCGAAGAATAGCGGGCATTCGCGGTGAAAAGCGCCATTTTGCGGGAAAAATCGGATACAAATCGAATGCAAATTGGCCGATGCAGTATCCTCCTTTTTTTGGGAACCGAGGCGACTGTTTCAGGGGTTCCACGCTTGGACGTGCTCTGGCCCATCACGAGCCAATGGTAATGAACTAGCGATTGGCACTCGGAGCCGTTCCGGCATTGCCTTCCCCCCCCCTCACATGACCCACGCACCCGTTCCCAGCGCCGGCCCCCGGAAGCAAATTCCTATCAGCCCGACTCGCACTTGGGACACACTACATCATCAGGTCGGCTTGTCCGGCCGGTCCAGATCCTGATGAATTCGATGAAACAACCCCCCGCAACGCCCGACCCGCAGAACTTGCCTGATCCCTCGCTCAGCGAGGCGGACGGTGTGGTTCAGGCCGTCGGTGCAGATATCGAACACGGCCTGACGTCAAAGGATGCAATTCGCCGGCTTGAACAGGACGGGCCGAATGAATTGCGGGCCGCGCCGGTGCAGCCTCGCTGGCGCCGCATCCTGGCGCAATTCAAGGATCCGCTGGTCTATCTGCTGCTGGCCGCCGTGATCATTGCGCTGGTGGCGTGGGGCATTGAGGGTCGCATCGGCTGGCCAGTGGACGCGATCGTGATTTCGATGGTCGTGCTGCTCAACGGTGTCCTGGGCTACGTGCAGGAAGCCCGCGCAGCGAACGCTGTCGCCGCGCTGGCGCGCATGACCGCGGTCAGCTCGGCGGTGCTGCGCGATGGCCAGGAACAGCGCGTGCCCAGCGCACAACTGGTGCGTGGCGACGTGCTGGTGCTCGGTGAAGGTGATGCCGTGGGCGCCGACGCGCGGCTGTTGCAGGCCAGCTCGCTGCGCGTGCAGGAAGCCTCCCTCACCGGCGAGAGCGAGGCGGTGTTGAAGGACCCAGCCACCTTGCGTCAGGCGGCGCCGCTTGGCGACCGTCTCAACATGGTATTCAAGGGCACGGCCGTTGCGCAAGGCACGGGCCGCGCCGTGGTCACGGCCACCGGCATGCGCACCGAGATGGGCACCATCGCCGCGATGCTGGAGGCCACGGTCGAGGCGCCGACGCCGCTGCAAAAAGAGGTGGCCCGCATTGGCCGCACGCTCGGCATTGCGGTGGTGGTCATTGCCGTGATCGTGGTTGGCACCGTCCTGCTGCTGTCAGACATCCGCACGGCGTCGGACGTTATCACTGTGCTGCTGCTGGGCGTGTCGCTCGCCGTGGCCGCAGTGCCCGAAGGCCTGCCGGCGATCCTGTCGGTGGTGCTGGCGATGGGCGTGCAGCGCATGGCCAAGCGAAACGCCATCGTCAAGAACCTGTCGTCGGTCGAAACGCTGGGATCGGCCTCGGTGATCTGCTCCGACAAGACCGGCACGCTGACGCGCGCAGAGATGACCATCGAGCGCGTGATGACGGCCTCGGGCGACAGCCATGTCACCGGGGTCGGCTATGCGCCGGAAGGGCGGGTCGAGCACCAGGGCAGCGCGCTGACCGGCGGGCCGGTGCATACCGAGCACATCGTCATGCTCAGTGGCGGCAGCCTGGCCAGCAATGCGGACTTGCGCCAGGCGGACAACGGCGCGTGGGAAATCCATGGCGACCCGACCGAGGCCGCCTTCCTGGTCGCCGAACGCAAACTGGGGGTGACCGAAAGACGCGAGCGGCGCTTCGAGCGTGTCGGCGAGATTCCGTTCACTTCAGAGCGCAAGTTGATGTCCAGCATCGAGCGCGATCATGGGCAAGGCGATGCGCTGGTCGTCGTGACCAAGGGTGCGCCCGATGTGTTGATGAAGCTTTGCACGCGCGTGCGGGTCGGCATGGACGTGGTTCCGTTCGACGACGCGCTGCGAGCGCGGGCGCTGGCCGATGTCAACACGCTGTCGGACGAAGCCTTGCGCACGCTGGCAGTGGCCTACCGCCCGCTCGCCGCTGATGAAGACCCACAGGCCACCCAGAAGCTGGAGCGCGAGCTGATCTTTGTTGGCACGGTGGGCATCATCGACCCGCCGCGCGAGGAAGCGGGCGTGGCCATTCGCGAGGCGCGCCGCGCCGGCATCCGCGTCATGATGATCACCGGCGACCACCCACGCACGGCGGCGCGCATCGCCGCCGATCTGGGCATCGTCGAGCCCGGCGCGAAGGCCCTGACCGGCGCCGATCTGGATGCGCTGGACGCCGCAGGTTTTGCCGCCGCAGTGCGCGAGACCTCGGTCTACGCCCGCGTGGCGCCGGTGCACAAGCTGCGCATCGTCGATGCACTGCAGGCTGACGGCAACGTGGTGGCGATGACGGGCGACGGCGTGAACGACGCGCCGGCGTTGAAGTCGGCCGACATCGGTGTGGCGATGGGCATCACCGGCACCGAGGTGACCAAGGAAGCGGCCAAGATGATCCTGGCCGACGACAACTTCGCCACCATCGTCGAGGCCGTGCGCGAAGGACGCAGCATCTTCGACAACATCCGCAAGTTCCTGCGCTACCTGCTGTCGTCCAACATGGGCGAGGTGCTGACGGTCTTTCTGGGGGTGGTGGGCGCGGGGGTGATCGGCTTGAAGGGCGCGGGCAGCGCTGGCGATGGCGGGGCATTGGTGCTGCCGCTGCTGGCCACGCAGATCCTGTGGATCAACCTCATCACCGATTCCGGGCCCGCCTTGGCCATGGGCGTGGACCCGGAAACCGACGACGTGATGGCACGCCCGCCGCGCAAGCCGGCCGAGCGCGCCATCGACGCGCGCATGTGGTGGGGTGTGGTCGAAATCGGCCTGGTGATGGCGCTGGCCGCGTTGTTGACGATCGACCTGTACCTGCCCGGGGGCCTGATCGAGGGCACGCACAGCCTCGACAGTGCGCGCACCGCCGGCTTCACGGTGCTGGTGTTCGCGCAGCTGTTCAACTGCTTCAACGCGCGCTCGGAGACCACCAGCGCCTTTCGGCATCTGTTTGTCAACCCCTGGCTGTGGAGTGCGATCGCGCTTTCGGTGCTGTTGCAGGTGGCGGTGGTGAACCTGGGGTTCCTCAACATCGCCTTCGGTACCGTGGCGCTCAGCCTGGACCAATGGGCCGTCTGCGTGGCGATGGGAAGCGCCGTGTTGTGGTTCGGCGAGCTGCGCAAGGCGGTGCTGCGCGTCTGGGGCCAGGGAAATCGCGCCGGCAGGGCTTGACTTTCCCATCGTGTCAAGCTTCATGCTTTGCGCCATCTGTCATCCTTGCGCTGACTCAAGCCCGGTACACCCACCATGAACACTGCCCTTGCGCCATCCCATGGCCAGACCGATTGGTCGTTTCCCGTTGCGGGCATGACCTGCGCCTCCTGCGTTGCGCGGGTCGAAAAGGCGCTGGGCAAAGTCGAAGGCGTCGTTTCTGCGCAGGTCAACCTGGCCACCGAGACCGCGCAGGTCTAGTTCGCCAGTGGCATCGTCAGTGTCGATGCCTTGGTCGCGGCGGTGGATCGAGCTGGGTACGCCGCCAAGCCCGCGGCCACGGTCGGCGCGCCGGCGCAGAGCAGTCGGCGCCGATTGCGCAGGTAAAAGTGGGCGACCTGATCGTGGTCCGCCCAGGCGAGCGCATCCCCGTCGATGGCCTGGTGCTGGAAGGCGCCAGCCAGGTGGACGAGTCGCTGATCACCGGCGAGAGCCTGCCAGTGGCGCGTCACGAGGGCGACCCGGTCACCGGCGGAGCGGTCAACGGCGAAGGGCTGCTGGTCCTGAATACGACGGCGGTGGGCGCTGAATCGACCTTGTCGGGCATCGTGCGAATGGTCGAATCAGCGCAGGCCAAGAAAGCGCCGATCCAGCGGCTGGTCGACAAGGTCAGCGCCGTGTTCGTGCCGGTGGTGATCGGCATTGCGCTGGTTACCTTGCTGGGCTGGGGCCTGGGCACGGGGCAGTGGCAGCAGGGCATCCTCAATGCCGTGGCGGTGCTGGTGATCGCCTGCCCGTGTGCGCTGGGCCTCGCCACACCCACCGCCATCATGGCCGGCACCGGTGTGGCGGCGCGGCACGGCATCCTGATCAAGGACGCCGAGGCGCTGGCAGACCCCTTCCCCCCCCCCTCACATGACCCACGCACCCGTTCCCAGCGCCGGCCTCCGGAAGCAAATTCCTATCAGCTCAGCCAGCCTTACCAAAGGGACTGCACGTGACGCTTACGTAATCGATTCGTTCCTGACTCACCTGGGTACCTCGCCGACGTCCTTCCGCGCTTGGCCTCCGGCAAAATGGCCGAGGTGCCCTCGCTGACTCCGGCCGCCTGGCTGCGCCACCGCTTGGGCCGTCCAGCCGCTTAGCCGCTCTAGGCGCCGCTGCACAGAGGGCTTGGCCGACCACCGACCGCCGCCACCGACCGCCGCCGTCGACATGGGCTCGTCAGACGGTTACACTCCGTCGAACGGATACTTAGAGTAATAAGCAGAAGCTCGTGTTGGTGTATGCGTGGCCCGTACGAGGCGAAAGACTGGAGTCGTACGAGAAACGGCACGGGATATCGGCACGCAGTTTAGCTCGGTGAAGGCCGAGCTGTGGTCAGCACGTGCCGGCGAAGCGGGTATGCGTTTCGTGGAGGTGAAATTACCCTCATACCGCCTCCGGGACAAACAAACTAGTTCGCGGAACACGCGATTTTCGATGAGCTTGGGCACGGTCGCAATCAGCTTATTTTTTATATTCCAATTCGGCCTCTAAATTTTGGACGACACTCCTATAATTCCCCCGTTCAGAAGCTAGTACGGCTTTCATAAATTCGTTGATTCTTCCCAATACATACTCAGGATTTGCCAATGCCTTCTCCTCTGATAAGTAAATCACCTTTACAATATCACTTGCAAGGGTAGGAACCTCAGCAAATCCCGTACCGCTTCGTTGCCAACGTTGAGTGTACAATAGCACCCTCTTGCCCGCGAATTCACGGTCGAGCCTTAAGCCACGCTCAAGTAAGAATTCGCTCAGCGATGTTTGCTCACAATATTCTCTGGTACCCAAAAAAGCACGGTGCTCCGTGATGCAAATCTCGCCGGTATCAAGTTTCATATAGGCGCGGCGCATGGGAAAGATTATATCGCCCAGCACCCCTAAGAAAAGCATTCCGGTAATTGCAAACAAGAGAAGTGCAAATATGTCTGATAGGAATTTGCTTCCAGGGGCCGCTTTGGGAAGGGGTGCGTGGGTCATGTGAGGGGGGGTGGGAAGGGGTCTGACAAAGTTTCCAGAATCGAGATCCAGGAAGTAGTTCTCCGTGCCGTCGCCGGGATGAGTGATGACCCGCTCGATCACCGGGCCAAAGGTTGCCTTCCCGGCGGGCGGAGCGGTATCCTCCTGAGCCTCGCCGAAATAGATGAGCTTTTTCACTGCCTCCGGATCGCGTGCCGTGGCCACCGGGGGAAAGAATCGAAACTGCTCGACGACGCCATCATCCCGTAAAACGATCACGCGGCCTTTGCGCAGATCGTAGGCGGTGCCATTGATGTGCAGTTCATTCGGATAAAGGGCATCGCGCCGATAGCCGAAGGATCGGCCGTTGTTCAGCTTCACCGCGCCTTCGTCCACCCAAATGTTCGTTGCCGGGTTTTGCGAGGCGTCTGAAGTGGTGCCGGATGAAGTGGTCAAAATATCCCCTTCGTGGAAGAGGACATAGTGCAGCGTCTTCGCCAACTGATCGTAGGTCGCAATAATGGAAAGATGATTGCGCGAGACGTGGTCGCCGATGGGGAATGAGTTCACCTGCTTGTCGTTCTCCAACCGCACCGCGATGGGCAAAGGCTCGCCGCCATCCGGCTGGAACTCGCCAATGACATACGAACCATCCGTCTCCGGAGCTGCCGTGCCGGGATGAAACACAATCTTCCCGAGCATTGCGCCCGGCGGACCTTCGAGCCGGTAGCGGGCATAGGCTCCACGCCGGCTCTTGACGACCCATCTGGCGCCGCTCCCCAACCATTTCGGCTCAAGCGTGATGTCGAACAGTGCCTCGAGATAAACGCCCGCAGGCGTCCAGCGATTGGTCATCGGGCCAAAGGTGACGATCATTCCATCGCCATCGAAACGCCGCTGGCGGACGACGGCTCGATCCTCGGTGATCTCGACCCTTTCGATGCTGGAAGCATTCACGCCTGCCGCAGTGCGTGCCTGCCCGGCAACGAACGCGATCAACGGCCAGATGGCCGTGCCGAGAGCGGCGATGATCAGCGCGCATTTCCCCACCCCCAATCGGCGCACCGGCAGCGCCATCAAGATCGACAGACCGGCAAACAGCAGGGAAAGAGTCATTGAGGCCACGGGCCTGCGTTGCGGATCACGGCCAGCGCACCCAGGGCCGTCGCGATCAACGCGAAAATGATCGCGATTGAGGCAGCCTTGATTTCATTGCCCGTCGCGCGGGTCTCTGGCGGCACTGAGGAAACCTATTTGCGCACCGCCCGCATCACGGCACGGACGATGAATATGTTGGCGGCGACGATTGCGATGATGAGCAGGAGGGCCGCCAGCCCTGTATTCTGCGAGAGCCAAAAAGCGACTTTGGGATGCAGCGGAGGATCAATGTTGGGGTGACCCATGAGGGACGGATTCAAGTAGAAATCCACAAACATCTTCGCCATCGCCACGCCGGCCAAGGCAATGACGCCGCTCAGAGTCATCAGTGGGAATACCAAACCGTCGAACAGCGCCAGTTGCAGGCCATGGATTCGCCCCGCCGACCGCCGGATTTGCGCCACGGCCACCCAGCCAAGAATCGTCGTGCCGAAGGGGCCGGCAACACCCAGGATTAGCGCGGGGATCAGGATGGCTAGTTGCCACCATTCAGGGCCGGTGGCGGGGTCTCCGCGGACCTGATAGGTGGCTATGGCTACCGCCACGAAGGAGAAAAGAGTCATCGGCACCCAGCACGCACCAATGATGGCCGCGCGCGAAAAGCGTGGTGGGTTGTCCGAGTTCCTGGCGGTCTCATCGATTCGGTCCTGCGAAGGCTCCGTCGCCCCGTCGGGCATCCGACCGCCGGTGCGGAACAGGACCGCAGCCGCCCACGACAGTGCTAACATGGCGATCCATGCCAACGGCACGACCACGGCTTCATCGGGAGCAGGATTCCAACCCCCGCGCTCCTCCAGAAGCGCCAGCAGGAAAAAGACACCCGCCGCCACCCCCACTGCAGCTAGAATTCCTGCTACCGTCGCACCCACCAAGAAAACCCGGCGCACTTGCCGCCTCTGGTCCGGACTCGCCGCAGTCGCCGCCCGCGCGCACCACGCGTGAACCCCTAGCATGATGATGGGCAGGCCGATCAGCATCGTCCCGAGCGCAGCGATGCCCGGATTTCCGATGGGAAAGCCGAAGTCCAGCACGAAGAACAACGGGATAAACCCGGCAAAGAAGGCGGTGGCCGTGAGCGCCGCAGAAACCCTCCGAAGCGGGAACCACGCACCCGATGGCGGCGGTATGTGCGCGGCAAGAGTTGCAGCCTCCACCTGCGTGCGAAACTCCGTCGCGGTCGCAAAGCGTAGCTCCGGCTTCACTTCCAAAGCGCGAAGCACGATCTCATCGATGCGAACATCCACCTGCACGCGCTTGGACGGCGCTTCGATTTTTTCCTTCGGACGCTCGCCGGTGAGCATTTCATATAGCACCACGCCGAGCGAGTAGATGTCCGCGCGATGATCGGTGGTGGCGCTCGCATCGCGCTGCTCTGGTGCGGCGTAGTCGGGCGTGCCGAAGGCAAGGGTGGCGGCGCTCGATGATGCGCCGGTCGTTTCGCCAGCCGTTTCCGCAGATGAGGCCGCGATGATCTTCGCGATGCCGAAGTCCGCGATCTTTACCACACCTGCTCTATCGATGAGCAGGTTCTCCGGCTTGATGTCGCGATGCACGATGCCGTGGTCGTGTGCGCATTGCAGCGCCTCGCAGATGGGCGGCACGATGCTCAGTGCTTCCTTCGGCGTGAGGCGCTTCGCTTTCAAAAGCTGCCGCAGGTTCACGCCATCAATGAACTCCATGAGCAGGAAGTAGAATCCACCCGCGTGCCCGAAGTCATAAATGGTGACGATGTGCGGGTGGCTGAGTTTGGCGAGCGCCTGTGCCTCGCGTTGAAAGCGCTCGGAGAAGCCGGGCTGGTCGGCGAGTTCCGTGGGCAGAATCTTCAGCGCCACGAAGCGGTCGAGCTGCGGCTGACGCGCCTTGAACACCGCACCCATGCCGCCGCTGCCGATGAGTGCGGTGACTTCCAGATGCGGGAACGCCGCGCGCACGGATTCCAAACTCGGCGGCACATGCGGAACCGTGCCGCCATCCGCAGTGGGAGCCATCGCCTTCGCAAAGACGCAGCGCGGGCAAAGCCCGTCGGCGGAGCCTTCCGGGATGGTTGCGCCACATTGGGGGCAGGATTGGGATGCGTTCGTGGTCATACCTGTTCCTTGGAGACGCCGGGTGAGAGGTTACAAAGAATTACCCATGGACGGAGCAAAGGTAACGCAGCTCGTCCTCGACATCCGCGTCATCACTAAGCGTATGCGCGATCTCCTGCCGCAGAAGTTCGCGGAACCGTTTGCGCAGGCGATGCACGGCCACCTTCACCGCGCCCTCGGTCATGCCGAGCGCCTTCGCCGTCTCGGCGTGAGTTGCAACGGCATCACCCATCAGCCACGGACAAAACATCTCGAACTGCGCTGCCGTCCCGCCCTGGTGCTCCGCCGCCAGCGCCGCCACCGCGCGATTCATCACCGTGACCGCCCACTCGCGATCAAACAGCACGGGTGCTGATAAGGCTGCAGGATCAACAATCAGGAGCGCAGGCGAACCATCGTGGTTTTGGTCCAGCGACTCATGTTCCACACCTCCGCCGCGTTTCTCCCGCCGCGCGTGATCGAGCAAATCACCAACAAAGTATTTCACCGCGCCCAGCAAATAGCTGCGAAACCTTCCACGATCCGGGTCCGGCCCCGGAAAGCCCCGTTGCAACAGATGAGCAAAGAACGAGTGCGCATGATCACGGGCCGTGTCCGCATCAAAACCCATCCGCCGCAGAAAGACGAACACCGGCTGATAGTAGGCTTCACACAAATCACTCAGCGCCGCCTTGCCCTCAGGCGAAGACGCATTCGCACGCAGCACCAGCGTCCAGTGGGTGGACATGAAGTTTCCGGGGGTGTGGTTCGATTGCATGAGAGGCCCTATTATTCCTTGGAGTTTCGGCTCCGAAGGTTACACGCCGAATGAAAGGTGTCGTGTGAATCACGCTGCGCGGCTCGCACAAAGGCGCGAACCGCTCATTTATGCCGCGCAAAGAGGCCTGCACTTGCTCGGCAGCGGTGGGCGGTGAGTCAGGGGCGTCGTCGGTCATCATGAGTAATGACGCAGCCCGCCGATTTGTTTCCCAAACAACCCCCTTTTCCCCGCCCTCCGGCCCGGCCCGAAGGCTGTTTCGGGAGCCTCCCGCAAAAAGCAAATTCCTAGCAGCCCCTAACTAGCTTTTGAAAAACCATCGTTGAAATCGGCCTCGCCCCTGCCGTGGCGCCTGTCCTCACGTGCGCTTGTCTCACAAGGCGTTGTTGGGGAAACAAAACTTCGAGGACTCGAAGCCGTGGACCGGAATGCCGGCTCCGTCTGTCTGATCTGATAGGAATTTGCTTCCAGGGGCCGGCTTTGGGAAGGGGTGCGGGGGTCATGTGAGGGGGGGGGTGGGAAGGGGCCTGCCATCCGGTCGGGGCAACGGCTGGTCCTGTTAATCAGGTGGCTCACTTGCCGGTTTGGACGTCGTCGAAGCTGGCGGTTGTGGTGGCGAAGGTATTTCCCGAACAAACAAACATGCCCATCGTCGCGTCCTCGCCGACCGGCGTCTGATGGACAAATTTCGGTTCGCCCCACGCCTCCCCGTCGGCGGAGGTGAAGACCTGTACTGAGTTCCCTTTGCGGAGAAGTTTCAGATGTACGGGCAACTCCACGACACCCAGTTCCTGCTGCTGGTTGTCATCCTGGCTGATGGTATCGCGCCAGCGTGCGAAAAGTTTTCCAGAGGCCTCCACCTGGACGAGTACGTAGCGGCTCAGTGGATCGGTGAGTGATTCGCGGAGCATCAGGCCGGAGGTGGTAGGCGGGCGGCTGTCCCATTGGTAAGCAGGTCCGCCGACGTCCGGCCCGAGCTGATGCAGACGGGCGGAAAACTCGAAGTCACCACTTGTAGGCCGGTGGACATAGCTGCCCTGGTCGCGCATCCGTTCCCAGAAGGCCTTCATCGCGTGGCCGCTGCTGGTGATCGTGAAAGTGCCGTCCACCACCCCGATCTCGCCCGGCATCGGCGGGTCACCCAGCTCAAGATACTGCCATCCGGCAGGCATCGTCGAGGATGTGACGGTCACCTTGACCGCCTTGCTCGCGCCGCCCACGCTTGCAGTGATTATGGCCGTGCCTTGCTTCTTCCCGACCACGACCGCGCTCTGCTCGCCGATGGCCTGCACCTCCGCGACCGCCGGGTCGCTACTGGTCCATGCAACATGGCGGTCCCAACTGTCGAGCGGAGCGAGGGTCGCGTTCAATGTGGCCCGCCGGTTGGTGCCGAGAGCCAGCTCCTGATGGTCGAGGACGAGACCCGTCACCGCGGTGCCAGGACTGCTACGGATACGCTCGAAGAGTTCGACTTCGGCGATCTGCACTCCTTCCCTGGCATTGGCGGCGGTGAACTGGAGCCGGTAGATGTTCCATTTCCCCGGCTTGGCAACCGGGAACTCGCGGATCCCGGCATCGGTGGTGTAACCAGGATCCTTCTGCTCGTCGAGCACGGTCCACGTGGTTCCGCCATCGTTTGAACCGGAAAGGATTACCGCACCGGGCAGACGTTCCATGTTGTCTGCGGTGAGCGCATAGGAAGTAACGGTATGCCGCTTGCCCTCGCCGAACAGGCATTGCAGCCAGGTGGATTCCGCCCGGTGGTGCCACGCGGTCTTGCCATCCCCATCGAAGGCCTTGCGCGCCGCGTCATCACCGGCTCCGAAAAATTGGCAGGTGCCTCCCTTGATCCCATAATAGGCGGTGTTGAACTTCATGTCCGCAGGCCGCCCTTTTCCCGCGACCATATAGTCTTCGAGCGCCGCCTCGACCTCTTTTTTCGAAGACTTCAGGACGAGGTAGGAATGCCGGCCGCCCTCGACCTTCTCCCAGCGGTTGCTGCCGGTCTCGGGGTCCACGATGTTCCGGCCACCTTCCACCACCTCATACCAAGGCTCCGCGCCGCGCGCGGTAACGAGGCAGGAAATGGGATCCCAGCTCATGCGGTCGCCAGCATAGCCGGTTCCCGGATACAGCGTGTAAGCCATCGTCAGCGGGTTGTGTTCCGGCATCTCGTATGTCACCCGGCACCCGGAAAGGGTGGAGCCGCCTTCGCCATTGAAAAGGATAGGCGTCGGCCAATCCGTGCAAACCTTCACCGCCGAGGGCGCACATTGGGCGAAGTTCCATTCCGCGTCCTTCGATGACTGCGGCGGGTACACGCCGCCCATGATATCGAGGCGCTTCACCTTCCGCTCCACCAGCTTGGCACCGTCCAGATCGCTGGCCTCGTCCGGGCCGGATTTGAGCAGGTTGGCGATGTTCCGCAGCGGGCCCACCGCCACGATCACCACGCTCTGGTCCGGCTGCGCGGCGAGCACCTCGCGGTAGAGCCGCACCGCGTCCGGGTAGTCCTTGCTGCTGGGAAACCGGCTTGGGTAGCGTTTCGCCAGCTCCTCCGTGTAATGCGGCCCCTCCAGCAATCCGGGGTCTTTCAAGGTGCCGACAGGGATCCCGGGCCGCCCAAACCAGGTGTTGATCCCGTCGATGGCCGGGGCGATGGCATCCGAGGACACGCAGCCCATGGTCGCCAGGAGTTCCACTTCGCCGCGCTCCAACGCACCATGCATGACAAACAGGGCCCCGACATCATCGCAGTCGCCCCCCATGTCCGTATCGAAGATCACCGGCACGGGCGGCGCGGCGCATAGCGCTATCATCCCGGTGAAGTACATCGCGAGCGTAGCCCGGATACCGGACCGTGGTGGTTTTGAAACAGGCGTGTTCATAAGGTTTGCGTGGGTCTATTTTGAATTATCATTTCGTAGCCGCCGGCGTCCAGCGATGAAGCAGATTCTTGCTGCGTCCGTCCTCCTCCTGGAGAATCAGATACTCACCGTTCTTGCGGCGGTGAACGCTGAGGCATTCCACCGCGTCCATCCAGCCGACACCCCAGTCG
>Ga0105052_10000540_pt1 | contig 52925 bp, 57 predicted proteins | sample FRY03_FD_78094 | JGI IMG/M metagenome (GOLD analysis project Ga0105052, IMG submission 78094) | Freshwater microbial communities from Lake Fryxell liftoff mats and glacier meltwater in Antarctica - FRY-03 | ecosystem: Environmental > Aquatic > Freshwater > Ice > Glacier meltwater ... | reverse complement strand
GGGGGGTGTTTAGTTGTTTTTTTTTTTATATTATACGGAGGAGCCGCGCCGAGTGTCGTTCTTTTTTTTGTGGGGGGGGTGTTTTTTTTGTAAAAAGAAAAATAAAAAAATTTTGTTTGGGGGGGGGGGGGGGGGGATGATAATTACTTTTCTCAATGAAATTTTTCATCTTGATCATTTTCACGTTCTCTTTGAGGGCTCAGGTCCAGATTGGCGAAATCGAGCCTGAACTGGTTAGTGACTCCGTCGATGGCAAGACGTTGAAATTTGTCACCGATGAGGGGGTATTTTATCGGATTCAACAGAGTTCGAACCTCTTGGATTGGGATGACATCGTGAGCTTTGATGGCTTGGGGGCTGAGGTTGTCGTCCCCATATTTTCGGGAGTGGGGGGTGCGCCCGGTTCATCCAGTGGAACTGGCAGTGATTTGCAAAGTGTTCGGGTCACTTTGGTTGGGACGACAAATGGTGGGACCTTGGTTTCGTGGCGTTCGTTCGACAGTGGCGCGGCGATTCAAACCCACGTTTTGACGGTTGATGTTGAGGCGACTTGGAGCACCATTGACTTGGTCAATTTTGCGACCGAGTCCTACTGGTTGTTTGTGCAGAAAGAAGAGACCATCGTGGCGGTTCCCACTGGGCTCCCTTCTCTGGGGCCAGAGGATACGATGTTCATGAATGAGCTTCTTGACGAGTATTCCAATATTTCAACAGGCAATTTTCAAAGTGCCTATGTTGGAGCGGCAGTGGCTGCTGGTGCTCAGTTTTTCAGAGTAGTGGCTGAGGTTGCAGATATTGATCGAGATGGAATTCCTGATCAGATTGAAACGCAAGCTCCTCCCAACGGAACTGGAACTGATCCTTGGAAACCGGATACCGATGGTGATGGTTTTTGGGACGGAGCTGAGGAAGCTCAGAATACGGACTCTTCTAACCCGTTGAAACACCCTGATCCTGGAACAGGACCTGGCGATAGTGGTGCTGGTAGCGGAGGCGGACCATTTCTTAATTTGTTGAACTTTCAGCCTATCGAGATCGGTTTTCATGAAAATCACGTCCTGCAGTCTGACAATGGGCGAGCGAACTACCGATTTCCACAGTGGGTCCGTGATAGTCACAACTATCCGGTTTCTTATGCGAAGGGTGGCTCTATTTCCCTTTCAGGGAAATTCGAACTCCCATCGAGTGTGACAGCTGCGACGGTGCAGGTATTTGGACCCAATGGGATCGTGTTTCCTTCTCCAGTGATGCTCAGACCAAGTGGCGGACTCCTCTGGCATTTTCCAGAGACAAAGTGCAACGGCGCCTTAGTTGACACGATCAAGTTTTACAGTGCTCAGACTGCTGGATCGGAATTCGTCCTCAACTGGATTGTCACGGATCAGAATAACAACGTCTTAACGGCGAGCGGGCCGACTAAGCACACAATGTATGTGACCCATGGGAAGCCCATTCCGGGAGATGTGAAGACGGGGAGGCTCCTGCGGCAGGAGTCCCTGTTCAACATTGGTTGTCGTAATGCCAATGGGTGGAAGGTAGGGGCAATTCCTCCTGGCGGAGAAGCCCCTGCGACTCCTCTTTCCATTGTTGAGAAGATCTATGATGAATTTGAAGATTGGGTGGTCGCCCGGGTTGTGCCGACGCAGGGCGTTTTGCGAAACGAAGCGATGACTTACTGGAGGGACACCAATAACGACGGGAAGCCAGATGGAGCATGCAGTTTGAGCTGGGAGCTTTTAGCGAGAGATGATGGGAATGCCAATTGCCAAGCATGGGCCTTTCTTCTAAGCGATATTCTTAGAGCGCAGGGATTCCAGACTAAGCGAGTGTATATTTTGCCAGCCGATTCAGACGAGAACTCTTTCGCGGTGAAGAAGATGGTGGTTCTCGATCCCCTCCCTAATAGTGACCCGGTCTATCAATGGATCTATGGCCTGAGTCTTAAAGAAAGCCCGCCTGGGGTTTTGCTGGGGGCACAGGGTCAAGGACTTCATTTTTATCCAAATCCAGCGGACCCAAAGAAGGTTTTCACTGTGCACTATTTGATGGAGTTCGAAGAAGTGCTTTTCGATCCTTCTTACGGGACACCGTCGATTGCGGGGGCTGACCGACTGAAAGTTTACGAAGATACCTACTTGGAGTTTTTTGGAGGGATCGGGGAATACGGGGGTGAGGAAGCAACCTTTTTTCGAAAGAACGACGAAGAAAAGCTGACACCAGAAATCACTTCAACCATTGCTTACGATGAATAAATTTCTATTAATATGGTTATCAATTTTCTTTTCTTTGTTCTTAGGTCATTATCTTTTCCGTAAGAATTTCGAAGGGCTGGAGGTCGTTCCTGACAAGGAAGCATTTCAGGCGGCTTCAACGCGTGAGCAAGATTCCATTGCTCAGGACTCAAATAGTGATCGTAAACTAAAGCCAGAGCTGATCGGTAAAATTCTTCCACCAGGGAGTCCAGATTTCGACCCGAACGAGATTCCAACAAATGTCAAAATCTTGGAGGATTTTCCTCCGATCTTTTTAGCCAAAGTGCTTGCCGAGATGAAGGAGGTGAAGGTCAGGCGGCGAGAGGCGTACCGGGAGGTTCCCATTCGGTATTGGATGAGAGGTCGATTGATCCTCGATTTTGCGTACAATCGTCATCCTGATGAAAGGCTGGAGGTTGGATATATCGGAGAGGATCATTTTTTTTATGCAGATCATGCGCACCCCGATTTTGCGAAAGGATATGCGGTGTCCAAGGAAGACGCCTTGGTGTATACGTGGGATTTCACGAAGGTTGAAGAGAAGCCGCTCAAATGGCTCCCGGCTTCAATGAGAGGGCGCTGAGTGGCGTCAAATTGGACTTCGCGAGAGTATGATGGTTAGAGTCGGGAGAAGAGGAACGCCGGACTTGCGGAGAAGCAAGATTATGAAGGGGTCGGGAACGATGCCATTGGTGAAACCGACAAGGCGTCCGCATTGAGCACCGACTACGAGTTCGAGCCCAGTGCCGAAGGCGTTCTCGACAAGCTCCTCCCGCTTTACATCAATTGTAAGCGTCATAAAATTGGGCACCTATCGCGTGGCGGCGTGATCCGCTAAAAGGCGGGTCATGTCCACGACATCATCCAACCCACCGCCCGCCCGCTGCTCGGAAATCCGCTTCGCTGAAGTTGACTTCCCCGGCGTGATCCAGTCCCGGCTCGTCATCGAATACTCCAATGGGCTCAAAATCATCGTCGGGAGCCGCGATGATCTTCATCTCGCTGCCGACCTCATCTCCGAACTACGGCTTCGCCATCGGGAAGGAGGCCACAAATGATCAACCTCACCAACGCCTCGCTCAAAATCTACCTCGCCCTTCAGCCCTGCGACATGCGCAAAAGTTGTGAGAGTCAATTTCGCGACCAATTCCTACTGGTTGTTTGTGCCGAAGGAGGTGGCTATTGCGTTGGCGCCCACGGCGCTCTCTTCTCTGGGCCCGGAGGATCAGATTTTCATGAATGAGTTTCTCGGGGAAGATTCCAATATCGCAACGGGAAACTTCCAAAATGCCTATGATGGGGCGGCGGGTTGTGGCTGGAGGTCAGGATTTAATGAAAAAAAGTTCACTTTCATGTAACTGTCACCCGAGATCGCACGTCCCTTCTTATGTCAGGGGTAAGGGAGACTTGGGCGCACACCGTGTAAGTGCCTCACAGTGAATGTCTCCCGCCCCCACTAAACCCGTCTGTGAGGCCATCACAGACGGGTTTTTTTTGCGGGAAGATTGCCTTGATGGAGTGTTGCGGAGTTGGAAATATGGGGGTATTCCTTCCCGCATGAGCGATAAGAAAGACCACGGGGTCACCCTCGAAGCCGGAACCCATTGGATGTGCACGTGTGGGAAATCTGCCAACTATCCTCTCTGTGACGGTGCACATAAGGGCTCGGGAAAGGGACCTGAGAAACTCGTTCTGGAAGAAGCGACGGTGATTCCCGTCATGCGACCGCCTGCCGGGGAATAGGCTGTGAGTCATTTTTTTCGCGAAGGAAGGGCGACGCTCTTGCTCGCTCTGCCTCTCATGGCGGGGCAGGTCAGCCAGATGCTTATGGGGGTGGTCGACACCCTGATGATTGGCAGACTGGGGACCGTTGACCTTGCTGCCTCGACCCTGGCCCTGACCATCCTGCACATTCCCTTGATGCTGGGGATCGGAGTGGCGATTGCGGTGTCGATCAAGGTGTCGCAAGCCCGTGGTGCGAAGGCTCCTGACCGGGCTCAGATTGCGGTGCAGCAGGGCTTTTTTCTGAGTCTTATCTTGGGTGCGATCACCTTTGCGATCAGCCTAGCGATGTTACCGTTGATCCCCTATCTGGGGCAAGATCCGCTGGTCGTGGACAGGATGCCTGTCTTCTTTCTGCTGGTGAGTGCCTCGATGGTACCGGCTCTTGCGAGCATGGCGGCGCGGAGTCATGCCGATGCGATGGCCCATCCATGGCCGGCCTTTTGGATTATCCTGGCCGGGGTGTTGTTGAATGTCTTTCTGAATTGGCTGCTGATTGACGGGAATTGGGGAGCGCCCGAGATGGGGTTGGAAGGGGCAGGCCTGGCGACTTTGATCGCGCGGATCGTTTCGCTGGTCGGAGTGTTGATGTGGTTGAGGCGAAGTCCTCTCATGCGCGATTGGGTGCCGCCGCATTGGTTCCGCTTACCCGGGCGAAAGCCCTTGATGGATTTTTGGAAGATTGTCTGGCCTTCCAGCCTGCAGGTCTCGGCCGAGATGAGCGCCTTTATCGCGGCGAGTTTGGCGATTGGGACTTTGGGGGCCGAGGCGCTCGCGGCGCACCAGGTTGCGCTTATTTGCGTGGCGACAATCTTCATGGTGCCGCTGGGACTTTCGATGGCGGTGACAGTTCAGATTGGTGAAGCTTGGGGCGCGGGAACCCTGCATCGAGGGCGGGACATTGTCGTGAGCGCCTGGGCGATGGGGCTGGCTTTTTCGCTCGTGTTCGTGGGAGTCTTTACGGGCTTTGGAGAGGAAATTTCGAGTTGGTTTCTCAAGGAAGCCGGACCGTTGCGGATCGCGACCGGGCTTTTTGTCATCGCGGCGTTTTTCCAAATTGGGGATCATTCGCAGATCTTGTCGTCGGGCGTGATGCGGGGGCTTGATGACGTGCGGACTCCGGCCTTGATGACCTTCGTGGCCCATTGGGTGATTGGAATGCCGCTGGGATGTTATCTAACATTTGGGCAGGGGATGGGTGCCTCCGGAATGTGGTGGGGGCTGAGCGCGGGGCTGACCCTGGCGGCCTTCTTCCTAGGTCACCGGGCGTGGAGGATGACGAGGCCATCGATACGGGTTGTGTAGGATGGTGAGACCCTGCAAACGATGGCTGCTTACATTGTTTTGAGTAAACTGAAGGAGGGAGTCAGCCTTTCGCGTGGAGAAGTTCTGCGATGCAAGGTGAGGTATTTTAGTGAAGGAAGGGTCATCGGGACGAAGGATTTTGTGGAGCGGATGATGGAGGTCAGGCGTGAGTGGTTTGCACCAGGGCGTCGGCGAAAGACGAAGGAACTCTCGATTTCAGGGAGTCCGTTGTTTTCGCTGAGGTGACCGGCGGAGCTCGATCTCGAGCTGGTTTGCAGGGTCTCTTGAATGCCGTGTCCGGGTCAGCCCGCAAATCGCAAAGACAGGGGGGCAATTTATCCGCCGGTCTTGGGGCCGCGGGTTTTTTTGGGCTTTTGCGGGGCCTGTCCGGGCTTGGCGGACTTACCACCTTTTGGGGCAGTCTTGCGGAGCTTCTGTGCTTCTTCGGCCCGTTCGGCGAGCTTCTGCATCATGCTCTTCTTGCCTGCGTTCTTGCTGGTCTTGAGTTCGGGCTCGGGCATTCTTTGCATGAGCCAGGTCTGGGCGATCGAGAAGATGTTCTGGGTCGTCCAGTAGAGGGCGAGGGCGGAGGCGAAGTTGTAGCAGAAGAAGAAGAAAATGAGCGGCATCAGCATGAAGATGCGTTGCTGCATTTTGTCACCCGTTTTGGGGGTGATGGACATCTGGATGACCATGGTGACGGCCATGAGGATGGGGAGGATGTTGAGGGGAAGTCCGCCGATGTAGGTGATGGTGTCGGGTTGCGAAAGGTCTTTGACCCAGCCGAGGAAGGGCTGGTTGCGGAGTTCGACGGCATACTGGAGCATGTTGTAGAAGCCGAAGAAGACGGGGATCTGGAAGAGCATGGGGACACAGCCGCCCATGGGGTTGACGCCAAATTCGCGATAGAGCTTCATCGTCTCCTGGTTCATCTTGTTGGGATCGTCAGGATACTTTTCCTTGAGGGCCTTGATCTTGGGCTGGAGCTGGGACATTCGCTTCATGGTGCGGGTGGACTTGGCGTGCAGCGGCCACATGACGGTCCGGATGAGGAGGGTGAGGACCACGATGGCCCAACCCCAGGACCAGGAGTTATTTTCGCCCCCGAAGAGGTTGGAGAGAATGTTGAGGGTCCAGTTCAGAAAACGGCTGATGGGTCCGAAGAATCCGTAGTCCATGACGTCGCCTTTGTCGCCATCGAGGCTGCGGATGAGGGCGTTGTTTTTTGGCCCGATGAAGATGTCGTAGGTGACTTCGTAGTCCTTGCCCGGGGCGAGGGATTCGGCGGGGAGGCTAAGGTAGGAGTTGAGGACTTTCTTCTCTTCGGTTTCGGGTGAGCGGGAAGCGGTGAGTGCGACGGATTTTGGAAAGACCCGGACGGTGGCGGGATACGGTTTCTCCGGGGTGACGATGGTGGCAAAAAATTGGTTTTCCACGCCGGAGAACGCGACATTGTCGCCCATGAATTCGCGGAATTCCGAGCGGTCTTTTCCGAAGAACCCTCCTTTAAAATAGCCTTCGTGTTCGGAGTCGTAGTGGCCTCCGGTGTTCCAAAAGAAGGTGAGGTAATTCGAGCGTTCGTCCGCGAAGGCGGGAGCTGCGGAGCCGGTGGCAAGGGCGATGTCGCCGAGGTTGATGGCGGCCTGGGTGCTGTTGGCGAGAGTGAGAGTGAGCTTGAGGCGGTAGTCACTACCGGGGCCTTCGGAGATTTTCTGCCAATTTTTCTTAACGATGAGTCCGTTGGAAGTGGTTCCGAGGTAGGTGAGGTTGTCGCTCGTTGATTCCGGGGTTCTTTTGTAGAAGGCGTTGTCGAGCGCGCCTCCGGAAATGGTGGTGAGGGCTCCGATACGGTTGAGGCCGAGGTCGTTCATGAGAACGTTGCCAGCGCCGTGGACGGCTTTTTCTTCGCGGAATTCGGACCATTTGATACCGCCTTCAAGGGTGGAAAGGACGAAGTCGTTGGTGCCGGTGACGAGGGTGTGGCTTTCTTCGCTGCCGATTTGTTCGGGGATGGGCTCTGGCTTGACGGTGAGCTCGCCGATCGGCACGCCGGTGGTTTTTTCTACGGGAGTTTCCTGCCGTTTGTTTTCTTCGAGGATGCGTGTGGCTTCGGCATTTTTGCCGGCGTAGTGCATGTTGACGGCGAGCAAAATGCCGCAGGTGATGAGGACGATCCAGGCTTTACGATCCATGATGATTGATTAGGGAGTGGGAGATTCTTGAGAGGAGGTTTCGGCCCCCTTGCGGTGTGGGACGGGGTCATAGCCGCAGCCACCCCAGGGATGACAGCGAAAAATCCGGCGAATGCCGAGGGAGCTTCCTTTGAGGGAGCCGTGAAGCTCAACGGCTTCGAGAAAGTAGTGTGAGCAGGAGGGGGTGTAGCGGCAGCCTGAGTTGGGTCCGCCGAGGGCGTGAAGGAAGGGCCGGATGAAGATCTGGTAGGCGCGGATGCCCAGGCGGATAACGGGCTTCATGAGGGATCGTCGTTCCAGATTTTGAGCCGCTTGACGGTTTTGAGCCAATCTTCTTCCAGTTGTTGGAAGGTGGCTTGGGAGGCTTTCCAGCGTGCGATGGTGACAACCATCTGTTGTGGAGGAAGGTGGTCGCCCCATTTGCGAATGATTTCGCGGAAGCGGCGGCGGAGGAGATTCCGGGTGACGGCTTTGCCTGCTTTTTTGGAGGTGATTAATCCAAAACGCCGATCCGTTGAGGTGGGATCGGCGAGGGTGCCAATCACGAGGTATTTCCCCCCGGTTGATTGGCCTTTTTGGCGGACGGTCTGGAACTCGCCCCATAGGCGCATGCGCCGCTGACGAGTTAGGTCCATGACGGTCGAGATAAACTCAAGGAACGGGAATCGCGCAGAGGCGACATCTGGTTACTTGGTGTTGTTCTGCACCGTGTGGCGCTTGAAGTGGATCTCGGCGCCCTTAGGAATGAGGCGCTTGCGGCCCTTTTTGCGACGGTTTTTGATGATGCCGCGGCCGGCCTTGTTGGCCATGCGTGCGCGGAAACCGTGTTGCTTCTTGCGAGTGCGCTTAGAAGGCTGATAAGTCATTTTCATGGCCGTAAAAAAGTAGAGTTGAGAGAAGAGTCCCTGCTCAGTGGAGCGGGACGTGAAGACTAGTTATCAAACTAGGCTTGTCAACCAATCGTGGATTTTTTTTAGAAATTTGGTTTTCCCCAAGAATGAGGGCAGTTGGGAGCTTGGGGGATTACTGTCCGCCGTTGGCGACATCCCGAGCTGCGCCGGTGACTGCGGCACCGCCTTTTTGAAGGTCCTGGCCGGCTCCGGCGATGGTGTTACATGAGCTCAGAGCAGAAAGAGCGGCTCCGAGGGCGATGAGGATGAGTTTTTTCATAACTGGTGTTGAATGATGATAAGGAGAGAGTTTTTCAAACTCTGGTTGAGGTGATGATGGCGAAGTTGAGGGGATCTGCCAAGTGAGCTTTTTATAAAACGACCTGATTTTTCATTGGGTTCGGGGAGTGTCGGAACGCGTCGGCGTTTCAAGGAATGGGTCTCTTTGGTTGGGCCATTTCTGGAAATCCGTGGTAATGGTGGGGTATGTCATCGGAGACTGGGGGAGGGAGTAGTTGGGACTACAAAGGTTCGAGGAGGTATTTTGAGGCTTGTTCGACGTCTTTATCGCCACGGCCGGAGAGGTTGGCGATGATGATGTCGTCCTTGCTTAGGGAGCCTGCGATTTTGGAGACGTAGGCCATGGCGTGGGCGCTTTCGAGGGCGGGGATGATGCCTTCGGTGTGGGCGAGTTCGCGGAAGGCGGCGAGGGCTTCGTCGTCGGTGGCGTAGGTGTATTCGGCGCGGCCGATGTCTTGGAGGTAGGCGTGCTCGGGGCCGACGGCGGCGTAGTCGAGTCCGGCGCTGATGGAGTGGGTGAGTTGGATTTGGCCGTCGTCGTTGGCGAGGAGCCAGGTTTTGGAGCCTTGGAGGACGCCGAGTTTTCCGCCTTGGAAGCGGGCGGCGTGACGCTCGGGGATGATGCCGTCGCCACCGGCTTCGACCCCGACGAGGCGGACGTTGACGTCATTGACGAAGGGGTGGAAGAGGCCCATGGCATTGGAGCCACCGCCGACGCAGGCGACGAGGAGGTTGGGGAGGCGGCCTTCTTTGGCGAGGATTTGTTCGCGGGCTTCGAGGCCGATGACGCGGTGGAAGTCGCGGACCATCATGGGGAAGGGGTGGGGTCCGAGGGCGGAGCCGAGGATGTAGTGGGTGTCATCGACGGTGGCGACCCAGTCGCGCATGGATTCGTTGACGGCTTCCTTGAGGGTTGCTTGTCCGGCGGTAACGGGGACGACCTTGGCGCCCATGAGGCGCATGCGGGTGACGTTGAGGGCTTGGCGTTCCATGTCGACGGCACCCATGTAGACGGTGCAGTCCATCCCGAAGCGGGCGCAGACGGTGGCGGTGGCGACGCCGTGTTGGCCGGCCCCGGTTTCGGCAATGATGCGTTTTTTGCCGAGGCGTTTGGCGAGGAGGATTTGGCCGATGGCGTTGTTGATTTTGTGGGCGCCGGTGTGGAGGAGGTCTTCGCGCTTGAGGTAGATTTTGGCACCGCCGAGTTTTTTGGTCCAGCGTTCGGCGAGGTAGAGTGGGGTGGGGCGACCGCAATAATTGTGGAGGAGGTCGTCGAGTTCGGCCTGGAAGGTGGGATCGGCTTTGGCTTCCTCGTAGGCGGCGCTGAGCTCATCGAGGGGGGTCATGAGGGTTTCGGGGGCAAAGCAGCCTCCGAATTTGCCAAAGTGGCCGGTTGCGTCTGGAACTGTGGGTGCCTGGGTGCTCACGGGCGCAAGTTAGCCGATGAGGCGGGAATGGCACGTGAAAATTAGGAGGGAATTTTGGTGATGGTGCGGAGCCAGGCGGCGAGGATGATCTTGAGTTTTGTTAAGGAAGGTTCAGCGGGGGAGGATTTTGAAGCGGAGGAATTTGCGGAGGAAGTCCGGAGTGAGGGGGAGGGTGTAGGTGGCGTTTCCGTCGGGGGCCATGGCCGTGGGTTGGGTGGGGGTGGGGAGGTCGAGCCAGGTTTGGAGGTCGGGGGATTCCTGGGGGATGACGAGGAAGTCATCGGCTCCGAGGATGATTTGATATTGGAGGGCGCCGTTGGTGAGGGTTGGGGGGTGTTGGCCGAGGACGTGTTGGGTGAGGTCGGTGCCGATGAGGGGGCGGGTGTCAGTGGTGCCGGGGGAGAGGCCGGGTCGCCAGTTGAGAGGGGCGGAGAGGTCGGGGTGGATTCCGGGTTGGATGAGAGTGAGGGAGAGATCGATGGTCTCTGCGGATGTGTTGAGGAGCTCGATGAATTCGGTGTCGGGGAGTTCGTCAGCGGGATGGTAGTTGATCTCGGAGATGATGAGGTTTTCGGAGCTGGCGGGGGTGCCGACGACGAAGGTATTGCGCATGATGGCGGACCAGTTGCCGGAGGTGGTGAGAAGGCGGGCGGAGACTTGAGCGGAAGAGGTCAGGGTGATGGGATTCTCGTAAACGATGAGCGAGTCCATGGGGTCTTGGCTGTCGAGTGAGTGGTAGAGGGTGCCGGTTTGTCCGGCGGGATTTTGAATGGCGAGGATGAAGCCGGGGGAGACGATTCCTCCGGCCGCGCTGAAGGTGGGAGGTGCGAGGAAGTTGGAGTCGATCCAGTCGGCGCGGGTTTGGAGCCAGGACTTCATGCTATTAACACGACTGGTCCAGGTGCTGGTGGTGAGATTGGGAAGAGGTAGACTCCGGCGCGGTCGGCGAGGGTGAGTTCTCCGCCGTCTTGATTCACGAAGACATCGACGAAGCGGAACTCCGGGGCCCAGCGGCCGGTTTGGCGGCTGAGTTCCCAGATGAAAGTGTTGTAGAGCATGGATCGGTCGTAGTTGGGATCAGGAAAGTAGAGGATCCAATCGGAGTCGGAGGCCATGCCGAGGATTTTGGTGGCGCGATCTTCGTCGGCGTCGGTTTTCCAGGTTTCGACCGAGTAGGGCTTGACTGGCCAGGTGGAAGTCGACGAGGGGCGGGACATCGATGACTGGGGCGGGATCGATAGGAGTGGTGCCGAGGAAGCGAATTTCGCCAAGGCCGGCGCGGTCGCCGCCGCCGAAGTTTTCGAACCAATTGTCAGTGAGGGTGAGGCGGATTGTATTGGCGGGGTAGCTTGCGTCGAGGGGGAGAGTGGTGGCGTTTCCCAGGGAGATGGCGGGGGCGTTGAGAGAAATTGAATCGGGGAAAGTGGAGCCTCGGTCGGTGGAGAATTCGAGAGTGAAGGATTTGGCCTCGTTGCCGTTGGGATTTCCGAAATGGTAGCCCCAGTAGATGAAGTCGGTGAAGTCGTGTTCTTTGGCAAAGGTGAGGAGGAAGACGGGGAGCGGAGCGGAGGCTTGGCTTAGGGCGAAGTAGTCGGCTGCTCCGCCGCCGGGGGCATCGGTGGTCCAAGCGGTGGACCCGCTGGCAGCGGCGTGGGTGGTGGTGCGATAGTTGCTGATGGTGGGGATCTGGGTGAGACCGGATCCGTTGGTGAGATTGATGGCGGGAAAGAACTCGGTGCCAGCGAGGAGTTGGGTGGAGGCGGGTGCGATGATTTCCGTGGCGATCAAAGGGCCGCAGAAGAGGAGGCTGGCGAGGAATTGTTTCATGAGAGGAGTTGGAAAAGAAAGATCCGTCCGGTGTTGTTTCCGGACGGATCTGGGAAATCGGGTCTGAGCAGGGAATCTTAGCGTCGTCGACGTAACAATGCGAGCAAGGCTAGACCGCCGAGGAGACCCGTTGAGGGTTCGGGGACGGCATCGCCGATGAATTTGGCTTCTCCGAGTCCGATGCGGTCGCCACCGGGAGAGGTGCCGCCGAAGTGGTTATCGGTGATATCGAGGCGCACTGTATTTGCGGTGAAAGTGCCACCTAGGGAAAGAGTTGTGGCATTGCCGACAGCGTATGTGCTGAGGGGATTCGACACCGTGGTGGAGGTGGGGAAAGTTGCTCCGCCGTCAGTTGAGAAGCTCAGCGTGTATTCGCGTCCTTCGTTGCCGTTGGGATTTCCGAAATGGTAGCCCCAATAGACGAAGTCGGTGAGGCCGTAGAGTTGGTCAAGGGCCAGAGTGAAGACCGCCGCCGTTCCGGGGGACGTTGCAAGGAAGTAATCACCGGCTCCATTGGGGTCGTTGGTTGTCCACGCACTCCCAGCACCGGCGGTCCCGTGGGTGATGGTGGTGTAGTTCGCGATGTCAGCGGCTCCTGAGAGGCCTGTGTTGTTGATGATATTGATGGCCGGGAAGAACTCGGAGACGCCCGAGGTATTGGTGAGACCGGTAGGGTTTACGAGGACGGCGGCATTCGCAGAACCGACCAGAAGGGCGGTGAGGGCGAGGCGAAATTTGGGTTTCATTCTTATTTTTGTTGTTGGTTGGGGTGGAATTATTGGACGGGTCCGGGGCCTTCGACGATGCGAGCGAAAAGCTTGGGGTTGCTGGTAAAGATGGATGGGTAGCGTAGGCGGAAGTTCATTGAACACCTATAAGGCATGGCTCACGCCACGGAAAGCGAAATCGTGGCCTTTCCAAAAGAATAATCATTGGCGATTCTCCTCAGAGATAAGTCGAATGAGGCCCTGTTAGATTGGCTAACGTGAGTTTTGAGAATTCGCGTTGGATTTGAGTGGCCATTCGATTCATCCTCCCGGGGTGAAGAAAATTGCGGTATTTGGCTCGGGGACCGGGAGTAATTTTGTGGCCCTCCATGAAGCCTTTGGTGCGCAGATTGTCCTGGTGGTGTCGGATCAGGAGGAAGCGGGGATTCTTGAAAAGGCGGAGAAGGTGGGAATCCGGACCGTTTATGAAAAGGGAGGGAGGGATTTTTGTGCCCGAATCGTGCGGTATCTGGAAGGGATTGATTTGATCTGCCTTGCGGGGTTTATGCGGTTGGTCAAGGAGCCACTTCTAAGTGCCTTTCCGAATCGTATTCTAAATATCCATCCGTCTCTTCTGCCCGCATATCCGGGATTGTTTGCGTGGGAGCAGGCGGTTGAGGATGGCGCGGCCGAATCGGGTTGCACGGTGCATTATGTCGACGCAGGGATGGATACCGGAAAGGTGGTCTTGCAGGCGACGGTGCCGATTCTGCCGGGTGATACGGCGCGGACTTTGCATGCGAGAATTCAGGTAGAGGAGCATCGAATTTACCCCGAGGCGGTGTGGCAGGTTCTGGCGACGCTGGAAGATTAAGCTTCGGCTCCGACGAGGCTTTCCGAGAGGATCCAGCTCGTCGGAATGTCGTTGGCGGTAACGACATCCCGCTGTGCCCTTTGACTATTATTGGTCAAAAAGAGGTAGGGAATGGAGAGACTCTTCAGTCGTTCCAGGAAATCCAAGGTGCCCGGGATCAACTGATCTCCCCGATAGATGACACCGTCCATATCCAGCAAAAATCCGATTTTTTTCATGCCGAAGGAGGAGCACTCATCATGCCAACGAGGAGCACCAGTAGATGCAATTTTTTCATAGATTCTGGAACGAATGAGGGCTTGCGAATTCATTTGTAGCCGTCGCGGATGTTCTACCGTGGTGCATTCAAGTCATGAAGATTTCTCATCACCTCCCCTTCCTTTTCTTGCTACTCATCCCGGCTGCTTTCTCGGCCCCGATTGCTGAGGAGTCTTTTCCGACCGAGGCTGGCGGTTATACTTTGAGCCCGCTGGTGGGGCAGAGTCCTCCAGCGGCTGGTTTCACCGGATCGTGGTTGGCGGCTTGGAATGAGGCCGGATCGCCCAATGTCATTGGGACGGGGTTGGGGTATTCCGATGGAACGAATGCCATCACGGTTTGGCGTAATCCCGAGGATCTCAAAGACGAGGCGAATTCCACCATCGATGGTGCCGTGAGTAACTTTGACCGCGCATCGTTGAACGTTTTGGTTCTCCCTAAACATTACTCGTAGTCCCACTTCATGATCCAAGGGTCGCCGGTGCGTTTCTCGTCGGCTTTAAGGAGGGTCTTGTATTTCGCGAGGGTTGCGGCGTGGGCGGGATCGTTTGCGAGGTTGCGGCTTTCGTTGGGATCGGAGGCGATGTCGAAGAGCTCGAATTGCGGACGGTTGATGTAGGAGTCGACAGTGCGACCGCCGTAGTCGGCGTCCTTGCCTTTTTCCCACTGGGCCTGCCAGGTCGCGGCGACCCAGAGATCGGAGGCGAAGGGGTAAGGCTGACGGTAGGCGATGTTCCAGATGAGCTTGTAATTGCGGTCGCGAATGACACGCATGGGGTAATACATTTGGATCTCGTGGAAGGTGTGGGAGGCTCCGATTTGGTCCCAGCCTTTGGAGTTCGCGGTGCCGACGAGCGGGAGCCATGAACGACCGTGGTAGGTCTTGGGAATCTCACCGGAGTTTTCGCCTTCACCGACCTTGTCGACCTTGAGGGGATTCTTGGGAGCGTTCTTCTTAAGGTCGAGGGCGCCGGCGATGTTGAGGATGGTGGGGGTGATGTCGGCGTGGGAGATCATGGCATCGTTGCTGAGGCCTTTTTGGGGAGCCTTGGGATCACGAACGACGAAGGGAACGCGCAGGCCGGCTTCGTAAACGGTGGTCTTGGCGCCGGGGAAAGCCATGCCGTGGTCGGCGGTGAAAATGATGACGGTGTTGTCCCACTTGCCGTTTTCCTTGAGGAGGGAAATGAGGTGGCCGAGGCCTTGGTCGATGCGTGAGCAGGATTGGTAATATTGGGCAATCTCGGCGCGGGACTCGGCGGTGTCGGGGAGGAATCCGGGGACGATGACCTCGGCGGGATCGTAGAAGACTTCTTCGATTCCTGCGTGCGATCCTTTATTCGGTTTGTTGCCAAAGAGGTCGGGCTTGTGCTTGCCGGGGAAGGTCTTGTCGAGGCCGCCTCCGCGGTGGGGATCGGAAGTGGCGAAGTAGAGAAAGAAGGGCTTGTCGGATTTGTCGGCGAAGACCGGCTTGCAAACATCGGCCATTTGTGTTGCGTTGCGGGCATTGCCACGGAGGTATTGGTCGAAGTGGAAGACGGATTCGGGAGCGACGTGGAGCTTGCCGATTTGCACCGTGCGGTATCCGGCTTGTGACATCAACTGCGGGAGGGCGAAGGCCTTCATGGAGGGGAAGCTCTCGAATTTATGGAAGTGGTGGGTGTGTCCGTATTGTCCGTTGAAGTGATTGTGAAGGCCGCTGAGAATGACGGATCGGGAGGCCGAGCAGGAAGCGGTGGTGGCGAAGGCGTGGGAGAAGAGGGTGCCTTCCTTGGCGAGGGCATCGAGATGGGGGGTTTTGATGACTGAGTTTCCGTAGCAACCGGCGACTGGTGATTGGTCATCGGTGACGAAGAGGATGATGTTCGGTTTCTCTGCCGAGAGCGCGAGTCCGGCGAGAGCGAGGAGGATGAGAAGAGCCTTCATAGTCGTGTTGCGCAGACCTTGTGCTTTTTAGGGAGCCTTTGCCAACCTTGGAATTGCTTGGGTGAAATGCATCGCAGTGCGTCCGCTGTTCGGATCGGGGCATTGTAATTTGTAAAAACTACTGTTTGGGGGAAATGACGATATTAAGAATTTGGATGAAATGGTTTGGCCATGGAATTAAAATAATGGCTGGAGGTTCTTGAGGATGGCGGTGCCCATTTCGGCGGTGTTGACTTTGGTTTCGCCGTCTTTGCCGGTGAAGAGGTCACCGGTGCGGAGGCCGGAGTCGATAGCGGCTTGCACGGCGGCCTCGATGGCGTCGGCGGCGGCCGATTCTCCGAGGGAGTAGCGGAGCATCATGGCGACGGAAAGGATCTGTGCGATGGGGTTGGCGATACCTTGTCCGGCGATGTCGGGGGCGGAGCCGCCGGAGGGCTCAAACATGCCGAAGTAGAGTCCGTTCTCACCGACTTGGCCGAGGCTGGCGCTGGGGAGCATGCCGATGGAGCCGGAGATCATGGCCATTTCGTCGGAGAGGATGTCGCCAAAGAGGTTTTCGGTGACGAGGACGTCGAAGGAGTCGGGGCGCTTGACCATTTGCATGGCGGCGTTGTCGACGTAGAGGTGGTCGAGGGTGACGTCGGGATAGAGAGCGCTGACTTCGATGGCGGTTTCACGCCAGAGAACGGAGGTGGCGAGGACGTTTGCTTTGTCGACGGAGGTCACGCGTTTGTCACGACCGCGGGCGGCCGTGAAGGCGACGTGGAGGATTTTTTCGATCTCTGATTTTTTGTAAACCATGGTGTCGAAGGCGACGGGTTCGCCATCGCGTAGTTCGCGGCCCTTGGGCGTGCCGAAGTAGATCCCGCCGGTGAGTTCACGGACGCAGAGGACGTCGAAGCCATTTGGGATGAGTTCGTTTTTGATAGGCGAGGCGTGTGTGAGGGAGGGGTGGCAGGAGCCGGGGCGGAGGTTGGCGAAGAGGCCGAAGTGCTTCCGGATGGGAAGGAGGGCACCGCGCTCGGGTTGGATCTCGGGAGGGAGGTTTTCCCACTTGGGTCCGCCAACGGAGCCGAAGAGGATGGCGTCGGCTTTTTCGCAAGCGGCGATCGTTTCCGCAGGAAGCGGGGTCTCGTTGTTTGTGGCATCGAGTGCGGCGCCACCGACGAGGTGGGTGGAGCGCGAGATTTCAAAATTGAATTTGGAAGCGACGGCGTCGAGGACTTCGAGGGCAACGTCCATGACTTCTGGTCCGATGCCGTCGCCAGGAAGGACGGTGATGGTGTGAGGCATGGGGGTGTCTAGTGGGAGACGGGCCCGGTGTTAAGTGTTTTTTGAATCAGAAACGGGGCGGCGCGTGATCGCCGCGAAGTCGATCTGGTCTCCGACGGGGAAGCCTTGGTTGCGGGTCAGGCTTTGCGGTGGTTGGGAGTGGACCATGATGCCGTCTTCGACGCGGGGAGTTTGGGCATCCCGGCAAGGTCTTCCGCAGTGAGAATCATGCCTTGAAGATTGCGTGGGATGAGCGCGGCGTGAACCTTTTAGTCGTTTGCGAAAGAGAAGTCTCCGCCATCGGCTTTCTGATGGCAGCGGATGCAGCTGCTGCTGTTGATCTTGGAGGCTTTTCCTTCGACGTCGAAGCGCGTGAATAACCAGTCGCCGGAATCCTGGGAGAAGCCCTCGATTTTTTCCATCACGGTGATGGCGTTGAGGTCGCCTTGGTCGTCCTCGAATCCTTCTTTGACGATGATGCTGCCGTTGGGGAGTTTCTTCATATCGGCGAGGGCGGTCCCGTTGGCATAAAAGCGCACAAAGTCTCCGTGAACGCTGTCGCTTTCGACGAGGCCGGGGAATCCCGGAGGGCTATTCCAGGTTTTGAAGCCCTGGATCTTTTTCCAAAGGGCGGTGGCTCGTTGGGTCTCGGTGAGCGCGGGTGCTGGAGCGGAGTTTTTGACTTCCTTGGGCTGGCCGGGAGCGGGTGTGGAGGTCTGGGCGGATTGGACCGGGGCTACCACGGTGGGCGTTGCGGGGTCGCTCGAGCAGGCGGAGATGAAGAATGCGGCGGTGAGAAGAGTGGCGGATTGGGCGAGGAACTTCATGATGCGATCGATTGATTTCGAGGATAGGAGTGTGCCCATCGGGAGTTATTCCGATGAATTTCAGAGCATTTGTCCTCGTCTAATGCCAGTAATCCGTTCTCTCGCTATGATGAAACTTTCTATTTCACCCGTTGGCGGCTTCCTTTTTCTGGCTTCTTGTTCTGAGGAGAAGCGGTGACCCGTCCGTCTCCGAGTCCCTCGGTGCAACAGCGTCCGGGGCAGCGTCCTTCGGTCAGTCGTCCGTCCGACCGTGTCGAGGGGTTCGTTAGTCTTTGCAGGGCGCGGGTTCTTTGCTAGGTCTTCGCGATGAGCGAATGCGCGGTGGAATTGACTCACCTTCTGCTTTCTCCCGGTCACGACTTTTTTGGTCGTCACGGCAAGGGAAGGGAAGATCACGGGATCGAGGAGAGAGAGCAGCTCGAGCTTGTCGCCGGGAGCGGGATCGTGGGTGACCGCTTCTTCGACTACAAGCCGGACTACAAGGGGCAGATGACCTTCTTCGACTTCGCCACTTACGAAGAGGTCAGGGCGAAGTTTGATCTACCCGATCTGAAGCCCAGTGCCTTGCGGCGTAATGTTGTGATCAAAGGGGTTTCGTTGCCTGATTTGATTGGAAAGCGCTTCAAGATTGGTGAGTTAGAATTCACCGGAAGCGAGGAATCGAAGCCGTGCTATTGGATGGACCAGGCCTGTGCGCCGGGGACCGAGGAATTTCTGCGAGGCAACGGGGGACTTCGTTGTCGCATCGTGACAGGTGGGACCCTCGCGAAAGGTCCCCAAACTCTGACAATTCTCTAACGATGGACCCTAAAAAATTGCGTTATCAAATGCTGGGCGGTGAGGAGGCGGCTACCGAGGAAAAGCTCTCCAAGTATTGCGGAGAAGTCGGGTGGGATTATCTCAGCGGTCCCTTTAAAAATGACACTCTTTACTTCGTGGATCCCGCCTTGAAGCTGGAAATGGTGGGAGTGGCGATCACGGATGATGACAAAGCAGCCGTCGAGGCCTGGTTGAAAGCCGGAGAGATGGTGAAGATCGGAGCCCTCCACGCCCAGCAATGGCAGGGCACGGAGCAACAGTTTGAGGCCCTCGTGGTGTCGCCCTTTGTCCTTTGTCGTCCGGTGTCCTGATGACGATGGCGCGGGCGGAGTTTGACCCTTGCCCGTGATTGCCCTATTCCAAGGCGAACAATGCTCACGAAATCCCAACTTGCCGAACTCCTCGAGGACTACGGCCAGCCCGCCTATCGCGCGACCCAGATCCTGCAATGGATCTATGAGAAGCGAGTCCAGTCGTGGGATGAAATGAGCAATCTTCCGGCTGATCTGCGGGCCGCGCTGGCCGAGAAATACCCTCTCCGCCCCCTGACTCATTCTTTGACCAAGGGCTCGGAGGATACCACGCGCAAGTTCTTGCTGCAGCTGCCGGACCAACGATATATCGAGACCGTTCTCATTCCGGCTTCGCCTGCCCTTTATGGTGAGAAATCGGACCGCCATACTCTCTGCGTTTCCTCGCAAGTGGGATGTGCCTACGCCTGTAAATTTTGTGCTTCGGGGCTCGATGGCTTTACCCGCAATCTCACTGCGGCCGAGATCGTGTCGCAAATTATTCTTGCCGAGGAATTGTCGGGGGAGAAGGTGAACAATCTCGTCTTCATGGGAATGGGGGAGCCGCTCGCAAATTTTAAAAACCTCTGTGAAGCGCTCGAAATCATCACGGCGGATTGGGGCCTGCGGATTGGCGCGCGCCGGGTCACGGTGTCGACTTCGGGCTTGGTGCCGCAGATCAAAAAGTTGGCGGAATTACCCCAGCAGATCCGCTTGGCGATCTCTCTTCATGGTCCCAATGACGAAACGCGTGAGAAGATCATGCCGGTGAACAAGAAGTATCCCGTTGCCGATTTGTTTGATGCTCTCCGGATCTGGAATTCGAAAAAAAATCAGAAAATCACCCTCGAGTATATTTTGATCGATGGGATCAATGCTGATCTCGACCATGCCGAGATGTTGGCGAAACGGGCGAGGTCGATTCGGGCGAAAGTGAATCTCATTCCTTACAACACGGTGGAGGGACTTCAGTGGGAGCGCCCGTCCGATGAGAATTGTTTGCGGTTCAAGGAGGTCCTTACGAACGCCGGAGTTTCGGCGACTCTGCGACTGGAGAAAGGTCATGATATTGATGCGGCCTGCGGGCAGCTTCGATTGAAGAAGGAAAAGGGATGTTGAAGGCAAGAAGGAAAAGGGATGTTGAAGGCCATGATCCCAGCTTCCTAGATCATGGTGGCGGGGCCCCTTTTGCAAGAGGCTCCGAGGCTTCCACAAAGACCTCGATTCCATCCAAGACGATAAAGGACCCGCGGTGTTACCGGCCGGGTCATGAAGTTGTTTGGAGTGACGACTCCAAGCGCTTGAGGATCTCCTTTGCGGAGCAACCCTGAGCTCTCATGGTGGCGAGTGAGAGGGCGTCATGGCGTTTGGCGAGTCGCTGACCCTTTTCATCCACAACGAGGACGTGGTGAAGAAAAGCGGGCTCCGGGAGATCCAGCAACTGTTGGAGGACGCGGTGGACGTGGGTGGAAGGGAGGAGGTCTTGGCCCCGGGTGACGTGGGTGATTTCCTGGGCGGCGTCATCGACGATGACGGCGAGATGATAGGAGGTGCCGAGGTCCTTGCGGGCAAGAATGACGTCGCCTAGGAGGGCAGGCTCGACGGTGATCTTGCCGTGGCGGAGGTCATTGAAGGAGAGGGGCCCGGCAAGTTTGGCCGCTTTTTGGGCATCGAGTCGCCAGGCAGGTTCACGGTGTCGGGAGAGTTCTGCGATTTGATCGAGGGTGAGTTTCCGGCAGGTGCCGGGGTAAAGGGTCCCCTCGGGACCGTGGGGAGCTCGGGTCAGATGGGTGAGTTCCTGTTCGATTTCCCGGCGGGTGCAGAAGCAGGGGTAAATCACGCCGAGGCCCTTGAGGTGGGACAAGGCCTCGCGGTAGGACGCAAGTCGGTCTCGTTGTTTCCAGGCTGGTTTCTCCCACTCAAGACCCAACCAATGGAGGTCATTTTCGATTTGTTGGTAGAATTCAGGCCGGACGCGAGTGTGGTCGATATCCTCGAATCGCAGCAGAAAACGACCCTTTTCTGCCACGGAAAAGCGGTAGGCTACCAGCGCCGCGAAGGCGTGGCCTAGGTGGAGATTTCCGGTTGGGCTGGGGGCGAAGCGGGTGGTGACCATGATGAGCGGTGAAAAAGTATTAGCGAAGAGGGAGGTCATAGTCTAGTGATCAAGCGTTCATGCAGAAGAAGGTTTTGATTGTTGGAGCCGGGCCGGGTGGTTTGTCCGCCGCGATGATTCTCGCGAACCGTCGGTTTGAGGTCACGGTGGTGGAGAAAGCCGACCGGGTGGGTGGGCGAAATGCCGAGCTCAAGGGCGGCGAATCTTCCTTCGATACCGGTCCCACCTTTCGGCCCCAAAAATTCACCCTCGATGAGATCTTCGCCGAGACGGGGCGGGAGAGTTCCGACTCCATGGAGTTTCTCAAGGCATGATGGACGAGATTTCCATGCGGCCGATCGGGAGGGTGGAGAGTTGCTTTGGCGAGAAGTTTGGCACGCCTAGGCAGAGCGGAATTGTTCCCGGAGCGCTTGGAAGGGTTGTTTTTTCTTCCGAGGTGGATCGTGGCGCTTGTCGAGGGCTTGAGGAGTTCAGCCACGTCTGGATTGTTTTTCTCTTTGATCAGGTCGGAGAAAGTCAGGTGCGCTGGTTGGTGCGTCCGCCCAGGCTGGGAGGGAACGAGAAGAAGGGCGTCTTTGCCACCCGCTCCCCGTTCCGACCGAATCGGATCGGGCTCTCGCTCGTGAAGTTGGAGGCGGTGGGAGACGGTTTTCTTGAAGTGAGCGGGTTGGACCTCGTCGATGGCACTCCGGTGCTCGATATCAAACCCTACCTTCCCTATGTCGAATCGATTCCCGAGGCCTGCGGGGGATTTGCGGGGAAGCCTCTGGAGCCGCTTGAGGTTGAATTCCCCCCCTTGCTGTTAGAAGAATTGGGGGAGGGTGAGATTCAGCTGATTCGGGAGACTCTCGCCGTCGATCCCCGGCCCGCTTATCACGACGATCCGGAGAGGATTTATGGCTGCAAGCTGTCCGGGCGAAATGTGCAATGGCGGGTGGTGAATGGTCGAGTTATCGTGATGGGTTGATATTCATATTGACATGTGAGTGAGGTTGATCCGAGGCGGCTTGTCGGAGTCATTACGTTGGATGACCGAGGTAGGAGAGAACCCGTTTACGGGCCTCGGGGCTGTTCATGATAAAGGTGTGATCGGCCTTGATAATGTCGAACTGTTTCATGCCGCTCACTTTTCCGCCTGCGATGGTCACGATGCCATCGTGAGCACTCCCCAGGAGTGATTGGAAGAGGGTCAGGCGTTTGCTTTGGCCCATCACGACTGCGACTTCGTGGCCGTTCTGAAACCCGGGGATTCTTTGGCGGACGTTTGCGGTGGAAAGGCTCATGCCACCGGGGCCGAAGAGGGTGCGCCCGATGAAGGAATCCTCAAGCCAGTCGATGATTTCGCTTCCCTGGTTGGGAGGGGCGAGCATCACGATCTTTCCGGTGATGAGATCGGGAGCTTTTTGGGCAAGGCAGCGGAGGACGATGCCCCCCATCGAGTGGGTGACAAAATGGGTGGGCTTCTCCGAAGGGGGGATGTCCTCCTGCACGCCCGCTACGATTTCATCGAGTGATTTTCGAAAGGAAGGATAGGGGAGGTTGAGGGTTTCATACCCCTGTTGGTTGAGATGCTTGGCGAGTCCTTCCATGGCCCGGACACTGCGCCAAAGTCCGTGGAGGAGGATCACCCGGGCACCCTTGCCGGGGCGGTGGATGGGCCGGTGCCAGGGAAGGGGCGGGATCATGGACAGAAGTTGGCTCACGGGCTTACTAAAGCATGGTCGCGCCTAACATCCCTAATTGATTTTGGCAATGAAAACATCGAGTCATACGATCCGATGAGAGCAAAAATCCCTGCTGAATTTGCTGGCAAAATGAGAAGAATATGGTTTTTTAGTAGTTGCTGAAAGCTAAAGCCTTTCGCACACGCAATCCGGAGAAACCCGTATCTTTACTGATGCGGGTTTTTCTTTGCCTGAGCTCAGGTGGTGAATGTGAGCGAGCCGCAGGGGCCTGCCGGGTTAACGGGCGACGTTGGTGAAGACGTTTTGGACGTCTTCATCGTCTTCCAGTTTGTCGACGAGGTTGTCGATTTCGCCCAGCTGTTCTTCGGTGAAGGATTGCGGATTGTTGGGAATTCTTTCGAGACTGGCCTTGGTGACTTCCACGCCCATTTTCTCCATGACCGCAGCGAGGGTTCCAAAGGATTTATACTCGCCGTAAACGAGGCCCATGTCGCCCTCGACTTCCAGTTCCTCAAGGCCGGCCTCCATGAGCTCGAGCTCGAGTTCTTCGAGATTGACCCCTTCAGGATTGAATTCGATGACGCTTTTGCGATCGAACATGAATTCCAGTGATCCGTTGTTGACGAGTTCGCCGCCGTTTTTGTTAAAAGCGGTGCGGACGTTGGTGAAGGAACGGTTGGTGTTTTCGGTGGCACATTCCACGAAGATGAGGCAGCCGTTCGGGCCCTTGCCCTCGTAGTTGATTTCGGTGATGTCGCCCATGTCCTTACCGGCAGCGCGTTTGATCGCTTTCTCGATGTTGTCCTTGGGCATGTTTTCCGCCTTGGCATTCAGGATGGCGGTGCGGAGGGCGGCATTGGAATCAGGGTCCGGCCCCCCGGCCTTGGCCGCCATCGTAATGGTCGTGGCCAACTTTGGAAATATCCGGGACATTTTTCCCCAGCGCTTTTCTTTGGCCCCTCTCCGAATTTCAAATGCTCTTCCCATAATAGTGTGTTGTTGAGGGGAAAGTAGCGAAGAGGACGAGATTTCAAACCCCAAAGTTTGCGGGAGGAGGGGTTCGAGCTGGCTGGCTGGGAGCTTTTACGATAAGTTCCGACCTTGAATCGTGTCTTCCAGAATTGGAGCGGTCTTTTGGTGGGGTTCTTGTTGCTCGTGACTGTGGGGCTGGTGATTTATGGTCGCTTTTTTTCAGCGGAGAAGCGGGAGTGAGTGGATCAACGGGTCTCGGAGGTTTCGATGGCCAAGGTCTTGGGTTGGGGGAGTGTCGTGCCAGTCGTCTTCTTTTTGACGATTCACTTTTGGAGGGTCTCGCAGGATTGGAATCCGGAACCGGGATGAGATTTCGGGACTTTGGATCAAGTGTATCCCTGGGTCCTTTCGGGACTTGAAGAGGGGGGATTTGGCCTTTGGCTTTGGACTGGCTTGGTTGGGGGGCGCAGGCCGGTCCCACATGCTCCATATTCTATAAAAGTTCCCGTTTGGTGACTTCCATGTCGCCTTGCCAGTCGCGTTTCAGGGTGATGCGTTCGCGCGTGGTGTCGGATTTTTTTGGCGAGCCGTGCTCGATGAGGAGGACCGCGCGGGTCGTTTTGACCATGATTTCGCGGATGCGGAGGACGGGGGTGGAGCGGGTTCGGAGGAAGGCGTGGAGGGAGATGTCCCAGTGGTCGGCATTCCAGAGGTAGGCGGAGGGCGGGAAGTTTTGGAGGTGGGAGATGGCAAGGAAGAGTTCGCGGATCGCGGCTTCTCCGTGGGCTTTGATGAGGAGGTGGGCCGCACGTTTGTTGAGGAGGCCTTCGAGGTATCCCGCGATGGGGTTGCGGTGGTATGCCTCGGCCTCATCGAGAAGGGCCTGTTGATGTTGCTTCATGAGGCGTTGCATTTCTTCCCGTTCGATGTCGCCCCGCTGCCATTTTTCAATGAGGTGGTTTGGGGTGGGGAAGGGTGCGAGCTTCATTGGAGTGATCGTTAACATCGGCGGTGCTACTTGTCGACCTGTTGAAGCGGTGTTACTGCTTCGGCATGCAGGTTTTAAAAGTGAAATACGCTCTCTGGGCGGCCGACCATCTCCGGGCGATCAAGTTTTATCAAGAGACCTTCGGGGCGGATCTTTCGTTTGAGATGGAGGTTTGGAGCGAACTCACGCTTTGTGGATCGACGATAGGGATTCATGGCGGTGGGGAGGGGAAGCGGACGTGGACCGGGCTGAGCTTTCAGTGTGATGATCTTCTCGAGGGGGTGGAGTTGGTGAAGGCGAACGGCGGCGGGTTGGTCCGGGAGCCGGAAGAGGAGGACGGAATGGTCCACTTGGCGTTTTGCTTCGATACCGAGGGGAACGAATTCATGCTCACCCAGAAACGCGCCTAGACGAAGATGAAACTTTTGAGACTACTTCGTATTTCTTCGCTCCTCGACGGGCTCTCGTTCGTTGTTCTTCTTTACTTCGCGATCTACGAGAAGCGGATTCTCGGCGACGAGACGGCGGTGCGGATTCCGGGGATGATTCACGGGATCATTTTCACGGTGTTTTTGATCCTGCTTTATTTCACGATGGAGAAGCGCAAGTGGCCGCTGAAACGGGCGGTGCTGGTTTTTGGGTGTTCGTTGATTCCATTCGCGCCCTTTTTTCTAGAACCGCGGTTAAAGCGTGAGCAAGATGGTGCGTCATGAAGAAATTCCTTATTATTCTCTCCGCCCTAATTCCTGCCTTTGCGATGGCTGATCATCACAACGAAAAGCCTGAAGCCAAGAAAGAGGCTGCCACGGGAGCTTATCGCCACGTCGTCATTTTGAAATTCAAGGAGGAGGCGACCAAAGGGCAAATCGCGAAGATCGAGAAGGAATTCGGCGCTCTTGAACAGAAGATCAAGACCATCACGGGCATCGACTGGGGCACGAATGTGAGTCCTGAGAATCACGCCCAAGGATATACCCATTGCTTCATCGTGAGCTTTAAAGATCGTGCGGGTTTGGATGTTTATCTTCCCCACGAAGCGCATACGGCCTTCGTGGAGATTCTCCTTCCCGTGCTCGACCAGGTTCTAGTGGTCGATTTTGTTGCACAGTAATTTTTGCCTCTCATTAAACGAAAAAGCCGGAATTCTGAATAGGATTCCGGATTTTTATTGAGAATGGGGTGGGGTTACTTGCTCCGGCGACGGTAGCAGAATCCAAGTCCGGCCAGACTGAGAAGGTAGAGGCTGGAGGATGGTTCGGGGATGGGATTCACCTCGAGTTGGATGTAATCCATGTTTGCCCAGCGAGCGGTGGTGACACCGGGGTTGGTGACGCGGAGTTCAACATAGTTGTCATCTGGAGCACCTGCAGTGCCGTTGACATCTCCAAGGGTAAACCCTGATCCGACAAAGGGAGTCGTGATGGTTGAGGTATTGTGAGTGAAGGAGTCGATGAGGTTCCCATTGACAAGGACATCAATGTCGTAGGCTCCGGTGCCTGTTGAGTTGTCATTGAGGTCAAGCATCTGGAAGGTCAGGGTGAAGACGTCCGAGGGAGCGGTTCCAGGGGCGAAGTTGAAATGGTAGCGCAAGTTTGCGTCGCCGCTGGTGAAGGCCCGTTCCACCGCAATTTCACTGGAAGCGATGATTCCGAGCGGAGCGTATGCCACCCCTCCGTCAACTTGATTGGAGTAGATGCCTGCGAAATAGTAATCGTCGTCCGCTTGTTGGTTGACAGCGGGGCTGTTTGGATCGCCGGGGAGAGCATTGACTCCAGCTTCTTGAACGAAGGTCACCTCGTGAGTGGCTCCGTAGAGGCTGGCGGTTTCCGGCGCGGCGCGGCGCGGCCTGGCGTGCTGTCGCCTAGATTCCAAACGATGGCGGCACCGCTGTTTGCGATGCACAGGGTGAGGAGTCCGAAGGTGAGTTGTTTAGTTTTCATCATTTTTTTTTGGTGCATTCTGGGGTAAGATTCCTTTCGGGACCTACTGTCACTAAGCATTCTTTGGAGATTGGAGCGATAAGTCACCTTGCTTTTTGCTGAGATTTCACGGCGGTATGGTGTTTGAGAGAATGTGGGGCTTTCAGTCATGCGGTCTTGGTTGTAAGATTCTCTTCCGATGATGAGCCGACGATTTGTTCTTTTTACTATTCCGCTTTTGGTTCTAGGTCTTTTTGCGGCCTATTATTTCCATGAAAAACGCTCGGCGAAGGTTGAGGGGGACTCGATTGTTCGGGAACTGGTCGGATCGGAGGAATTGATTTTGGAGTTGGGTCCGCAACTGAAAATGCTTTCGAAGGGGGTGATGAATTTACGTCTTCCCGGGGGCGAAACGGGGGTGGAAAGCTTTGCCAAGCTGGTGACAGTGGTTGATTTGGCTGCGGATACGAAGTTGCCCGGTGCTCTTGGGGAGACGGAGTTCGTATCTGAAACCGAGTTGAAGGTGTCGGATCTTGCCAAGGACGTCTCTGTGGAGAAGGAGGGATTGTGGCGATCGCTTTTGGAGCAGGTGGACTATTTCGAGCAGTCGGGCTTTAAGATTGTCTCTGGGGAGTTTGTGGATGGGTCATACGAGCAGTTTGAGTGTTTGGTGAAGTTTGGAGGGTTGGCTCGGATGAAGAGTGGCACGTGGGCCAGTTTGAGCGGGAAGCAGATGATCTTGTGGATGAAGGACCCGGATGAGGGGTGGGTGATTTCGGGCTGGAAAATGAAGGGGATGAGAGCGGCACTTGGCCGGAGTTTGATGTTTTCGGAGAGGTTGGATGAAGCTCTTCCAGATGTTGCGGACCGGGCGAAGGCCAGGAATTCCGTGCATGAGGAGGAGTTGGTGAAGTATTATCAAAGTGGTAAAACCCGGGCGAGGTCGCACGATTTTTCTCCGATTTCGATGAGTCAGAAGCCGGCGATTTCGGTGGTCGATTTTGATCAGGATGGATTTGATGACCTCTATATCATGGTGCCGATGGGCGAAAACTTGCTTCTCCGAAACCGGGGTGACGGAACATTTGAGGAGGAGGCTCAGGAAAAGGAGTTGGCGATCAAGGGGAATTCTACTTGTGGGATCTTCGCGGATTTCGACAACGATGGTGATCCTGATTTGATGTTGGGCCGGAGTCTTGAGAAGAGTGTCTATTTTGAGAACAACGGATCGTGGTTTGAGGAGGTTGAGCAGGATGAGGAATTGCCAGCACTCACGGTTTCGATGTCAGCGGCTGATTTCAATCAAGATGGGTTGTTGGATCTTTATATTTCTACCTACCGGCTGGGGGCGCTGGGTTCGGATAATCCCGGTTTGGGTGAAGCGGACGATGCCGGGAAGTGGCCTGAGCGATTTCTTTCTCCGGACGAAGCGGCCGAGTATCGGCAGCGGTATCGCGAAGAGACCGGGCAGAAGGGGAATGTTAATTTTTTGGATCAAGTTGGTCCTCCCAATGTTCTTCTCGTCAATCAAGGAGGGGGCAAGTTCATGCCTTCGAAAGAGAATCCCGAGGTTCTTTTGTGGAAGAATAGTCTGCAAGGGACATGGGCGGATATCGATGACGATGGGGATCCGGATCTCTATGTGGCCAATGATTTCTCGTCCGATCATCTCTTTAGAAACGACGGAGGGCACTTCAAGGACATTACGAAGGAAGCGGGAATCAATGCTTACGGATTCGCGATGGGTGCGAGCTTCGGAGACTACGATCAGGACGGGCAGCAGGATCTCTATGTGACTAATATGTTTAGCAAGGCGGGGCGTCGGATCTTGTCGAAGTTCGATGGGATTGATCCTGATTATCTGAAGTCGGTCAATGGGAACGTGCTCTATCGCAAGGGGGGTGACGGGCAGTTTTCGGTGGTTTCTTCTTTGGCGCCGCCGGGGCTTTTGGTCGCGGAGGCGGGCTGGTCCTGGGGCGGTCAATTTTCGGACTTTGATAACGACGGGGATTTGGACATCTACGCCATGAGTGGGTATTTCACGGCACCCGCGGAGTTGGCGTCGGAGGTTGATTTGTGAAGTAACCTCTGGCGCACGGTCGTGCGCACGGATGCGAAACTTGCCGAGAACTCCTTGCGGTCATCGGCGGAGTGGAAGAAGAACGAGATCGCGGGAGTGGATGATGATCGCATCGATACCCGGCTGGAGGATGGCGACGCGATCATTGATGGGGAACTTAAAGTTCATTCGCTGAGTGGGCATGAGCGAAATCACTTTTTCCTGAACCATCGTGGCGGAGAAAGCTTCTCTGATCTTTCGGCGCTATCGGGATTGGATTCGGAATGAGATTCGCGCGGGTTTGTGACCATTGATTACGATCGGGACGGAATGCTGGATCTCGCTTTGGTGAATGCGAACCAACCGCTCATGCAGCTTTTTCATAACGAGATTGGTGAGATTGCACCGGGTGGGCGCGGCTTGATTGCGCTTCGTTTTGAAGGAGGAAATAAAACATCGGAAGTGTCGGAGTGGAGCAACCGGGATGGCTATGGAGTGATGGTGGAGATGGTTTTGCCCGATGGGACGCTTTTGAAGCGGGAGCATCGGTGTGGTGATGGCTATGCGGCCCAGAATAGCCGGACGATGATCATTGGGATTGGAAAAGCGGACAGGTCGACAAAGGTGACCGTGCGCTGGCCCTCTGGAAAGGTGTCGCTTCTCAATGAGATCAAAGAAGGTGAGTTGGTGACCGTCCGAGAAGAGCTCACTGGGGAAGGGCATCAGAGGGAAGAGTATCGCAAGGGCGTGAGGTCTGAGACTGGTGGGGTTAGGGTTAGGGCTGGGGTGACGTTTCCTTTGGCTCGCGAGACTCCCGGGAAGATTCAAGTTTATACTACGATGGCCACGTGGTGTCCATCGTGTCTCAAGCACCTTCCCCAGCTTGCCGTTTTGCAGGATGATGCAGTCGCCCTGTTCGCGGTCCCGATCGATCCTGAAGATGACGAGGAAAAGCTGGGTGAGTATGTCGCGAGGCATTCTCCTCCTTACGAGATGCTCCGGGGAGTCCCGGCGGCCAAGAGGGAAGAGGTGAACGGGTTTCTTTCGGATGCTCTGGGAATCGCCAATCCCGGGTTGCCCTCGAGTGTCATTGCGGATTCGGAGGGGAATGTTCTGCAGGTGATGCAGGGGATCCCGACCGTTTCCGAATTGCGAAAATTGCGAAAATAGGTGGGCTATTTCCGCTCGAACTGTAAGCGGAGGAACTGTTTGGAACTTGTGCCGATGGGAGGGGCGAAGCGGGTGGTGACGATGGTTCGTCCGTCGCCCTGAGCGGTGCGGCTCACTTCTTCGGACAAGCTTGAGGCGTCGGACCAATTCGCAAGATCGGGGGAGGATTCGATGCCGAGCATGACTTCATCGGCTCCGATGCTGACCGGATAGGTCATGGTAAGCCGACTTTCGAGGACTCCATTGATCAAGTAGTTCTGCCAGCTTGTGGAAGTCGCGATAGGGCCCTGGCCAAGATCGTTGCCGAGGGCGTAGTCGACGAGGTCGGTGATGCCATTTCCATTGTCGTCGCCGAGCGGGTTGGCAGGGAAGGGGACGACGTCGGAGTTGCCGGGATTTCCTCCTGGGAGGGTGCTGGCGCGCCAGTTCTCGGCGAGATCTGGATCCGGGATCGAGTTGGGATTGCGTAGGACGATGCTGTAGCCGATTTCTTTCTCGGTGGGCCAGGGGGCTGCGTCGTTGTAGCGGAATTCGCGGATGGTTCCGTTGAGGGCATCTTCGAGTTTGATCGTTTCACCTCCGTTGTTGAAGCGGCTGCCGTTGGCAAAGACGCCGGCGATCGGAAGTCCGGATCCGTGGGCGGCCGTGAAGGCGGCCAGGTCGGCAACAACGAGAGCACGTTGTCCGGGAGCGAGACTGGTGATGGCGGAGCCGGTGAAGTCGAACTCAATCCCCTCGACGAAGCGAACGCCGGTGAGATCGAGCGTGACCGTCGGGCTGACGTTGATGAGCTCAATATACTCTGCCAGTCCGTCGCCGGAGGGGTGATACATGACTTCGCTGATGACGAGGGAGAGTTGGGCGTTGGTGGGATTTCCGGTATAAGTCGTGGTGGTGAGAAGGTTGCCTTGTGAATCTAACAGATTAAGTGTTTCACTGAAGCTGGAGAGATGTCCTTTGAAAGCGCCTTGGATGAAATGTCCTTCGCCACCGGTTGGGGTGGCAGGGCGGGCCCGGAAGGTATTGACGTCGGGGCTGAGGTAGAGAGTGCCGGAGGGTGCGATGACCGTGCCGGGTGCGAAAGTGTGCTCGATGCCTCCGGTAACCTGCCAGTTGGAGAGGTCCACGGCGATGGCGAAGGGGTTCAGGATCTCGACAAATTCCTCATTCTGGTTTCCGGAGGGCGGGCTGAATTCGATGGTTCCGAATTGAAGACGGGGTTCGGAAGGAAGGGCCGAATCGATTAAGGTGCCATAGAGTTCGGGGCGGATGATGAAGTCGCTGCTTCCGATTCCCTGGTTGAGGCCTTGGATGGCGAGGATGTTCAGCCCTGCGCGGAGTGAGGTGAGTTTTGAAGAGACATTATAAATGTCGAAGATGGCGGCGTTCGCTTCGTGGTTATTGAGAGCGGCCGAATTCCAGGTGATTTGAGCCGGGTTGTTGTCGGCGGTGAGGCGATTGCCATTCAGGAAGGCCACGAAGCCGTCGTCCCATTGCATTCTTAGTTCGAGGCTCTTAATGGCGGCGGGGTCATCGACATTGAATGGGATGCGAATGTAGATGCTCGTGTTCGACATCATCTCGGTATTGACGTCAGTGCCGATGAGTGATTGATAGCCCGAGGTCCGGTCGTAGCCGACACCGGTTGTCCCGGAGATCCAGGTGGAGGTATCGAAAGGTTCGTTAACGACTGAGCCGGTCCAAGTGAGTCCGAGGCTGTCATCGGAGGGGACGAAAGAGAAGGAGGCGTCACCTGCCCGCACGAGCGGGATCTGGATGGTGGAAGGGATTCCAAATTGCGGGTTGGGAATTTCGCCACCGTTTCCGACGGTTTGCTTGTTGTAGATTTCGTTGCGACGGCCGGGAAGGTATTCCGTTTTCCAACGGACGATTGCTTCCGCCATTGATTCGACATCGGGGTGGGTGCTGGTGAAGGGGACTTGTGCGCCGTTGCCCTGGGTCCATGAGCCCCACTTTTCGAAATCACGTTGGGCATCGGATTTTAACATGAGGGGATCGTCGATGAGGGCGGCCTGTTCATCGAGTCGGCGTTCATACCATCGCTCGGCGAGCGGGGTGCTTTCGGGTTGTAGAAACTGATCGGAGAGGGTGCGGATGCGCCGCATGATCATGGAGCGCGTGTCCGCGTTGTTGAAGAGATGGGAGACGAGGCGGATGGAGTTTCCGGTGACGACGAGGCCATCGGTGTAGACCCGGTTGTCGAAGTAGGTGTTCGTGCTATTCCAAACCCGGCCTTGTGAGAGATCGAGATCCCACGGGAGGATGGCCCACTCGTTGGTCTGTCCGGTGTCCCGGTAGATATACCAGTTCTTGGAATGCATATCGATGTTCCGGATCACCGAGTTGGCGGCGAGCATGTTGACGGTTTTGGGGATGTCGATGTTGTCGCGAATGTATTCATTGAGGCCGGTGCCGAGGAGATCCAGTCCATTGATCAGGGCTTGCAGGTCGTTGTTGTTCTCGGATTTCCGGTTCTTTTTTTCGATGCCGGCGTATCCGGTGTCGCCTTGATCTTTATTGAGTCGGTTGCTGTAGACTTTGTAGAGGGCACCATCTTTGTTGAGTCCGGCCCGTTCGAGGAAGATGTCATCGCCGTCTTCGACAAAGTCGGCGGTACTGAAAAATTCGCCGTTTTGCTCGACGCGAATGGTGAAGGCGTAGTGGGCGTTGACGCCGGACTCGCGCATGATTTCCCAGGCGAGAGGGTGGCGGACTTTGGATTTGTCGGCCCAGTTGGTGAGGAGGTCGATGTCGGCAACGCGCGGGGCGTCGTTGCTCCAGAGGAAGCGCTGGGTTTTGTTGAAGTCGAGGTTGTAGCTTTTCTTCACGAAGCCGCCGGTGGATTGCCCGTGCCGTTTAAAGTGGACGTTGTCATAGAATTCGCCGAAGTAGGAGACGGAACCGCGGGTTCCCGTGACGGTGTTGGCCGAGCTGGGATTTTTGACAAACCATTGCAGGAGGTTGAGGTTGGAGACGATGGTTGGATCGTGGCCGACGGTGCCGAAGTATTGGTGCGAATCCATGGGATCCCGGAAAGGGGGCTCTTTGGATTGCGCGCCATTGGTGTCGGAAGCTACGACCCGCCAGCGGGTCATTTGTCCGGGAGCAATGGCGGAAGCGGGGATGTCGGCGGTGTAAATGTTGTCGCCTGCGAGGAGGTCGGGAGTGAGGCCATCGTCGTTCATCGGGAGTGAGGATTCGGCGTCGAAGTCTTGGCGGTAGAAAAGGGTGATGTTGGCGACGGGATTGGCGGAGCCGGAGATGCGAGTGGTGATGGTGAGCGGGCCGGTGTTGGGTGGGGGAGGGTTTTGGGTGACTTCGCCAATGACGGGGCCGGCTTGTTGGCCGCTTGAGTTGGGGGCACCAGGGGTGGGGGTGTCGAAATAGACGAGGGAAGATTCCGCGTCGGGGTCGGTAGTGGTTGTGATGCTGGCCTTCAGGGTGGGTTTGTTAGCGCCATCGACATCCCAGTTCATATACATGGGCTGGGAGCTGTTGATGATCATCATTTGCCCACGTTGGGGGGCGGCGGGGTTGGTCTGCCAGTTCTCGATGAGGCTCTTGATATCCCAAGTGGTGGCGGGGGACTGGCCGGGGACGGCCGTGTAGGTGGAAACCGGAGTGTTCTTGGCGAAGTAGTTGGGGAAGAGTTGGGTGTTGTAGCTTGAGGCGATGGTGTTGATGCCCTTGTTGCTATCCGGGACCGGGAAGATGCCGAGTTGGGAGGTGGTGGTAGCTGGGCCAAAAATGGTGCTGCTGATGTCGCCGCTCCAAGTCAGAGTGGCAGACTCGATGGCGGCCGAGGGAGGAATGAGGCTGAGCTGCGAGGAGAAGTCGAACCACATGTAATATTGCAGTTGGGATCCGTTGAAGAAGGCGTCCAGGGAATCGGTTGAAGCGCCCAGATTGGCCGAGTTTGCTCCATTGACTTGAACGGAGGCGTAGTTCGTGGGTGAGTTCCATGTCGGAGTGATGTCGATCACGCGGCTCCCAACCGGAGTTCCAAAGCCGAATGATTCGTCGGCAAACTGTTGGGGGTATGAAGGGGAATATTGGCTGACCACGACGAGTCCGCCGGGTTCTACAAGAGCGAGGTATTCCCCGCTGGAGGAGAGTTTGAAATTGGTGTGGAGTTCCGTAGCCGGATTGAGGCGGTCCTTGCTGGAGGCAAAGACCACGATGGATGCCCCGGCGTTGAGAGTGACTGCAGGGAAGGTCCATTTGGTGAGGTTCAGGGAATCGTCGGTCAGTGAATAGCCTCCGAGAGAGACTGGGGAGCCGTCCGGATTGTGAATCTCGATCCAATCGCTGAAGTCTCCGTCTGCGTCTGCGAGCGTCGACTCATTGACCGCCATGAACTCCGAGATCTGCAAGGCAGCCCCGGCGGGGGAGAACATCAGCGTGCCTCCTAGTGAACTGAGAAGAAGGACTTTTGTGGGCAGGCGATTGTGAAAGCTCATGTCTATGAGCAAGGATTCCAACATTTTTCGTGTCGGAATGGCAATGAATTTCCCGCCCAGGCAATCTAGCTCTTTTTCCACTCGATGGAGTAGAGGTCGGAGCGGCGTTGTTTCAGGTTGCGCACGCTTCCGTGGGTGTGAAGGTGGGCGAGGTCGGTGATCTTACCATGGTTTTCTGAAAGGTGAAGGGAATGGTGTTCGGTGAAGATTCCGAGTCCGAAGTTTTTCTCTATTTGGCGTCGACCCGCTTGGCGATCCCTTTGAGGAGATGGCCGAAAATATCGGCACCGGTAATGATGCGCTTGTTGTCCTCCGTCCAGAAGAGGATGACGTCATTGTCGACGATGTGATCGTCCAAGTGCTCGGCTTCGACGACGAAGTCACCGAGGACTTCATCGAGGGCCGTTTTACTATTGGTGACAATGATGGGGCGGTGGCAGTGGTGATAGGGATCGGCCTCGTTGCCCTTCACGTAGAGGTCGGTGAGAAGGCTGTTGGTTTCCAAGACGAGGACGGGATTGGCGTCAGGATTTTCGATGATGGCCCAGGCGTAGGGATGGTTTTTGAGTTTCGCTAGGAAGTCTTGCCCTTCTTGGGTGTCGAATTCGGGAATGATCGGGAGGTCGAGGCGGCAGGGGAATTGATAAATGGTGGAAGGGTCAATAGGGCTTCCTTCGTTGGAAATTTCGCGATCATCAAGGTCTAGGAAGTTGAGGGCTCCCTGGCCTTCGTTGGCGCTGATTTCCGAGCTGGTTTCGCGGATGTGTTTATGGAGGATGATCTCGATGTCGCGCTCGCGGTAGAAGACGGGGCCCTCGGGGCCGATCCAGCCATCGAGGATGAAGGCGCAGCTTTTGGCGAGAGGGTAGAGGAGGATCTGATAGAACCTCATGATGGGGGAGAGCATGGCGCCCACCCGCATCGCGTGGCGTGAGAAGTAGGCCTGCGGAATGATCTCACCGAAGAAGGTTATGCCAACAGTTGAAAAGAGGAAGCCACCGACTCCGGCGAAAACGTTGTTACTCAAAAGAGAGAGCAAAACGTTGGCACTGACATTACCCCAAAGGATGGTGCAGAGGAGAAGGTTGGAATCGTTGCGAAGCCGGAGGATTTTTTTGGCGGAGTTGTTTCCTTTTTCAACCTCGGCCTCGAGGCGCATCCGACCCAACGAGAAGAACGCGAGGTTCGCCCCTGAGAACATGGCAGAGTGAATGATGCAGACGAGGATTCCGACCCAGACGAGGTATTCCATTTTTGAACAACCTTCTCCATCGGCGTTTGTGGGCCGGATGCAAGAGAAAAGCCTGAAACTTAGACCATGGAGTAAAACAGAAGAGACCAAGAAGGCGGGCGCCCTAGAATTTGTCGAGGGCCATGGACGCAAAATTTAAAACAAGGAAGAATCCGCACATGTCAGTACAGGTTGTGAGGATGGGGCCGGAGGCGAGGGCGGGATCTGCCTTGAGGCGTTTCAAGACGAGGGGAATCAAGCCGCCGAGGAGGACGGAGAGGATGGTGTTGAGGGTGAGGGCGGAGCCAATCACGAGTCCCAAGAAGAGGCTGCCTTTCCAGACGGCGGCAATGGTTCCGAGGACGATTCCGAGGACGATTCCGTTGGTGACTCCGAGCAGGCCTTCTTTGATGAGGACGCGGAGGTAGTCGCGGGGTTGGATGATTCCGAGAGTGAGTTCGCGGATGCTGACGGCGACGGCCTGGTTGCCGGAACAACCGCTCATGTCGGAGACCATGGGAAGGAAAACGGCGAGAGCGATGACGGCTTGCAAGGTGTCCTCGTAGGAGGCGATGACGCTTGCGGCAAGAAGGTTGAGGAGGATGTTGGGTCCCAGCCAAGCGAGGCGGCGAAGGCAACGGTCCTTCAGGGGCATGGAGCGGAGCTCTTCACCACCGACAATACCGGCGGCTTTGAGGTAGTCTTCGGTCCGGGTTTCGGCGAGAGCTTCATCGACGGCGCGTCGTGAGACCACGCCGCGCAGGCGACCTTCGGCATCGACGGCGGGGAAGCCGAAGTAGTCTTTCTCTTCGAAGAGGTCCTCCAGCTCATCGAGCTTGGTGAGGACCGACACCGACATGGGGTCGGGGCGCATGAGTTGCTCGATGGGCGTGGCGCGTCTGCTGAGGACGAGGCCGCGGAGGCTGAGGACGCCCTTGAGACGCTTTTCTCCGTCGACTACATAGAAATACTGAACGTCGGCGTCGGTGTATTCTTCGGAGTTTTTTTCGAGGTCAGCGAGGACATCACGGACAGTCGCGGCCATCGGGAAGGAGAGGACTTGATCGGACATCAAGCCGCCGGCGCTGTCCCAGGGATAGCTGGCGCGTTCGCGGAGGTCGTTGGATTCCTTCTGGTCGTCAATCTGCGCGAGGATGGCCTCGGAGTCTTCGCTATCGAGTTCGCGGAGAAGATCACCACCGATCTCGGCATCCATTTCCACCACCACGTCTGCGGCGATGTTGGCAGGAAGTTCTTCGAGGAGCTCAACGGCCTGGACCTCGGCAAGGTTCGCGAGGAGTTCGGCCGTTTCATCAGGAGGGAGAAGTTTACAAAGTTTCTCCCGGGCTTTGAGATCAAGCTGCGAAATGATGCGACGTTGATCATCGGCTGGGGCGTTGTTGATGATCGCCTGGGCGGCTTCGAGATTGCCCCGCTCGATGGCTTCGGCCAAGCGCTTGTAGCGAGGTAACTCTTCGACCTCTGCTTTGACTTCTGTTCCCTCACTCATTGGTCGCCGGTTTGAGAGATTTCTTCGGTGAAGGGATCGTAGGGAACGGGATGGTCATCCAGTTCGGCGGAGATTTCGGGCAGAGCTTGGTTGGCGGCTGCCATCTGGTCACGGACCTGTTCAAGGTCATCAAAGAGGGCGATGTGAAAGAGGGCGTCTCCTTCATCGGCAAGGCCCTCGTTGGTGCGGCCGATGACCACTCCCTGACGGGCCGCAAGAATGGGCGTCTCAGGGCCGCCGAAGGGGTCGGCGACGAAGCCGAGGGTGTCATTCACTTCGACGGTTTTCCCGAGGGCGATCAGGGGGGTGAAAAGTCCACCCAGGGGAGCACGTTCCCAGTAACTTTTTTTACTGGTGATGGTGTTTTTACGGGTGGAAGGGATCCCTCCACGTTTGGAAGGGAGGAGTTCCATCTGCCTCATGACGGCGAGGATTCCCTGGAGTCCGTGACGGATTGAGGGAGCATCGAGTCGAAGGGCCTCACCGCTCTCGAAGAGAATGATGGGTTTGTGGCTTTCGAGGCAAGTGGCGCGAAGGGATTGAGTGCGAACGGGTGCTTGAAGAATGACGGGGGCTTGAAAAGCGAGGCCGAGTTCGAAGGATTTTTTGTCACCAGCGGTGACGCGAACCTGCGGGAGGTTGGGGCGGTTAACGGCACCGGTATGAAGGTCGATGACGGCATCACAACGCGGGATCAGTTGGTCACTGATGACCCGGGCGAGTCGCGCGCCAAGTGATCCGGTTGAGGATCCGGGGAAGAGGCGGTTGAGGTCGCGTCGATCCGGGAGGTAGCGCGAGCGGTTCAGGAAGGCGGGCACGTTGACGATGGGCATGGCGAGGAGGGTCCCGCGCATGCGCTTGAGTGCGCTCACCTTGAGAAGTCGGCGGACGATTTCGGCGCCATTGATTTCGTCACCATGCACACAAGCAGTGACGAGAAGGGTGGGGCCGGGTAAGCGCCCGTGGATGACTCCAAGAGTCAGTTCGACGGGTGTGTTGTTGGTGAATTTGCCGACGGGCAGGTTCACCAGTCCGCGGCTTCCCGCAGCGATGGTATGGCCTTCAATTTCAAAGGGGGGTCGTTTTGAGCCGCGCGTGGGCATCTAGCCTTTTCCTTTCGTGAGAGTTTTTCCGCCGGGAGCGTTTTTCTCGATGAACTCGATGATGGTTCCGGCAACGTCTTTCTTGGTAGCAGTTTCAATGCCTTCCAATCCGGGAGAGGAGTTGACTTCCATGACGACGGGTCCGCTGTTGGAGCGGAGGAGGTCAACCCCGGCGACATTGAGGCCCATGACTTTGGCAGCGAGGACGGCGGTGGTGCGCTCGACGGGAGAGATCTTAACGAGGGCGGCGTGACCACCGCGGTGAAGATTGGAGCGGAATTCGCCTTCAGCGCCCTGGCGTTTCATGGCCGCGACGACTTTGCCTCCGACGACGAAGCAACGGATGTCAGCTCCCCCGGCTTCTTTGACGAATTGCTGGACGAGGATGTTGGCATTGAGTCCCCGGAAGGCTTCAATGACGGACTCGGCAGCTTTGTGGGTTTCGGCAAGCACGACTCCAACGCCTTGGGTGCCTTCGAGAAGCTTGATGACGACAGGTGCTCCTCCGCAGAGTCGGATGAGCGAACCGGTGGCTTTGGTGTCGTGGGCGAAGGTGGTGACGGGAAGGCCGACTCCTTTGCGGGAGAGAAGCTGCAGTGATCTCAGTTTGTCTCGTGACCTAGAGATGGCGACGGATTCGTTGACGGAGTAGGTATCCATCATTTCGAACTGGCGAACGACGGCGGTGCCGAAGAAGGTTTGCGAGGCCCCGATGCGTGGGATGACGGCATCGAAGTCATTGAGCTCCCGGTCACCGATGAAGATAGAAGGCTTGTGTGAAGCGATGTTCATGTAGCAGCGCACGTAGTCGATGACTTCGACTTCGTGGCCACGCTGCTGGGCTGCTTCAACGAGACGGTTGGTAGAATAGAGATTCTTGTTTCGAGAGAGGACGGCAATTTTCATGATTTTTGGGAGCGGGGCTTGGATTTGGTAAGGTAGGATTTGGAGCAGTCGATGACGGCGCGTTGGGCCATCCCGGTGCGACCGAGGAGCATGCGGAATTTCATATTTTCGCGATTGGAAAGGCTGACTTCGATGGGCCAGATCTGAGTGCCAATGTGCATGGTGGTTCGGATGAAGGGGCGCTTTTCTTCGTGTCCGCCCGAGTCGCGAACGATGCGGTAGTCGCTCACCTCTGCCTCGGCATGGGTTTCGACTTCATTCTGCCTCTTGATGGGGTGGACGGTGAAGCGAACCCAGTCGATGCTGTCTTTTTGGAAGACCTCGTATTTTTCAGTATGAAGGCAGGAGGTGCGTGCGCCGCTGTCGATCTTTACTTTGATCGCGGTGATTCCTAGTTCCGGAAGTGCAACCCACTCTCGCCATCCGATGGTGAGAAGGTCTTGAGATTCAGGTGTCATTGATTAGGAGTGAATGTTCGTTCGCGAAGAAAGCACGTCTCGGTTTGTGTGTGGAGCTTTCAGGAAATCCGCCCAGGTTCAGCGATTTCTAAAAAAGACGGTGCCTCAAGGGAAGGGCGAGTCGAGTGAAAAGTCTACCGAAGCGAAAATCCTGAATCCGGCAGGGATTGGGGGCGTGGTTCCTTCGGGTTTTTGGGGATCCGTTCAACCGAAAGCGCTCTCGAATCCGTTTCCAAAATTCCAAAGACAAAGGAGAGCGGGCGCCGTAAATCAAAGCGCCATCGCCGTAGGGAACGGCGATGGCGAGAGAGATTTTGAGGATTTGGGCCAGGCTATGAGACGATGATGGCGGTCTCTTCCTGATGAGTGAGGATTCCGATGTCGGCAACGATGTGGGCCCCGTTGGCGAGGAGGATATCCTGGGCTTCGCGCAGGTGATCGGGGTGGACCGCGAGGAGCAGTCCGCCGGAGGTCTGGGCATCGGCGAGAAGGATTTGAAGCTCCTCGGGAACGTCCTTACCGAAGCTCGTAAAGGCCTTGGCGAGTTCAAGGTTCTTGCGGGAGCCCCCTGGAACGCAGCCTTGCTTGATGAACTCGAGGACGGCCGGATCGATCGCCGGAACGGCGTGGGCATCGATGCGCGCGGTCACTCCGGATTCACGACAGATGTGGCTGAGGTGTCCGAGGAGACCAAAGCCGGTGACGTCAGTGCCTGCGCGAGTGAGTCCGGTGGAAGCGAGGGCGGCTCCAGCGGTATTCAGCGCGGCCATTTCCTGGGCAGCTTTGGCTTCGAGGGCGGGAGAAGCGAGGCCTTTCTTGATCGCGGTGGAGATGATGCCAGTGCCGAGAGGTTTGGTGAGGAGGAGGTGGTCGCCTGCCTTGGCCCCGGCATTGGAAATGACGCGGTGCGGGTTGATGAGTCCGGTCACGGAAAGTCCGTAGAGGGGCTCGGGGTTTTGCACGGTGTGTCCTCCGGCGAGAGCACAACCCGCTTCCGCGACCTTGTCGGCACCGCCTTTGAGAATCTCGTTGATGGTCTCGAGCGAGAGGAGATCGGTAGGCATCGCGACGATATTCATCGCGGTGATGGGCTTGCCTCCCATGGCGTAGACGTCGGAAAGGGAGTTGGCGGCCGCGATCTGCCCGAAGAGGTAGGGGTCGTCGACGATAGGGGTGAAGAAATCGAGGGTCTGGACCAGAGCCAGATCCGCTGAAATACGGTAAACGGCGGCGTCATCGGAACTGGCAGATCCGATGAGGAGATTGGGGTCCTGAATACTGGTGATGCCACGCAAGACTTGCGTGAGTTCGGCTTGGCCGAGCTTCGAGGCTCATCCTCCGCAGGAGGCCATTTCCGTCAGGCGTTTGATATCTTCGCGACTCATATGGGGGGATGTTAGTCCATCGGGAGGATTTTAAAACTCTTTCCCGGTTTTCAAGGGAGGAAAGTGGGTGTTATCTTCCGCGCACGATGGCTGAGAAACCGGATCCATATTCACTTGAAGGGGTGAAGAATCGCGAAAAACCTGGGTTTCCCTGGTGGACAATCTTTTTTGCATTGTCGGCGCTGGGGCTGGGAGCACTCATTTTTTCGCCTTATCCCGAGAAGATTCGCCGGAAAGCAGGGCTTTCCAAGGAGCAGCCCGTTTCGACCCCACCGAAGCCCGAGGTCGTCTTCGAGGAGAAGATTGTTGAGAAAACGGTCAAGGTGCCGCCGCCCTATTATCAGGCAAAGTCGGGATCGCAGATTGCTAAGACTTCGAAAGGCTATGACTTCCGGGCCACTTTTAAAGAACTGCCCGGAAAGTTAGCTTCGGCTGAGCGGAAGGCCGAAGGAAGTTATGAGGCGACGATCACGGTGACGGTGAATCGTCCCCAGGCGGCCAAGACGCTGGAGGAATTGCAGGAGGTCAATCCTCAGCTTGAGAAGATCCTTCCGGGGCTTCCTGATCTGTTGAAGACGTCCAAGGTGTCGCCATTTTTTGAAAAGCTATACGCCAACAAAGCGGCTCGCTTGAAGTCCGAGGCGTATCAACTGGACGATTTGCTGACCAAGCACAACTACTACGATTGTCAGACGATGCTGGAGATGGAGCACCCCACTTCAAAGCGGAAGGTCTTCCTTTTTCAAGCCGACATGGATGTCGTGTCCGATGGCTCGGATGGTGACCGACTCGCGACGATGCCGGAGAAGATCGTGAACTCGAGCTACTACCAGCCGTATACAAGTTACGGGTGGCGGAAGACGGGCAACGTTGAGAATCCCATGATCGCGGGATGGCGGAAGCAAGTGGTTGACGAGAAGGCGAAGGAGACTCCGTCAACCTCCGAGATTCAACGACTTGAGCGCGGGATCGAGGATATGAAGAGGCGGAGCTTTTTGATCGCAGATTATGATCCCTTTATCGTGATTCCAGTCGATATGATTGCCGATCGGGACAGTCCCTACGGACCCAATGTCGGGGACTATGTCGTCGTGATTTACGGGGACAGAACTTTCCCGGCGATTGTCGGGGACGGCGGGCCGACCTTTAAGGTGGGCGAGGGGAGCCTGCGATTTGCGAAAGAGGTCAATCCTAAGGCCTCTTCCTACAGTCGTCCGGTGTCCGAAGTGAGCGTGACTTATCTGGTGTTCCCGAGGAGTTCGGGGGAATGGAAGGCCCCGAACTACGAGGATTGGCGCAGTGAATGTGAAAAGTTGCTCAAGGAAGTGGGCGGATTGGGAGAAGGGTATTTTCTTCATCAGTGGGAGAATACCTTGCCCGAACCCGAATCCGAACCTGCGATCGTTGAACCAGTTGAATCGGGGCAGTAGGCAGTAGGCGAGCATCAGGAATTGTGATTCAGGCTGATGGGAGGGAGCTTTGCTAAAGATGACCACTACGAGTGGGATGCCTTGCTTACAAAGCTTCCACATCTTTCGCTATGGAACATCTGGCACGCCACCTCTTTCCCCAATAGGATCTCTGCTTGGCCACCTCCCTGTCACTGGATCGTTCCTTAGTTGTGCGGGTGTTCTTTGAGGAGGTCGGCGGGGGCGTAGAAGCTGGCTTGATTTTTGGTGGTTTCGCGGACTTCCTTGACCTTGGCGGGAGTGATCACGGAGGCCTTGTTGCCGAAGGTGTTGCGAACGTAGGTGAGGACGGCGGCGAGTTCTTCGTCGGGGAGTTGCTTGAAGGCGGTCATGGGGACTTGGCCGGGGTATTTTTTGCCCTTGATTTCGATGGGTCCGAGGAGTCCGTGAAGGGTGAGTTTAACGAGGCGTTCTTCGCTGCCTTGGACCCATTTTGTTTGTGAAAGAGGCGGGAACATGGCGGCGGGGAGGCCTTCGCCATCGGGTTGGTGGCAGGTGATGCAGTGGCCTTCGCGGCTGTAAACCTCGGCTCCTTTGTTGAAGAGGGTGAGGGCTTCGCCTTTAAGCGGGCTGGTGGGTTTGCGGAGTTTTTCGGCGGCGTCATCGGTGACGGCCTGGCCGTTGAGGTGGGCTTCGGCCGTTTCGAGAACGGGCTTGATCCACTTGTCGACGGGGTGCTTTGCGACTTCTGCGAGGATGGGGAGTCCTTTTTCGGGAGTGAGCCAGGAGGCGGCGACGGCGGTGTGGAGTCGGACGCGCACGGATTCGTCGGTGGCGGTTTGTTCGAGGAGATTGGCTTGGTTTTCGATCTGATGGCCGTTGTAGCGGAGGACATCGACGGCGGCAGTGCGGACGCGGTGGTCCTTGGCGGTGATGAGGCGTCTGAGGAGGACTTGATCGACTTGATCAAAGCCCCAGCTGACCCAGAGGGCTTCGAGGAGGAGGTGTTCGTAGCGGGGTGATTTTGAATCGAGAGAGGCGGTCCATTTTTGGAGGGCGGGGAGGACTTCGGAAGCGTTGCGGGCGCGGAGTTCGCGGCGGGTGCGGTAGCGGGTGCGGTATTCGGGGAGGGTGAGGTTTTCGAAGAGGGTGGCGAGGGGGGATTGGTGGATTTTGGCGGGTTCGACGAGGAGGCGGTCGGGGTAGGTGATGCGGTAGATGCGGCCGTGTTTGTGGTCGCGGAGGGGATCGCGGGCGCTGTGTTGCATGTGGCCGACGAGGACGTTGTGCCAGTCGACGAGGTAGAGGGAGCCATCGGGCGCGAATTCGAGATCGATGGGGCGGAAGTTGCCATCGGTTGAGGTGAGGAGATCGTGGCGGTGCTTGCTCGTGAAGCCGGCTTCGGATGCCATCATCTGATGTTGTTTGGTGCCGAGGAAGCCGATCGTGTTATTGAGGAGGACGTCGCCTTGGACCTCATCGGGGAAGTGTCGGATCGAGACAAATTCGAGTCCGGAGGTGGGGCGGACCCGTTGGCTGTTTTCGAGGATGCTCGGCGGCTTGGGCGTGAATTGACCGTAGTCGAGATTGACAGAGCCGGGAGTCATCCAGTGGAGGTCGGGGTCGGAAGTTTCGAGGAAAAAGGGTTGGCCGAAGTCATCGAAGGCGGTGCCCCAGGGGTTGGGGATGGAGAGGCGGGCGGTGCGTTCGAGGTGGTTGCGTTGCGGGCTGTATCGGAAGAATCCGCCATTGGAGCTGCGGACGGGCCCGTAGGCGGTTTCGACGTTGCTGTGGAGGAAGGTCCCTTCGCCCATGTAGATGGCGCCGGAAGGGTCGGCGCAGAAGGCGCTGATGACGTGGTGGGTGTCGTGGTCGTCGAAGCCGCTGAGAACGATTTCGCGAACGTCGGCTTTGTCGTCGCCGTCGGTGTCTTTGAGGAGGATGAGGTGGTTGCCTTGGGCGACGTAGACGCCGTCGTGGGAAATTTCAAATCCGGTGGGGAGGTGGAGGCCGTCGGCGAAGATCGTTTCTTTGTCGGCTTTGCCATCGTTGTCGGTGTCCTCGTAGATGAGGAGCATGTCGTTTGGTTTGGGGTTGCCGGGTTTCCAATGGGGGTAGGTGGGCATGGTGGCGATCCAGAGGCGGCCTTTGTTATCGAAGGCGAGTTGGACGGGATTGGCGAGATTGGGGAATTCCTTTTCGGAAGCGAAGAGGTCGATCTGGTAGCCGGGTGCGGTGGTGAAGGAGGCGAGGGCTTTGTCGCCGTAGAGGTATTCGGTGGTGCCGTTCTTTTTGCTCGGGCGGTAGTTGGTTTCGATTTCGGGGAGGGGCGTGGTTTTGGCATCGGCGGCGGCGAGGTCGAAGGGTTTCCCTTGGGCGGCGGCCCAGATCGCCTGGTCACGGTTCGCGCACATTTCCTCAAGTTTTTTAAGCTCGGGCGGGTAATTGACGGGCCCGAAGGGGTTGTGGCGGCGGCCGTAGACGTGGACGCCGTTGGGGATTTTGTAGTATTTCTCCCAGAGCCAGTTTTTTTCGCGGATTGCATCGACGGTTTCAATCCAGGGTGTTTTTGGAGAGATTTCCCCGAAGATAGAGGGAATGAGATCGGAGGCTAGATCCCGGTATCCGGTTTCGTTGAGAAGGACGCCATCGCGAGTGCGTTCTTCCTTGGTCGATTTGAACCAATTTTTTGAGAGTTTATAGCAGTTTGAAAAAGAGACATTTTCTACCTGAGCGACTTGCTCCATCGTAGCCGTGTAAAGGGCGAGGTTGGCATCGACGGTGCGTTCACGATCGTTGGAGGGGTCTTCGAATGCAGTCGGTGAAACGAGAGCGATTTGGGGCGACGTTACACCGTTGTATTTTTGGGACTTGGTGTGCTGAATCCAGGCGCGGAGTTCGCCTTTGAAGTTTTCGAGTCCGGCTTGGCCGTTGAAGGACTCGTTGAAACCGAAGAAGGCGATGATGATGTCGGGCTTGAGTTGGGTGAGCCATTCGTCGGGCGAGGGCATGGAGCCGTTTCCGGTGTGGCCGGAGCCCCAGCGGTCTGTGGCTTTTGAGAGAGGTGGGTGGAATTTTTCGGCACCGGGGAAGGCCCAGGGTGAAGGTCGGCCGGAGTGGGGGCGGAAGCCGGGGGTGTTTCCTTCATCGCACATGTTGCGGATGACGAGGTTCTTTTCGGGGTGTTGGAGGTGAAGGCGGGTTTCAAAGGTGCCGAATTGCATCATGCGGGAGCCGAGACCGTTGCCGAGGAGGACGATGCGGGAATCCTTTTTGAGTTGGAAAGGTTCGGCCGTGGCGGAAGTGATTCCGCTGGTGAGCAGGGCTAAGCAACTGGAGATGACGGAGAGTTTCATGACGGAGTTTGGCCTGGGGTCGGGCGATGATCTTTACTTGGCGAAATGAAGGAGGCGGTCGTTGAAGGAATCGACAATCCAAAGTCCTCCTTGGGAATCATAGCGAGCCCCGTGGGGGCGGTTGATAGTGGTGGTGGTGGGTGTTTCGCCAAGTGTCTTGCCAGACTTGGGAGGGGTGCCGGCGAGGAGGTGGATGGTTTTTTCCTTCACCTTGTAGAGTCGAAGAGCGTGGTTGTTGTCGTCGCTGATGACGATATCACCATTGGGATCGAGGGCGAGATGCTTGGGGCCGTTGAGTTGGGCAGCGGGGCCAGGGCCACCGTCTCCGGAGTCGCCTTTTTTGCCGGAGGTGTTGACGAGAGTGTGAAGGAGACCCTGTGCATCGACATGGCGGAGAGCGTGTCCTTCCCGCGAGGCGATGAAGAGGGTGCCATCGGCTCCGTAAATGGCAGCCCGGGGGCCGACGAGAGGAGAGAGGGTCGCTTTCTTGCCATCCTGTGGAACGCCGCGTTTCCCGGTTCCGGCGACGGTTTTCATCGTATAAGAGGTGAGATCGATCTCGAGGATTTTGAGTTGTCCCAGATCTGCGACGAGGAGCTTGTTGTGATCGGGGTGAAGCGAGACGGTGTAAGGTTCTTTGAAGGTGAGCTTGCCATCGCCCAACGTCGTGAGCGTTTTTGTTTTGAGGTCGATGACACGGATGCGGCGGTTGAAGGTATCGGCGATGAAGAGACGTCCATCGGGGTGGAGGGCCAGGTCGTGCATGCCGTTGAAGCGTCCTTTGAGAGCGGGTCCACCGTCTCCTTCAGCGACGTCGCCGAGGTTCTTGCTCGCTGGGCTTTTTGATCCGGCGATGAATTCCAGTTTGTCATTCTTCAGTTGAAAGACGCGGTTGCCATTCTCATACTCGACTCCGTAAAGAGTGCCGTCTTGGTCAAAGACGACGGAGAACGGCTCGGTGAGTCCGGTGATTTCCTTGGGTTCAGCGGCGAGGGCTGGCCAAAGAGACGCGAAAAAAAGGAGAGCGAGATTGAGCTTCATCATCAATTGTTCTACCGGGGGACCTTTCAGGATCTACCATAAAATGTCCGGCGCAAAAGTTCCTGATTTTCGTCGGGTCATTTCAGGGGTAATGCTCTAACGTCATGAATCTCCTCATGATTGACTACCGACTCCAGAGACTCTTTCACGCCAAATCCAACCGCTGCTTTGATGTGGCGGTGGATCACGGATTCTTTAACCAACCCGGATTCCTGCAGGGAATTGAGAATATGCCTGCGGTGATTGCGACGCTGGTCGATGCCGGACCTGATGCCATTCAGCTGACGGTGGGGCAGGCGAAGCACTTGCAGTCGATTCGGGGGCGCGAGAAGCCCAGTCTCGTATTGCGAACGGATGTTGCCAATATCTACGGCAAGGAGCTTCCCGCGACCGCCTTTAGCTTGATGATCGAGGAGACGATGCTGCAAGCGGTTCGCCTCGATGCGGCCTGTGTCTGTGTGAATCTTTTTCAAATCCCGGGCTCGCCCGAGGTGCATGAGGCCTGTGTGAAGAATATTCTCAAGCTCAAGCCCCAGGCTGACTTTTATGGAATGCCCATGATGATCGAGCCATTGGTGTTTCAGCCCAATGAAATCGCGGGCGGTTATATGGTGAATGGTGATGTCACCTCCATCATCCACTTGGTGCGTCAAGCGGTCGAGTTGGGGGCGAATATTATCAAGGCCGACCCGACTGACGACGTGGCCCAATATCACAAAGTCATCGAGGTCGCTTCCGGAATTCCGGTGCTGGTGCGGGGTGGCGGGAAGGTTGGGGACCGCGAGATCCTTGAGCGAACGCAAGGTCTGCTGGGGCAGGGAGCCTCGGGGATTGTCTACGGTCGCAATGTCATTCAGCACGAGAATCCGAGGGGGATTGTGCAAGCGCTCATGGCCATGGTTCATGACGATGCCGATGTCGAAAGCGCCCTGGCGATGATTTAATCCAAGCCGATGTCTTTACCCTCCGGATTTGAAAAAGAACTGGCCGAGATTGTCGGTGCTGGGAACGTTTTGACGGCACCGGAAGATGTTATTCCGTATGGCTTTGATGGCACGGCGGTGCTGCGGGAGATTCCGGGAGTTGTCATTTTACCGGCTTCGACCCCAGAGGTTGCCGCGTGTGTCCAGTGGGCCGCGAGGAATGGAATCGCGATTACGACACGGGGTTCCGGGACCGGCTTGAGTGGCGGGAGTGTTCCCGAACCCGGAGGGATGGTGCTGTGTTTGGTGCGGATGAATCGCATCATCGAGGTTGATGCCAAGAATCTCACCATCCGCGCGGAATGCGGAGTGATCACCCAGAAAATCGATGAAGCGGCGGCCCGGGAGGGCTTGTTTTATCCGCCGGATCCGGGGTCGATGAAGATCAGCACGATTGGCGGAAACGTCGCAGAAAATTCCGGAGGCCTGCGTGGATTAAAATACGGGGTGACCCGGGATTATGTCATGGGGATGGAGGTCATTCTTCCTGATGGAACCCTAGCGACATTGGGCAATCAATGCGTGAAGGATGTGGCCGGATACTCGATGAAGGATCTCTTTATCGGCTCGGAAGGAACGCTGGGAATCATCACCGAAGTTCTTTTGAAGCTTCTGCCGCGCCCGGAAGCGCGTCGCACCCTACTCGCCGTTTACGATCGTATGGAAGATGCCGCTGAGACGGTCTCGGCGATCATTGCGGCGAAGATCATTCCCTGCACCTTGGAGTTTCTCGATCAAATGACGATTCGGTGTGTCGAGGATTTTGCCAAGATCGGGTTGCCCACCGATTGTGCCGCGCTTCTCCTCATGGAGACCGACGGGCATCCGGCGGCGGTGGAGGATGAAGCGGCGAAGATGGCCGCGATTGCTCGCGAGCACCACGCCCGTGAGGTCACCACGGCTCGCGATGAAGCGGAGTCCCTGCGACTTGCGAGTGCGCGACGAAGTGCTTTTTCGGCCTTGGCCCGTATTCGGCCGACGACCATTCTGGAAGATATCACGGTGCCGCGTTCGCATCTGGCGGAGATGGTTTCTTTCGTGGCAGAAGTTGCTAAGAAATACGAGCTCACGGTGGGAACTTTTGGTCACATGGGAGATGGCAATTTACACCCAACATTTCTCACCGATGAACGCGATGAGGATGAAATGAAGCGGGTGCATTGGGCGCTCGATGCCATCGTGGAGAAGACCCTCGAGCTTGGAGGAACCATTACCGGCGAGCATGGCGTGGGACTCGCGAAGAAGCCCTGGCTGCGGCAACAACTCGGTGACGCCAGCTATGACTTGATGAAGCTCGTGAAGAAGGCCCTTGATCCCGACGGGCGCCTCAATCCTGGAAAAATCTTTGATTAAATCAGATGGCAAACTCCCTCAAATTACTCGACTTCTCGGTGTTACAGCAATGTATGCATTGCGGGATGTGTCTGCCGACGTGCCCGACTTATGACGCGACCTTGAAAGAGCGACACAGTCCCCGGGGGCGGATCGCCTTGATGCGGGCCGTTGCGGAAGACGTGTTGCCCGTGAATCAGGCCTTTGCGGATGAAATCAGTTACTGCCTGGGATGCCTCGCGTGCCAAAGCGCCTGCCCGGCGGGCGTGGACTACGCCGAACTCTTTGAGACCTCACGGGCGGAAGTTGAAGCGGCCGGGCTGAATCCAGGCCTGAGTCGTCGCTTTTGGAGGTGGCTCACCTTGGAGCAACTCTTTATGAATCCGCGATTGCTGCGGGTAGCGGGAAAGGCACTGCGTTTTTATCAGAACAGCGGGGTGGAATCGCTCGTACGTCGAGTGGGTTTGATGAGACTGTTGCCAAAGAATCTTCGGCGCTTGGAACCACAGACGCCCAGGATGAGTCCCCAATTTTCCGACGAGCTGATCGATGAGATCGAGAGTCCTCCGGGAGAGAAAAAATACCGCGTCGCTCTCCTCACGGGATGCGTGCAGGATTTGGCTTTTGCGCAAATCAATCGCGACACCGCCGATGTTCTCTTGGCAAACGGCTGTGAGGTCATCACCCCGCCGGTGCAACCGTGTTGTGGATCGCTCCACGGGCATAACGGAGAGCCCGAATTGGCACGCAAAAATGCGAGGCGCTTGCTCGATCTCATTGATCCAGATTCGGTCGATGCGATCATTTCAAATGCGGGTGGCTGCGGGTCGCATCTCCGCCACTACTCTAGGCTGCTCCCTGATGACCCCCGCGCCAAGGTCTGGGATGAAAAGCTCAAGGACGTGCACGAGTTTCTTGCCGGAATCGATCTCCGCCAACCTGGACCAGTTGCAAACATCAAAGTGACCTATCATGACTCTTGTCACCTCGCGCATGGTCAAAAGGTCACTCTTCAACCGCGCGCGATCATCGACCTTATCCCCGGGATTGAGCGGGTTGATCTGCCCGAGTCCGATTGGTGTTGTGGTTCGGCCGGGGTCTATTCGATCACGCAACCGGAGCAGTCCGGACTTCTGTTAGATCGAAAGGTTGGCCATATTCGCGCGACGGGAGCATCCATTCTTTTGACCGCCAACCCCGGTTGCCATTTGCAAATTGCCAACGCTCTTCCGGAGTTGAAGGTGATGCATCCTATTTCCCTTCTCGCCCAAGCTTATCGATCATGAATGTAAACATCGCCATCATTGGAGGCGGCCTGATGGGTCGCGAAATTACGAGTGCCTTTGCCCGCTGGTGCACCCTGGCTGAGATGCCGGTGACGCCGGTCTTGAAAGCGGTGGCCGATCTGAATCCCGAGGTGCTTTCCTGGTTCGACCGGATCCCGAGTGTGACCCAGAAGGTGGCCGACTATCACGAAATTCTCGCAAATCCGGAGATCGATGTTGTTTACGTGGCGGTCCCGCACCATCTGCATGAGAAGATCTACATCGACGTGTTGCGTGCCGGGAAGGATCTGCTTGCGGAGAAGCCCTTCGGGATTGATCTCACCGCCGCGCAAAATATTCTCAAGGTGATTCAGGAAACCGGGCGTTTTGTACGATGCTCTTCGGAATTGCCATTTTTACCCGGCGGTCAACGGGCCATGGAAGTGGCGAAGTCCGGGGAGATCGGGCGGGTGCTCGAGGTGTTTTCGGCCTTTCACCATTCCAGCGATCTCGATCCGGATAAGCCCGCGAATTGGAAACGGATCAACGCGACTTGCGGCGAAGGTGGGGTCTTGAATGATCTCGGCATGCACTCGTGCCACATTCCGCTCCGTCTGGGGTGGAAGCCGAAGCGGCTCTTTGCGCAGCTTCAGAAAGGTTATCCAACCCGACCGGATGGCAAGGGTGGTTCGACGGTCTGCGATACCTGGGACAATGCCCTCATTCATGGTTGGTCGGAGATTGATGGGGAGGAGGTTCCGATCCGATTGGAGATGAAACGATTGCAGCCCGGTGCCACCAATACTTGGGCGATCGAGATTCTCGGGACGGACGGAGGGGTGCGCTATTCGACTTCCGACTACAAGGGGATCCAGATCTTCGAACGCGGGAAAGAGCAGTTTTGGAAGCGCACCGAGTTGGGCTTTAGCACGGCCTTTAAGACGGTGACGGGTGGGATTTTTGAACCGGGATTTCCCGATGTCATCCAGCAAATGTGGGCGGCATACCTTCTTGAGCGCGAGGGCAGCCTGGGCGCTCGCTTTGGGTGCGCAACGCCTGAGGAGGCGCTCGCGACCCATGAAATTTTTGCGGCGGCACTTGAGTCACACGCGAAACAAAGCGTCGTCACGCTATGAATCAGGATCGTCAGGGCATTCTTGCGGCCGGGAATTTCATCGTGGATCGCATCAAGCGGATCGACGCTTATCCCGCGGAAAATATGTTGGCGAACATTGAGTCGGAATCGCGATCGAATGGTGGAGGTCCCTACAATGTCCTGAAGGATCTCTCGGCGATGGGTGTGGGATATCCGCTCATGGCCGCGGGGCGGATTGGCGATGATGCCGATGGGGAGTGGATCGTAGATGACTGCCAACAACATGGGATCGATCCGGCGCTGCTGCTGAAGGATCCTGTGCAATCGACATCCTACACCGATGTCATGACAGTGGCGGAGACGGGGCGGAGGACCTTTTTTCATCGTCGGGGTGCGAATGCCGCCTTCGAGGGAAAGCGAATCGACTTCGAGCAGTGCCCCGCCCGGATCTTTCATCTGGCCTACTTGCTCTTGCTCGATGGACTGGATGTTTTTGCGCCTGATGGCCGGACCCAGGCATCTCATCTCTTAGAGAAGGCTTCTACGGCAGGGCTGGTGACAAGTATCGATATCGTGAGCACCGAGAATCCTGTTTTCCGGGAAATCGTGATGAGTGCCTTGCCTTATGCCGATCACCTTTTGATCAATGAAGTGGAGGCGGGGAGGACTCTGGGGCGGGACGTTGATCCGCAGGATGTTCCCGCGATCGAGAAGGCGGCTCGTGAGCTCTTAGAGATGGGAGTCCGTCAAGCGGTGGTGCTTCATACTGAGTTTGGAGCGGTCAGAGTGGATGTCCACGGCGGGGTGTTTTTTCAAGGCTCGGTGAAGGTGCCGTCCAAATTGATTCAAGGTGCGAATGGTGCCGGGGATGGATTTGCGGCAGGGTATTTGCACGGGGTGCACGAAGGGTTCACGCCCGAGAAATCGCTCGAAGCGGCGGCTTGCGTGGCGGCAGCGTGTCTGAGTGATTCTTCTCCTTCGAGAGGGGTGAAGACGATCGCGAAATGTCTCAAGCTCGGGCGCGGTTTTGGATTTAGCAGCGATCCAACTTCAGCGCTTTGATTCCATCGAATAATCTGACGGGAGAATTGAAATCCCTCACCACCACCAGAGAACAAGGGGCGATGAGTGTGACCGAGTGGGAATACCACCCCAAACGTCACGGACTGGTCACCAAGAAGACCTATGGTTTCGGCGCTTCACTCAACCAATACCGGAAGAACCCAATCCCACGAGATTGATGTTTACAGGCCTACCGGCTCTTTCAGTTCGGGATGGGAAACAATAGGGGGAACCCAAATGACTTACGACGCGAAGGGGCGTCTCGCCACGGTGGCCAGCAATGCCGGCGGAACTCTGGCGCTGGCGCAAAATGCTCCCAACCTCACACATACCTATACCTACCATCCTAATAGCGCGAGCCCGCACACGATCACTGCGAACGATTCCACAAAGAACATCTTCAAGTCCACTTACGGCGTCAATCGCCTTGGCCGCACCACCGACGTGCTC
>Ga0105052_10000525_pt1 | contig 53562 bp, 39 predicted proteins | sample FRY03_FD_78094 | JGI IMG/M metagenome (GOLD analysis project Ga0105052, IMG submission 78094) | Freshwater microbial communities from Lake Fryxell liftoff mats and glacier meltwater in Antarctica - FRY-03 | ecosystem: Environmental > Aquatic > Freshwater > Ice > Glacier meltwater ... | reverse complement strand
CTTTCATGATTTTCGAAACATCGAAATCAGAATTTCATTTTGTGCAAAAAATAGATAACACTAGCCATTTTAGTGACATCAAAATTATTTGTTCCAGAAACAAGATTGCGCTCCCGCAAAACTAGTCCAAAATATTGCGCAAGATAATAATGATAGTTGAGTTAGATACTGAATCATTAATAAGGAAATCAATTGGAATTACAGATTATTAAGTACATCACTAAAAGTAAAACTAAAACCTGCTTTCAACAAACTACTTTGTGTCCTTTAATAATAAAAATTGAGCCTGAAATTTACTTCAATCGAAATGAAATCAGACTACTGGAATTGGTTCCAGATTGCATTTTGATACAATCGCATTCCTCCTCCTCTTCATTCATTACCTTTGCACCCATATTTCTGCGCTATGACCAAAGAAGAACTCGCTTTTAACAAAAACGAAGACCATTATAAATTAAGTCTTTCTAAACTGCGTTCCCGCCTTGACATAGCGATGGATGGCGGTGGAAAAGCACGACAGGAAAAAGAGCGCGCAAAAGGCAAGATGTTGGCCCGAGAACGCGTTGCTTATTTGCTTGACAAAGATGCCCGAAGCATAGAAATTGGAGCTTTAGCAGGAGAAGGAATGTACTCAGAACATGGAGGTTGTCCAGGCGGTGGAGTTGCGGTTGTAATCGGATATATCCATGGCAAACAGTGCATCGTGGTTGCAAATGACGCCACCGTAAAGGCAGGAGCCTGGTTCCCAATCACCGGAAAAAAGAACCTCAGAGCGCAGGAAATAGCGATCGAAAACAAGTTGCCCATCATTTACTTGGTAGATAGCGCAGGCGTTTATTTGCCGATGCAAGATGAGATTTTTCCTGACAAAGAAAATTTCGGCCGGATTTTTCGTAATAATGCTGTTATGTCATCGCTCGGGGTTCCGCAAATTGCAGCGGTGAGGGGAAGTTGCGTGGCTGGTGGTGCGTATTTACCTATCATGAGCGATGAAGCTCTGATTGTAAAAGGTACGGGAACTATTTTCCTAGCTGGCTCCTATTTGGTGAAAGCGGCTATTGGAGAAGATATCGACAATGAAACGCTCGGTGGTGCTTCCACCCATTCCGAAATCTCAGGCGTAACTGATTACATGGCTGAGAACGATCAAGATGCTTTGGATAAAATTAGGGCTATTGTGAGTCGCACGGGACAGACCTCACAAAAAGCGGGATTTGATCGCATTGCTGTGGCTGAACCTAAATCGGATACCACAGATATTTACGGAATCATACCGGAAGAGCGAAACAAGCCTTACGATACGCACGAAATTATTAAGCGTTTAGTTGATGATTCCGAATTCACCGAATACAAAGCTGATTATGGTAAAAGTATTATTTGCACTTATGCCCGCATTGAAGGCTGGTCGGTAGGAATCGTAGCGAATCAACGACAATTAGTGAAATCGAAAAAAGATGGATTGCAATTCGGTGGGGTCATTTATTCGGATAGTGCTGATAAAGCCACGCGATTTATCATGAATTGCAATCAAAAAAATATTCCGCTCTTGTTTTTGCAAGATGTAACGGGATTTATGGTGGGCTCGCGATCAGAACATGGAGGCATTATTAAAGATGGCGCTAAAATGGTGAATGCTGTGAGTAATTCAGTGGTACCAAAATTCACAATAATCATGGGAAACAGCTATGGGGCAGGTAATTATGCGATGTGTGGAAAGGCCTATGATCCTCGATTAATTTATGCCTGGCCAAGTGCTGTTATTGCAGTAATGGGTGGATCTCAGGCGGCCAAAGTTTTGGTACAAATTGAGGTGGCATCATTAAAAGGTAAAGGAAAGGAAATCACAGCTGAAAATGAGGCGGAATTGTTTAACCGAATTAAGGACAGGTATGACGAGCAAGCTTCACCGTATTATGCTGCTGCCAGATTATGGGTAGATGGCATTATTGATCCAGCAGAAACGAGGAAGCATATTTCGATGGGAATTGAGATGGCCAATAACGCTCCTGCTGAAAGGGCATTTAATGTTGGGGTGATACAGACTTGAGCGAATCTAAATTAAGAAACAAGGCGCACAATTTGGAATTCAGAGAAAGTCAAAATTGGCAAGAAACGGCCCAAATGACTCTGCCATTTAATAGGTCAAATGAGGGGTAAAAGCTAATTCAAGGTTATTATTGTTCCCTGTCCAATTCCTTCAAGAAGGCATCCAATTGCTGAACTAATTCTTTCATTTCACCCGAAACTGCTTTTTCCAAATAGGCCCGAACTTGTAATAATGAATCAAGAATTTGCTCCTCCGGGAATGGGCCATCCATGCTTTCGATCAAAGTAAATCCTTCCAAGGCTTGCATAAATGATCCAGAAAGACAAACGCGAACAAGCACACTCAAATGCTCCGGAATATTGAGACCCGAGCTCCACATAAATGCTAAAATTTGAGTATGAACCGCTGCGAAACTCTTATCGAGCAAAGCTTCTACAAATACTTCCTCTGTACCTGTGATTTTCAAATTATTCAGAATTCCATCAAGCTCATTGCGGATTTCGGTATCGGTATTGTCGCGGTACACGGTAAGTAAATCCGCCAAAAGCGACAAATTACCATGCTCCGCAGCATCCTGAATTCCCTCCAAAATGAGATCTTTATTTCCGCTTTGAAGATTTCTTCTGATTTGAGAAAATCTTTCTTTGTTGGATTCCGACATGAACTAAATTTCTGCAAAGGTAATACCTCTGAATGTTCAATCCTCTGCTGTTCTTATTAATTGGACCAATTCACTAATCATCATAGCCGTTGCTCCCCAAACTGTTTCTGAATGAATATCATAATAAGGAGCCATGATTGAAATATTGTATTGAGCGATATGAATTTGCTTGGTGGCTATTCTATTTTCGTCTAACAACCAGTTTATCGGAGTTTCCAAAATCGCTCCAACCTCGCGGTAATCAGGCACAAAATCAGGTCTTTGATTCATAAATCCCAAAACAGGCTGTACCAAATATTTGCTTGGTGGAATAAAGATTTCAGTAAGATTTCCAATGATTGTAATATCCTGTTCGTTTACGCCAATTTCTTCGCGTGTTTCACGAAGAGCCGTTTGAATGATGCTTAGATCATGTTTTTCTCTGCCGCCACCAGGGAATGAGACCTGAGCGCTGTGTGCACCAATGTATTCCGGTCTTTTAATAAGCACCGTATTCCATTCATCTTTAACTGGATAAAGCAAGCATAAAACCGCACTTTCTCTGTATTCTATTCCATCCCTGCGCAAATCAGAGGCTTTTGTTCTGCGATACGACATCATTTTCTGATGAGCAGAATCACCGGGCAAGCCGAGTTTCAGCCGATTATGCAGTAATTCGGGCAAAGGTTTCATCCAAACGCAAGATACATTAAATTAGCAGGCTTTTTGAGCAGAACCATGCCTGTTTACCTTATCAATAAAGAGAATTATTTTCCACCGGTTTCGAAATCGGATGCCAATGGCTTACTTGCTGTTGGAGGCGATTTGAATCCTCTGCGACTTTTACTAGCTTACAAATCAGGCATTTTCCCTTGGTTTTCAGAAGGTGATCCTGTTTTGTGGTGGAGTCCGGATCCACGTTGTGTTTTGTATCCTGAAAAAGTAAAAATCAGCAGGAGCATGCAAAACATTCTCAATCGCGGCGAGTTGGAAGTGCGTTATGATACTGCCTTCAGCCAAGTAATTCGCAAGTGCAGAAATATGGTTCGTAACGAAGAGGGAACATGGATTACGCTGGATATCATTCAGGCTTATGAAACACTGCATGAATTGGGATTTGCGCATTCTGTTGAAGTCTATCGGGAAGGCAAATTGTGCGGAGGGCTTTATGGGGTATCTTTGGGCAGTGCATTCTTTGGCGAGTCTATGTTCTCTGAATATCCCAATGCATCAAAAGTGGCATTGATTCAACTGTCTAAAGACATGAAAAAGGCAGGTATGAAATTGATCGATTGTCAGCTCTACACCTCCCACCTCGCTTCTTTAGGTGCTGTTGAAATTGGAAGAAAAATATTCATCAAACAATTAGAAGATTGCCTTACAGGGGGCACTTTCAAAGGAAATTGGACAGATTCAGCACAATGGCCAATGTATCAACCATGTTAAAAAGGTATCTTGAATATCGCTTTAAACAAAAGCATTGGAAGTTTTCTGGACACTTACCAAAGCGAATCAAGAAGTGCATTATACTTGTTGCTCCTCACACCAGCAGAGAAGATTTTTTTATTGGGGTAGCTGTTTCAGGCTTAAGTCATTACTGCGTAAACATATTGGTTAATCAGAAGCATTTTGTTTTTCCGACCTCCATTATTCTTAAAAAATTAGGCGCTATACCTTATGATCCTTTGGATGAATCCGCTTTAGCTAGCACATTAGAAAAAGAATTCAAATCTGCAAAAAGTAAGGCTCTTGCAATAGCTCCGCAGGCAGGACAGCAAAACCCGGATAAATGGAATACCGGATTTTACGATTTCTCATTGAAATCAGGAATACCTATCGCTCTGGCAGGATTGGACTATAGAAGAAAAATAGTAAAGCTCCATTCTTGGTTTAATGTTTCTGGCGATAAAGAGCGAGATCTCAATTATATTCGCAATTTTTTTGCTGATATTGAAGGGAAGCATTCGGAACGTGATGTGCATCGAAACAATCCTCAAGATTCTAAGGTGTTGAAAAGTCGTCCTAATAAAATCACTAACAATTTAGGCTGAGCATTTTAGCTTTAATAGTCGGGAAAATCAGGATTGACAGTACATTTACGCATTACACTAGTTTTGAGAAGGTTAAAAAATTGTCAATAAAACCTTAAGAAATCTCTTCTTTCTCAGGTAATTGCTTTCTATCTTGCGGTTCTATTCAATGCAATACCATCCTGCTGTATTTTTCTGATTTTCAGTTTAATTTCAGTCGGCTCTTACTAAACCTTATTAATAGCCTTAGCCCATGGATAAGTACGATTATCTCATTCTTGATATTATTCAGGAGCACAAGCAGAGTCAACACGGAAGTATTAATCTCGCATCCCTCGAGCACACTTTTTGGAAACGAATAGAAAAGGACGATTCTCTTAGCATTGGCGATGCCAGAGTAGGAGAACGCATTACTAATCTTTTCCTAAAAGGCATGATTCAAATAAAAGATGGGTATTCACTCAGCAAAAAGGGCCGAGAAGAGATTAGTTATCAGCTACAATAGGCCATTTATATACTCATTTCCCACTTTAGTCTAATTATGCGTTAATTACTTGATAGTTAGCGTCCTTGTAGGTAATTTCACTTTATGATTCAGCCTACACCGGAACTATTAGAAAAGCTTGTAATTCAACTCTTTGATGACTTAATTGATGAGTGTTCTGTGAAGCACCAACACATGCTCAATGGGACTAGAAATGCTGCTAGGACGCTGGTTAAGGACACAATTCAGGTAAAACAAGAACTAATTGATCGTGTAAGATCTCTCCGTGAATTGAGAGATGCCAACAACATCATTGAATTTAAGCGTCTTAACACTGAAGTACGTTATCAAAGTTTGCGTATTCTTGAAAGAATGCGAGAACTTGGAATCTGATCCTCCAATTTGAAGAATGCTTTTGATAACTTAGCGCGGAATTCTTCCGTCTATGAAAATCAAATACACCCTAAGCCTGAGCCTCATTGCAGTGCTCTTCTTTAATTCGTGCAAAGAAAAACAGGCTGATGGCAAAAGTCCTGATAAAGTCATCAACAGCATCTTACCTGAAGGTAGGGCTGATATTTACACTCCTGTTCAATTAAGTACAGACCTTTCGAAGATCTCGGAGGAAAGCCTGCAAATTCTCCCTCTGCTTATTGAAGCAGCAAGCATCATGGATGAGATTTTCTGGATACAAGCCTATGGCAACAAGGACTCATTACTTCCTTTTATTGCTGATGAAAAAGCAAAACGATTTGCTGAAATGAATTATGGTCCTTGGGATCGATTGGACGGAAACAAACCCTTTTTGGAAGGAATCGCTGAGAAACCTGCCGGTGCTAACTTTTATCCGCTTGATATGACCAAGGAAGAATTGGACGCATGGGTGAATCCGCACAAATTGAATCCTTATACCCTGGTTCGCAGAGACGATAAAGGCAAATTAAAAGTAGAGTGGTATCATGAAGCTTTTGCAGAACCTCTTAATCGCGCAGCAACACTTTTAGAACAGGCATCAAAACTCACAAAGAATAAAGAGTTTGCGTATTATCTTAACATCCGTGCTGAGGCTTTGAGAAAAGATCGTTACAAACCCAGTGACATAGCTTGGTTGAAAATGACTGATAACGAATTAGATATCATCATTGGCCCCATTGAAAATTATGAAGATCAATTGTACGGAGCAAAAACTGCGCATGAAGCCTACGTCTTGGTGAAAGATCAGGAATGGAGTGCCCGTTTGGCGCGCTATGCTGAGCTTTTACCTCAACTTCAGCAAGGACTTCCTGTGAGTGCTGCCTATAAAAAGGATCCGGTAGGAAGCAATGCGCAACTGAACGCATACGATGTAGTTTATTATGCTGGGGATTGCAATTCGGGAAGCAAGACTATTGCTGTAAATCTTCCTAATGACGAGGGTCTTCAGATGGAATTTGGCACTCGCAGATCACAACTTAAAAATGCAATGAGGGCCAAATACGACAAAATCCTTGTCCCATTGGCTAATTTGCTCATATCAGTGGATCAACGCAAGCATATTACTTTCAATGCATTCTTCGGAAATACCATGTTTCATGAAGTGGCTCATGGATTAGGAATAAAGAATACCATTAATGGCAAAGGGCTGGTACGTGAGGCTTTGAAAGAGCAAGGATCAGCTTTGGAAGAAGGAAAAGCAGATATTCTGGGTTTATATATGGTGACTAAGCTCTACGAAATGGGAGAAATTCAGGAAGGTGAAGTAATGGATAATTACGTGACTTTCTTAGCCGGCATTTTCAGATCAGTTCGATTTGGAGCATCTAGTGCGCATGGCAAAGCTAATATGCTCCGGTTCAACTTCTTCGCTGAAAAAGGCGCCTTCAGCCGCGATAATGCCAACGGAACTTACCGGGTAAATTTTGATGCGATGCAAATTGCCATGAATGATTTGTCGGTATTAATTTTAGAACTTCAAGGCAATGGAGACTATGATGGAGTCGTTAAGTTGATGGAAGAGAAAGGCAATATCCCTGAATCACTTCAAAAAGATTTAGACAGATTACAAGCGGCAGGAATTCCTGTAGACGTAGTATTTGAACAAGGTGTCAACGTTCTCGGTATCAAACCAAATTCATGAAAAAGAACTTCATTCTGATGCTATTAATATTGGGAATTTCCATTTCTCAATCGTTTGCACAAACGGGGCAGGTTTTTCCTGAATTACCCGGTGAAACACTGGAGCAAAAAGAATTAATCCTTCCAGCAGGTTGTGCAGGAAAACTCACATTAATTGGAATGGCTTATTCAAAGAAGTCGGAAGATGTGCTAAAAACCTGGTACACTCCACTATACGACAAGTTCGTATTGAAAAGAGGGATGTTCGACAGCCAGTATGATTTGAATCTGTTCTTTATCCCTATGTACACAGGCATGAAGAAAGCTGTTTACGAAGCGACGCTCAAAGATCTGAGAGAGAGCAATCGCAAAGACCTCTTTCCGTATATTCTTTTTTACAAAGGATCATTGGATCCTTATGAGGACATTCTGAAGCTTGATGACCCAGCAATGCCTTACTTCTACCTTTTGGACGAGCAAGGCACAATTATACACTCTACCAAAGGATTATATACCGAGAAAAAGATGGAAATACTCGAAGAAATCCTAGATAGTCAAGCCGAGTAGGCTCTTAGTTCAGAATTTCCAAATTGGGATACTTCTCTTTCCAGAAAGGTAATTTACTAATATCCCGTATAGTAATAACGGTTTTGCGGTCGAGTCTAACTTTGATGTTCGGCTGCAAATCCTTCTCTTCAAATTGCTTCTTTCTTGCCATGATTGCGTTAATTGGCGTTACGAGTCCTTGTTAAATGGGCTCTTCTACACTCTAACAGTTGAACGCATATTAAGTTTTATTATTCAATTACAAATTCTTTTTTATTCACAAATAATGCAAAATGGATTTTGGCTTGAAATCCTATCCTTTTGAGCAAATAGAATTATTTTTTGTCCTCCAACCTCGTCGAAACTGTGTTGGCATTAGATTAATGATGAGCAAATGCCCATGAAAGAGCAATTGAAAATCACTAAAAGTCGCATTCCCTGAGAGGATTCTCAAGCTGTAGATCACATGAAATCAAAAATTTGAAGGCACAGGCAAAATTTTTTGAGCTCTCAGCAGTGCTCAGAAAAAAAGCTGAAACCAAAATACGTTGAGTTGATAGCAGACTCATGGCAATATAGCATCAAATAAAGGTCAGATCAGTACCGATCCAATTCCTGATCGCCTGTCTTGAATCCCCGAAACCCGAAGAAAAGAATGTAAATCATGCAAATAATTGGCACAATCAATGAAAATTGAACGCTATAAGCATCAATCAAATAAGCTTGCACTCGTGGAATTAGAGCACCGCCCACAATAGCCATTACCAAAAGCGAGGAGCCCTGACTGGTATATTCGCCCAAGCCACGGATTGATAGCGTAAAAATATTAGACCATCCAACAGAGAAAAATAATCCAGTACCTATGAGTGCCCAAACTGCCACTTGACCTTTAGAAATAATGGCTATGATGAGTAAAAAGATGTTGAATGCCGCAAACACTACTAAAGATCGAGAAGCTTTTCCTTTTCCCAATTGAAAAGCGAATAAGCATAATGCAATCATACCCAGATAGGTAAAAACATTACTCACTGCAATTGGACTAAATGTAAGACCATCAGCTTGCCATTTTAATCCGGTTATAGCCCAAATGAAGAAAAAGACCAAAATTGCAATGCTAAGCATAGAAACAATGCGTTTTTTGGAGCTAATTCTATCATCCAGTGAAAAAGTAGCTAATAACCTTCCAATCATCAATCCACCCCAAAAGAACGATAGAAAATAAGTGGCTTCATCTTCTGGTAATCCACCAATATCAGGCGATTTAATAAATTCTACCAACCAACTCCCAACGCTCACTTCAGCGCCAACATAAAAGAAAATGGCTAAAACTCCATAAAGCAAATGAGGGAAGCGCAATACTCCTATTCCTTTTGACCTAAATAATTTATTCTCAAAAGTGGGCAGTTTTTTGAAAAATACAATCACCGCTAGCAACAAAAAAATACCTCCATAAATCAAATAGGCTTTTGCAATTCCCAAAGCGCTTACTTGACCTGTTCCATCAGCAAACAGCTTGTAAATGAGGAATAATCCTATAAGCGGACCAATTGTAGTTCCCAAACTATTGAGCCCCTGTGCCAAATTGAGTCGGGCAGAAGCTTGAGATACCGGCCCCAAGATGGCTGCGTAGGGATTAGCACAAATTTGCAAAAAGGTTACTCCCGTGGCAAGTATGAATAGGGCCCTCAAAAAATCGCTGTACAAATGACTATTAGCAGCTTGATAGAACAATAGGCAACCAATTCCGCAAATTACCAGTGCGATTACCATTCCATTGGCGTAACCAATAAGATTGACGGGATCCTTTCCGCTAATGGCTGAAATTAAGAAATAGCAAAGTGAAACAATGAAAAAGGCACCAAAAAAAGCCATTTGTACGGCTGAACTTTGCTGAGCGGTGAGTTCAAAAATACCTTTAAATGTATTGATGAGGAGATCATTCATTACAGTAATGAAACCCCACATAAAAAAAAGCGCAGTTAAGAGCCTAAAGCCCGTTTTTGCGCTTGTTCCTTTAATAACGACCCCGGCTTTTGTGCTCATGGCTCAAAGATAGCAGGATGCCGAGATTCTCAAAGATTTATCTCATGATGAGCACATGCCCTACCCTTCGATATACTTCAAGATTTACACCTTTGTATTTCACCGTCCAATTGTAAATTCCATCCTGAACGAAGTAATCGTTGCCATTCATTCCTCCTACCCATGGATCATTAATATCATTGGAATAAAATACTAGTTCGCCCCAACGATTGAAAATCCACATTTCAAACTCCGTGATTCCACTACCTACAGCAAAAAACACATCGTTTTTTCCATCTCCATCCGGAGTAAATGAGTTTGGAATGTACAAATGCAGAGGAGGATTGATTATTTCATAAGCAATGCTTCTGCAACCAATTTCATTTTCTACTTCAAAAGAGGCTGTATATTCCTGCAAACCGGAGTACTCATGCTGTGGTTCCAAAAGATCAGAGTTTACTCCATCGCCAAATTCCCACCAATAGGTACAAGTTTCACATGAGTCAGGGAATGTGGAGCCGATAAACTGAACCAAATTCTCAGTAAGGTATTCTAGCTCAATATGGGCATTCACAAATTGAACATCAACATTTATAGTGGCTGATCTGCTTCTTCCACAAATGTCCGTAGCAATAACCAAATATTCTTGGGGACCTTGAGGTGTGTCTTGCAGCCATGGATGCTCAACATCAAAATCAGGCCAATGGTAAGTAAATCCTTCTTCTCCCCCCCATGCATTGGCATACAAAGCAATAGTAGATCCCAAACATATAGCAGTATCAGGACTAACTTCTAAAAACATAGGGTTATTCGGAATATTGATATCTACCTCATCCTGACCCACAAAACCGCAAACGTCAGTAACAATAACCTGAACAGTCATCGATTCATAGGTTTGATAATTGATCACATTTCCGGTGCCAATTAAATCACCATCAGCAAACCACTGATAAGTGAATCCGGGTTGTCCGCCACTTACTAGTGCAAACAATGTATTTACATCGATACAAGAAGCATTTATATCATCACCGGCATCTACCAAAGGTGGATTAGTGCTGGTATCAATGAAGATAGAGTCATTTTGAATGGTTCCACAGCCATCAGAAACTTCAAAAAACAACCAAGTATTTTCTTCTGCATTGTACTCCACAGAAGTTTCATTACTAATGGAGTTCCCTTGATTGTTTACTGTCCATGCAAATTCCAGATCGCCTGAGCCACCGCTTACTTCAGCTTCAATAGTACTATTTGAAATACAGGATGCATAAACATAGTCGGGAAGATTTATAAATATCAGAGGATTGACGACGGTGAACTGAACTTCATCGGTTGCTACGTTTCCACATTCATCATTAACACTAATGGTAATTACCGCATTAACTTCTGTGTTGAAGTTTATATTATCAGTATTTCCGAGATTTAAATTCCCATTGTTCCATGAATAAATAAAATCAGGAACACCTCCTTCAATTTCGGCAAGCAGATTGGTGATCTCAGTACAATTTACAATGAGATCAGGACCTGCATTTACAGAAACCGGATCAGTAACATTAACGAAAATTTCTACCGTTACAGAAGTCATATCACAAGTGTCAGACACCATAACTTCGTAAAGCGTAGGTACTAAAGGCGAAACGACTAGAGAGGAATCCGAATCACCGGTATTCCAATCATAAACATAATGACCATAACCGCCAGAAACTAGCGGTCCTATTTCAATTTCATCGCCATAACAGAGGTACAAATCAGCACCTTCTGCTTCCAAAGTGGTTACTTCGCTGATAGTAAAAGAAAAATACGATTGGACGCCGTTCCCGTTACATATTGCAACGTTGAGGATATCCATTTCAACTAATTCATCACCTTCTACAAGGGCATCATCAAAAGCATCAATAATGAATGTTACAGTGGAAATTCCTACTGGGAAAATGATTGAATCCGGCAAAAGTGTATAATCTACACCATTTATTCCTTGTCCTCCATAAGTCACTACTACGAGGTCTTCCACGTTTATATTGGAAATTGCTGAGCGAGTGAAAGTGAGCACTGCTTCACCACATTCTTCGTATAAAATTCCTTCGGTTGTTCCGACGGTAATTTCGAGATCAACTTCTACAACGCTGTTAGATGCAAAACTGCCTTCTTCTAGGAAAACGGCAGAGTCATACGCCTGATCACCAGCATCTGCTACCGCAATTTTGATATGATATGTTTCACCACATTGAACGATTGAAAAAGCTTCAAGCGGATCAGTAAATCCATCAAAACCCATGTAATAATTGTCATAAAAAGTTAGAGAATCCATTCCCGGCTGCTGCCACATGGGGTCATACCAGCCAATACCATTAGAGTTGTAGTATTCGCAGTTCACACAAGGACCATTAATTCCATCGTTTCCATTATTGCAATTATCGATGGTAACAGGTTGATTTCCACCTGGGATGAGGGCAATATTTACTCCATTATTAGAATAAGGGCCGTTTAATCCGGGACCGCTTAGGAAAAATCCGAATACATCATTAAAAGATGAATTCACAAATTCAGGATATTCGTCAGAACCAAATACATAGCTGAACTTTAGCGTATCGCCATTAGGCACGAAATCAAATTCCAATATCGCTGCGTCATTGAGCGTAAAACCGGGATTGATAAGTTGTAGATCAGGATCAGAAACGCCTTGTCCTTCGGGCCAAGGACCAACCTGAAAAGTGTTACTGCCGCTTTGATTTGGACCAACAGCCACATCAACATCACCGGATGCGATTATCATTCCTGAGTTAATTCCAACGTTAGAATTTTCGCTATTGAAAGAACCTACCTGAACTGTTACAGTGCTTCCCGGTAAGCCATTAAACGTGATATTAGAAACGGTAACCCCTTGTCCAAGCAGAATATTCTGCACATAGTCTGCAACACTCATGGTATTGTCAACTACTAATTGAGCGCTAACAGTAAGAGCAGCAAGGGATAAAAAAGAGGCGAGTAGTATTTTTCTCATAGGTCAAGCATCGACATAAAGAAGACGAAGCAACTTGAATTAAAGTTGCTTCGTCCGATTCATTAATTATGTACTTGGAGTAATTCCACTTCAAAAACAAGGGTAGACCAAGGGGCGATACTGCCAGCAGCTTGTCCACCATAAGCCAAATCTGGAGGAATAAACAATCTCCATTTCGAACCTTGATTCATCATTTGCAAGGCTTCTATCCAACCTGCTATCACACCATTCACGGGGAAAGTTGCTGGTTCTCCTCTTTGCACGGAGCTGTCAAATACAGAACCATCAATTAAAGTTCCGTGATAATGGGTAGTAACTTGATCTTTCGGTCCTGGTTTAGGGCCAGTCCCTGCAGTTATCACTTCATATTGTAATCCGCTGTCCGTTACTTTCACACCTTCGCGCTTGGCGTTGGATTCTAAAAATTCTACTCCTGATTTCATCGATTGCTCTGTTCCTTTTTGTTGTATTTTGTTTAATCCTGATTGTATAATGGCTTTCATAGCATCTTCGGGAATAGAAGGATCCATTCCTTTCAAACGATCAGAAAGTCCTTTGCTGAAAGAGTCAGCATCAAGTGCCTCAATACCATGGCTTTGTAGGTTTTCACCTATATCCCACCCAAGAGAATAAGCGAAGTCTTTGTCATGTTCTTTGTTCAAAATCTTGTCTTTAAATGTTGCCGCAAAGTTAATCAAACAGAGAGAGGAGGAATACTTAATTTTGCCCTTCTAATTAATGGCGAAAATGGCGAAGAAGAAAAAATACGACGATGTTTTGGGGACGGCTATGCTGGACTTTGCCCAAGGTGACCAAGAAGCGAACATTCGATTGCTTATTGATGGGGAGGAAGATGACTGGATGAAGGCTTCTCGTTTTTTCAGAACTTTTGATGAAATGCCCGTTTTGGAACAAATTGCATTACAAAACTGCCAGGGACGTATTCTAGATGTTGGAGCTGCTGCTGGTTGTCATTCCAAGTGGTTGACAGAAAAAGGCTTTGAAGTTGTTTCTCTTGACATTTCAGAAGGGGCTTGTGAGGTGATGAAATTACAGGGGATTCAAAATATAGTTAAAGAGAGCATTTTCGAATTTGAAGATCAAAATGGATTTGATACCATCCTCATGCTCATGAACGGCTTGGGCATGTCGGGAAAACTTTCAGAAACGCATTTGCTCTTAAATAAATTGAAAACACTGTTAAAACCAGGTGGCCAAATTATTGGAGATTCATCCGACCTGATTTATCTTTTTGAAGATGAGGATGGTAGTTATCTTATTCCGAGTGAAAATTATTACGGAGAAGTGGATTTTGAATTAGAGTATAAATCCCTTTATTCAAAGTTTCCTTGGGTTTATATTGATGAAGACAACCTCAGGAATATAGCTCAAGAATGCGGTTTACAAGCTGAAACGCTAGGGGAAGGAGATCATTATGAATTTCTGATCAGATTTAGCCAATAAACTCAACAAAGAACGGCATAACGGTGAAATTCATCTTTGCGATTTTGGTCTCGAAAACGACCTCCATAATAAGAAGTTACTGTGCTGCTTCCTTCATCTTTTATTCCGCGGATTGAAACGCACATGTGTGAAGCATCAAGAACGACGGCTACGTCTTTGGTTCCGAGAATTCTTTCCAATTCACGACCAATTTGAATAGTAAGCCGTTCTTGAACTTGCGGACGTTTTGAAAAATAATCTACGATTCGATTGATCTTTGAAAGTCCAATAACCTTTCCTGAGGAAATGTAAGCTACATGAGCCTTTCCTTTGATTGGGACAAAATGATGCTCACAAAAGGAATTTACTCTGATCCCTTTTTCTACTAGCATTTCACCATATTGATATTTATTATCAAAAAGCTTAGCTTCAGGTTTATTGGCAGGATTTAATCCAGAAAAAACTTCTGAAACATACATTTTTGCAACTCGATAAGGTGTTCCTGACAGACTATCGTCATTTAAATCAAGCCCGAGTAACTCCATTATTGCGCCAAAATGATGAGCGATACCTTCAATTTTGCTTTGATCATCGAGATTGAAAGCATCAGAACGCATGGGCGTATCTACACCGGTGAATATATGCTCATCACCTTCTTCTGCGATACGAATTTTGTCTTCTTTATTAATTACCAGTGTATTGTACATAGTTCCTGTCAGTTTCATAAAGTTGGATACTTAATTTGAGGCTTGGAGATAATTTAGAACTCAAACGATTCCAAATCACTACAGCAATATTTTCAACAGTTGGGTTGAGCGAATTAAATTCAGATAATTCCTCGTTTAGATTCTTGTGATCAAAGTGTTCTTCTACCTCATCTTTGATGAGTTTTGAAAGAATCTTCATATCTATAACGTAACCACTTAATGGGTCTATTTCACCAGTCACTCCCACAATGAGTTTGTAATTATGTCCGTGGTAATGTGGGTTATTGCATTTGCCAAAAATGATTTTGTTCTCTTCATCCGTCCACAAGGGCTGGTGAAGTCTATGAGCAGCATTGAAGTGTGCTTCTCTATAAACGGTAATTATCCTGTTGCTCAACGGAAGTCGCGGAGTGAGGTCATGAGTTTTCTGCGAGCATGAAAAATTCTGCTTTTCACTGTACCCATCGGAATTGCAATCTTCTCTGCTATTTCATCGTAATGGTATCCGCTGAGAAACATGCTGAATGGAACTTTGTAGTCATCGCTCAGAGCATCAATTTGCTTCCAAATGTCTTTCTCACTGATTTGAGAAGAAATAGAATCAAAACTCTGATTGATGGATGAATCAATGTAAAAGTTATTGTCTGTTGAATCAGTGATGGTTTTCTGGAACATCTTCCTCTTATAATTATTGATGAAGATGTTTTTCATTATCGTGTACAACCAACCTTTAATATTGGTTCCTTCCTGAAAGTTATCCTTGTAGCGGAATGCTTTTAGGAAAGTATCCTGTAAAAGATCGTCTGCATCTTCGGAATCCCTAGTAAACTTCATGGCGAAACTGCGCAGATACTGAGAATTACTCGAAAGAAGGTTGTTGAATTCTATGGTTGACATATTGCGGTTTGTTTAACTTATTGACACAAAGATCAAACAAATAATTCAATTGGCAATCGTTTTGTTTAAGTTTTTAAAAAAATAATTAAACAATATTGAAAAGCTAATCAAGATAATACGCGCAGGATTCAGTTCTATCAATGATTTTAGTGTTACAAGATTGGATTAGGAGATCAAAAAGAGAGTGAAAGAATGACTTATACTCCTATAATTTGGACCATTTCATCAGGATTGGAATAGATTTGAACTATTCCAATATTAGATTTGGGAAGTTGCTGCACCGAATATCCGCTTAGATGGAAAGTACAGTTTTTTCCAGCGAATTTTAAATTGATTTTTTCGACATATTTGGGTGCATCCGCTAAAGAAGGATTAGTCGTAATCAATGAAACAAAATGTACTTTTTCAAACTTTGAAGAAATCATTTCTAGATCGTCCAAAGGAACTGAACTGCCCAGAAAGACACTTCTCTTTCCACTGGCACGCAAGAGATAATGTAGCATCAGCAGACCGATATCATGCAACTCGCCATCCGGGAGAAAGAGAATATATGGGGTATCTGTTGAGTCAAACTTAATTGGCAAAGAATCGATGTGAGCATAAAATTTCTGTCGGATCAAACTCGAAACAAAATGTTCTTGAGCGGGACAAATGGAATCTGATAACCAGAATAAACCAATTTGATGCAGAAAAGGCAGTAATAGGGATTTGAATGTATGCTCGAGGGAGTGTTCTTTTAAATATGAATCGGTTGTATTCTTCCAAAGCTCTTCATCGTAATTAAGCATGGCTATTTTCAAAACATTGAGCAAATGCTTTTCGCCACTTTCAGAAACTTGATCCGCTATTATTTTCTTGATCTCCTCCTCATTCATTTTGGCGATATGAGATATTTTATATCCCAGGACATTTAATAATGAAATATTGAGAAGACATTTAAGATCTCGGCCGTTATAGGTTCTTATGTTCGTATCTGTGCGCTCCGGGCTCAAAATACCGTAGCGTTGCTCCCACATTCTTATAGTGTGAGCTTTGACGCCTGAAAGGCTTTCGAGGTCTTTAATTGAAAAGGGACGCATTGTTTGCTTTAGATACTTGACAGAACAAGCGATACTTTCTCTTGTTCATTCCAATTAAAATTTATTTAAAAATTGGCGAAATGTAATGAAAGCGTTCGTCCTTCTGTAAATTGGCAGCATGGAATTGGTTTTAATTAGTCTGCAGGCCGAGCTTTTATACCCTTTAACGCTCAGCAGACCTGCGTCAATGCTCAGAGCGGGCACATTGGCCATTGCAAGTAAATGGGAAAGGTTATCCGGGATCGTACCTCAATATATTGTTGAAGAACGACTTCGGGCCAAGTACACCAGAAATAAAACGCTTATTGGATCTATTTTATTAGTGAATGACCGATTGGTTCCTGAAAAGAATATTGCGGGTAAGATAATGCAATTAAATGCAAATCAGGGATTTAGATCCGGAAATGAGTTTATTGCTGCTTGTTTTAACGATGAACATGAGCTGAACGACTTTTTGGATGATCAGGCGATTTTAAGCTTTCAAGACATTGCTTCGGAGGCACAAATTATTGCTCATGCCTCGGATTTATTCCTTCATGCCGATGAATATATCAGGCAAGATTTTGAACTGCTGAGCAATGGGAAATCCAGTAGGGTTTTATCTGATGACAATCGGCTTATTGGTCCTTTAGATCAGTTATTCATAGAAGAAGGTGCCCATATTCATTGTTCTATGATCAATACCACAGCCGGACCTGTATATATTGGAAAAGGTGCTGAAGTAATGGAAGGCTGCATGATCAGAGGGCCATTTTCATTGGGCAGCGGTGCGAGTCTTAAGATGGGCAGCAAAATTTATGGACCGAGTGTAATTGGACCTTATAGTAAGGTTGGAGGTGAATACAGTAATTCTGTGATTTTGGGTTATACCAATAAAGCGCATGACGGCTTTTTAGGAAATAGTGTAATTGGCGAATGGTGCAACCTGGGTGCTGATACTAATACTTCCAACCTCAAGAATAATTATGGTAAAGTGAAAATATGGAGTTATAAGGATTCAGATTATGTAGACAGCGGACTTACTTTTTGCGGATTGATTATGGGCGATCATAGTAAGTGTGGAATTAATACCATGTTTAATACCGGTACTACTGTGGGGGTATGTGCGAATATTTTTGGAGCCGGTTTTCCTTCAAAATTCATCCCTTCATTTACCTGGGGCGGACAAGAACAATCAAGCACTTATGAATTAGATCAAGCCATTATTACTGCTAAGCGAGTATATGCCAGAAGAGGACGGGAATTAGACAAAATTGATACCGACATACTGACTGATATTTTTCATTTCGCTGCGAAATACAGGTCTTGAATCCGACAAAATTGTCAGGTTCCGAACTATGGCACATTCATTGACTTAGGCAAAGACCAATTTGAAAAGCATGTCAGGCAAAAGCTTCAAGATAAATACAGAATACCTTCAGCTTGTATCAAGCGAGGGAAAAGATCAAGATTACATTCCACTCATCACACCGGAAGATGAAGAGTTGATGAATAAGGAGGAAACTCCATTAGAGCTTCCTATTCTTCCATTGCGCAATACCGTGTTGTTTCCCGGAGTGGTAATTCCCATTACTGTTGGAAGAGACAAGTCAATAAAACTGATACAGGATGCATACAAAGGTGACAAAACCATAGGTGTTCTCGCTCAGAAAAATCCTGACATTGAAGAACCGGGTCCTGAAGATTTGAATCGGATTGGCACCATTGCTGTAATTCTTAAAATGCTTAGAATGCCAGATGGAAATACTACGGTTATTATTCAGGGTAAGAAGCGTTTTGAAATACAGGAAATGCTTCAAACTGAGCCCTATATGAAAGCTCGGATTCAGGAGTTTGCAGATTTAAAAGCTATTGGCACCAAGGCTGAAACGAAGGCCATGATGGATACACTAAAGGATATTGCTCAAAAAATTATTGATCAAAGTCCACAAATTCCTAGTGAGGCAGGATTTGCCATTAAAAACATTGAATCGCTTTCATTTTTGGTGAATTTCATTTCATCCAATATGAAGGCCGAAGTGAAAGAAAAACAAAGCCTGCTTGAACTCAACAATCTGGATGAACGGGCTAAAAAAGTATTGAAACACCTCAATAATGAGTTGCAAATTTTAGCCCTCAAACAGGATATTCATTCAAGGGTAAAAAGTGATATAGACCGCCAGCAAAGAGAGTACTACCTTCATCAACAGTTGAAGCAAATACAGGAAGAACTTGGCAATAATCCGGTTAAAGAAGAAGTAGAAGACAAGCGTAAACGTGCGGCGAAAAAAGTTTGGCAGGAGCATGTAGCTAAAGCTTTTGAGAAAGAAATGTCCAAATTGGAACGCATGAATCCTCAGGCCGCTGAGTATTCCGTTCAATCCAATTATGTGGAATTGCTTTTGGATTTGCCATGGAGTGAATTTTCAGAGGATAATTTTGATCTTGCCCATGCTCAATCTATTCTTGATCGTGATCATTATGGCATGGAAAAGGTGAAAGAGCGAATTCTTGAACACTTGGCCGTTTTGAAATTGAAAGGAGATATGCGCGCTCCTATTCTGTGCTTGTATGGCCCTCCGGGAGTTGGAAAAACTTCGCTTGGGAAATCTATGGCTGAGGCATTAGGAAGGAAATACGTGAGGATGTCGCTAGGAGGATTGCATGATGAAGCTGAAATTCGCGGTCACAGACGCACTTACATTGGCGCTATGCCAGGCAGGATTTTGCAAAACCTGAAAAAGTCAGGTACTTCCAATCCATTATTTGTACTCGACGAGATTGATAAAGTGGGTAAGGATGTGCACGGTGATCCGGCTTCGGCTTTATTGGAAGTGTTGGATCCAGAACAAAATCACAGTTTTCATGATAATTACGTAGATCTCGATTACGATTTATCCAAAGTAATGTTTGTGGCTACTTGTAATTCGCTGAGCAGCATCCACCCTGCCCTTCGCGACAGAATGGAAATTATTGAAGTGAGCGGCTATACCGTTGAGGAAAAGATTGAAATCGTAAAACGTCATTTGTTGCGCAAACAAATTAAGGATAATGGCTTGGAAGAAGGCAGTTTTGATTTGTCTGACGCTGTATTGGAGCGTATTGTAGAAGACTACACCAATGAATCAGGCGTACGCGGACTTGATAAAAGGATCTCTAAAGTAGTAAGGCATAGAGCCAAGCAAATCGCAATGGGTGAAAAGTATAAGGATAAAGTGGAGCCTGAAGATTTGCGCACCATTTTAGGGCCCTCCCATGAAAAAGATAAGTATCAAGGCAACGATGTGGCCGGCGTGGTTACTGGCTTAGCCTGGACACCATCAGGTGGTGATATTTTATTTATAGAAACGAGTTTAACCAAAGGAAAAGGTAAACTCACCCTCACCGGGAATCTTGGAGAAGTGATGAAGGAATCAGCCATGTTGGCTTTAGAATATTTAAAGGCGCACTCGGAGCATTTAGGATTAGAACAAGATGTTTTTGACAAATGGAATGTTCATATTCACGTTCCACAAGGAGCCATTCCTAAAGATGGTCCATCTGCCGGTATTACCATTCTGACGGCCCTTGCATCCGCTTTCACCCAAAAGAAAGTAAAACCATTTTTGGCTATGACAGGCGAGATTACTTTGAGGGGAAAAGTATTGCCAGTTGGTGGAATTAAAGAGAAAATTCTGGCCGCAAAACGAGCAGGAATAGAGTCTATCATTCTTTCCGAAAAAAATAAAAAGGACATTGAAGAAATTAATGATCGTTATTTAAAAGGATTGAGTTTTCATTATGTTTCGGAGATGATTCAAGTTATTGAAGCAGCTTTACTGGATGAAAAAGTGCTCAACCCGCTCAAAGTCGCATAAGATTTCATACACTAAGCCATAAAATAATGCGTTTGTAAGGGGATTATTGACCAAAACCATCTCGTGAGAAAATTACTTTTAATAAGCCTCCCTGCTTTTATTTGTGCTAGCGGCATAGCGCAAATTGGGGGACAGAATATTTTTCAATCGTTGCAAATTGCACCTTCTGCAAGACAAGCAGCATTGGGGGGTAATGTTCTTTCGCCACGAGATGGAGATTTAGCCTTGGCCATTTTTAATCCTGCCTTGCTCGACTCCAACATGCACAATCATGCCAGCTTGAGTTATGTGAATTATTACTCGGACATCAATTTGGGATTTGCTTCGTATGCTAGGAGTTTAGACAGTTTATGGACCGTTTCTGGCACAATGCAGTATGTGAGTTTTGGTGATTTTGACAGAACCGACGAAACCGGTGCTGTGATTGGCCAATTTAGTGCGGGTGATTATGCTTTCATTGCCGGAGCATCTCGAATTATTGATACTTCATTCACGCTTGGCGCCAATTTGAAGGTGCTTTATGGAACACTTGATAGTTATTCATCATTTGCACTAGCTACAGATTTAGCAGCGTCATACATTAATCGCAGCCGCAAGCTGGAGGCCGCAATTGTATTCGGAAACATTGGTTATCAACTAAATGGATATACCGATAACTCCAAGGAAAAGCTTCCTTTGAATGTAAAGGTTGGAATTACCAAACGTTTAAAACACGCGCCTCTACGGTTTAATTTCGTTGCGGATAATCTGCAAAAATGGAATTTGGATGAAAGTGGTGATGAAGAATTTACAATAGATCCTGTAAGCGGTGAGATTGTAAAAGAAAAGAAATTTGTGTTTGGAGATCGATTGATGCGACACTTACAAATTGGGACTGAAGTTTTGATCAGTCAGAATGTGAATATCAGAATTGGTTATAATTACAGAAGAAGACAGGAGTTAAAAGTAGCTGAAAGACCAGGCACATCAGGTCTTTCATGGGGACTTGGCCTGAAAATAAAAAAGTTCAATATCAGTTATGGAAGGGCAATATATCATTTAGCGGGTCCTTCAAATCATTTCACATTTACCAGACAATTCTAAATAGATCCTTTTAAAACGCTTGTTGATATGCTCGAAAGGGCTATATTTGAGCAACCATTTTTTTAAGCTTTGACTAAGAAGATCAATATTGCCATAGACGGGTACTCCTCTTGCGGGAAGAGTACTTTGGCCAAGGCGCTTGCTAAAGAACTCAATTATGTTTATGTTGATTCTGGCGCAATGTATAGAGCCATGACGCTTTATGCTATCAAAAATGGACTCATAAAAAACGACGTACTCAATGAAGACGCTCTGATTGTGAGCATTGAAAACGTTTATATCAGCTTCAAGTTTAACATTGACAATCAACATTCTGAGGTCTATTTGAATGGGGTAAATGTTGAAAAAGAAATTCGTTCGATGGCTGTTTCTAGACAGGTAAGTCGGGTATCTAATGTAAAAGAAGTAAGAACCAAACTTGTAAAACTTCAGCGGAGAATGGCTGAAAGTAGAGGCGTGGTTATGGATGGTCGTGATATTGGAACGGTTGTGATTCCTGATTCCGAATTGAAAGTTTTCATGATTGCCTCTCCTGAAATTCGCGCTAGAAGACGTTTTGACGAATTGATGAACAAGGGTATGAGTACCACCTTTGATGAAGTTTTGCAGAATGTAAATGATCGCGATCATTACGATACCACAAGGAAAAATGATCCGCTTCGTCAGGCGGAAGATGCCATAGTACTAGACAATTCAGGACTAACAATAGAAGAGCAGTTTCTATTTGTGATGACGCAAATACACAAAACTTTCGAGCGCTTAGAGAAAAGTCCATCACACTAAAAGGAAATCTCCATTTAAGGCACATACTTTGCTCTCATTTGCATGTTGATAAAAGGAGAAAATCTCCTAAATTGACACGAAGCTTCACGCTAAATTGCTTGTAGCTATGAGAGTGAGAAAACAAGGGAAATACATTTTGAAATCATCAGCCGTTTGGATGACCTTTTTGGTTGTTGCAGCTTTTGGTTCCATCGATTGTAACATGCGCAATGCAGGGGTTCTGATGAGCAGTCCTCCTCCATTTTTAGTGGAAGAAAGTCCATGGGCAGATTCTGTTCTGGCCGGCATGAGCAGCAGAGAACGCATTGGACAATTGTTTATGGTGGCAGCCTATTCTAACAAGGATATGGCGCATGAAAAGGAAATCATGAACCTCATTCAGGTTCATCATATTGGAGGGTTAATATTTTTTCAAGGTGGACCAAAGCGTCAGGCTAAGCTGAGCAATAGGTATCAGGATTCTACGAAAGTGCCTTTGTGGATTGGAATGGACGCAGAGTGGGGCCTGGGCATGCGATTGGATAGCACCATTAGTTTTCCACGTCAAATGACCCTAGGAGCGATTCAGGACCCTAAACTAATTTACCGATTTGGCGTAGAAATGGCGGCGCAACTAAAACGTATGAACGTTGATGTAAGCTTTTCTCCAGTTGTAGATATCAATTCTAACCCTGCGAATCCTGTGATTGGTAATCGTTCATTTGGAGAAGAACGCAAAAGGGTATCTGAGCTTGGTGTTGCCTATATGCAAGGATTGCAAGATAACGGAGTACTTGCCAATGCCAAGCACTTTCCGGGTCATGGTGATACAGATACTGATAGTCATCATGCACTACCAATGATCAATCATGACTACAATCGCATTGACAGTTTAGAACTTGCTCCTTTTCGCAAACTTATTCAGGCGGGTGTTGGTAGCATTATGGTTGCGCATCTAGAAATTCCAAGTCTCGACAGTACTAAAAACAGAGCAAGCACTTTGAGCCCTAATATCGTTACAGGGCTTTTAAGAGATAGTTTGGGATTTCGCGGTCTTATTTTTACCGATGCACTTAATATGAAGGGCGTTGCATCGTATTACAAGCCAGGTGAAGTTGATCTTATGGCGCTTCAAGCGGGGAATGATGTATTGCTTTTCCCTGAAGATGTTCCTGCGGCAATTTCGGCTATTGAGAATGCGCTTTTGAACGGTACTATTTCTCAGGAAGAAATTGATCGCCATTGCTTAAAAATACTTAGGGCAAAAGAATGGCTGAATGTACATAACAAGAAAAAGATTGATATAAATAATATTTACGCTGATCTTAATAGTGAGTCGGCGATACTACTTCAGGAAGATCTTATCGAAGCTTCTCTTACCGTTCTGAAGAATGACAATATGATTCCGATTGTCTATCAAGACGCGCATGAAATTGCGGTTGTAAACATTGGTAATCCTGGAATTGCTTTTAACTCTACTCTTGCATCCTATTTGCAATTTGATACATTTAGCATTAATACGAAAGAAAAAGATGAATTCTATTTGACTTTACTAGATTCGCTTTCAGGATATAGCAATGTGATAGTTAATATACTTGGCACAAGTAACAAGCCATCCAAAAATTATGGCATAACGGAAGAATCTGATCGATTTGTAAAGGAATTGGGCAAAAAAACGCGTGTATTATTGAATGTTTATGCTAGTCCTTATGTACTTTTAAAAATGCGTTCTACCAGTTCTGTTAGTGGACTTGTAATTGCTTATCAGGATGACAATGTAACTCAAAAGGTGATGGCTGAAATGATGGTGGGCGCTTGCACTGCCACCGGCAAACTCAGTGTTAGTGCTACTCCTGAATTTAGCATTGGTTCGGGTCTTCCCATCACGAAACAAAGTAGAATTCGATATAGCTCTGCATACAGAACCGGGATAGAACCGTCTGCTTTTGACGGGATTGATCATATTGCACTTGAAGGAATCGCAAAACAAGCTTATCCCGGTTGTGAAATATTGGTTTTGAAAGATTGGGAACTCGTTTATCACAAGAGTTTTGGTCATCTTACTTACGAGGAAAAACAAGCCGTTGATCTCAATACCATTTATGATTTAGCTTCCATCACAAAGATTGCAGCATCCACAGCGGCATTGATGAGATTGCAAGACGAAGGCAAAATTGATGTAGATAATAGACTCTGCGATTATTTAGGGATTTGTGATACTTCGGCCTATCATTCACTAAACATCCGCGATATTCTTAGTCACTATGCTCGATTACAATCTTGGATTCCATTTTATCATGAATCCTTAGATAAAGGATCATGGAAAGAAGGGGTTTACAGTGAAACTCAAAAAGAAGGATACAGCATTCAGGTTGCTGAGGGCATGTATATTTCTGACAGTTATTCGTTGGGACTTCAAGATCGTATTTTGGTTGAGGGTTTGCGCCATGAGAAAGAATACAAATACAGCGATCTTGGCTATTATTTCATGAAAGATATTATTGAGAAACAAACCAATAGTAGTCTTGATCATTTTACCGACAGTATATTTTACAAGCCATTAGGTTTGCAAACCATGGGATATTTACCATTGCAGCGATTTAGTAAAGATCAAATTGCACCTACTGAATACGATATGCTTTTCCGCAAGCAATTGGTACAGGGATATGTACATGATCAAGGAGCAGCTATGATGGGTGGAGTTGGCGGACATGCAGGTTTATTCTCCAACGCCCTTGATCTTGGAATACTGATGCAAATGTTTATGAACGGAGGTTCTTATGGAGGAAAGCAATTTATTTCGGAAGAAACGCTAAATTATTTCAGGGCTTGTCATTATTGCGATGATGATAACAGAAGAGGTATAGGCTTTGACAAACCTACACGTCAGTTAAACACCGGACCATCTTGCAATAGTGCATCATCTAGCAGTTTTGGACATACCGGATTTACCGGAACTATAACATGGGCCGATCCTGACCATGGAATTGTTTATGTATTTTTGTCGAACCGGGTTTATCCCAATGCCGAGAACAAAAAACTGGTGGAATTAGACATCAGAACAAGGATACAGCAAGTGATTTACGATGCTTATCAAATACCGGCAAGGACTTCACCCGGGCAAAAGGCCATGACAGGCCGTAACTAAGCCCAAATGAAAATTGGTATTGTTTGTTATCCTACCTTCGGAGGTAGCGGAGTTGTTGCCACAGAGTTAGGAAAAGCTTTGGCACAGAAGGGGCATCAGATTCACTTCATAACCTATAATCAACCTGTACGATTAGGTTCTTTTCATAAGAACATTTTTTACCATGAAGTTACGGTGAATGAGTATCCCTTATTTGATTATCCACCTTATGAATTGGTACTTGCAAGTAAAATGGTTGATGTAGTAAAATTCGAAAAACTCGATTTAATGCATGTTCATTATGCTATTCCTCACGCATCAGCAGCCTTGACAGCAAAACATATTTTAGCAACTGAAGGAATACACTTACCTATTATCACTACGCTTCACGGAACTGATATTACCTTATTAGGGAAAGACGCTTCATTTGAGCCGGTGATCACCTATGCTATAAACCAAAGCGATGCTGTTACAGCTGTTTCACAAAGTTTGAGAGAAGACACTTATTTGCAATTAAAACGTGTAACAATTGATGTTGAAGTAATTCCCAATTTCGTTTGTCTCGACAGCTATAAATTTAGCAATAGCGAAGAGATGCGGGCTGAATATGCTCCAAACGGAGAGAAAATATTGACCCATATTTCGAATTTCAGACCGGTAAAAAGGGTTGAAGATGTAGTGAGAGTTTTTGCTGAACTGCGCAAGACAATTCCTTGTAAACTAATGCTCGTTGGTGATGGTCCGGAGCGCCACAAGATTGAACAATTATGCAGAGATCTAAAAACTTGTGAAGACGTAATTATGCTAGGCAAACTGAAAAATCCGACTGAAGTGTTGGGCATTGCAGATCTGTTTTTGCTTACTTCCGAAATCGAAAGTTTTGGTTTGGCAGCGCTGGAGGCTATGGCTGCAAGAGTTCCTGTAATCTCAACTAATACAGGAGGCATTCCTGAAGTGAATGTACAAGGGGTAACCGGATTTTTAAGCAATGTTGGCGATGTAGCTGAAATGGCCGCCAATGCTCAATATATTCTTTCAGATGCTTCTATTCATGAAAAGTTTAGAAAGAATGCATTTGAGAAAGCGAAAGAATTTGACATTCATAAAATATTACCAATGTATGAATCGCTTTATGAGCGTTTGCTTGAAAAAGAGAAAATTTTCTGATGGCTCGCATTGAAGAAAGAAATATCGGCGAACGAATAAAATTTCGAAAAGTCGATAAGGATTTACAAATTAATATAGGTCAAAAAATACCTCGATGGCAAGAGGCATTATTGGTTTCTTGGTTGGCGGCCTGGACTTTTTGCGGGGTGTTTTTTATATATGCACTTTTTGTAGAGACTGATGAGAATTTGAAACTCTTCATCATTGTTTCGATTGCATTTTGGGCTTATTTCTTTTTCAGAATTCTTAAGGTTGTTGTTTGGAGAATTGACGGGGCTGAAGAACTCCATATATTTAAAGGTGAGATGCATTTGAGAAACCGGTTCTGGAAGTTTGGAAAGAAGAAAACTTTTATAGTAAGCAATATCCGTAAATTCAATGTTGTGCCTTACAATCAAAGAATGTTTTTGCAATTTTTAGAACATTCTTTTTGGACAATTGGGGGTGATCGCATGCAAATTGAATATGGTGGAAATGTAATTCGATTTGGCAAACAATTGCAGGATAAAGAGGCGCTGGCTTTAGCTCAAGTAATCGATAAAGCGCTGAGAGAAAATCAAAAGTAATAAAGAACTAGGGCATTCCTAATTAGATAAACCATGAGAGTGTAACTGCGCTTTCGATTCCACTGTACATTTAACAAACCAAAAAGAGGTTTTACGAATCACGAAATGTTGCAAGGTGCAATAATCAGCGAACTCTTCTGTTAAGGCAGTTCGTTTTAACAATTAAATCAAGGCTCTTACAGCAAGTCCATAACCACGAAAACCAAGACCTTGTATGATTCCTGCTGCATGGGCTGCTATGAGTGATTGTTGTCTAAATTTTTCCCGTTTGTGTAAGTTGGAAATATGCACTTCTATATACGGAATTGAACAAGCTGCAAGTGCATCAGCAATAGCTATTGAAGTATGTGTATATGCCGCTGCATTGATTACAATTCCTGCGAAGTCATTTGATGCTGCTTGAATACAATCAATGAGTTCTCCTTCGTGATTGCTTTGAAAAAATGTGAATTTAATATCCGGAAATTCAGTTTGCAATTGTTGCTCCAAATCTTGCAGGCTTTGCTTACCATAGATTTCGGGTTCTCGCAATCCCAATAAATTTAGATTGGGACCATTAATAACGAGAATATTTTTCATCATTAATTACGATCAGTCTTTAAGATTGAGTGTTTCACGCTTCCATGTATCTTCAGAAATACTCTTATTATTCTTAAAAAAATAAGTACCTGTTTTTGAAATAACTTTACGATAAACATCCACCTTATTGCCGTATTTCACGGTGCGTTCTATTACTGTTTTGCCTGGTAATTCGTATGAAGTTTCATTTACTCCTTCCTGTAAATCATCAGAACCTTCCGGCAAAATATAATCATCAGGACTTTTCTCTGCACCGGTATCTTTAGCATGGCGATCAAAAAGGGCGGCATCACGTTTAAATTCCGACTCTTTTGCACGCACATCATTAAAATTATCGACGCTTTCCTTTTTTAGATCAACTGATTTTTGGTTTTCCGAAGCCTTCACATCCTTACCTTCAGAAAAACTGATGAATTCATCCTTTTGCTTTTCTTTTTTATCGGTGGTATTATTTAGCCGTTCAGTCGAAGCTTTTTTGGCGTCTTGCTGAAACTTCTCTTCGTTATTCTTTTTTTCCTCGGGCTTATCAAGTCCATCATTCCAAACGAGATATCCTCTTTCCTGAGTTCCTGATTGTTGTTCTTTAGCACGATTTACCTTGTATTCATTATCACCGGTAAGCGCTAATGCTCTGCTTTCGTATGCGTTCTGATTGCTATTCTCCTCCATCTTCTTTTGTTCGCTTGCTTCTACTCGGCTCATTCGATGCTCATCGTTTTCTACGATAGATTCAAGTCGAACTTTTTTAGCTTCTGCTTTTTCACGATTCTCCAACCGTTTAAAGCCAAACTTCTCATTGCGTTCTACCTCATCAGAAGTCCATTTCTCAATCTCTTTGGCGGTGTCACGGGTTTGATCATCTTGCACATTCGAACCTTTGCGATATATCTTTTGCATGTTATCGCTGGCATTTGCAACCTCTTCGTAATTATCCATCCGAGCATCATGTGCATCGCCATCTTTTTCATTTAGGAAAGATTCCTGTTCGGATTTGCGTTTTACTATAGTGGTGTATTTGGCCGCTTCTTCGCTTTGACGTGCTTCGCGGTAATAGCGTTCCACCTCATCCTCACGACTTGAATCAGTGTTAGTTAGAGAGCGACGACGACGCTCATCTTCCTCATCCTTATCTTTGGCTGCTTTTGCCGAACGCTCCCTCTCTGATCGCTCTTCTTCTAATCTTCTTAGTCGCTCCGCTTCTTCCGATTTCTCAGCATCCAATCGCTGTCTTTCTTTTGCCAAACGTTCGTCTTCTTGTTTCTTGCGATCATTTTCGTCATTGCTAGCTAACTCCGCTCTTTCTCGTTCAGCCATTATTTCATCAATGCGCAGTATTCTAGATTTAGGATATTTATCTCCATCCTTTATAGCCAAAGCAGCTTGATAGGTTGTTTTGGATGTTTCATACTTTTCAGAATCAAACAATCCATCGGCTTCTCTGATTTTGGCTTGGTACTCCTGTTCAATTCGTTCTTTTTCAGCGTTATCAGCTGAAGCTAAACGGTTAGCCGCTTCTTTGGCAGCTAACTCTGCAATAATTTCATCAATGCGCTTGATGCGAGACTCGGCATATTTATCGCCTGGTTTGATGCCTATTGCAGCTTGATAAAATGGTCTAGCATCGGCATAATTTTCAGCAGTAAAACGAGTGTCACCTTCTTTAATTTGTGCCTGATATTCACGTTCTATTCTCGCTTTTTCTTCGTCATTCGCAGCAGCCAAACGATCTACAGCTTCTTTAGCAGCTAGCTCAGCAAGAAGCCTATCTATTTCTATAACGCGATCTTTACAATGCTTATCATCAGTGAAAATGGTAAGAGCTTCTTGGTACTGGCGCCTTGAATCTTGATAAACTTTATCATTAAAATTGCGATTTGCCAGCGTGAGTAGGTCATTAAATCGTTTCTCTTTATCCGCTTTATCCTTCGCAGCGGCAAGTGAATCATCTATGAACTTTCTTGCTTTTTCTATTTGAGATTTGCAATGAGCATCATCTGGAAACAATACTAATGCTGCCTGATAGCTTTCAATAGACAAAGCATAATCTGCCTTTCCAAAACGCTCATTTCCTTGTGACACGAGTGCGTCGAACTCTTCACGTTTAGCTTTATTTTTAAGAATATCATCGATTTCCTTAATTTTATCCTGAGGCAATTTTTCTTTTGGCCTCATGGTATTGGCTTCCACAAATTTTGCGCGAGAAGCTTCGTAATTCTTTTTCCCAAAAAAGTCTTGTCCTTCCGAAATCAGTTTTTGATATTTCTGCTCTTCCGCTGCATTGGCATTTAAGGCATCAAATTTGGCCTGAGCATCAGCGAGTTTAGCTTGAACTGGTTTATCGTCTTTAAAAATCTTTAGAGCATCAGAATAGTTTTTAATGGCTGATTCTAATTTCGTAACCAACATGTCTCTATCACCGGCAGCAACCAAGGCATCAAAGTCTTTTTTGAGTTTGCCCATCTGCCCGGCCATCTTCTCCAATCGATCTAATTCTGCTTGCACTTCTTTTTCTATTTGAGCTGTATACTCAAAGTCGAATTCCATAGCATTTGTTTGAGGATTGAAGCCTGCTTTACCAATGGGTTGATCTAAAATAGACTTGTCAAAACCTTCAACATCAGCAAAAAGAGTCATATCAAGATTGGTTTCGAAGCCCCCTGCACGGTCTTCTACAGGAATACTTTTAGTGGCTAAGGATACCTTTTTAGAGATAAATCCGGGCTTATCAAATTGAATTACGTAATCGTTACCCAAAGGCAAGTACAAATCAAATTTTCCACTATTGCTGGTGCGAAAGGTTTGAAACTCCTTTCCATCCTTAAAAACTGTTATATCGATCCCCTCCATTTTCTTGAAAGTGGCCTTGTCTTTCACCACCCCGAAAATGTAATAGTCATCCTGCGCTCCTACACACAATGCCAAAAAAATCAAGAATGCGCTGAGTGCAAACTTGAGACGACTTGATCCTGCAGGAATTAAAGTAAGTATATTTCCCATTTGTATAGTCCTATCCTTAGAACGTAAAAATATGAATTTTAGTTATTGGGAACAAAAGAGTTTGATTGCTGACTGTGAATTTGTTATCGCGGGCGCAGGCATAACTGGTCTGTGTGCCGCATTGGAACTAAGAAAATTGCATCCTAAAGCCAGGATATTAGTCTTAGAACGTGGAAAACTTCCTTCCGGTGGAAGCACCAAAAACGCGGGTTTCGCATGTTTTGGCAGTTTGAGTGAAATGCTGGACGATGTAAAAACCTTAGGTGAAGATGGGGTTTTGAAACTGGTAGAAATGCGCTGGAAGGGTTTAAACAATTTGCGATCCCTTTTGGGCGATAATGCTTTGGGATATGAACCATGTGGCAATTTCGAGTTGTTCAGACCGCAAGATGAAGGGTTGAAAGAATTGTGTTTTAACGAGAGGCATCAATGGAATGAAAAGTTGAGGGATATTGTAGGACCGGAGGTATTCGGGATAAAAAGCACAGAGGGGAGAGGACAAATTTCGAACAAGGTAGCTAGCGCCCTTCATGGAGTTCTACAAAATTTCAATAAAACAGAAAATCCAAAAAATAATCCCTTCACCGGAGCCTTATTCAATAAATACGAAGGCAAACTGCAAAGCGGAGCAATGATGAAAGCTTTGCTGGACAAAAGTAGATCGGAGAACATTGAGGTTTGGTTTGGGTTTGAAATTCAGGAATATGAGGAAAAGTCTGATGGAGTGGAACTGCTATTGGAAGAAGGGATATTGAAATGTTCCCAATTTCTGATCGCCACCAACGCCTTTGCCAAACAATTAGTACCCGAATTGGAAATGAGGCCAGCCCGAAACCAAGTACTCCTAACCTCCCCTATCCCCAACAATCCTTGGAATGCTGCCTACCACATAGACAGAGGTTATTTTTATTTCAGGGAACTTGATGGCAGAATTTTAGTTGGTGGAGGCAGACATATTGCGGGAGCGACAGAATACACCGATCAATTCGGAACTACGGATGAAGTGCGGAAGATATTGACTGATCTGTTAGATCAATATGTGCTTCCCGGAATTCCATACAAAATTGAGATGGCTTGGTCGGGAATTTTGGGATTAGGCCCAGACCGCAGTGTTATTGTTAAGAGGATTTCTGAGCGAGTAACTTGCGCGGTTCGCATGGGCGGAATGGGCGTTGCTATTGGTAGTGTGATGGGCAGAGATTTGGCGAGGATTTGAATTTGGGTTTTGCGGAAAAGCATTGACCTTTATACAATTGTTCTTTCACATTTTTTACTATTCTGCCACCCTCTCATCTCCACTCGTTCGCATACATTCGCTGTAGATTACCATCATCCAACACAGCGCTGGTCTTAGGAAAACTTTCCAATTTTGCCTATTTGTGGCCCTAATCGCAATTTGTGTACAAGCGTGTATTAAAGAGGATTCAAGGGCTGCATCAACAAGAGCAAATGCAATAACATCGCAAGTTGCAGAGCATTCATATTCCTTGTTTATCGATAACAATTATTCTGACTAGAATACAAAAATTTCCGCAGCACGAATTAACTTCAAAGAATTTTCAGTTGTAATAAGTGGTTTAGAAATATGGAACAATGATGGCGCTCCACTTAGCACTGCTAGCAATATTGTCAATATCGATATTGCAGCCAGAAAAAATCTGGAAGAACAAGTTGTTAGGTATAACTGAAGGAGTTTTGGAAAATGTACTTGTTGAACAAAGTTTTGAAACGAACATGCTTGTTTATGGTGATGAAAAACAGTGTGCATTACACGATTGGAAACACTTTACTTCTGAATGGACCTCTCTTCAAAAAACACCAAAAGGCGAGTATAAATGTAAAAGATATTCACAGCAAGAACGCCATCAATTTCCAAAATTTGATTTAACAGAAATTAAAAAAGCTGTTTCCAATCAATGCAGCGAAATTTGTTATCAAGGTATTAAAGATGCCGAAACGATTGATGAAAATAATAGTGCTGTAAGGATCAGTCATTATTTTATCAGAATCACCGAGAATAATAAGAAAACAGGGGAATTAGTTCAAAAATCGATACGGGTTGATAATCCGGCGGGGTGTTGATGAATACTTCATTAGATGCTAAAATGTGCCTTTTGGCTATAATGCATTGCTTAAAATTCGCTTAAATCAATTTTTAAAGTAGTAAATATTTGTATTTTTATTTTATTGATTATCAATAGTTTAAGTCAAAATAAAATTCAAATTGTAACCCTTTTAGCACAGGTAGCGTAATAAACAGCGAAACAATTCACTTTTCGCTATGAAAAGACTATCAATTATCATCTTAATGTTCTCTGCACATGCATTATATGCGCAGTACAGCGAACCAGAAATTAACACGAAAAGTTCTTCTAAAGAACTCTTTGAACTTCGTCCAAGATTAGGCCTTGGCATTGGAACATTCACCTTCTTTGGGGATGTGGGTGGAGATATGAAAGGATATAGTCCGCTCTCCAGTGATTTCGCCTATTCCATCAGCCTCACTAATGAACTGAATCATTTCCTTTCATTGCGCTTGGAGTCTGTTTTCGGAACTATGAATGTTAACGAAATTAATGCTACAAGAAGATTCAATTTCCAGTCGCAAGTGCGATCTGGTTCGGCGAGTCTCTCGTATAATTTCGGACATTTTTTAAAACCGGATCGCTTTGTGGAGCCTTGGGTATCTATAGGTATCGGCAGTTTCGAATTTCTTTCGAAAACCGATAAATACGATGCCGAAGGTCGGGAATATCATTACTGGAGTGATGGTACGATTCGAGATTTGGCTGAAAATGCTCAAAATGCAGATCAGTCGGTTCAGATTCGCCGCGATTATGTTTTCGAAACGGATTTGCGTGAAATGGATGCTGATGGCCTTGGTAAATACCAGGAACGCTCATGGTCGATGCCAGTTGGCGCAGGGCTGAATTTCATCCTTTCTGATCGTTTTAAAGGGCAATTGGGAGCGGTAATGAATTATACTTTCACTGACAATGTAGATAACCTTAGCGATATCGGAACAGGCGCCCGCAAAGGCAATAGTCAGAATGATCGCTTTATGTTCGCTAGTCTTTCGCTCTCTTATGATCTCGGAATTACTCCGCTTGCCAAAGATTTCCTACCTATGGAAAAATATGATGATGAGGGAAATCCGCTCATCGTGAATTGGGACGATTGGGATCAAGACGGTGTTGACGATATTAAGGATAAATGTCCAGGCACTCCTGAAGGCGCTAAAGTAGATGCTGATGGCTGTCCTGTGGATTCTGATGGTGATGGATACAAAGATTTCTACGATGCTGAACCTTCATCACTCGCCGGTTCAATTACGGATATGTTTGGTATTGCCATGAGTGATGATGAGGTTGAAAATCGCTACCTCGCCTGGACCGACAGTATTCCATGGAGTGCTTATGCAGGCATTGCTCATTTCAAAGAAGATTATGACAAAAAGAATTTCGACCCTTCCAAACCGAGCTTCGATCCTAACTACACTGTTGCTGTTGCCGGCAATCAAGAGGGCTTGAGTCAGGCTGAAATCAATGCTATTCTTTCATTAAAAGATGTTAGAAATGCAAAGCGTGGTGAAGAAGAAATGTACCTGGTAGGACAATTTGAAACCCTTCCCGATGCTGTTGCACGTAAGCTGGAATTGAATCAACAAGGAATTGATGGTCAAGTTAGATTTGACGATGGCGATAAACTGAAGAATGTTACTGCCAAGGCATATCCTATTGAAAAAGCCATGCTGGAAGCAGGAGCTAGCGCAGGCATGAACAATTCAGAAATTGTTTATCGCGTACAATTAGGTGCTTTCCGCAATCAATTATCAGAAGATATTTTCACTGATATTTCAAATATGATTGCACTAAAGGGTGATGATGGATTGACCCGCTACATGACCGGTACTTTTACCGACATCAATGAAGCGGCCAAGCATAAAACGAATATGCTGCTGGAAGGATTTGATGGAGCATTTATTACAGCTTACAAAGGTGGAACACGAATAACTTTGGGCGATGCCGGATTGATTGTGAGTCCTACTGCTGAAGACATCACCTACGATAAGGAAATGCAAGCCATTGATCAAAGCATGTTGAATTACAGAATTCAATTGGGATCGTTTATTCAGGAAATTCCAACGGAGGCGCTCGACAAGTATTTGGTTCTCGGAAAAGTTCGTCCAATGCGCGGTGCCGATGGACAGATTAAATATTTGCATGGCGAATTCAAAACGCTGGAAGAAGTGCAACCAATATTGGAGCAAGTTAGAGCCAAGGGATTAAGCGATGCCTTTATCATTGGGGAATTTAATGGCAAATTGATCCCCGCAGAAGATGTAGAGAAAATGAGGAATACTAATGATGATGAAGTTTACAACAAGGAAAACTAACAATTGAGATAAACCTTGCGATTAAAAGAGCAGACTGAAAAGTTTGCTCTTTTTTGTGTATTTGAACTTAATGTTTGCTCAATTTGCGATGCTAAATTACAATCACACAAGCCCAATCACCTTCTCTGCCACCCTCTCCCCGTCCATGGCTGCCGAAACTATTCCACCTGCATAACCCGCCCCTTCACCGCAGGGAAACAAGCCACTTAAATCTGGATGCATTAAGCTTTCGGAATCGCGGGGAATGCGCACAGGTGATGATGTTCTGGATTCTGGAGCTACCAAAACTGCATCATTGCTCAAATAGCCCTTCATTTTCTTGCCAAAATCTAAAAATGCTTGTTTTAATCGAGAAACAATAAACTCAGGCAAAAGCAGGTCCAATCGCACTGAAGTTAAACCTGGATGGTAACTGCATTCAGGCAAATCGGAGGACAATTTCCCATTCACAAAATCTAACATTCTTTGGGCTGGAGCTTTTTGAGATTTACCCCCGGCTTCCCAACATTTGCGCTCAATATCCTGCTGGAAACGCAAGCCGCGAAGAGCCCCAAACTGCTGGTATTCAGACAACTCCTGATCGCCAATTTCGGTTACAATGCCTGAGTTAGCCCAAGGATTATTTCTTCGGGAAGGCGACCATCCATTGGTAACAATTTCTTCTTGTGATGTAGCACATGGGGCAATAATTCCGCCCGGACACATGCAAAAAGAATACACTCCTTTTTGTGCAACCTGTGTAACTAAACTGTAGGATGCTGGGGGCAAATAATCACCTCGATTATCGCAGTGGTATTGCAATTTATCAATTAATGACTGTGGATGTTCTACCCGCACACCCAAGGCGAATGGCTTAAATTCTATCGTCCAATTATGCAGATTCAATAATTCAAAAATATCACGAGCTGAATGGCCCGTCGCAAGAATCACATTGCTAAAAAAGTACTTTTTTTCAGCATTAATCTCCAGCGCTTTTACCTGATTTTCTTCTGCTATAATCTCCGTAACCCGTGATTCGAAATGAATTTTCCCTCCACTGGCCAATATTTGCTCCCGCATTGCGGCAATTAATTCCGGCAATTTATTAGTGCCGATATGCGGATGTGCATCAGTTAAAATGTTTCGATCTGCGCCAAACTGAACTAATATTTCAAGAATTCTTCTAATATCGCCGCGTTTGCCTGAACGGGTATAAAGTTTACCATCTGAATAGGTTCCTGCCCCACCCTCGCCAAAACAATAATTGGAATCCGGATTTACGATATGATCTTTGGTAATAGCCGCCAAATCTCGTCTTCGGGCCCTCACATCCTTACCTCTTTCAAAAATAACAGGGCATTTTCCCCCTTCAATCAATCGCAAAGCGGCAAATAATCCTGCCGGACCGGCGCCTATTATACCAACCTGTTCCTTATCACCAACTTGAGGATAAGATATCAATCTCACATCCGCAGGCAATGACTCATTGGGCTCGCAAGCCAAAATACGCAAAAGCATTGCCACCGGTCGTTTTCGGGCATCAATGGATTTGCGCATCAATCGCCATTCTCCAATTATAAGGCCTTTGCGTTCTGCGTATTCCTTCACTCTTTGTGCAATAAACACATCAGAAGCGGCCTCTTCCGGACTCAGATAAATTTCAAATTCGCTCATCATACTTGATGCCTCAAAGTTCGGAAGAAGCAAGAGATGTTCGTACTTTTGTGCCCAATAACACCCCTTTCATGGAAACTGCTGCATTGCCAGTATTCAAATACGATCGCAAAGATCTTGATAATCAGACCTTAGAACATATTTACACCGCTTTAGTCAAGCCAAGATTGATTGAAGAAAAGATGCTCAGTCAACTGCGTCAGGGTAAAATCTCCAAATGGTTTAGCGGAATGGGGCAAGAAGCTATTTCCGTAGGTGTGTCTTTGGCTTTGGAAAATGATGAATTCATTCTTCCGATGCATCGCAATTTGGGCATATTCACTACCCGAGGACTAGAGTTGAAGCGCCTTTTTGCACAATTTCAGGGCAAAGAGGCTGGATATACTATGGGACGAGATCGCTCCTTCCATTTTGGCTACACCCCTGCTCATTTGGTTGGAATGATTTCCCATCTCGGCCCTCAAATGGGCATTGCAGATGGAATTGCACTTGCTTGCAAATTGGGAGAAGAGAAAAAAGCAACATTGGTTTTCACTGGTGATGGCGGCGCAAGCGAAGGCGATTTCCATGAAGCGGTGAATGTTGCATCGGTTTGGGATTTACCCGTAATCATTGGGATAGAAAACAATGCTTGGGGCTTAAGTACCCCATCACGGGAGCAATTCCGATGTGCGAAATTTACAGATAAGGCCATTGGATATGGTATTCCGGCAGCAGATGCCATTACCGTAAATGGAAATGATATTTTGGATGTGTATGTAAAAGTGATGGAAGCGGCGAAATCAGTTCGTGAAAATCCTCGTCCCATCATCTTGGAATTTATGACCTTCCGAATGCGTGGACATGAAGAAGCTTCGGGCACCAAATACTATCCCGAAGGACTTATTGAAAGCTGGGAAGACAAAGATCCGGTTAAGAATTTCGAAGCTTGGGTTTTGCAGGAAAAAGTGTTGACAGAAAAGCGGGTTTTGGAAATCCGCGAAATGATTAAGGAAGAAATCAATGTTGCATTGAAGGAAGCCTTTGCTGAGCCTGTAATTGCAGCATCCAAGGATCGCGAGTTAAATGATCTTTACAAAGCACACTCAAATATTCCAACTGCTCCTGCGAGTTCAAAATCAAATGAAAAGCGCTTCATCGATGCTATTCAGGAAGGCTTGGCTCAAAGCATGGAAAAGCATGAGAAATTAGTATTGATGGGTCAGGACATCGCAGAATACGGAGGTGTTTTTAAAGTGACCGAAGGTTTTTTGGAGCGATTTGGAAAAAACAGAGTTCGAAATACACCCCTTTGTGAATCAGCTATATTGGGTGCAGGACTTGGACTTTCAATCAAAGGCTGGAAAGCGATGGTGGAAATGCAGTTTGCCGATTTTGTTACTTCAGGTTTCAATCAGATTATTAATAATTTAGCTAAGATTCATTACCGCTGGGGGCAAAATGCCGATGTGGTAGTTAGAATGCCGACGGGCGCCAGCGTTGGAGCTGGACCTTTTCACAGTCAGAGCAATGAAGCTTGGTTTTTCCATACTCCCGGATTAAAAATTGCTTATCCTGCTTTTCCTGCTGATGCTAAAGGCTTGTTGTGTATGGCTTTTGAAGATCCCAACCCTGTTTTGTTTTTTGAACATAAGGCGCTTTACCGAAGTGTGAGTGGCGAAGTTCCGGCAGATTACTACACCCTGCCATTTGGAAAGGCCAGCATGTTGAGAACAGGGACTGATGTGAGTATTGTGACTTATGGTTTAGGTGTTCATTGGGCTTTGGAATTGTTAGATCGCAGAAAAGACATCTCGGCCGACCTCATCGACCTTCGTACCTTATCGCCAATAGATTACGATTGCATTTATGAGTCCGTGCATAAAACAGGAAGAGTGATTGTACTTCATGAAGATTGTTTAACGGGCGGAATCGGAGGAGAATTGAGCGCTCGCATTAGCGAAAATTGTTTTGAATCCCTTGATGCTCCTGTTGTTCGATGTGCTAGCATGGATACTCCTGTTCCATTTGCAGCCACGCTGGAGAAACAATTCCTCGCAAATGCCGAATTGGAATCAAAGCTAGATTTACTGCTCCATTTCTGATAGCTGAGACTAATTAGCAATCCAAGCCGACGAACGCTCAAACATTATCGTTCGATCTGACAATTAGGATATTCGTCTGTTTCTGATTACCTTTTGGAGTCCAATAGACACTAATGGCTAACAGATCAGAAATACATCAGGCCGTGAATGTACTGCTTAATGATGTAATTGAGCAATCATTCGGTCATTTGGTTCGTCATCCGCAGCAAAGCGATGAATTGAATCGCATAATCAAGGATGCCAGTGAAGATTTGAACTACTTTCTTCTGAAAATAGATGCCCATCAGCATAATCATGAAAGCACTGGCATAAAAGCGCACTACGAAGGGATTACCAAGGAGGTGCAACGCAAATCGCTGCATTTACTAGCAAGATTGCAGCAAATTCAACGCAGAGATCAAATCAATACTTCCGATGAGAAACCATCGGACCCCTCTTCAGAGCATCATTCACCGTTTTGATTTCGTTTCGAAGCATGTTTTTATTGTCGAGCTTTTTCACTTCGGTAATTAGAGTTTGGGCTTCCCTCGGACGATTTTTGCTCAGCGCAATCATAGCGAGATTTAACTTCGCTACAGCCTTGTCGTAATTCATCCTTAAGCCCAATCCCAATGCCTTTTTGAAATACTTTTCCGCTTGAGCCATCCCTTCGGTTTGTCCGTCTGTTAAGCCTTTTAGGTAGTAGTAATAGGCTTGTTGACTCTTCCACAAATACTCAGGTTTTTTGATCCTGTTCAACCAAACCTTTGCTTTATCAATCTTTTGGGTTCGCAATTGCGCAAAAGCCATCAACATTCTGATGCTTCGAAAAACAAAAAGCACGGCAATAGCTGCGAGCAATACGATAAAAATGCCGGTCCAGATATGACCTTGTATGAATTCTAGTACTGCCCAGGCCAATAATGCTAGTGCAATCAATCCTTTTATTATGCGAGTATCCATGTCAGAAATTTGCTGCAAAGCTACTATTTTCCACAGGCAGGGAAAGCACTACCTTTGCAGTATTATTTCAAAAAGTAAAAATGAACTGGATTTCTATCGCGTCTGAAGGAGATTGGCAAAAGGCAATGGAAGATTCCTTTCTTAGTCCTGTAGTGGTTTTCAAACACAGCACCCGTTGTGGAATTAGTGCCATGGTCAAAAGACAATTTGAACGCGAATGGAATTATAAAGAGGATGAAATTCGTCCATTTTTACTCGATTTATTGCAACACCGAGCCCTTTCCAATCATATTGCATTGGAAACGGGAGTTTATCATGAATCGCCCCAGCTTCTTTTATTGCGAAATGGAAAAGTGATTCATAATGCTTCTCATAACTCGATTGATGCTTTAGGATTATTGACTCAAATTCAATCACTTTCATGAATATTTATGTGTTCCGTGTGATTCTCGACACAGAAGAAGATGTTTTCAGAGATATAGAAGTAGCTACCGATAGCAGTTTTGAAGAATTGCACAGTGCTATTAAACAAGCCTTCGATTTTGAAGGGGAAGAGATGTCGTCCTTTTATATGAGTGATGAACATTGGAACAAAGGCACAGAAATTCCGCTTATAGACATGGGATTAACGGAAGATATTACCGATGCTTTTATGATGTCCAATGTGAAGTTGGAAGACATGATCAATTCGCCTAGTGAAAAGATCCTTTACGTTTATGACTACTTAAGGATGTGGTGTTTTTATGTGGAATTGGTATCCATCAAAAAGGGTATTCCATCAACCATTTATCCAAAAGTTGCATTGGTTTACGGCGATGCTCCGGCTGCAGATTCCAAGGATTTTGATCTCGATTTGGGATTAGTATTTTTACCGGAGGGCGAAGCGGAAGAAGGGGATTCAGAATCTGAAACATACAGAACCGGCGATCCGGAAATTGATCAATACCTGGATGATGAAGACGAATCAGGAAATGAAGATTTTGGAAATATTGATGATTTAGACGATTCATACTATTGATGGAAAAAATCAAAAAACCTCTGCTAATTGTCTTGCTTGGTCCTACTGCGGTTGGAAAAACCAAAGTAGCCATAGCACTTGCCAAACGATACAATTCCTGCATCATTTCATCCGATTCGCGCCAATTTTATAAGCAAATGCGAATTGGAACTGCCAGGCCTGCGGAGGAGGAACTTTCAGCGGCGGAGCATCATTTCATAGGCTTTCTTGAAATCACAGAACCTTATAGCGCCGGCAAATTTGAAAAAGAAGCACTTGATTTTCTCGAAGTTTATTTCAGAAATAATAAAATCGCCATTATGGCCGGTGGCTCAGGACTCTATGCCGAGGCCGTTTGCGAAGGATTAGACGATCTTCCGGTGGATGATGAAACCCGGCAAGAATTAATTCAATTGTTTGAAGAGCATGGAATTGAAAAACTCCAATCCCTTTTGTTTGAAGCAGATCCGGAGTATTATGAAAAAGTAGATAAGAAAAATCCCCAACGACTGATTCGTGCTCTTGAAGTAATTAAGTTGAGCGGAAACACTTACAGTTCTCTGCGCATGAGCAAATCGACCGAGCGCAGTTTTGAATGCATCAAAATTGCCCTCGATATGCCTCGTGAAATGCTCTATGATCGTATAGACCAAAGAGTGAATCAAATGATGAAGGAAGGACTGCTGGATGAAGTGAAATCATTGCTTCCTCATAAAGATCTGAATGCATTAAATACGGTTGGATATAAAGAACTTTTTGAATTTCTGGAAGGCAATTGTACCGAGGCAGAAGCGATAGAACAAATTCAGAAAAACACACGAAGATTTGCGAAACGTCAGCTCACTTGGTTGCGTCGATTGCCCGAATTGCATTGGGTTCATCTCACTAGTGATGAGCGCGCAGTAGAAGAGATTTCACGTTTAGTAGAGGCCTTTATTTCGGGAAATCTCATTCCTCAAACTAGTATGCAGGACTAAATGATTTTTGATTCACAGAGCAGCGAAGATCTGGAATTTGATCTCATAAGATTATTCCTTCACGATTTATGCTACGGCCCTACAGCGAGACTCCGAATGGCTTCGCTAGAGCCCCATTCGGATCGCAGAGTAATTGAACCAGAATTAAATCGCACAGTTGAATTAGTGAGAATCAGAAGGGAAGCGCTCAGTTTGCCTGCCTTGGATTTTGAAGAAATTGAAGAAGATATTCGAATACTTCGGGTGGAAGGATCTGCCTTGCAAGCACCTGCTTTTTTGAGGATTCGAAATGCTTCCGAACTTTCAAATGATATTATTGCCTTCTTCAAAAATAATGAAGAACGATTTGATGAACTCCGTCTTTTACTGAAGGATGTTTACGCTACCAAAGTCATACTGGAAGCCATTGAGAAAGTTTTTGACGGGAAAGGAAATATTCGGGATACGGCATCCCCACAATTGGAAGAAATTAGAAAAAGTATTGCCACAACCAGAAGACAGATCAATAAAAATTTTGTCAAAGAACTGAAACGTTTAGCAGACATGGGCTTCCTTGGTGATACCCGTGAAGCTTATGTGAATGAGCGCCGTGTACTTACGGTTCATTCTTCCTACAAACGTCAGATCCAAGGCGTGGCTTTGGGTTCTTCGAGGACAGGCAATTTCACTTTTATCGAACCACAAATCAATATTCCGCTCAATTTTGAATTGGAGATGTTGATGGATGATGAACGTAAGGAAATTCAAAAAATTCTCAAGGATTTAACTACTGCGATTCGCAAGCATTTGCCCTTGGTTGAAGCCTATCAGGAAATGCTTTGCGAGTTTGATTTTATTCAAGCTAAAGCACGTTTTGCACTCGATATTGATGCCGAAATTCCGATTATAGAAGCTGAACCTGTAATAGATCTTAAAGAAGCCTACCATCCTATTCTATTGCTCACTAATCGCCGTGATGGAAAAAAGACATTTCCACAAAGTTTGAGCATGGATAAATTTAGCCGAATGTTTGTGATTTCAGGTCCCAATGCAGGTGGAAAATCGATCACCCTCAAAACGGTTGGACTTCTTCAAATCATGTTTCAGAGTGGGCTGTTGGTACCTGCAAATGGCAGCAGTAGAATGAGTTTCTTTCAAGCCATTCTCACCGATATTGGCGATCATCAAAGCATAGAAAACCAATTGAGCACTTATAGCTATCGTTTGCAAAGAATGCGGTATTTTTTGGAAGTAAGCAATCGCAGATCATTACTCTTGTTGGATGAGTTTGGTACCGGCTCTGATCCTGAATTGGGTGGGGCGATGGCCGAGGTTTTCTTTGAAGAATTATATAACAAAAAAGCATTTGGAGTAATTACTACCCATTATGCCAATATTAAATTAAAAGCTGCTGAATTACGAAATGCAATTAATGGTTCAATGCTTTTTGACAGAGAATCTTTGGAGCCATTATTTAAGTTAAATATTGGTCAGCCGGGCAGTTCATTTACATTTGAAGTAGCGGAGAAAAATGGTATTTCCATTGAATTAATTAATTCAGCAAAAGGCAGGCTCGATTCCAAAAAAGTTCGGATGGATGAACTTCTATCGTCCTTACAGCAGGAAAAATCATCCATTGAAAAAGATCGTGAGTCTATGCAAAAGGCTGAAAAAGCTGCCAAAGAAGCACAATCTGACTATGAAAAGAGAAAGCAGCAATTTGATGAAAGGCTAAAATCGCAGCAGGAACTAATAGAGAAAAACAATAAATTTCTGAATAAAGGAAAGCGCATGGATGCCTTTATTCAGTTATTTAAAACCAAGGATGATAATAAGAAAATGATGACTGAAGTATTAAAATACCTCAGCATGGAAAAATCGAAAATTGAGGAAATAGATAAAACCGAAAAACTCAAGCAAAAAGCAAATGTTAAATCGGGTAAAAAAGCAGCTGCCCCAGTTGCAGGGCAAGATCAAATTAAAGTAGGCAGCTTAGTTAAACTTTTGAAGGGTAAGCAAGTTGGAACTGTGTTAGAGATCAATGGTAAAATGGCCGTTGTAGCATTTGGGGTATTTAGGACGAAGGTGGAAGTGGAGAGTTTGGCTTTTGTAAAATGACACGCCGCATCGTCGGGCTCGGTGATCAAGGGCCTAAGTCTGGTTACCTCAACATCGTGACATGCCCAAAATACATCTTGGATTCCCCTGCACTTCTCAATCTGATTTTCGCTTGCCACACGTAAACATCGTCTTTCACATAATAATCTCCTTCCATGTAATTACCCGTCCAAGGCTGATCAGGATCATTGGTTTCGAAAATCTTTTCGCCCCAGCGATCAAATATTTTAAATTCGTAAAACTCCAATTCACCACCTAATAAAATAGGGAGAAAAACATCATTGGTGCCATCGCCATCAGGAGTGAATGCATTGGGAACATAGAAATTAAAATCATCCTCAACAAGTACTAATTCGGTATGACGACTTTCACAGCCATATTCATTTACAACCGTCAGCAAAACCTCGTAAACACCGGCATTTTGATAGTAATGCGTACAAAATGGTTCAAATTCCACTCCCCCATCACCAAATGACCAAAAATATAAAATAGCACCCGTGCTCTGATCTGTAAACTCAAACAAAGGATTGTAAATATCAGTGCTCTCGGGAGAATAAGTAAAGTAGGCCACCGGCAACGGATACACCTCAATTGCATCCTCCATTTCCAATTCATCAACACAGCCGTTTTCAGTAGTTACCACTAAAGTAACATCATAAGTTCCGGGAGCGAAATAAACATGATTTGGATTGGGTAATTGGGAAGATCCGAAATCGCCAAAATCCCATTCGTAGGTTTCAGCAAAAGCGGAGTTATTCGTAAACGAAACCACTAAGGGAGAACATCCATTTGCAGGGTTGTAATCGAACGCAACCAATGGCATAGGGTGTATCACAAAGTCATCCGTTGCCACTGCTGCACATCCATAAGCATTGGAAACGGTAAGCGATATTTCATAGGTGCCAATTCCGCTAAAACTCACTTGTGGCTCAAAATTCTGACTTAGTCCTGCATCAGCAAAATCCCAATCATAACCTGATCCATATTGCGATTCATTGAAGAATTGAACGAGTTGCGGATTATCACATGATTCCTCAATCGACATATCAAATGCCGCAATCGGAACCGGAGAAACGATGATATTAAGGTAAAAAGTATCAGCACATAATTGCAAATTTTGGCTAATCAATTCCACTTCAAATAAGAGCGGATCTGGTGTGCCATTTACAAAAGTGTGGGAAGGATTTGCTTCGTTATCTGTATTGCCATCGCCAAAATCCCAAGTGTAGAAATTAGCACCGAATGAATTATTATTAAATTGCACCGTTAGCGGACTACATCCCAATGTTTGATCGGCGCTGAAATTAGCTGTTGGAGTTACATATACCGTAAAATTCTGCTGCACTTGTCCAGGACATTCATTTAATGATGAAGTGCCAAAAAGAGTAACGGTATAAGTGTTATTATCTTGATAGCTGTGCAGTGGATTAGCCTCTTCACTCTGGGTTCCATCGCCGAAATCCCAACTCACATCGCTCACATTTTGCGATAAATTCCAAAACTGAACAGGCACATTTTCACATACCGCATCTTGCTCAATACTAAAATCTAAATCGGGACCAGGCAGTACTTCAATTTGAATAAAACTGGTATCGAAACTGCAACCATTATTTACATATTGGAATATGATATGGATACCGGGCTCGTTAAAAACATGCACCGGATTGGCTTCATCGGTGATATCGTTATTACCAAAATCGTAAGTAATGATCGTTCCACCTTCAGAGAAATCAGTGAACTCCACGGTGAGTGGTTCGCATCCGATGGTAACATTAGTATTAAAAAACGAAGTTACATTATTCGGTAAAACGGTTATATCATAAGCAAATGTATCGATACCACATTCATTGCTTGTAATTAGAGTGATGGTATAAACCGTAATTACTGAATCCGTATAGTAAATATGCGTTCCGGGTTCTTCCGCCTGAGTAGTGGTTCCATCGCCAAAATTCCAAGCAAAATCATCCGGATTTCCAACTGAAATATTGTTGAATTCAACTGTAAATGGAGAGCAGAACACATCGAGATTAGTTCCAAATCCTGCCATTGGCTGGGGGTTTACCGTAATATCTTCATTCATTGCCGAAGATCCGCAGTAATTAGTAACGGTAAGACTGATATTATAAACTACCACATCATTTCCCTGAGTATAAATAAGAGGAGCCGGAATAGTATCATTGGATTGCGCAATATCTAAATCCCAATTGTAGCTTACATATTCGCCATAACTTGTGTTATCGAAACTCACTTCGAGAGGTGCGCAACCTTCGGCCGGATCAATTGAAAAATCGCTGATTGGAGGATCGTTAATTTCAACCTGAGCATTGGTGGTATCCGAACATCCGAACTGATTAAATGCTATTAACTCAATATCATAATTACCAGGATCGGGATAAGTATAATTTGGAATTGTAACAGCTGCTGTAGCATTGTTTCCAAAATCCCAGGTGTAGGAATTTGCTCCGGTACTGGTATTGGCAAAAGCGGCAGGAGCATTGGTACATTCCTGAGCGGGAACGTTAAAAATGGCATTGGGTACAGGATGAACAGTTACTACTTTATTCACGGTATCTGCACAGCCGGTAATGGCATCTTGATACCAATAAATCAAGTTATAATTTCCTGCTCCAATTCCTGGATCAAATGTTCCTAGTTGAGCATCAATAATTCCTGTTCCTTCCCAAGTTCCTAGCGGGGGATCGAATCCACTTAAGTTGAATGGAAGTAGATTTCCACAAACCGTTTCATCTAATCCTGCATCGAGCAGCGGTAAATTGTGTACTTCAATTTCTAAGGAGTCGATGGAATAGCAAGTGCCAGTTCCAAACTCGAAATAAATCCAAAAGAATCCTGATCCAGAAACAATAGGATCAAAAATGCCATTCTGATCATCGATGATTCCGGCACCAGTCCAAGTTCCACCTACTAAAGGCGAAAATCCCAAAAATTGTACTTCACCTTGATTTAGACACAATTGTAAATCAGGACCTGCTTCTGCTATTTGAGGAGCGAGCACAGTTACTTCAATCGAATCGGCTTTTACACAGCCAACAGCATTGGTGAACGTGTATGTGAGGGTGTACACTCCGGTTCCAGGTGAAAGAAATGCGCCATCAGGATCAACTATTCCAGTGCCAGTCCATTCGCCAATGCTTGCTCCTATTGGTAAGGGGCTAAAGCCCGTAAGCACTTCTTCAATAGGCTGATCACATAAAACTAAATTGGGCCCTGCATTTACAATAGGCAATTGATTAACAAAAACTTGAATCTGATCTGCATCAACGCATCCTTCACTATCTATAATGGTTAGATTATAAGTAGTTGAAATGATTGGGAAAGCAAATGGACTTTGAATATTGTTAGAGCTCAGTCCAGGTCCGCCAGACCATGAATACAGTAGAATAGGAGGATTAGAAGTTACTCCACTGCCACTAATTTGTACGGTATCGCCTACACAAATGGCCACATCAATTCCAGCATTTGCAATAGGTAGCGCATGCACCACCACCACTGCTTGATCAGTTGTGGCGCAAGTGCCGTTACCAAGGGTTAGAGTGACTGTAAATATTCCTGATTGGCTCGGAGTAAACAATCCTCCGGGACTCACATTGTTGCCTGACCAGGTGCCCGGTAGAGGCAATTGGAAAGCCGGTTCATTTAAGCACAATGAAACATTAGGACCAGCATTGACTGCTGAAGGATTTATCACATCAATAGTAAGAGAATCAACACCAACGCAACCGTTAGCCGCAGTGAATGTATAATATATGATAAATTCACCAATGCCGGATGGAGTAAATATTCCATCAATACTCACACCGGGTCCGCTCCAATCCCCGTTCGCAGGAGAAGAACCTACAAGGATTTCTGGCAGGGGTTGATTACATAAAACAAGATCAGGTCCAGCTTGTACAATTGGAGATGAATTTACCGTTACTGTTTGGGTATCTGTAGAAGAGCATCCTTCATCATCCGTAACAGTTAAAGTATAAATGGTAGTGCTAGATGGAGAAGCCCAAGGATCGATAATTGCATTGTCGGAAAGCTGCAAATCTGGGCTCCAATTAAAGCTTACATAAGGAGGATTACCCGAAGAAATACCCGCTCCCAATTGCACAGAATCGCCTTCGCAAATTTGTACGTTTAAATCCGCATTTACGATAGGCAAAGGAAACACTGTTACTTCCATTTGATCGGTTGAAAGACAAGATCCCCCACCGATGGAATAAGTTAGATTATAAGTTCCGGCAGGGCTTGGCGTAAACAATCCGCCGGGAGTAACGTTATTACCCGACCATGTTCCACCTACTTGTAATTGAATGCCAAGCGGCGATGCACAAAATTCCAAATCAGGACCTGCATCCGCTTGTGAAGGATCAATAACGGTAATGGTTACCTGATCGCTATTGATACAACCATTGTTATTTTCAAAAGTATAGGTTAATATAAAATTACCAGTGCCGGGAGGTGTGAACTCACCTGTGTTTGCATTTGTAATTCCGATTCCTGTCCACTCCCCTGTTCCGCCTATAATGGGCGAATATCCACTCAGCAATTCTGGTACTGGCTGGTTACACAATTGAGCGTTTGGACCAGCTTCTACAACAGGTAAAGGATTTACCACCACTGGAATTGTTCCTGTGCCTAAACATCCTTCTGAATCCGTTACTGTGAGCTGATAGTTTGTGGTAATTATTGGATCAGCAATAGGGTTGGCAATATTGGTGGCACTCAATCCTTGCGCCGGCGACCATGAATACTGAACAATCGGCATGGTGCCACCGTTTATGGTTCCAGAAATCTGCACATCATCACCAACACATATAGCATAAGGTCCATTAGAAACTACTGTGGGTAAAGGATTCACAGTAATTGTAATATCCTCTGTTCCAGGACAACCCGCAGCACTGAAACCGTTAACAGTATAAGTGGTGGTAGATGAAGGCTGAACGATTGCCGTATTTCCATTAGTAGAAAGAATTCCCGGTGCGGCAACCCAATTGTACGATACTGCTCCCGAAGCGGTGAGAGTAACTTGTTGACCCTGACAAATTTCGATGTCTGTAGCTTGAATGGCGATGATTGGCGAAGCTTCAACTGTAAAAGGTTCTGAGGCAGAACTTGGTCCGCAACCATTGGTAACCGTGAGATTTACATTATAATTCCCCTGATTGGCATAAGAAACTGAACCCGGAGAAGCTGCGGCCGAACTAGCAGGATTTCCACCTATCATTTGCCAGTTATAGAGGGTAATGGCAGAATTGCAGTTATCAATTAATGCGGATGGATTTATGCTCTCACCGGCACAGATGTTAGGGATAGGATTAATATTAACCAGAGGAACGGTATTGACTTGAACGGTAGCATTATCAATAAAAGTTCCGCAAGAGTTAATCATTTGGAGCGTTACCGTGTAAGTTCCCACTGAGGTAAACTGAAAAATTGGCTCTAGTGATGATGCATTGGTGCCACCGGTGTAATTAAATGTTCCTGTATTGGGAGTGCAGTTATCAGCCACATAATCAATAATCCAATTTCGGGTCAGATTGCATGGAATTCCATTATCGGAAGTATTATCAACGGCCGATGTTAGGGGCAAACATCCAAGAGTTTCCGAAAGTGTGAAAACAGGACTTGGTGGTGTTTCTATACAAACATCTTGCTGAAAAAATGTTTCGCCGCATGCAAGTGCAGGATTTCCGGCATTGGTTGCATTGAGCGTTACCGTATAAGTTCCGGGTGCGGTGTAAGTGTGTGCAACATTACCTCCGTTGATATTGGATACCACAGGACTTCCATCGCCGAAATCCCATTCAAAAGCAGTATTACCGCTGCAATTCAAGTTAAAACCTGGAATGGTGGTATTTACAAATGTGATAGGAGCATTCACACAACCCGGTTCAGGATTGGCGTAGAACGAAGCTTCTGGTGGGGTATGAATCTGAATAGGCGAAATGGTAGCCACAGAGGCAGTTGGACAATTATTTTGTGCTTGAATAGAAAAAGTAAAAAAGGCCGGAGAAAGTCCACAACTTGAAGTTGAATAAGTATGACAAACTTCAACTGGCGGAGGATGATTGATGATTTGAGTTGGACTACCATCACCAAAATCTAAAATATAAACGGTGCTTGGGTGATTATTGGGATAATTGGTGAGTGGGAAACAGAATTCTATGGGTCCACATTGCAAAGTATTTCCTGGATTTGCTGCACCAATTGCCGGATTGGAAATATTAGTTACATCATAAGTTTCTGTATCCTGACACCCGTTATTCCCTGTAACGGTATATACCAATTCGAAAATATCTAGGCCTGTATAAGTATGCTGAAGGAAGTTTGGGGCATTGTTTGAGTTCCAGTTTGGAGTGCCATCGCCCCATTCTATGCTATAGCTTTGATTGTTGGCCGGACTAGAATCATCCGTTACAAAAGCTTCAAATATGCCTATGCCCAGGCATTGTATAAAGTCCACATCTTCGGTAAGCACTGCGTCGGGCGATTGCTGCACGTCCACTTGAACTATTTGGGTATCTGAACAACCATTAGATGCTGTAACGGTGAGACTTACATCAAAAGTCACCGTTGCCCCTCCCACAGCCACAAAAACATGACTTGGATTATTTGCTGTGCTGGTATTGGATGCACCGGAAGCAGGATTATCAAAATCCCATTCGTATTGGCATCCGGGACAGTTATTGGTGGTATTAGTAAAAGTGACTTGAGCACCGGCGCAAGCTCCATCCGGTCCAAAATTGAAGCCTGCATTGGGGGAAGGTAGGACCGTAACCGTAACTTGATCCGTGTCAGAGCAATTATCGTTGTCTGTAAGGGTTACGGTGTAAGTAGTGGTATTATTTGGTGAAACATCGGGATTTTCGTCGTTACCGGCGCCATTGTTCCATGAAATAGTATATGGATTTGCGGCATCAATTACAGTTGGATTGCCACCCAAAGTAACAGATTCACCGGCACAGATAGTAATATTACTTCCCGCGTCAACCTCGCACTGTGCGTAGGATTTATGCAGATTCAGCCACAGGATGGAGGCTGCTGTTATAGCAATTATTCTAAATTCCAATTTCAGATTTCCTATATAACTCATAGCAAAGGTACTGCGATTAACAAACGTTTTTTAGCGACAAATGGTTGCTTATAAACAAGTAAATTGTTGAATCAAAAATGGAAGGATTGCTCAGTTGGATGGAGCTTAGCATTTTAAGCTTGTAAAATAGGATAAGAAATCAGCGTAAGGACTCATTAGACTGTCAAAGGGTAAAATTCGCAGCAAAATTTACAGAACAAATCAATCTGTCATCTGATATCAGGCTTTGCTTCATTGAAGAGTTTTTACTCAACGAAAAACCTTTGTATAAATCGAGCGTATCCGCTCAGTGTTTCCATGCTACCATTAAAAGTTTTAGGAAGTTTGTGGGCTTTTTTATATCCTTCCCAAAATCTTCCATTCTAAAAAATTGAGGATTCTGCGCAGATTGTATGCTCAACATACCAACTCCCGAAGCTGCTCGGTGTTTGTATTTCCTAGGTAAGGACAAAATAAAATTCCATTGTTGAGAGTGAATAGCCATCCTATTGACCGGTCTGAAAAATTATTCATCTTCGTGAAAATCAAAGTTTAAAAAATCATGATTGCGCTAAAATTATAAGCGCTTTTAATCTTTTGAAGACAAAAAAACCATATTGGATTCTGCAAAGTGCTTGTGTAATACCGTGTAGGTATCTGTAATAGTCCAATTCCGTATTACTCCATTGGTTTGTAACAGCCACTCTAACGGCATTTACCAATCTTTCATATAGGATATTTTCGACTCTATTATATGTATATCTGGTATAAAATTCAATGAGTGCGATTGAAAGTACATATCAGAAATTCTCGCTAATTATCATCTACAGAAGCTTTTTTGATGAATGGGAATTTTTTTAGTTTTGGTATTCATGCTGCTACGCGGTCAACACAGGATTAAATCGCCGCTCCGCTTCGCTACACGCGTTTAATCCTTATATGTTAGCGGTAGTTTTTCTAGTCATCTTTTCCACAATTACATTCTTCAATAAGTTCATTTTGGTAATAGTTTATGAAGTCTCTCGCAGCTATTAGCGTTTTATCAAATTCAAAGTCCAAGCTTGTTACAAATAGTTCTTCATAAAAATTGGGAGAGGATTTTCCTTCAAATGATTTCGTGTGAACTATTTCATCACGAAACTCTTTTAGTTTTTTTAAAGAGTCATACTTGTGTGAAAAATCCTGAACGAAATTCTTGCCTGTCGCCAATGGCAGAACAGTCTTAATTTTTTCTAGAAACTCTATGCTCCTTTGAATTTGAAATCGGTCGTAAACTTCTGTTTTCTTGTCTTGGATTAGTTTACGATACTCAAAATCTTTTGGGATAGTCTTATTAATAAATGATTCAATTGAAAGAAATAAGAAAATCACATAATTGCTGACAGTTGAAAAATACCCATAGAAATCTCCATTAACCGCTATGAAATTATTTCCTGGGCTAGAAAGTTTTGAAAATAAATCCAACCTACGTTTAGAAATTGTCTTATGGAAATGTCTAGCTGTGTCAAAATAAATAATTATCGGGTCAGGCTCCGGAATCATATAAACTTTATCTCCACTGACATACTTAAAAGTTTGAACAATATGATTGTCTTCCGTCAATGCCATTGCATAATAACCATCCATTTTTTTGTCAGAAATAGCAGATAATGCTTTCTCGTCAATTGGTGCATTGTTTAAAACGTCAACTACGTCTTCCCCAACCTTTGTTGCTTTAACATATTTTTTTACGAGATGTTTCATAGTCTATATCAGGTCTTTAAAATTACTGCTAACGGGCTCCCGCTTTGCGAGGTTTCTTTTAAAGAGCTTGCTCTTACAAAGAAATCTCTGCAAAGCGGGTGATGGGAGACAGTCCGCGCAGCGACTGGCAAACATCGCCCGCGAAGCGGGAGCCCGATGGGCAAAAGGAGCGAAGCGGATTTTGCCCATCAGTTTGCAGCTACAAGAAGTTGGCGACTTTCACCATCCCGTACGTACGGGATTGATGCGGAGAACCAATGTTTGATTAACCACAAATGTGTCTGCGGAGCACTGAACCGCCAATTTCTTGTAGGTGCTGTGCCTGTAGCGCAAATCAATATTGCGAATATATCTAAATTTTTCAATAGGTTGATATTCAGCAATTTATATTTTTACATTTTCGATATTTTCAGCTTGTTTACTTAGTTTTTGTGCAACAGGCACTGCTGTTAGGCGTATGTGCTTTATTTCTATTGGTATTGTCCATT